>Ga0187893_10012872_pt1 | contig 11771 bp, 14 predicted proteins | sample MA1701074metaG_FD_139574 | JGI IMG/M metagenome (GOLD analysis project Ga0187893, IMG submission 139574) | White microbial mat communities from a basaltic lava cave in the Kipuka Kanohina Cave System on the Island of Hawaii, USA - MA170107-4 metaG ... | reverse complement strand
TACTTCGTTGCGGCGGAAATCGTCGCCGAGGGAATCAGTATTTTCCTCTCTAAGGCTCCTTGTTTCGAAAAAGTCATGGGGCAGAAGGGGCTGAGCTGGTTTCGGGTCCATGTGGTTCATCCGAATGACGGAACGACCCATGAGGACATCGCCTACAAAGCGGCCTACCAGATTTTCGTCAAGACTGGCGACGAGCCAACCGAGGAAAGCATTAATGCGACCATACAGGAGTGCGTTGATCTCTTCATTGATGGTGCGTTGGCATGTTGCGATACCTTTGCCGGCTCACCGGCCAACACCAGATCTCCGCGGCTCAGGATAATTCGATAGACGATATCGTAATCAAGTGCAAACTTACACCCGGCGGTACGGAACATCGAAATGGCGAAATGCAGAACAAATGCGCCGAGGCTTGTAGTGGACGTATCGTCGTGACGTCGGGGTTCGGCGCGCCCTTCGCTGTTAGCCGACCGGGTATGGATCAGCGGTACCTCCGTGAGATCGACTACGGAATGCGCTCAATTCGCTTAATGTAAAATCCGTTGTCAGTCGTCTTCGGTCCGCAGTTATAACGGCTCTGAACATAGTGGCACTTCTGGTTCCTGCGCCTACTCGTTGTTAAAGTTAACTACATTATTTTCCCTCGGTCTGCTTTGGAGGCAGGAGAGCCAAGAGATTGCCACGAGTAACGGCGCAGCGACGGGCGCTGCGAACGTTTACTTAGTGATACAGGATCGAAAATCCGCGCGTGTGCTATTCTCGATCGCACAGGGCGTTCAAGAAAAGGCGAGAGAATGAAATGGGTCCGTTACGCCGTCGCGGCATTGCTGGTTTTGCCGGGCGTGCCGCTACTCCACGCAGAGGAAGCCGAACCGCCGAAAGTGCACAAACAGGGCGGCAGCACTTATGTGAGCGGCGGTGTGGACGAGCCGCAGCGCAAGGCGATGGTGAGGATCGCCCCCAAGTATCCGATCCAGCTGATCTTCGAGGTCCACGGCGAGGTGAACGGCGTGACGGGCGTGAAGGTCACAATGCGCGACGTCAAGGGCGAAGCGATCCTGGAGGCCGTGTCCGAAGGACCGTACTTCTATATCAATCCGCCCGCTGGCGGGCGCTACACCATCGAGGCTGAATTCAAAGGCGAGAGGAAAAGCGTGACGAAAGATCTGGTCGGCCGCCGTTACCTGATCCTTGATTACAAATTCGCCGCCGGGTAACACGTGGCCTTCGAAGCGCTCGCGAAGCCTGTCATCGACGCGCTCATGAAAGCGCTGGATCGGGCCAAAGACGCACACCTGAAGGACAACGCGCGCCGGGCTGTTGCGGAGGCGATCAGCGAGTTGATCCGAATCCACCCGGACGTGGGCAGGGCGGAAGCACGAATTGCGATCGCCAGGGCCGCGGGCATCCTCGATCAGGATCTGTTCACCGCCGAACGCATGCTGAAAAAGGTGAAAAAGGCGGCGAAGAAGTCGGCGCATCCACCCAAACGGAAGAAGACGGCGACACGCCGCGTAGTCAAACGCGCACGGCGCATTCAGGCGGTGCACCGATGACGATGCGATCGGTACGGTCGCGGCGCAACTTCTTGACCTCGATCGCGGCGGGGCCGCTGCTTGCAATTTCCACCGTTCGTGCGCAGACGCCGGCGATGGTTTCCCGGCCCGGCAGCGGTTACCGTTTTCTGCCCGGCGGTCCGGTATTTGCCGCTGGCGCAGTCGCGGAACCGGGGTACGAGCTGGTGCACGCGTTGCTCGCCCGATGGCTGCCGCTGGAGCACGGTTATGCGGCCGCCGAAAATCACCTCACTTCGCTGGGCCGGCCGATTCATGCGCTGTGTGGAATGCAATTGCGGCTGCCGCGCCAGTTGAGCGCCGAGGAGTTTTCCGACTTCAATTCGCCTTACGTTGCCCGCCTCAAGGCATGGGACCTGATGTACCAGGGCCTGAATCCGATTTCGCGCACCAACGTCGCGCCGGTGCTGAACGCACCGGAGCAGCCGTCGCTACACGCCTTTTCCTACGCGGTGGCCTCGGACCGCAGGGCCGCAACGTTTACGATGTCGGGAATGACCGAACGCGGACCGGGAGCCAGCGTCGTCGCGCAGGGCGACTTGTCCCCGGCAGGAATGCACAGCAAGCTTGCGCACGTGATTTCGGTGGTAGCCGAGAGGCTCGCGGAACTTGGATTCGGATGGCACGACGCATCGCACGTAGATCTGTACGCTGCCGAAGAAATTCCGGGGGCAGTTGCCGCGTTGGCCGCCAAGGCAACCGGCGCAATGGCGCGCGGGGTGCGCTGGCACTACGGGCGGCCGCCGGTGATCGGGCTGGAGGTGGAGTTGGAGGCGCGCGCCGTCGCCCGCGAAGTCATCGTCAGCGTTTAACCGTCCCTGTTGGATTTGCCCTAGAATCAGCCCCTTTCTGGCGCGCGCGAACGGTCGGCCAGCCAACTCCGGAACTTTGGCTGCGGCGTTCTCTGAAGTTCGTGCGACGCTCGCGGGACCGCGCGGAATAAATCAAGGAAACATTATGAAACAAGTAGTTATGTTCAGAATCCTAATCCTGATTCTCGCAGGAATCTGCAGTGGCCAGGCCTTGGCCGAGGGCGCCACGAACGCACGCGAACGCTTTTTCCTCAAGCGCCAGAACTGTCCGTGGACCGACGAGATGGGCAAGTTCATTTTCGAGTGCGTGAAGAAGAACGATGGGTTCAATGCGCACTGGTGCCACAACGAGGCGCTCGATCAGTTCTGTCCGGCCGACGAATCCGCGGCGCCCAACGAAAAAGCCGTCATCCGGACCAGGGAAGCCGAAAAGGGCGCATCGCGGCAGGGCGAGGAAAATCTGCGCGGCACCATCGAGCGCGAGAAAACGATGCTCAAGTACAAGGATTGCAAGTGGACCGACGAGATGGGCAAGTACACCTACGAATGCGTCAAGAGGAATGACGGCTTCGGCGTTCACTGGTGCCACGACGAGGCATTGCAGACTCTTTGCCCACAAGCTGGGGGCGGCAAAGGCTGAAGATAAGAGCCGTAAGAACGCGACGATACCGTGGCGAACGCGGCTTTTTCTACATCCTGTACAGCAGCGCCCGAATTTCTTCCGGTTTGGGCAATGATCTTGCCGACAAACGCAGGTAGCGGATTCCCATCAACCTCAGATAGTCCACTTTCTGCGTGTCCGAAGTGCCTCCTTCGGGGCCGATTACGTCGATTGCCGCAATCGCGGACATCTCGGAATTGCAGACGAGCAGGTCGATACTTCTTTGAGCGAGCGCCGCGTCGCTGATGCCGGTTGCCGAAAGCCTGGCAAGTTGCACATGAGCGAAGACATGGTGATCTTTCAGGCCCGCCTTGCACAGAAAAAACGCCAGCTTTACCGCGCCGCCGAGAAACTGTTCGCGCCTTACCGGCGCCGTTGCCGCCGGGACGTCCGGCGCGGACTCCGCGGTCTTTGCAACTGCTGAGGCACCGTCGACCGCGACTTCGCCCCGGCGGTAAGCGGCGATGAACATCTCCAGTGATGTGTTGGCGCCGTCGCGCGACTTTCTCGGGGACGTTAAATCCAGGCTTTCGTTTTGCACGATACTCTGGTGCAGCCGGTACCAGACGTACAGCGCGATTCCGCCGATCAAGAGTGCTGCCAGAACGCCGAGGTATCCCATCGTTCAAGTCTCCCTGCTAGCTTCGTCCACAGGTGGCGCGAGCTGGTGCAGCAGACTCGATTCGCGGCTGTAAAAGCCTTCGGTGTGAAACGTCTCGGGAAATTTGTAGAGTTCGTAGTCGAGGTGGTGGCAGAGTTCGTGAAGCAGCGTGCGCAGGAAACTCTTATACGCCACTACGCGCTTGTGTTTGACAGTACGCATCCACAGCTGGATTTTGGCAGATTTTCCGTCTTCCTCGGGAAGGTACAGGCCGTGCAATTCGCCCCAGTCGTCACTTGGCCGAACGGCCAGCACCTGGATGCGCAGCGGTGGCACCTTGAGTTGCGCGATGATGCCGTCGGCAATCTGCTGCGACAGCGACTGAATGGCAACACGGTCCTCGGACTTCAACGCAGCCACCAGCGACAGGGCCGCCGGGCGCAATGGCCGCGAATCCGGCAACGGGATCGCAGTGATCGCGTCGCTCTGCCGGTAGACGCTCTGCTTTTTTGCGGAGAGGCGGTTGTAGTAATCGAAAACCATGGCGGCTCATTTTAACCACTTGGAGGGGAGGCACAGAAAACGGGGATGAGCGAATTCGCAACGAACATACCTGGTGCTCAGTAAAGGCCAGGAACATGATTGAGCAGCGATATCATCGTCGTTGCCTGGGGCTTGCTGACCATTCCCGAACTGACCAGTGTCCCGGCGTCATGGTGGTGCGGATCAGTCCAGATAACGCACACGGTCACCCAGCGCCACGGGATCCCAGAACTTGAGTTTTTCGCCGCTTTTTACCCGCGCCTCGGCTTCGGCCTCCTTCTTTCTGACGACCTCGAGCTGCGCCACGACTTGTTCCGCCTGGGCGAGCGGCACCGCCACGACGCCGTCGCGGTCACCGACAATGATGTCCCCGGGGCCGATCGCCACGCCGCCGCAATTGACGCCCATGTTGACTTCTCCGGGACCGTGCTTGAAAGCCGAATTCGGCTTGATGCCGCGCGCGAATACGGGGATGCCGACCTTGAGAAGGCCAACTACGTCACGGACAAGGCCGTCGCACACGATCGCGGCTACGCCGATTTTTTTTGCCCAGAAGGCCCACAGATCGCCGATCGTTGCCGCGGTATCGTCGCTGCTGGTTGCGATCACGATGACATCGCCCTTCTTCGCGAAATCGAGTATCGCCATCGCCGCCAGGTTGTCCATCGGTCCGCAGAAAGCAGTGATCGCCGTTCCGTGGAACGTCATGGCCGGCATGAGTGGCTTGATTTCGAAATCCAGGCAACCCTTGCCGTTGTAGGCGTCGGTGACGAATCCGGTGGGCATGCCATCAAAGGACTTCAGAAGCGCTCTTGACGGCCGATCGATGTTGCGCCGGATGGTGAGCATGACGGGATCGCCGATCATTTCGTGGGTCTCCTGTTGATGCCTTGCGTTGTTACTCGCTCGGCTGATTGACATTGGATTGCGGCACGACGTCCAGCAGCTCCAGTTCGATTATCAATGCGGCATCGCGGGCAATGCCCTCTGGCGGCATTTGCCTGGATCCGGCGAATCCGAGTTTGGCCGGGATGATGAGCGTGCGGCGCGCGCCGACCTTCATGCCCTCCATGCCCTTTTCCATTCCGAGAAGCGCGCGTTTGTAGCCATAGACGAACGTGACCGGCCGGCCCTTGTCGTCGGAACTGATGAATTGCGCACCTCTTCGATCTGCGGCCTGCTCATCGTAGAGCCATCCCGTGTATCGAATGGTTGCGAAGAAACCGCGCCGCACTTCGGCGCCCTTTCCGGGTGCGTGTTCGATAATCTCGAGTTCCGTCGGAGCGGAATACGCGGAACGCAACGGCATCGCCGCGCCCAGACACAGGAGTGTAGTGATCAGAGCTACTTGGGCAACGCGTCGGGCGGTCGGGTGTGAGTCGGGCATGGCGGCTCCGGATTGAAGTGGCGTTAGTGTATCCAAATCCGCGGCCTTTCAGACGTCGGCCGGGTCGGCTTGCTTGAACGGGCTGTGTTCGGCAAGTTCGTCGACGTAGTGCTCGACGCCGCGGGTTTCCCTTTGCAGAAACTTCGCGACTGCGTCGGCGAACTCCGGACGCGCAAGCCAGTGAGCCGACACGGTGCGCACCGGCATCAACCCACGCGCGAGCTTGTGTTCACCCTGCGCGCCGCCTTCGAACACCGCAATCCCATTGGTGATGCAGAACTCGATGGCCTGGTAGTAGCAGGTTTCGAAATGCAGGCCGGAGTGAAATTCCGTCGCACCCCAGTATCGTCCGTAAAGTGCCGCCGGGCTGATCACGTTGAATGCCGCTGCCACGGGCCGGGAATTGCGATAACCAATTATCAACAGCAGGTTCTCGGGCATGGCGCTTGCCAGGCGCAGAAAGAATTCGAATTTCAGATAGGGGGTCGAGTGATGGCTTCGGTACGTGCGGTCGTAGCAGTCAACGAAGAAACGCCATTCCTGTTGAGTGGCCTCAGCGCCGCGGACCCAGCGGAAACTGATTCCGGCATCGCGCACGCGGCGGCGCTCCTGCTTGATTTTCTTCCGCTTCTCGTGATTCATGCGCGCGATGAACTCATCGAAGTCGGCGTAACCCTGGTTGCACCAGTGGAACTGCACGGTGGCGCGCAGCATCATCCCTGCTGACTCCATCATCGCGGCCTCCGGCGCGCGTGGAAACAGGCAGTGCAGTGAAGATAGCCCGCTTTCGCGTGCAAAATTCAGCGCGGCGTTGGCGAGACTCTCGCGCGCTGAGTCCGAATACGCGAGCAATCGAGGACCGGTGACCGGCGTGAACGGTACAGCGGACAGGAGTTTTGGATAGTAATCCAGACCGTGGCGCCGGTAGGCATCCGCCCATGCCCAGTCGAAAACATACTCGCCGTACGAATGGGACTTGAGGTACAAGGGCATCGCGCCGGCAAGTGCGCCGCTTTCCCATAGCGTGAGATAACAGGGAGCCCAGCCGGATTCAGCGCTGGCGCAACCAGCCTCATGCAGACCGTGCAGAAAAGCGTGGGAGAGCAGGGGATGGCCCTCGGCCAGTGCATCCCACTCGGAGGCGGCGACCGTCGCAAGAGAATCGAGAATGTGGACGCCGTTGCGCATTGGCAATTTACAAATGACCGGATGATATAGTAGCAGTCATGCGCATCGCGATAGGCCAGATCAACTGTACGGTCGGAGACCTCACCGGCAATGCGCGAAAGATCCTCGATTACGCGGGCCGCGCCAGCGCGGACGGCGCCGATCTGCTCCTCACCCCGGAACTTTCGCTGTGCGGTTATCCGCCGGAGGACCTGCTGCTGCGGGAGGACTTCTGCGCTGCCTGCGAGCGTTCGCTGGCCGACATGGCTTCGAGAGTGCGTGGCATCAGCGTCATCGTGGGTCATCCGCACAGGGTTGGCGGCAGGCGTTATAACGCCGCGTCGGTCCTGCAGGATGGGCGCATCGTTGCCACATACCACAAGCAGGATCTGCCGAATTACACGGTGTTCGACGAGGAACGTTACTTCGAATCAGATGCGAGGGCATGTGTGGTCGACATCAAGGGTGTGCGCCTTGGGGTGAACATCTGCGAAGACGTGTGGGGTGCCGAAGGCGCGAGCATCGCGCGTGTATCGGCGAACGCAGACGGTGTCAATGTCGGCATAAACATTTGCGCGGATATCTGGGAGCCGGAATCGCCAAAACTGGCGCGGGCAGCCGGGGCGCAAGTGCTGCTGGTCCTCAACGCCTCGCCTTTTCACATAGACAAGCTCAAGACGCGCTACGAAGTGGTTCGCGAACGCACCGCCGAAACAGGGATGCCGGTGGTGTTCTGCAATCTGGTGGGTGGACAGGATGAGCTGGTATTCGACGGCGCTTCCTTCGTAATGGACGCACACGGCAGGCTTACGCATCAATTGCCCGCATTCGAAGAACGTCTCGCATACGTCGACATCGAGGGAGCGCGCCCGGTTTCCGGGGAGATCGTCCCCGAACTGTCGACGGACGAGAGCATCTACAAGGCCTTGTGCCTGGGCGTGCGGGATTATCTCGGCAAGAACGGTTTTCCCGGCGCGCTCCTGGGGCTCTCGGGAGGGATAGACTCGGCGCTCACGCTTTGCATCGCGGCAGACGCGCTCGGCGCGGAAAACGTGCACGCCGTGATGATGCCATCGCAGTTTACCGCCGACATCAGCGTCGAAGACTCGCGGGCGATGGTCAAGACTCTCGGCGTGCGCTACAGCGAACTCGCGATCAAGCCCGTGTTCGACAGATTCATGAGCGCGCTCCATCCGGAATTCGCCGATCGTCCCTTCGATACCAGCGAGGAGAACTTGCAGTCACGAATCCGTGGCACGCTGCTGATGGCGCTGTCGAACAAATTCGGTTCGATCGTTCTCACAACCGGTAACAAGAGCGAGATGAGCACAGGCTACGCTACGCTCTACGGCGACATGGCCGGCGGTTTCGCGGTGCTCAAGGACATTACCAAGAAGTACGTCTATCGCCTGTCGCGCTATCGCAATACGCTCTCGCCGGTCATCCCGGAGCGCGTCATCAGCCGCCCGCCAAGTGCGGAACTGCGCGCCGGCCAGATCGATCAGGACAACTTGCCGCCATACGATGTGCTCGACGCGATCGTCGAGCGCTATGTCGAACTGGACAGAAGTATCTCAGAGATCATCTCAGAGGGATTCAAGCGGCCGGATGTCGAACGCGTGGTCAGGCTCGTGCATCTGAGCGAGTACAAACGCAGGCAGGCGCCGATCGGTATCCGAATTACCCGACGCGGTTTCGGAAAGGACTGGCGGTTCCCGATCACCAACAAGTACCGGGGTGGATTGTGATGCTGCTTCGTGGAGTTTCCGGATTCCTCGATTGAAGTCTATACTTGCCGTCCAAGAGCCGGCGCGGCGCGCGGGTCCGGATTTACGGGAGAGCGGTCATGAAAAAAATCGAAGCAGTGGTCAAGCCATTCAAGCTGGACGAGGTGCGCGAAGCTTTGTCGGAGATCGGGGTCACCGGACTGACGGTGACCGAAGTAAAGGGTTTCGGCAGGCAGAAAGGCCATACCGAGCTTTATCGCGGGGCAGAGTATGTCGTGGATTTCCTGCCCAAGGTGAAGGTCGAGGTGGTGGTGGCGGACAAGCTCGCGGATCAGGCGATCGAAGCGATCGTCAAGTCAGCCCGTACCGGCAAAATCGGCGACGGCAAGATCTTTGTCACTACGGTTGAGCAGGTCATCCGCATTCGCACCGGGGAGACCGACGAAGCCGCTGTGTAGGGCGGCTACGTGGGACGAATGACAGGTGACGGGTCTGACACTGAGGTTATGCATCCGTTGATCGAATCCAAGCGCGCGCAAGTCGCGGAGATCTGCCGACGATTTCAGGTGCGGCGGTTGGAACTTTTTGGCTCGGCGGCGAGCGATGGATTCGATCCGCAAAGAAGCGATGTTGACTTCGTGGTTGATTTTGCGCCCGGTGGCCGGGATTTGTTCCACCTTTACTTTGGGTTGAGCGAGGCGCTCGAAAGCCTCTTCGGCAGGAAAGTGGATCTGGTCATGGTGGGAGCCATGACAAATCCTTACTTTATCGAATCCGTGAATCGGACACGTCAGCCCGTGTATGCAGCCGAAGTCGCCGAAACTTCTTGAAGATATCCGTGATGCGGCGGAATTTATCAGGGAAGCCGCGCAGGGTCTGACGCTGGACGACTACCGTGACGACCGGCGGCTCAGGAATGCCGTAGAAAGAAACTTCGAGATCATCGGCGAGGCAATGAAGCGGCTCGCCCAGATCGACCAAGAGACGGCGGACCGCATCGGCGACTCCATCCAAATCATCGCGTTTCGCAACGTGCTGATCCACGGGTACGATCTGGTCGATCACGCATTGGTTTGGAGCGTGATCGAAAATCAGGTTCCGGCTCTGCTCAAAGACGTCGATGCTCTGCTTTCCGCCAGGAAATGAGTCCTATGGCAGGCAAATCCGCCATAAAACTGTCATCAAGATGTTCGCCGAAGCACAGACGGAAGCGGTACGGGTGGTCGGCCAGGCGATCGGGAGCAGCGATGGATTGATCGCGGCCAATTCTGGCGGCTGTACTTTGCGGTTGAATCCGCCATACCATCTGAGTAAATCGAGTCTGACCCTGAGGTTCCTGAGGTTCCTCATTGCGCAAGGATTTGGATCGCGAGCCAGTGATCCAGGAGGATCGGGAGAAGCGGGACACGCTTCTACTGCGGCGGAAGGGTCTGCGATTCTGATTGGTCAGTTCTGCGGCAGCTACGCCTGTCTGTTCCACATTTCAGCAGCTTCGATGTCTGGATGGCTAAGGTACCCGATATTCTATTAACCTCCGGCGAAATTCCGAGACCTTTTTCCAAGCACTGTCCCATGCATCAAACCGTCGCAAGGCGATTTCATTCCCACGTTCGGCCATCCCTTTGAGACCATTGAAGGGGCTTAGCTTGTGCGAGAGTGGTCCCACAAGAACGCAATTCACGCCAATAATGCCAGCCTCAACATAGTGCCCCTTCCATAGCAATAGAGCTACAAATCCATAAGACGCCAATCCGATCATCGCGACGACGGAGGAGAGCTCTCGCGTTAGTCCTGGGGCTAGGAAGTGCAATTTATAAGCGTTGAATAAATCGAGCTCGTCGCTCGTGAGTTCTGCGGCTAGACGCGAGGTGATTGGTACCTTTCTTGGAAACAGCAATGAGATGACGCAGAAACCTTCGAGACCGATGATAAAAACAACAATGAATGTTCTTACGGCAAGGGTCGGTTGAAAAAAGCACAACACGAACAAACCACCCGCGACCAGAATGCACGGCAGATACATTAGTCCCATACGCTCTCCCCCGGTGAGACGGCTGCGCGTTACTGATCGCGATGCTTGAGCCTGTTCTCTTTCAGTCGGTTTATGAATCCCCTCGGCCCCACACAATTATGGCTCTGCCACGCGTAGCCAAGTTAATAAATGAAGTGCAACAATTCCTATGGAGCACAGTACTGGTCCAAAGACGTTGTACAAAGAGGCGGCCACGTAAACAGATAGTTGGCTGAGTTGTATCAAAGTCCATGCCAGAGCAAATGCAATTAGCATTGACCACCAGGCAGCGTAGATCAAACTCCAGATGACTAGGGAAAGGCCGCCAAACAGTAAGATTAATTGTAAAAGTCGATGCAAGAAATCTCCCGCCTTGCCTAGTCTCCAGAAAATTAGTGGCCGGTTTGTGATGGAATGGCCTGGCCCACTCCACACGGCCATTCCGCGTAAACCAACCATAATAAACATCACGCTGAGTCCTGCTAGCAATTCCGCACTCATGGATCGCTCCGCAATTATCTGGTCATCACCCGATCGAAGAACCACCTTTAGCAGCGATGACAGCAGCTATCGTACGCCGCCACGAGGGCCTGCGTGATCGAAGGTGGCTTGAAGGCAGGGCGGTCAAAGACCGAGCGGCCAGGTCAAGACCAAGACCGATAGGCGAGGTCGCGCAGGTGTGAGTAGAATAGCGGCGAACGCCGTGCAGTCGAGCGTCCAATCTCGAAGGAGTTGTAAGACAGCATGTGCAACGGAGTTGATCCGATGAGCAGCGAATTACTCGCGGGGTTGGTTGGTGGTGTCGTTGGCGGAATGCTCGGAGTCATTGCGACGATAGTCTCGGCGTATTGGGGACCACGCAAGCTGGAAGAATGGCGGGAAAATCGCCATGACGAGCGCTTGAACGGGCCTCGGAAGCGGCTTCTACTGACGATGCTCAACGATCCTCGTTATTCTGACGGGCGATCCTTGCAGCGGTTGAGTTTGGTTACCGGCACTTCGCACGAAGAATGCCGTCGCCTGCTAATTGAAATTGGTGCGCGGGGCGTCACGCTCGCAGGTACCGGCGAGGGATGGGCGCTCATCAGCCGAAAACCGCTCGATGATGTCTGATCGGTTCGCGCAATGGGGGTCAGCGTATCCCATGACGGCGGCGTAGGACGAAATAAAGGGGACGCTACCCAATAGCACTACACTCACAACTCACCGATTTTCTTAGTCCTGTTTTCTTCCCTTCGCCTTTAATAGAACGACGACCGCGCCGCTGCCGCCGTCTTCGGGGCGGTCG
>Ga0187893_10012871_pt1 | contig 11771 bp, 11 predicted proteins | sample MA1701074metaG_FD_139574 | JGI IMG/M metagenome (GOLD analysis project Ga0187893, IMG submission 139574) | White microbial mat communities from a basaltic lava cave in the Kipuka Kanohina Cave System on the Island of Hawaii, USA - MA170107-4 metaG ... | reverse complement strand
CTGCGCCGGAGCCGCGGTAAAGATATTGATGCGGCCTGTGGCCAGTTAGCCAATAAAAATTAAATGAAAAAGATTTTCTTTCTGTAGTCGCCGTTTATCAGTCAATAACACCTTCTGCTAATAATTCCTGCTTCGTTTAAACACCATTGAAGAAAGCCAGTCTCTTCTGTATTCAATAATTTTTAACAACCCGTGCCGGAAGTAACGCATACCATCCGGCATCTAAAACAAAAATTAAAACGTATGAAGAGAATAATACTGGGTGTATGCATGGCCGCTTTGACAGCAACAGTTTCCCAGGCACAGGAAACTCCTGATAGTGGTCATCACAAGAGACATCATGAAATGAAAAGATATCATCACCGCGATGAAGTATTTAAAAATTTAAATCTTACAGACGAACAAAAAACAAAATTCAAAGCGCTGAATGAGGAACATCGCAAACAAATGGCGGAACTGAAGAAGAATGAAAACATAACCGTGAAAGAATCGAGAAATAAAATGGAAGCGCTGAAGAAAGATCACCGTGAAAAAATGCAAAGCCTGCTTACGTCCGAACAAAAGGCGCAGTTGGAAAAATCAAAACTCGAAAGAAAAGCTAAGGCGGAAGAAAGAGGAAAAGTAAGAATGGAAAAAATGAATGAAACACTTGGTCTTACTGAAGAACAATCAGCAAAGCTGAAAGCAGTCCGTGAGGCTACACAGGAAAAATTGAAATCTATCCGTGAAGACAAATCGTTGAATGAAGAAACGAAAAAAGAGAAAGCAAAGGAACTGATGAAACAGCAAAAAGAAAATATGAAGTCAATCCTGACAGAAGAACAATTGAAAAAATTAGAAGACCAAAAACAAAACAGGAAAGGAAAAAGAAAGATAGTTTGAGGTTTGTGCAATGGTATGGTGTGGTCCCGCCTCTCCGGCGGGACTTTTTGATTATATTTGCGGCTCATCAAATTACTGTTGTAAAACAGCAAACCACTGCACATGAAAAAGAATACTTCCCCATTCGACAAATTTGGCAAAAAGAAAAGCAATGCTGCTATCAAAGAACAATTCAGGCAGGAAAAAAAGAAAGTAAAAAAAGAAAGAGAAGAATATTTTGAAAAGAAAAAAGCAGAAGCAAGACAACGAACAGGAATTGAGGTCAGGAAACAAGAAGTCAGAGGTCAGAAGCCGGAAGCCGGTCATCAAACCCAAGATGTAAGACTGCATGCCTCCGGCATCATGCCACTTAACAAGTTTCTTGCTCACAGTGGTGTGGCAGCCAGAAGAGAAGCTGCTGAAATAGTAAAGCAGGGAGCAGTAAAAGTAAATGGCGAAGTGGTGATGGAGCCGGGGCATAAGGTTTCTGCAAAAGATGACATAAGAGTAAATGGGAAAAAAATATTCCTCGCAAAGAATCTTGTTTATATTTTACTGAACAAACCCAAAGATTACATTACTACAACAGATGATCCGCAGGGAAGAAAAACCGTTTTGGACATTATTAAAAAGGCAACTCCCGAAAGAATATATCCCGTAGGCAGGCTCGACAGAAACACATCCGGTGTTTTATTATTCACCAATGATGGCGAATTATCGCAAAAATTAACACATCCCAGCAACGAAATAAAAAAAGTATATCATGTTACTTTAAACAAACCTCTTGATAAAAAAGATTTTGATCAAATACTCAAAGGAATAACATTAGAAGACGGCCCCGCCAGTGTGGATGTGCTGGCTTATGCTGATGTAAAAGATAAAACTCAGATAGGTGTAGAAATACACAGTGGCCGCAACAGGATTGTTCGCCGCATTTTTGAATCATTGGGTTATGATGTAAAAAATCTCGACCGTGTTATGTTTGCCGGCTTAACAAAGAAAAATGTTGACAGAGGCAAATGGCGTTTTTTATCAGAAAAAGAAGTAAGAGATTTGAAACATTTTGGTAAAGGGAAATAAAACACGAAGTAGCACAAATAAAGCGAATTAGCGATAATCAGCGAATAAGAATATGAAACTTGAGGATCTGATCATTTTTGAAGATGATAATTTTATTGCACTAAACAAACCATCCGGTTTGCTGTCTATTCCCGACAGGGAAGGAAAAGAAATATCTCTAAAAAATTTATTGCTTGAAAAGTTTGAAAACATTTTTACTGTTCACCGGCTTGATAAAGATACCAGTGGCCTGATCATCTTTGCAAAGAATGAAGCAGCGCATCGCCATCTCTCTATTCAATTTGAAGAAAGAAAAACAGAAAAAATTTATCTCGGTCTTGTTTTAGGATCACCGATGAATCAACAGGGAACGATTAATCTGCCCATTGCAGAGAATACCGTAACAAGAGGTACTATGGTGATTAACCGTCGTGGTAAAGAATCAATAACTGATTACGAAATGCTGGAAAATTTTGGTGCATATACGTGGATGCAATTCAGGATACATACCGGCCGTACTCACCAGATAAGAGTACACATGAAAGATTTAGGACATCCCATTGTCTTCGACGAATTATATGGTGATGGTAAGCCGCTGCTTCTATCTTCATTAAAAAGCAAATTCAAATTATCAAAAAACGAGTTGGTAGAACGACCCTTGCTGAACCGGTTAGCTCTGCATGCTTCCAAACTCATTTTTACAAATCCTGTTGGGGAAACAATTAAGCTGAAAGCTGATCTTCCAAAAGATCTAAAAGCAACTCTTCAACAATTGACTAAATGGAAAACAGGCAAACGAAAATAATTCCTGTTCATCAAAACAAATTTTATAAGCACCTGCACCTGTTATTGAATATTTGTTTTAAAGAATTTTTCATTAAAACAGAGAAGCTTCCGCCAGACGGAAGCTTCAATATGCACCAATTACTATAGAAAAAATTTAACGATGTAAACGGCCGTGCAGATAAGAAATTCACTACTCACCACTCACCATCAACATTTATCCAATGCCTGCAGTATATCATTCAATATATCATCAGGATGTTCCAACCCTGCAGACACACGAATTAAACCCGGTGTAATACCAACAGACAATCTTTCTTCTTCTGTCAGCTTAGAATGGGTTGTTGATGCTGGATGTGAAGCAATGCTCCGGCTATCACCCAGGTTGTTGGTCATGGAGATCATTTGCAAAGCATTCAAAAATTTTCTTCCGCTGTCAACACCGCCTTTTAATTCAAACGTCAGCAAACCGCCGCCATTGCTCATTTGTTTTTTTGCAATCTCATATTGTGGATGATCCGGAAGAAAAGGATATTTTACCCCGCTTAATTTCGGATGTCCCTGCAATGATTTTGCAAGATGCAATGCATTAGCCGCATGTTTATCCATGCGGATGAATAATGTCTCCAAACTTTTTGTCAGCACCCATGCATTGAAAGGACTCATTGACGGCCCTGTATTGCGAATAAATAAATACAATTGTTTAACGAGATCTTTTTTTCCCACAACTACTCCGCCCAACACTCTACCTTGTCCATCAATGAATTTAGTAGCAGAGTGCAATACAAGGTCTGCACCGAATTTTATCGGTTGCTGCACAGCCGGTGTAGCAAAACAATTATCTACAACAAATAAAATGTTATGCTTTTTACACAGATCAGCTACTGCTTTAATATCAATAATATCAAGACCGGGATTGGAAGGCGTTTCTACATACAGCAATTTGGTGTTGGGCTTTATCAGTGCTGCAATGCTTTCGGGTTTGGCCATATCAAAATAGGAATACTCAATTCCCCATTTTGGCAAATACCTGGTAAGAATAGTATGCGTAGATCCAAACACCGCAGAAGCCGAAATGATATGATCGCCTTGTGATAAAAATGTCATGAACGTTGAAAACACAGCAGCCATACCTGTGCCCGTCGCCACTCCATCTTCTGCGCCTTCCAGCATCGCTACTTTAGCAATAAACTCATCAACAGTAGGATTGGAAAACCTTGAATAGATATTTACTTTCAAACTATCATCGGCAAATGCTTCACCCATTTCTTCAGCAGAATCATAAGTAAAGCTGCTTGTAAGAAAGAGAGGTGTTGCATGTTCTTTCTGCTCCGTTCTCGGAGTTTGAAGACGAATAGCTTTTGTTTCAGGATGCTGTGACATAACTGCAATATCTTTTTAAAAATGGATTGCAAAGATAAGTGCAGTACGGCAATATCAGGATGTAAACTGAAATGTATTGTCCGTATAACCAATACAATTTTTTATCCGGCTGCATTAACACAAATGATCGTCCCTTGCGACGCTCCGTTCATCTGCAGAATATATGGCATCAGTTAAAGATGTAAGTTACTCACCAGTATCTGCGGTCTTGTGTATTGCGCTTCGGGAAGTATTATAAAGATCATACCAATCCTGCTGATCGAGATTAATAGTAAAAGCATTGACGATATTTCTAATCCTTTGCTCTTTTAATGTACCGATCAATGGTAAAGCACCCAGCTTGATAAGCCATGCAACAGCCATTGATTCTACATTGGCATTGTATTTTTTTCCAATCTCACCTAATTTATAATGCACTCTTACCGCCAGTTCATCATTACCATTTTCTATCCTTCCACCAGCAAGAGGTGCAGCAGCAAGCGGCCGCATATAACGTTGTTTGATGTAATCGAGCTGGCCATTATCCAAAGCAGTTGTATTGAGAAGATTCAGTTCAATATGATTAGTAACAATGGGCACACGCAGATATGAAGCCAATAATTGGTGTTGAAATACAGAAAAATTGGCAACACCGATATTCCTGATTTTACCCGTTGTTCTTAATCGTTCCAGCGTTAATGCCGTTTCTTCCAAATTGGAAAGCGGATCGAGTTGATCCAATAAAAAAATATCAATATAATCAGTTCGTAGCTTTTGTAAGGAATTGTCAACACTTTTTAGGATATGAGCAGATGAAGTATTATAATATTTCACCCTCACATCAGGTCTGTTGGCATGAGGAATGTTTACACCGCATTTGCTAAACAGCACCACATCTTCCCGCTTAAATGATCTTTGTTTCATCACATCACCAAACAACTCCTCGCATTGATAACCGCCATAGATATCGGCATGATCGAAAGTATTAATTCCTAATTCAAGACAGAGATTGATTATTTTTTCCATTGCAACAGCCCCGGCTGCGCTGGTATCTTCCCATCTCCAAAAACCATAAATAGCCGGCGATACCTTAGGGCCCGAATCGCTTAGATAAATTTTTTCCATTGTATAATTCTTTTGTTCTTTGATTTTATCCCGAAAGGTAAATAAAAATCAAACCTGCCTTTAACTTAATTGATGACAATACTATTTCTTAAAAATTATTTTATGTCGGGAGCAGGAAATAAAATTCCGCCAAATAAAAGATAAGCCCACAACAGTGTCCAAAATATATTAAATATCTGTGCAGCTATAAAAGCCAGCGCCGGCCGGCCGCCTTGCATTTTAAACAGGTCGGCAAATCTTGCTTCAAGTCCGATTGAGACAAATGCCAAAGCAAACCATGCTGTTCTTAAACTGTTCAATATACCACTTACCTGTTTGCTGGTGCCGGTGGGTATTAAAAATGAAAACAATAAAGAAGCGGCAATAAAACCCAATACAAATTTTGGAAAACGTTCCCATATCAATTTCAATGATGGCTTTTCATTGTTTGCATTTTCCTTGTTTGGTTTTCGCCATATCCACCAGGCGGCAATAAAAAATGCCGCTATACCTATCAATACATTTTGTGAAAACTTAACGATCACACCGGCCTTGGTTGCTGCAGGGCCAACCAACTCTGATGCAGCAGTAACAGACGCGGTAGTATCCAATGTTCCACCCAACCATGCACCGCCTACTATTTCAGGAATTTTTAATTCACGAATAATCCAAGGCAACAAGATCAGCATAGGAATTGCCACCAATAAAACAAGTGTAGTGACATAAGACAATTTCTTTTTATCGCCTTTGATGGCGCCGCTGGCAACAATGGCTGCTGATACGCCACAAATAGAAACTGCTGAAGCAAGAATCACGGCAAATTCATCATCTACATTCAAACGCCGCGACAGCCACAGCGCAAAAAACCAAACTGCCAATACAACAATTACTGATTGAAGAATGCCGGGAAATCCTGCTTTGACGATATCGGTAAACAAAATACTTGTACCCAATATCACCAGCCCTGTTTTAATAAAAAATTCAGAACGTGCCGCATCTTTCAACCACGATGGTAATTGAAAAACATTGTTCAACACCAAACCTATCAGCAATGCAAATACAACATACTCTATTCCATAATAATTGATGGTTTTGTTTCCTGCAACGATCAATGAAATGACAGCAATAATATAAATGACACTAAACCCTGCGGCATATTTTTTTATACTGCCTCCTGATGCAGCTGCTGCAATAAATGAAAGCAGAAAAAACATCAACCCGATAATTGCAATCAGTAAAATATTTGAGGGTGTAAAAACTTTTGTGAGCAGATCACTTGCAAATGCCCATTGATATACCGGTGTAGTGAATTTGAAACCGGCAGATAAAAAAGCGATCAGCAAAATAGCAGTTATCAAAAAGCCACCGATCCAAACAGCCCAAATGTCTTCGGAGATACGGGATAAAAAAGATCTCTTCTCCGCCTGCAATGCCGTTTCATTTTTTAAGATTTCATTTTTTTCAAAAGACATATAGTAACAGTTATGGCAATGATACGGATTCTGTCATTACATCCCAATGGGCCAGCAATAATTCAAAACGATGCTGTTCATCTTTCTTTAGTTTTTCAAGATCATACAACTGTGCTTTATATGGTTCGGTGAGATTAGGATCAAAAGCTGTCTTTGCATCTTTGAAAACAATAGTCACTTTAAAATCCCATCTTGTATCTTCACCGCTATGCAGTCGTGGCTTCTCCGCAACAACACTTATGATATCCTTTTTCTCAATTGCTTTCTTTAGCAAAGGATAGTGATTTACTTTCCACAGGCTGATGAATTCATCTGCAAAGCCCCATTTTACTTTATAGTAATTTTCTACAGTAAAATAGTCAGCTTTATTCTGTGCATACACAGCATTGCTTAACTGAAAAAGAATCAGCAGGCAGATGATTTTAAGTATAATTATCTTTTTCATAAACCATACATTTCAATTAAAAGCTCATCGGGTTAACAATCCTGCATCCAGTACAAATTGTGAACCGGTTACGAACCTTGATTTATCGGATGCAAGAAATACAACAGCATTCGCTACATCTTCCGCTTCTACCCAGGGCACATTGATGAGATTGCCTGCACTTTTTTCCGCTACTTCTTTTGGCGTCAATCCTTCCAATGCAGCCAGGCCATCATTCATCGGCGTATTTACACCGGTAGGATGAATAGAAACAACCCTGATATTATGCGGCGCTAATTCAATGGCCCATGATTTTGTCAGGCCAGTCAATCCCCATTTGGATGCTGCATAATGACTAAGCCGGTTCATGCCACGCAATCCTGCAATAGAAGAATTGTTGATGATAACACCGGATTGCTGCGAGATCATTACCGGAATAATTCTTCGTGCCACCAGCCAAGCTCCTTTTAAATTAATGTCAAGCATGGTGTCCCATTCTTTCTCCGTCAGTTCATGCGCCAATCCGTAAGCACATATTCCTGCATTGTTAAATAAAATATCTATCCGTTTAAATTCAGCCAATGTTTTATCAACAGCTTTTGCAATATCATCATCCACTCTTACATCGCCGGTAAATAAAAAACATTTTACTCCGAAGGATTCACATTCCTGTTTCAGCGAAGACAATTCATCTTGCGAACCCAATTCATAACCCGGATAAGCAAGTGTTTGCGCAATATCAAATACAGCAATATGAACACCTTCTTTTGCTAAGGCAATAGCGGTAGCCCTTCCCTGGCCGTGAGCAGCGCCGGTGATAAAAGCAACTTTCCCTTTCAGATCGTCAGGCATGGCTAACTGTATTTTAATGAAGGAAGGTATTCTATTAAGTATTCATCAATATCTGTTTCAATCACATTGTTAAATACATTCGTAGCAATCATTTGACCGGCAAACGCAATTAGAATCACCATTTCTGTTTTGACGTATCGTTGTGCCACGCAATTGTAGAGATGATCGTTGATATTACCCTGGTATTTTGCAATGCTGCTTCCAAAATCCAATATATCTTTTTGCGAAGCAGTTAAAGAAAGATTCTCCGGCTTTTCACCAGCCTCAATAATTATCTTTCTGAAAAAAGTAGAGCAAAGCGGGCAATCTGTTGCTTTGGAAATGGAATAAGCATAAAGATAGGCCAATCGCTTACCTAATATTTTTTCTACTTCTTCATACAACGGATACCATTGCATATACACTTCAAATGCGAGCAATGAATGGCCCAATGTAGCTTTCATATTAGTGATACGACCATTGTATTCTTTGATATGTCTTTCAAATGCGATCTTCACTGATGGCTGAAGTTCATTTCCACTGACTGGTTGTATTCTTGCCATAATCTTATTTTTTAATTGCTTGAATTGTTAATGCATGGCATCCCCATTTATCTTTTACACATCGAATTTACCATTTCTCCTAAATGAAGAACCGATATAAACGCCTGTACAGCTACCGGTGTTTTTTTCCTGATAATCGTAAAAGAAAATTTCTTTCCTGTTGCTGATACCGCGTTGATAATTGCATTGGTAATTTCCTGGATGGAAATATTACCCCGCCACTTGTATTCATTTTTCCCATCTGCATGTTCACGTCCTTTGATGATATGGCATTTATACCGTAAAACCTGCTTTTCTAATTTACTGAATAAATTTTCATAATCCTGCCTGGTTTATGAAACCACCACCTATCCCTCGGTCACATGGCAGATATAAAGCATCCCGAAGAATCGGGACGCTTTTTGGAATATTTGTTATAAAAACGAAAAATAAACAACTGCATTACTTATTTATGACAACCATGTATGACACACGTACAATGATTGTTGCTATTATAAATCTTTCAATGAATAACGAAGAGTGATACCATAAGTTCTCTGATCACCGAGTACTGCTGCATACTGTCCCGCATTACCACCTGCCGGTAATAGTTGCTCGTAATAATCTTTATCAAGCAAATTGCGGCCCCACAAAAACACAGAAAGACCATTTGTATTTCTGAAACCAATTCTTCCGTTAAGCAACGCATAACCATCAATATTCAAATAAGCAGAAGGAGAAGGGCTTGAAGAAAATGAAGAACGATAGTAACCGTCTAATGCTAAGAAAAACTTCCCAGCCTGGCCCAAAAACGCAGTTGGAATATTGAACTCGCCTCCAAATGACCCTGCCCATTTAGAAATACCGGGCAGTGCACCACCTGATATATCTTTAAAAGCTAATTGCTTACCATCTTTTGTCGCACCTGTTTCTTCAAGCGGAAGAGGAGCATTGGGGAAAGAAACATACTTAGCATCGGTATAAGCAACAGCTCCGTAAAATAAAAAGTGATCGTTTGCTTTGAAATTTCCATCCAGTTCAGCACCGCGAACTCTTACTTTTTCTGCATTGGCGATATAACCACGGTTAACTCCTAACTCCGGTGATTGAACATTTGTCTGGTAATTTTTTATATCTGTGTTATGTAATACCAGGTTCAATATGAAATTATTAGCCGGTGTGGTTTTAATGCCCACTTCAAAATGCCTTACATCTTCAGGTTTTATAACCGCAAGGTCAGTTGCCGGCTGACCATTGATAGTTGGCAGACCAGCCACATTAACACCAACCGGTTTAAAGCTTGTAGAATAGGTAATAAAAGAATTAATGTGCTTATTGGGTTTATACGAAAGTGTAACCTGGTAGGTGAGGTTTCCCTCATAGGCATCTGCAACGTAGGACTGACTGGTATAAACCAAACGTTTTAAAGCCAGCAATGTCGAATCTGTTGTTTCTAAACCGCCTGATGCAACACGATCATACACTACATCCTTCTCATCATAATTGAAACGAATACCGGGTAAAAGGTGAAAACCATTAGCAATTTCCCAATCAACATTTGCAAAAGCTGCTGCGCTTAATGATTTGATGGAAGCATTGGTTTTGATACCATATCCTTCAAAAAGACCGGGTGTTTCCCATGCTGAACTGTTGGAGCTTTTTGAAAAACGCCATTGAGCCGAACCGGACTCTTCAGTACCGGTAATTTTTACTTCCTGATCAATAAGGAACAATCCTACTAAGCCGCTTAAGCGGGAAGCAAAGTCACCTGCATAGCGAACCTCCTGCGACCAGTTGCGGTGCTTAGAAGGATTTTGTGATTTTGCCAACGCTTGCAAACCGGTAAAGTCTCTGTCATTGGAAGGATTCCAATCCCAATAGCGCCATGCGGTAGTGGATGTTAAAGTACCCGGGCCTATTTTGGTGTCAATATTGAGCGATGCCCCACCAAGATCATTGCCAGAACGCCAGGGTGTATCATGATCAATTTTTCTGTCGAAAGCATTGCGGCTTGGCAGCTGATAATTTAAGGCAGCTATGATAGAATCAAACTGCCGATAGCCTGCACGTTGTGTTTTTACAACTCCTGCTACAACTTGTGCATAGCCTTCGGGACGCTGGCGTGAATTATCAGCAGAAAGTATAATGGTGGTATTATCTGATGGCTTGTATAATAATTGTCCGCGATAGCCAAGGTTGTTAATATCGTTGATATATTTTCCAGTCACTGCATTTTCAATAAGGCCATCACGTTGTGTTCCTGAAAAAGAGATACGGGCTGCAAATTTTTTACTTAAAGGGCCAGTGATAGAAGCTTTGGCCTGCACATATCCATAGTTTCCAAAACTCGCTTCAAAACTTGCACCCGGTTTAAAGCTGGGCTTGCGTGTAGTAATGTTAAAGGCTCCTGAAGTTGTATTCTTGCCAAACAAAGTTCCCTGCGGCCCACGCAATACTTCAATACGTTCTACATCTATAAAATCAAAAGTTGCTGCTGCGGGACGGGCATAATAAACACCATCAACATAAAAACCAACACCAGGATCAAGACCATCGTTAGTAAGACCAAATGGAGACCCGAGTCCACGAATATTAATACCTGTATTACGAGGATTAGATGTGTAAAGCTGAACCGATGGAACAAATTCCTTTACACGGTTTACATTAAATGCACCGGCATCCTCAACCGCAGATCCGCTTATTACAGAAATGGGAATAGGAACATCCTGCAGCACTTCCCTGCGACGGCGGGAAGTGACCACAACAGTATCTCTTTGAAACAAGGCCTGTAACCGCACAACGATACTGTTCACATCACTGCTTCTGATAACTTTTTGCTGGGGTTCAAATCCTGCATAGGAAATGACCAGGGTGAAAGGATATTTATCAACGGGAAGAGAAAAACTACCGGTGGAATCGGCTGTTGTTCCAATATTGGTATTTTTTACTATCACACTTGCAAAGGGAACTCCTTCGTTATTTTCATTAACTACACGGCCGGTAAATTGTGCAAATGACAGGACAGGAAATAAAAATGCTAAAAACAAAATAATACGTTTCATGTACTCAGTTTGGTTGGTTTAAAAACACGATTCTATTTATAGTAGTCTATTTTTTTAGTAGACTATTATTGCAAAAAAATTTTCTTTCTCTTTTAATTCACTAATGGCAACAACATCGGGAAACAATGAAGGGGAGCAATCGTGTGTGATATGATAAATCAGTATTCATAACCTAATACTTTGCAAACTTAAGGGCATTTTATATAGTCTACCAAATTTATAGACTAAATTTTTAAAAAATTTTCCTTAGAAAACTTTTAATAAAATTCTT
>Ga0187893_10012870_pt1 | contig 11772 bp, 9 predicted proteins | sample MA1701074metaG_FD_139574 | JGI IMG/M metagenome (GOLD analysis project Ga0187893, IMG submission 139574) | White microbial mat communities from a basaltic lava cave in the Kipuka Kanohina Cave System on the Island of Hawaii, USA - MA170107-4 metaG ... | reverse complement strand
CGGACGTCGGCGTCGACAAACACTTCGACCAAATAGACGTTGTCGAATTCGTCCGTGAGCGTAAACGTCGTCACACCGGGCTTCTCGGCCTTCAGCCGGATCCGGTGATTCGACACGGGAATGATCGTCAGCACATCCGGATCGTGTCCGTCGACGGACCGGATCTTGTTTCCCAGCTCCAGAATGCGGGTCTGAAGCTCGGTCAGAGCGACCTTCGATTCCTTCGCGGAGATCGAGACGACCTGCTCGCTGGGACGCGGCGGTTCGACCCCCGGGAGCAGCGGTTGCGCCAGAGCCGGCGCACAACAGGCGAGAGCGGCCGAAAAGAGAAGGACCCGCCCCGTCCTCCGATGACTGATCATTGGCATCCCTGCACCTCGTCACGATCCGTCGCGCCCGGCGACAGTCACTGTCGCCGGCGCGATCCGATTCTGGCTTCGACGCGACGACGTCCGTTCGGTCGCGTCGTTCCTGACTCTCACCGCCCAGACCTCATCGCCAGGACGGCATTTCATACTCCGCGATTCAGGACCTGCAGGGACCGCGTCTACAGGGCTTGAGTCGACGGTGTCTTCGATCCCTCGGACGTCGATTTCTGCGCCGTCCAGGGCAATTTCCATCCGAACTTCTCGAGCAATCCCCCGCTGGCGCTGGCCTGCGGGGCGCTTTCCGTCGCAGCTTCGCCGCTCGCCGGCTTCGCGGCGGACGGCAACTCAAACGGATATGTCTGCACTTCGTTGCCGACAAACACCTTGACTTCCCACAGCTCCTTCGGCGGAAGAACGGCCTCCGCGATCTTGGGTTTCACTTCGGCGATCGGAGCCGTCACCTTTTCGAGGAACTGGTGCACATCCACCGCGGGCGCCTCAACAATCGGTTTTTCGGTCGAAGCCATTTCCGATTCTTCCGACGGCGGGCGATCGACCGCGCCCCCGTCCAGTCCGCGAAGTTCCGTCAACAGGTTTTCCGTGATCGCCTTCGTATTCCGACGCGCCAGGTCCAGCGGGTTTCTCCAAAGCAGCCGCAGTTGTCCCTTCCGCTCCGCGAGCGAAAGGGCGTTCGCCTCCTCGCTCGCGACAACGAGCGACACCTGACGTGCCTTCAGTGAGTTGTTGTCCGTCTTCCGGACCATATCGTTCTTGGTCTGGTCTGCGATCGCAAACACCGTTACGCATTCCAGGAGCGTCATCGTCTTCGTCTGTGTCCCGATCGGCGTTCGGGCGTCATAGGTCACCGACACGTCGACGATATCGCCGGCTTTCATCATGTTGCTGGCCGTCTGGGTTTCATCGACGTTGATCGTCATGATGATTTTCCCCATCGGGATCTGGATCGACTTGCCGGACTGTCCCTTCTCGCTGAGTTTGCCTTTGAGGATGTACTCCCCTTTGACCACCGCGACTTTCAGCGATCGTTGCTGATACTCCTCGGCGGTCGTGACGCAGTCTTCCGGAACGGAGTCCTTCTGAATCTCCTTGAACGTGACATTGTCCTCCGTGAGCGGCACCCCCGGGTCGATGTCCGCCATCGCCTCGAGCACCTGCACCATCTCCATCTGAGCGGAGTCCGGCTTGCTCATCGCCTGCTGCACCCCGATCATGGCGACCAGGCCGCAGCCCACCGCAACGCACAACAACGCGAGTGTCTTGGGTTTCATGACGGCCACCCTTGTGTCTTTCTGACCAACAGGCAGAGAGACCTAAGGCGCCGACATGACACCAGTGTCAGAATCGGCACCATCCGGCGCTCTGCTTCAATCTATGCGGGTTACAACAGTTGAATCGCCTTTAACGCATCTTCCGCACGACCCCGCAGACTGCCTGTCTTTTCGGAATCGAGCACTTCACCATCGACCCGCAATTTCGGCTGAAGCGTCTCCTTCCTCAGCCGACAGTCGCTTAGATCATCCCCGCGTACAGGAAGTAGCCGATCGAGCCAATGCAGATCGGGATCCCGTAGGGCAGGAGCAGCATGTGCGGCTTGCGGTCTGCGGCAATCTTCGAAAGTTCCCGAGGGTCCTTCACCGTGACCATCTCGGCCAGAATCAGCATCGCGTTGCCGTAATGCTTGTTCCACGCCTTGCGGTAGAGAACCATCACGACCGCCATCAGGCCGCCGACGATTGCCGAGGCCAGAAACGCATTCCAAGTCACTTGGGCGCCGAGCCACGCTCCCACACCGGCCATTAATTTCACATCGCCCGCGCCCATACCGCCGACCGCGTACAGTGGCAGCAAAGTCGCCAAACCGACGCACATCCCGATCAGTCCGAAACCAAGGCCTTCCCAGCCTCCCGCCGCGGTGCTGTAGATCAGGCCTGAAAACACCATCGGAAACGTGATCCAGTTCGGGACTCGCAGCTCTTTGCCGTCGATCCAGGCGGCAACGATGAGCGTCAGGCACACGAACTTCACGTGCCAGTTGTCCAACAGGAGAGCTTGCCAGTCCATCTTGAACGCCTTTCCGCATCGAATGAGGGGACTTCGTTCCGGTCAGTCGCAGGCGCACGCTCGGTTCCACGCCACGTGCATCTCTCCAAACCTAGGTCAACCGGTGCTGCCGTCCGTACTCGTGTTGAAAAAAGGCTTCGAAATCACCTGTTCGAACTCAACCCCGCCTTCCCAATCCGCAAGCTCGACGAGGTCGTTACAAACGAAAAACCCGGCAAGGATTTCCCCCGCCGGGTCAATGGGCCGTTCAATGTCGCCGCCGCTCCAGCATTTCCCGTCTCAGTTCCGTCCCCCGCACAGCAGCGACTGCAGAAAGAACACCGTGCACCCGGCAGCTGCGAACGGCAGCCAGGCGAGCGCCGGCAGATCCATCCAGAATGGAAACATCTTGAGCCTCCCCGGGTTGTCGTGTGTCCGCCAGCCTCGATTGGCCTTGCCCCCCACCGGAAGAGGAGGGGAACACCCAGCCAAAAAACGCCCGGCTCGGAACGGGTCCCGGCCGGGCGGCGAGTTAGCGATCACTCTCGTCGCGGCCGCCCGAAGCGACCGCCGGACGATTACGTGAGGCTGTTCTTCACGTCATTGAACTTCTGAGCCGCGTTCGTGCCGATGGCGCGAACAGCGGTCAGGCACACCACGACGATCAACGCCAGCATCACGGCGTATTCGACAGCCGTCGGGCCGTCTTCCGACTTCAGGAACTTCTTGACGCAGTTGAGCATTGTTTTGTCCTATTTTTGCACACACCCTCGTTCCGGCTTGCCGTCCGCAACGAGAGTCGAATCAGGGACCGCCGGTACTCGCGACGGCCTTCCCAACCCGACCAGAAACACTCCCCGCCGAGGCGGGGCCAGACCCTTGGGGACGTTCATCTCCCGTTGAGTTGAACGGTTGAGTCCGACAGGTCTCACAAGCGTGCGTGTGACCGTCAGACTCGCAAACCTAGGTCAGGAGTCGAGGCTGTCAAATTTTTGTGGAAAAGTTTTCCAGATCCCCGCAAGTTTTCAGGATTCGCCGATTGGAACTGTTCATGGAATTCGCTCGATCGCACAGGCATGGCAAAACAAAAGCGCCCGGACGAACTCGTCCGGGCGCTGAGAGCTTCTCAGGGGGTTCGCAATCGGAACCCGGCCCGATTAGGTCAAGGCGTCCTTCGTGTCACTGAACTTCTGAGCCGCGTTGGTGCCGATCGCGCGAACCGCAGCCAGGCACACAACGACGATGAGGGCCAGCATCACGGCGTATTCGACCGCCGTCGGGCCGTCTTCAGACTTCAGGAATCGTTTGACGTTGTTCAGCATGACGTTTCTCCCCTGTTTGCGCACGTTCCGTTGGTTCTGATTCTCCAGCCGGAACCGGGTTGGCGGCGTTCGATCGGCGATCGAACGCCAGTGATGACACACGCCTCAAGTCCTTGAGGCGAACAAGCCGGACTCCGATGGGACCCGCACCAACGGCGGCGCACAATGTCCGATTCACCGGCTGTCGAAACCTAGGTCGCTGACAACGCGTGTCAAACCGATGCTGCGAATTCGGTCAAAAGAACGGCGTTGCCGTTTTGCATCACAGGTCCCCGAAGTCCGGTCCGATCGATTGGGGCGGAATTGTCGCCAGGGGCGAATGTGCGACCGCGAGCAGCTTCATTCGATCCCGAGCGATTTCCAGTCAACGGCCGTCAGCCGCGCTCGTTCGGCCACGGACTTCAGTCGCGACACGATGAAGTGTTTATGGTTTGCGACATCCTGCTCGGAGATTCCCAGCTCTCGCGCTGCATCACGATTCGGCAACCCTTTGACGAACAGCAGCTCGGCACACTTCAGTCGCTCGTAGTTACCGGATTGCGACCATTCCTCGATCAGCGGCTGCAGCACGCTCGCGACGATCGACTCCTCGTTCGATCGGCGCTCCTGGCTTTGCATCAGGCTTGACGCGGGTCGCCCCTTGGCGCCGAACAGGCCCGAGTTCTCGGATTCAGAATCGCTCCCCAGAATCGTCGGCCGCCGGCCCATGCGTCGCAATACGTCTGTCAGCTTATGGGCCGTGATTGCGAACAGAAACGCCTCGAGCGGTGTTCGATCGTCGTAGTTGGCAAGCGCGGTCAAGAATCCGACGAAAGCCTCCTGAACGACGTCCTCCGCTGCGGCGCGGTCGCGGAGCCGGCTCTCCGCAAACGCCAGCAGGCGTCCTTCATAGCGGGCGATGCAATCTTTCCACGCGGCCGCATCTCCGGCGCGAATCCGGTCCACAAGCAGTTTGTCGGTCGGTGCGGTCGCCATGCGCGAATTGCAAGGTCGCGGACGAACGCCTCACGTCGATTTCGAGCTGTCCGCGGCTTCGTCCTGGCGGCGAACAGCTTACTCGGTTGTCGGAACGTCCGGCGACGCGTGAATCTGTTTCAGGAACCGTTCCGGAATATCGACCGATACGAGAGTCCCGTCGGAGTGGCAGACACAGCATGCCGACTTCAACCGGCCGGCGGCCAGTCGAACCTGGTCATCCCAGAATTCCAGCACGTATGTAACTGAGCGCGCCCCGATCCGCTCCACATCAAGGCGAACCTCGATCTCCCGATCGTAGCGCACGGGCGCGGAGTAGTTGCAAGTCACGGAGACTCGAGGCCAACCGAGCGTTGTGCCATCCACCAGCGGTTCGACGATCTTGAGACCCAGTGACCGGAAATACTCGTGCTCCGCCTCTTCCATCCATCGAAAAAAGTTCGCAAAGTGGACAATTCCGGCCATGTCCGTCTCGGAAAACTGCACTCGTCTCTTGTAGACAAATTGAGCCATCGAACTCGTTTGGTGTTTTTTTCTGCAGGGAACACTGGCCCAGGTGCGGCATGCTTCACACGTGCCGCACGCATTGAGCACTGGGCGAGTGAATCAGATCACGCCGACCGTCACACGTCTACGATCGACTTCATCCGCACACGCGTCAAGGGGCTGCGGCGGCGGCGATCGGATCCGTTTCGCCTGATTCGCGGAGAGCACCGCTCGACAGGAAGCGTCGCGTCGCCGCGATGACGTTCGCATCGCCCATCAAAAACGAATGAATGGCCGGCGTCGTCATGAAGTCCGCCGCTCCGGGCAAACGCGTCGCATCGACGCTGACGGTTCCATCGTCATCCCCCGGAATCAGCGGATTGAAACCCGCGGGCGTGCCGCGGGCGCCTGCAATCACGGCAAACGGAAAATCAGGTGATGGAAGTCCGGCGATGAAACCATCCGGATCATCGATGAGTTCCTGTCCGGCAGGTCCGAAGACGAGATTGAACAGCGTCACGTCCTTCAGGATCGTCGCCATTCGCGCACCAAGATTCGGAACTCCCAGCATCACCATTTTTCCGATGCGCGGGTCGCGATGATTCTTGAGATAGCTCCGCACGAGCAATCCACCCATGCTGTGAACAACGAAATCGATCTGCTCGACTCCCTCGAGCGACTCCAGCACGCTGTGGAGATAATTGGAGGATTCGCTGATTTTGACCCGCGTGCTGGGGTAGTCGAACGGAACCACGATTGAGCCATCCGCCTCCAGCGACTTCTGCATTGCGGAGAATGACTTCGACGATCGCACGATGCCGTGAATGATGATGACCGCTCGACCGCTCATCGGCGGCAGTTTCCGTCGACGCTTCTCGGCATCGAGCACGGCTTCGCACTGCAAGCGAGTTCCCCAGGTGTGACGAACGTCTTCGGGATCCAGCAGGCGATAATGCCCCGTGTAGACGTTTTCTTGGATTCGCCAGCCCCGAAAGAAGGCGACATCACCCCAGAATTGACGTCCGCCGAGTGTTTTCGAGCGGACATTGAACAGCCCGGAGTCTGATTCGTTCATTTCCGCCTCATCCGACGGAATGTGGGACGGGACGTCACCGTGACCAATCCCGGCTTCCGGCGGCGCCTGGCCGAAGACCGGCGTCGTGCAGAGCAGGGCGACCAGTGTCGCCGATGGCAGAGGTCGTGAAAGTCGCGTCATCGAGGTCTGGGCGTGAGTTCTTGCCGATTGTAACGCGACAAAATCGTCTCAGGCCCGTCGCGCCAGGATCGGACCCGTTCAACCCATTTCGGACATCCAGTCCTGCAGTGCCCGGACCTGCGGCTGCGAGTGCTTTTGCATGTACTCAATCGCCCGAACCATCGCCAGGCATCCAGGCAGCGTCGTGACGCACGGAACGCCGTAAAGCACCGCGGCAGCCCGGATTCGTCCTTCGTCGGTTCGGCTCCCTTTGCCGCTGGGAGTATTGAAGATGAACTGGACGTCGCCGTTGGCCATGTAGTCGAGCAGGTTGGGACGGCCCTCCTGCACCTTCTTCACCACGTCGACGTCGATGCCGGCTCGCTTGAGGGCGCCGGCTGTTCCGCTCGTCGACAGAATCTTGAAACCCATCGCCTTGAGCTGACGCACCGGTTCAATCATCGGCTCTTTGTGACGGCCTGCCATGCTGATGAAAACGCGGCCTTCACGGACCATGTCGGTTCCGGCGGCGATCTGACTCTTGGCAAATGCCGCGGGAAAGTCGCGGTCGATCCCCATGACCTCGCCCGTCGATTTCATCTCCGGTCCGAGGATGATGTCGACGCCGGCAAACCGGTTGAACGGGAAGACGCTTTCCTTCACGGAAGTATGCGTCGGCCAGACCTCACGAGTCTGTCGCTGCTCGGCAAGTGTGACTCCGGCCATGATCTTGGCGGCCATCCGCGCCAGCGACAGACCGGTCGCTTTGGAAACAAACGGCGATGTCCGGCTGGCTCGTGGGTTCACTTCCAGAATGTAGACCGTGTGCTTCGAAATCCGACTGTCATCCTTCTTGACGGCAAACTGGATATTCATCAGCCCGCGGACTTCGAGCTCTCGCGCCAGGGCGTAGGTCGCCTGCTTGATCTCGTCGATGACGGGTTGTGGCAGCGAATAGGGGGGTAAGGCACAGGCGGAGTCGCCGCTGTGGACGCCGGCCTCCTCGATGTGCTCCATCACACCGCCGACGAGAGTTGTTTCGCCGTCCGAAATCGCGTCGACGTCGACTTCAATCGCGTCTTCGAGAAATTTGTCGATCAGGACCGGATGATCCGGCGAGACATCAACGGCCTCGGTCATATACCGGATGAGCTGCGACTCCTCGTAACACAGCTCCATCGCCCGTCCGCCGAGCACGTAACTCGGCCTGACAAGAATCGGGTAGCCGATTCGCGCGGCGATGACCCGCGCCCCTTCGACGTCGCTGGCAGAGCCGTTCGGTGGCTGTTCAAGCCCCAGCTTCTGGAGAATCTGGACGAATTTCTCCCGGTCTTCGGCTGCATCAATCATCGAGGGGCTCGTACCGACAATCGGCACGCCTGCCGCCTCGAGACCCTTGGCCAGGTTCAGCGGCGTTTGGCCGCCGAACTGCACGATCACACCGTCCGGCTGCATCCGGTCGCAAATGTTGAGGACGTCTTCGGTCGTCAGCGGCTCGAAGAACAAGACGTCGGATGTGTCATAGTCCGTCGAAACCGTCTCCGGGTTCGAGTTGACCATGATGCTCTCGATGCCCAATTCGCGCATTGCGAACGACGCCTGACAACAGCAGTAGTCGAATTCGATTCCCTGGCCGATCCGGTTGGGGCCGCCGCCGAGAATCATGATCCGTCGCGGCCGCTCGGGATGCCGGGCGGGTGTTTCGTCTTCCTGTTAGTAGGTGCTGTAGTAGTACGGTGTGTAAGCCTCAAACTCCGCAGCGCACGTGTCGACCTGCTTGTAGGTGGCGACGATGCCGCGGTCCTTGCGCATCATCCGGACGTCCATTTCGGTCGAGTGCCACCACCAGGCGAGTTGTCGGTCCGAATACCCATTCTGCTTGGCCCGACGGATCAGGTCCGTGCTCGCCTCTTCCAGTCGGCCAATCTTCTGAATCTCGCCCTCCAGCGCCACGAGGTCGCGGAGATTCCGCAGGAACCAGGGGTCAATCGCAGTCAATTCGTGAATGGCTTCGACGGACATTCCCGACTTCAGCGCGTATCGCAGATGAAAGACCCGCTCGGCATTCGGCGTCGCCAGACTCCTGCGGATCTCTTCCTCAGACGGCTGCCTGTCCGACCCCCACAGGTCCTTCTTTCCCCCGCCGAGACCGAAATGGCCGATTTCCAGCCCACGCAGCGCCTTTTGAAACGATTCCTTGAATGTCCGGCCGATCGCCATGGTTTCGCCGACGGATTTCATCTGCACCGTCAGCGTCGAGTCGGCTTCGGGGAATTTCTCGAACGTCCAGCGAGGGATTTTCGTGACGACGTAGTCGATCGTCGGTTCGAAGCAGGCGAGCGTTTCGCGCGTGATGTCGTTCGGGATTTCGTCGAGCCGGTAACCGACGGCGAGTTTGGCGGCGATCTTGGCGATCGGGAAACCGGTCGCCTTCGAAGCCAGAGCGCTCGAGCGGCTGACCCGCGGATTCATCTCGATCACGACCATCCGGCCGTTCTTCGGATTGACGGCGAATTGCACGTTGGACCCGCCGGTTTCAACGCCGATCTCGCGAATGCAGGCGATCGTCGCGTCGCGCATCCGCTGATACTCCTTGTCCGTGAGCGTCTGGATCGGCGCGACGGTGATCGAGTCCCCCGTATGGACGCCCATCGGGTCGAAATTCTCGATGGAGCAGACGATGACGACGTTGTCCGCCACGTCGCGCATCACCTCCATTTCGTACTCTTTCCACCCCAGCACGGACTCTTCCAGGAGCACTTCGCTCACGGGCGACATCTTCAGTCCGTGGCGGACTTTCTCTTCAAACTCCTCGCGGTTGTAAGCAATGCCGCCCCCGGTGCCGCCGAGCGTGTAGCTGGCGCGAATGATGATCGGCAGTCCGATTTCCCGCACTACGGACCGCGCCTCCTCCATCGTGTGAACGATGGCGCTCTTGGGCACGTCGAGGCCGATCTTCTGCATCGCCTGCTTGAACGATACCCGCCCCTCTGCCTTTGCAATGACGTCCGCTCGCGCCCCGATCATCTCGACGTCCAACTGATCGAGAATCCCCCGGCGATGGAGATCCATCGCGGTATTGAGCCCCGTCTGGCCGCCCAGCGTCGGGAGCAGGGCATCCGGCCGCTCCTGCTCGATGATCTTCGCGACGTACGGCCAGGTAATCGGCTCGATGTAGGTCCGATCCGCCGTCCCGGGATCGGTCATGATCGTTGCGGGATTCGAATTGACCAGGACGACCTGATACCCCTCGTCACGAAGCGCTTTGCACGCCTGCGTACCGGAATAATCAAATTCGCACGCCTGCCCGATCACGATGGGACCGGAGCCGATGATCAGAATCTTCTTGAGGTCAGTTCGCCGTGGCACGGAAGAGCAGGTATCCCGATAGGGGTCTCACGCAGAGCGCGCACCGCGAACGCAACCGGACCGACCGTTCTTCTGCGGCAAAGCGGGCGCAAAATTTCACCAACCCTAACAATCGGCATCGCAGTTTCAAGCGTCACGTCCGTTACCTGCTGACTCCGCGATCGCCTGACAAAACTCCGCGACTGCCGGACGCTCCAAAATCCTCAAGGACAATCCGCTTCGGCGGGTTCAATCTCGGAACCGGCATGGCATTTTGCCCGAATCATGACTCTCCAAGAAGTGCGGAACTGAGGAGTTCCTCTGCTCGGAAAAGTCACCTCGCACCGCGCTATTCGGACGTACTTCCGGATCAATCCTCCTTCTGTGGCAATTTCGCAACAGAACGATCTTGAGGTTCTTTGACCCGCGCGGCATCGTGGACTACGTTCGACTGGACGTGCCGTTGGTCTCGCGACGATTCGCGGGCCAGCCAGGGATGCTCTTCGGCCGTCATGACAGCGCGGACGTTCCCGAACGGAGGGGGGCGGGACGCTTGCCGCGACGCCGAGGAGGCTTGCATGCTGCTCGTCCGTAGCCGACCTGTCTGGCAGGTCGTGATCTGGGGTTGGATCCTCTTCGTCGGGGTCGGCCAGTCCCTGTCGGTGGCGCGGGCCGAGTCCGCGCCGATCCAGGTTTCCGCGAGCGAAGCGGCTCAGACCGGGGCGATGCTGGAGCGAGAGCGCAAATGGCGCGCCGCGATTGATCATTACAAGCAGGCCCTCGAAAGCTGGCCGAACGACGAGCACCTGACCTATGGTCTCCGTCGGTCGCAGTTTCAATTTGCGATCGACCGCCGGTATTCGGACCGCACGTTCATCGCCAGTCTCAAGGGATTGAGCCGCGACGAGGCCCTGTCGCAGTTCGACGAGGTTCTCAATCAGATTCACGCTCACTTTGTCGAGCCGATCGATGCGACGTCGATTGTCGCCCACGGAACAGAGAGCCTGTGGCTCGCGCTGTCCAACGAGCGCTTCCTTGATCAGAACGTGTTCGGTGCAGACCCCGCTCGCGTTCAGTCCTTCCGGAAGGTTCTCCGGGAGAAATACTGGAACAAGCCGATCGCGTATCGCGATGGCGCCCGTCAAGTCATCGGTGAGATCTGCGATCTCGGCTACAAGACGCTGGGGCTCGAGAGCGGTCCGATTGTCGAAGAGTACGTCTTCGGCGCCTGCAATTGCCTCGACGACTACAGCAACGTTCTCACGCCGGGCCGCCTGGCGGACCTCTATAGCAACATCGACGGCGAGTTCGTCGGCATTGGCATTGTCATGGAGGGTGAAATCGGAAAGGGGATGAACCTGGTCCAGGTGCTGCCGGAAAGCCCGGCGGCGGAGCAGGGGCTGCGGGGCGGAGACACGATCACGTCGGTCGAAGGCCAGGATTGCCGGTTCATGACGACTGACGAAGCGGCCGGCCTGTTGACGGGTAAAGCGGGCTCGCAGGTGCGGCTCGAAATCCAGTCGCGAAATGGTCGTCGCGAAGTCTCTGTGATCCGGCGTGAAGTCCATGTCAAAAGCATTCCGGTGGCAAAAATCGTCGATTCGACGAGCGGCATCGCCTACATCCAGATGACCGGCTTTCAGAAGAGTTCCGCCGTCGAGCTCGACGAAGCGCTCCGCAAGCTGCAGCGCGAAGGAATGCGGTCCCTGATCTGGGACGTTCGCGGAAATCCCGGCGGGCTGCTCACGGCTGCGGTGGAAGTCCTCGATCGCTTTGTCGACGACGGAGTCCTCGTGGAAACCCGCGGCCGGACGTACGACCAGAACTACACGTACACCGCGCATGCTCCCGGCACCTGGGACCTGCCGATTGTGCTGCTGATTGACGGCAACAGCGCCAGCGCCAGCGAGATTGTCGCCGGCGCGGTTCGCGACCATCATCGCGGCAAGATCGTCGGCCGGAAGTCCTATGGAAAATGGTCGGTGCAGAGCATTTACGACCTTCGCAGCGGGGGGGG
>Ga0187893_10012869_pt1 | contig 11772 bp, 8 predicted proteins | sample MA1701074metaG_FD_139574 | JGI IMG/M metagenome (GOLD analysis project Ga0187893, IMG submission 139574) | White microbial mat communities from a basaltic lava cave in the Kipuka Kanohina Cave System on the Island of Hawaii, USA - MA170107-4 metaG ... | reverse complement strand
GTATTTGCAAAGCTGTCTCTTTATGGTCGCGCCCGCGGCGCTTTCATCGTCGGCGGTGCACGTGATGGGCGAAATGACGTTTGTTTATCAATTTGTCAAATTAGCCACCGCCGCCGGCTTGCGTTGTGTGGCGTCAACCACGGAACGCATCGCCGTGGACAAACCCGACGGTGGGAAAATGTCGGAGTTTCGTTTCGTGGCGTTTCGGGATTATGAGCAGAGGTTGTCCAACGAGTAACGCTCTTACACTTTACGTTTTACGCCTTACGTTTCAATAGGAACATAACCCATGCAAGATTTTAAGCACTTAATTCTCCTCATCGGCACCAACCCGCTGCCGAACTACGTGGTGGCGCGGTATTTTTTGGAGAAGAATAAAAACTTGAAAAACATAACCGCCATTCATACGAAGGGCACGCAGCACATTGCCGAACGGCTGAAATTGGTGTTGGATCGAACAGCGCGGCATTCGTTCAAATATCATTATTGTTTCCTTAAAGACGAAGGCAATGCCGCCCAAATCTGGGATGACATCCTTCAGCAAGCGCCAATCACCAAGAAAGATCAGTTTCACTTGAATTACACCGGCGGCACGAAAAATATGGCGGTGCATGCTTATAAAACTCTGTTTACGGAGCGCACTGATGAGAAATTCACCAATTGCAGCTTTTCATATCTGGATGCCAAGACGTTTAAAATCATTCTCGATCAAGGTTATGCACTCACACCGGACGATTTGCGCGACACCATCGCGATCGATCTGGAAAACCTGCTGACGCTGCACCATTGTTATAAACACCGCGCCGACGATGAGCTCAACTGGCCCGCCGCCTATCTGCTTTTTAAAACCATTATTCAAGACGGTGCGCTCAATGATTATTTTGCGTGGAAAAATGAGATTGTGCGGCCGCTGTTTTATAATTTTCGCGGACAGATCACACGGCCGGAAAAGCCGATTCGATTGGAAGGGTTGAAAAAGCATGAATTCTGGCCCAGAATCAGCAAGTTGTTGACACAAATATTTCCAGAAGAGCAGCGCTGGAAATTTGATGATGAAGGGGTTTTGATTCTGGAATCGAAATCGCATTTTGCAAAAAATTTTGCGAAGGGGATTGAGTATCTGGATGGCAGGTGGTTTGAATCGTATGCGCTGTCGGAGATTCGCCAGGCTCTTGGGCCGGATGATGAGAAGTTTCAGTTTTACAGCAATTGGCACATCAAAAAGGAAGGCGCGCATCGCGAGTTTGAGCTGGATATCGTCACGCTTTACGGCTATCAACTTTGCGCTATGTCGGTGACGACGTCTTACGATCGCAAGCTTTGCAAGAACAAAGCCTTCGAGATTCTGCATCGCGCCCGCCAAATCGGCGGCGACGAGGCGCGTTCGCTCCTTTTGACCGCCGGCTCTGCTGAGGAAACGGCGGATATTGAATCCGACCTGCTAACGGACACCGGCCGCGAAACCAACGTCAAAGTTTTTGGATTGGAACAATTGCGCGACGGCGCACTGTGGAAAAATGTCAAAGCTCACATGCTCGGAGAATAAACGATGGCAGAAATTGATCTGTGTTTGCTCGATTGTTCTTCCATTCAGCGCTATGTTTTTGGCAGCAACAAGCTGAAATCCAACATTGGCGCTTCCCAGATCATAGCGAAAGTTTACGAAGAATGGCTTGAACAAACCGTGGCCGGCGCCACGGGAGGAAAATATGAACTGAAGGATTGGCGCCGGAATCGAACAGCCATTCATCTTTCATCCGCTTCCGGCTCTGATCTGCTCATGGAAACCGGCTATATCGGCGGCGGCAATGCGCTATTGATGTTTCGCCGAACCAACGGCGCCAGCAAGGCTCAGGATTTTGTGCGCGCGTGGACGCGCAAGCTTCTGCTCGAAGCGCCGGGCGTGCAACCGGTCATTGCGATTCACGAGGCCAACTTGCCGCCGACCGCCGCGGATGTGGAAGTGATTTTTAAAATTTTGGAGAGAAACAAAAACTTGCAAAAGGCTGAAACGATCATTCCGCGCCACGGCATTACTGCGGAATGCAAAATTACCGGCCTTTCCGCCGACATCTATTCACCAATCGTCAAAGAGCACGTTTCGGCAATTGCCGCCACGAAAATCGAAGCGGTTGGCGACGCCACAAAAGCCGCCAAGCGAAAATATTTGGATGAAAAAGTTTACAAAGGTTTTACTTTCAGCAACGAAGTTGATGAACTGGGTCAAAAAAAGTACGAAGACAATCACATTGCCATCGTCCATATTGATGGTAACAACATCGGCGAACGCTTTAAAGCTTGCGCATCATTAGTCGACAAGCGCCTGCTGGCTAACCGAATTGATGAAGTTACACAAGAGGCGATGCGCGAGACCATGAGGCAATTCAAGCCGAAATTCATCACGCTGGTGGATAACAAATTAGATCCCTTTTGGAATCCGGAGGAGCAGGAGTTTTATATGCCGCTACGGCCGATCATTTTGAATGGCGATGATGTGACGTTCGTGTGCGACGCCCGTCTCGGTTTTTATTTTGCCGAAACTTTTATGCGCGAATTCGGCAAAACAGAATTGAACGATATTCCCGCTTTGCAGAATTCTGATCTCAAGAAATTGTCGAGTTGTGCCGGCATCGCTATCACGCGCACGAAATATCCGTTTTATCGCGGCTATCAGTTGGCGGAAGAATTGTGCAAAGAAGCGAAAAAATCCGGCCATCTCACGAACACTTCGTGGCTGGATTTTCACTTCTCCCACAGCGGTCTCTCCTACCGCGATCTTGACGAGCTGCGCGCGCGGCAATACATGGTCGGAGAAAATTGCCTGCTTTGGCGGCCGTGGCAAGTGGATGACCCCGATGATAAAAAATCTTTTCTGGCGGCCAAAGCAGCGATCAAACATTTTCGCACCGCCGGCAGAGATGGCAAAGGTTGGCCCAACTCCAAATTGAACGATTTTTTTCACAGTCTCGCGCAAGGCCAGGAGCGCACGAAAGAGTTTTTAGCCATCGCCCAATCGCGCGGTTTGACGCTGCCGGAGATGCCCGGCGTGAAGCATGCCGCGAGCAATGGCTGGGTGGGCAACTTTACGCCGTATTATGATATAATTGAAATGATGGACTTTTATCCGCCAGCTTTGATGGAGGACAATCATGCCTGAATATACGCTTGAAATCGAATTGCAGTCCGCAGCCAGTCCGGGTTCCGGCGAAGGCTGGGCTCAAATGATTGACAGTGATATCGTGTATGACGCCTACGGCCTGCCATTCATTCCGGCGCGGCGCGTGAAAGGCATTTTGCGGGAAATGGCTGAAGACGTCGCACATGCCGTCATCCGCGCCGGCCTGCAAAAAAAATATCATCTGACCGAAACAAGTGTTGCCGATCTTTTCGGCGAACAAGGCCAAACCGCTGCCGCCGGTCTCATGGTGGACAATGCGTACCTGGCGGAGTATGACGACTTACAGCCGTGGCTGGAGTGGACGAAATTGCACGTGCCGCATCTGGCGACGCCGGAAAACGTCATCACGGTTTTTACGGATATTCGCCGACAAACTAAAATCGAAAAGGGTGTGGCAAAGGATACGTCGCTGCGGCAAATCCGCGTGTTGAAGTGCGGATTGAAATTTAATGGCAAAATTATGCTGCAGAATTCCAGCGCGTCGGAAGAGTTGTTGAAACTGGCCGTTGGGGTGGCGCGCGCTTTAGGCGGCAAGCGCAATCGCGGCCTCGGCAAGATTCAGTGCCGGTTGCACGCTACCAAGCAAAACGAGATCTCTGCAACGCCCAATGATCAGGAGGCGCAAAATGGCTGACAAACTCGATTATACCATCCACCTGCTTTCGCCGGCCTTGCTCACTAATTCGGTTGGCGATCTCAACATCAGCTTGAGTCATGACTATCTGCCCGGCTCTTCTTTGCTTGGCATGTTTGCCAGTTTGTATATCCAGAAATACCTGCCGGAAGAAAAGAGAAAAACGTTGGCACACACCGGCGACGAGTTTGCACAGCTCTTTCTCTCCGGCAAACTGCGCTTTCTTAATGGTTATCCGATGAGCAGCGCAAAGCAAAGGACACTCCCTATTCCCCGCTCAATCATGACGCCAAAAGGGCGAGCGAATGATTATTTTGAAACGCTCTTCGAAGAACAAAAAGCCGCAGCGTCGCCCAAAACGGAGGCCGAGAAAAAGGCGGGCCAAGATGATCGCCCCAATACGCCGAAGACAGGATTTTGCATGATGAAATACTACGGCGACCGGCTCGATTTCGAGCGGCCGGAAATCAGGAAGACCTATCATTTTCATCATCAGCGCACCGACCAGCTTGCCGGCAGAAATATCAACGGCACGATTTTCAACTACGAAGCGTTGGAAAAAGATCAGGCGTTTGGCGCGAGTGTGATCGGCGACGCCGAAACTTTAAAGTTGTTTCAGGCGAAATTTGGCGCAACCGGTTGCAACGCCCGGCTCGGAAGATCGAAAAACACGGAATACGGCCGGGTCGAGATTGAATGGAAAACGGTTGCCGTTAGTGAATGCCTCCAGCCCAAAGAACCTGATGGTGAATCCTTTGTGATAACTCTGCTCTCCGATGCGATTCTGCTCAATGAATTTGGGCAGAGTGAAGTCAGCGTCAAAGTTTTTGTCGAATACTTGACCCGCTGGCTGGCCAAGTTTGGCCTCGTGTTGGCGGAAAATCAATTACAAGTTGAGAAACATTTTTTGCAAAGCGTGGTCACGGAAAATTATGTGGGCATCTGGAAGGCGCGCAAGCCGTCGTTGAGCGCGTTCGCCATGGGCAGTTGCTTCAGATTTAGCCTGAATCCGGCGTTAAAAGTGGAGCAGACGACCAAGCTGATTGAAACGCTCTCGCACCTGCAAAACGAAGGCCTCGGCATCCGCAAACATGAAGGGTTCGGGAGAGTGGCGGTCAACTGGCAGATGGAAGCGCCGATCATCTTGATTCGGCCGCCTGATCCGCTAAAGAATAAACCAGCATGGGAAAACAAGAAAAACGCGGCCGAAGAAAAAATAAAAACCACAACACCTTCGCTTGTGGTTCAAACGATTTTCAAAAACTTGCTGTGGAAGGCATATCGTGAAAGAGCCAGCGCCGTGGCGGCGAAACATCTGGAAAGCGAAAATTATCGCGACATCAAAGGCCGATTCATCTCCGGCGCGCAAATGAGCCGGTTGCAGCGCTTCGCCGCCACCTCGGCCACCGCGACGGCGTTTCAGGAAAAAATCAAAGAACTGGCGAAAAGAGAAACCGCGCGCAATTATTTAGCCGCGGCCAGAAATCAACAACAGACGCAAACGCTTTTGGATTTTCTGCTAACCGGCGAGATCATCGTTGATCACGGCAGGAAACGTTGGCATTTTATGGATGACATTCTGCAAACCGGTGCCGCCTTTGAAAAAAGCGCGGAGAAAAAAAATGAAGAGTTGTTGTACGTCAAAATGAAATACGATCCGGCGGAGGATCCGAATCTCCGGCACGAGCTTTTTAGAACTTATCTGTCAACCTTTTTTTCGTTGATGAGCAAGAAAGCGCGCGAGGAGGCTAAAAAGAAATGAACGCCATGACTTCAAAACGGGACCAAAAGCCCCGCTATCCGGCCATCGGGAAAATCTATTTTAAGATTCCCGTATGTTTGGAAAGCCCGTTCATCATCGGCGCGGGCGAAGATGAGAACAGCGATCTGGATGTGATTCGCGAGGCAAAATGGCGTGAGCTGCCTGCCGAGGCTCAATTTCCCGCTTTCATGCCGAATGCGGCGGACGATCGCCTTTTCATTCCGGCGAGTTCCATCGTCGGCGCCTGTCGCGCGTTTATGAAAGTTTACCTCTTCGCCCCAAACGGAACGGCGTTGCAATATCTTTTTGGCGAAGAGAATCCGGGCGACGACAACACGCCGCAAAGCGCCTTGCAATGCGAAGACGTTTATCTCGAAGGCGCCAAAGTGGTGATTCGCGACGGCGTCCGAATCAATCATGAAACAAATCTGGCGGACGAAGGCAGTAAGTACAATTATGAAATCGTGGAATATCCGCACCGGCAAACTTTCGATATTAGCTTTGAGATCACGCAGCGTAACTTGGATCCAAAACATTCGGCTACGCCTAATGTGACGTCGGAGTTTTGCTGGCAGGTGGTCAAGGCTCTCATTGACGGTATGAACGCCGGGCAAATCCGTCTCGGCGCGAAAACGAACAAAGGCTTTGGGAAATTGCGGGTCGATGAAAAACAAGTTCAAGCCGCGGTTCTTGATTTTCGCGAACCAAACGACGTTGAGCAATGGCTCTGCAACCAACCGGCGTGGAAAGCTTTCACCGAGTTTTCGTTTACGCCATTGACCGTCTTCAGCCCTGAGTTTAGCCTTGAAGCCTATTTTCAGCTCAAAAGTTCGCTCATTATCCGTTCCTATGCTGACGATCCGCGCCAGCCGGACGTCGTGTCGATGGAAAGCTTTGACGCACCAGTCATTCCCGGGGCTTCGACGATGGGCGCGATTCGGCATCGCGCTAAAAAAATTTTGCAAACGGTGGGCAACGCCGACGTCGAAGAAAAAATGCGGCATTTGTTTGGCATTGTCGATGAGAAGAAAGACGACATTCGCCGCGGCCGCGTGGTGATCGAAGAAACGCCGGTGCGCGACGTGGTGAAAGAAGTGCAAACCCGAATCAAAATTGACCGCTTTACCGGCGGCACGATTCACGGAGCGTTGTTAGAAGCCATGCCGTTGTGGCAAACGAGCAGCGACGGCGATGGCCTCGGCTTGAAAATAACGATTCGAGAATTTCAAGATTGGGAGGCCGGACTCTTTTTGCACATTCTAAAAGATCTGTGGACCGGTGATCTCGCCATCGGCGGCGAGAAAAATATCGGCCGCGGCGTGCTCAAAGCCCTGGCGCATAAAACGGCAAACGAAAGTTATGCGGCAAAAATTTCCTGGGGCGCGGAGAGCGTAAAATTGGGCGTCGATGCCAAGGGCGCGCCGGTTTGCAGCGCGGCCGAGTGGGAAAAACTGGAACGATTCGCAACCAAATTCAACGAGGCGATTAAAAATGCAAATGCTTGATGAAAACAAAGAAAACGGCTTGCAGTTGCTCTTTGGCCCTTCACAGATTGAAACAGCGCCGGCGGGATGGCAATTACCCAATCTGAACGATTTCTTGGTGGCCAAATTCGGCAGCGACCACGCTACCGCCATTTTTTATCTCGATTACGGCATTCGCTTCGCCCTCTACCGCAATTCGATTTTGGAATTTGCCGAAGCCACAACGGTCGAGCTCAATTTTTTGCAACTGGCGAGAATTTTCAACACAACCCGGGAACTGAAAATTTGGCGCAGTGACGAGGGTTTTAGCCATCGTTGGCGAGCGGATGATCAGGAGGGAAAAAAGTGGTATGCGATTGAAGCTTGCCAAAATCTGTGGGGCACCCGCATCGAGCACCAAACCGACGACCAGGCTCTGCCCGGCGGTTGGACCCGTTTACGGGAAGATCGCGGAACGGATTTGATTGTGCCGTTACCCATTGTCAAGGAGGCCGAGCTTCCGGCTTATATCAAAACCCGCAACTACATCGGCGAAACGGCCAACGGCCAGGCGACATACGTGGATTGCCGGTTTGTCGCGTTGGGGAAGCGTGGCTCGTAAGGCGCGAAGCGAAAGAACAATGTCATTGCAACATGTGCCAGAATTTTCTGAAATAAACCAAGGAGTTTCATTATGCCAAGCATGCAAGAAGCGATGCAGAAAGCAGCCGCACAACAGGGAATGACCGTCAATGTGCCGCTGGAACCAACGGCCGTTTCAACGCCGAAGGCATTTGGCAGAAGGCTCGTCCGTCAAATTGAAAAGATCAAACTCGATAAAAACCCCAAGTTCAACCGCAAAGCAACGGCGCCTTATAATTTCGTTCCGTTGAATGAAAAAGTCATTACCGTCGGGCGTTTTGAAAGTTTCGATATGTATGATATGAAGAATCGAAAGACGGGTTATATCGAATGCGAGATCGAAGCGCTAACGCTGCTTTATATCCGCGACGCGCTCACCGAGAACGAGTATCACGCAGGCAAAGCCTCGGCCGATTTCTTTTCGCCGGCCGGAAGCCCTCGTTTGCCGGGAAGCAGTTTACGCGGCTTAGCCAGAAATCTCGTGGAGATTCTCTCGTGGAGCAAGTTGGCTACGGAACTGAAGCGAATTTTTTATTATCGAGGCTTAGCCGACCAAAGCAATTTGCGCAAAGAATATCAGTCGCACATGTCGTCGTTCAATGCCAAAGCGAAATCAGCCATCTATAAGATGAATGCCGGCTATTTGGAAAAAGCGGGTGCAACTTACCGAATCATTCCCGCCCGCAAAATCAATAACAGGCAATTTGAACAAATTCTCAAGACTGAGACGGCGGATGAATTGGCGAAAACGCCAAAATCCGAAGTATATGCCTTTAAAATCTACCAAACTGAGACGGCTGAACAAGCGGCTAAAACGCCGGAAGCGGAGCAACCGCGTTCTCCAAAAGAGTGCTACTATTTTCGAAGCGGCTCGAATTGCATCGTCGTGTCCGGTTTTATGCCGAACAAAAAACGCGATTGGCTGATTTATCCGCCCGATGAAAAAACCGGAGAAATTTCGATTTTAGAGACGGACGTGCGAAATTATCTTCTGGATGAAAACCGCAACGGGCCGAATTTGATTGAAGAACTGAAAATAGCCCAAGGCCGGATTCCGTGCTTTTACGTGCAGTGGGTCGATCGGGAAAAACAAAAGCGCGTTTCGTTTGGACATACGGCGATGTTTCGGTTGGCCTATGAACAGGCGCTTGGCGATTTATTGCCGGACGATCACGTTCCAAAATCCAAAGAGGCGGCTCTCCTCGACATGGCCGAATGCATTTTCGGAACCATTTCCGAGAAGCAAATCGTTGCCAGTCGCGTTTATTTTGAAGACGCGGTATATGTTGCGGCGCCGGCGTCATCCAAAACGGAAAATGCCATTCCCCAGATTCTCTCGTCACCGAAGCCGACCACCTTTCAACATTATTTGGTTCAAACCAGCGACTTTATTCGCGAGTTGAATCATTATAATTCGGCCACTTTTTTGCGCGGCCATAAGCTGTATTGGCATCGCGCGACGGATTGGCGTGCCAAGGATTTGACTCTCGATGCGGCAAGCTGCAACCAATTCTTGAATCAGCGCGGCTTGGTGATTCCTAACGAGCATAAAGAAGAGAAGGAGAATAAAATCATCATCAAGAATTTCCCTTCTCTTAAAGACGCAAAGCTTAAAACTGCTCTCTTTGAATATGTTGCGAACAAGGAAAATTCGCAATACACGGTTATCAAGCCAATTCTCACGGGCACGAAATTTCGCGCTAAAATCCGTTTTGAAAACCTGACAGCCGTCGAATTGGGCGCTTTGCTGTCGGCGCTGCAGCTTCCCGAATCTTGCTGCCATAAAATCGGCATGGGAAAACCACTCGGATTGGGCAGCATCAAAATTACGCCCAAGTTATTTCTGAGCGATCGCGGCAAACGCTATTCGGCGCTGGGGGCGGAATGGACAACGGCTTCTGCGGCGGAAACGGAAGAAACGCTCCACGCGTTGAAAGCGGAGTTTGAAAATTTCATTTTGCAACAACTGGACGCCGCAGAAAAACCGGCTTCGAACAACCTGTGGGACACTTATCGATTGAAGCAATTGCGCGTCATGCTCGATTGGAGAAACACCTCAAAGAACAACTGGCAGGAGAAAACGCGCTATCTCGAGATCGAACACGAGCACAACGGCAACGAATATAAAAACCGTCCAGTTCTGCCAATTCCGGAATATGTCTAAAAGTCCAATTTCAATGGGCGAATTGATTTCTCCGTGACTCAGAAAGCCTTTTTACTTATTAAGCGACATAAATTCAACCATTAACTGTGTAAGGGGATTCTTTATGGCCAAAGTGTTTATAAGTTATCGCAGAAAAGACAGCCCCCGAGATAAGCAAATCGCTCAAATCGTTGAGTTGTTTCTTGAATATGAAAAGCATGAAGTTTGGCGCGATGAAGAGAGTATTATCCCCGGAACGTATTGGCCAAGTGAAATTTATAAACATTTAGGTTGGTGCCAAGTGTTGGTTTTGCTTTGGTCAAGAAGTGCAAAAGATTCTGAATGGGTTCAAAAGGAGTACCAACACGCTCACGCAAATAACAAGCGCATTATAACACTCTGGTTAGACAAATTAGAGTTGCCTCCCGAGCTTCAATTTATCGAGGCAATAGAATTTCACGAATTCGGCAAGGCGCTTCACGATTTATCAAAAGCTTTAAGAAGGTTTCAGGAGGAATTAGAGCGCCAAGATTATCCACAAGGAGAGCCATTTCCCCCAACATTTAAAACAATACCGGCAGGCAGTTTTCGTTATTCCAAAACCAATCGCGATGAATCGGTCGAGGCCTTTGCAATGGCTGACTTTCCGGTTACTATTGCCGAATATAGAAAATTCGCCAGAAACATTCCTAACGCCGTTTCTCATGACGACAAACAACCGGTCAATAATGTCTCCTGGGAAGATGCAAAAAAGTATTGCGAATGGTTATCGATAAAAACCGGGTTGAAAATCAAACTTCCTTCTGAGCTGCGCTGGGAGTATGCCGCCAAAGGTGCTAAAAATTTTGATTATGCCACAGATGATGGTGAAATCAGTAAAGAGCGCGCTAATTTTGGAAGTTATTATGGCAACGAAACAACTCCGAGAGAAACTCATCCCCCCAATCCGTTTGGCTTGATGGATATGAGCGGCAATCTTTGGGAATGGTGTGATAATGGAAACGATGGTCAAGATGAAAAACTCATGGATTATCGTGTCGTTCGGGGCGGCTCATGGATGGATGACGCCGAAGCTTGTCGTTGTTCGGCCCGTCGATATTACCATCGTAATTATGGCAACATTTTTACCGGCTTTCGCGTGATGCGAGTTTTAAGTTGAATGCAACGGTTTTAATTGGATGAATAGACTTGTAGTCCTCGCCCCTTGTGGGCGACTGTCAAAGCCAAAAAATTCGTGGTTGCAACAGTGCCCCACAAGGGGGCAAGACTACGATTCCTGCTCATACATTTGAAAAAAACGCTATAAGGAACTGCCGCTGCTCCTGCCACTGCCACTTTACCGAAGTCTGCACCATGAACACCACCCCCACCCCCTTCTCCCTCGCCACCTTCACCTTCCACCTCACCGCGAAGGAAAGAATCGAGCTGCCCGAATATAAAGGCTCCACCTTTCGCGGCGGGTTTGGGCATGCGCTCAAGCAGGTGTGGTGCTTGCGGCCGCAGCACAGAATTTGTGAGCATTGCCAGAATCCCACGGCGTGCGCGTATTCATACATTTTCGAGACGCCACGCGCGTTCGGCAACGAGACCTACGTGGTGGCGGAAAATCTGCCGCATCCGTTTGTCTTGATCCCGCCGCTCACCAAAGCGCGAGAAATACCGGCCGGCGATTCGTTCTCGTTCGGCCTCAATCTTTTCGGCAGCGGCATTCATCTCGTCGAGAGTTTTATTTATGCCTTCGATAAGCTCGGCGACATCGGCATCGGCCCGGGACAGAAAAGATTTGCGCTGGAGAAGGTGACGAATGGCGACGGCAGTTTGGTTTATGACGCCGATATGGCCACGGATGAAAAACAAGTCCGCGTCATCAATTACGATGAGCTAGTAGCTGCAACGGCGGTTGGGGAAGGCGAGGAGCTCCATTTAGATTTTCTCACGCCGACGCACGTC
>Ga0187893_10012867_pt1 | contig 11773 bp, 4 predicted proteins | sample MA1701074metaG_FD_139574 | JGI IMG/M metagenome (GOLD analysis project Ga0187893, IMG submission 139574) | White microbial mat communities from a basaltic lava cave in the Kipuka Kanohina Cave System on the Island of Hawaii, USA - MA170107-4 metaG ... | reverse complement strand
TGCTTCATCGGTAGTATCACCGTTAACGGGGTGACGAGCTTGTTCTTTGGTTCCCGTGTCTTTGGGTCGAATTGAACGTTTCGTGATCCTGGTTTGTCGGAATCGTTGGTGCAGCCGCTTCCAGAGAGGATGTAGTCGGGACTAGGAGGGCTCAATGTCACGCGTTCGACTTCAGCATTTGCTTCTGGGGCTGTCTTTAGGGATCATGGCGACCTGGGCCGGGGCAGGAGTGGCGCTGGCGCAGGAAGAATCGGAAGGCTGGTCAGTCATCTTCACACCCCAGGTGTGGTTCAGTCATATCGCCAATAACGGATTTGCGGGCAATGCCGTGGGCATCAATACTCTCCTCTCAGGTCCCACCTCCCCTACAGGTGTCCCCGACCCTTTCCAAGGCAGCCCGCTCTTCTTGATCGACAGCCAGCCCACGTCGTTTTTCGACCCTCAATGGGGAGGGCAGCTCGCTCTGCAGAAGGGGCGGTGGACCCTGGCGGCGGCCGCGCAGTACGTCTCGTTTACGACCAGAAATGATATCATTGCCAGGCAAAACGAGGCGTTCCTCTTCGCCGGTTCGGTCATTGGCCAGGTGCCGGCCGGAGGCCTTGTCGCGCAAGAGTTCGTCGACACTGATCGATTTGATTTCGATCTCTCGGCCAGCTACTTTTTCGCTGACATCATAAAGGATGTTCTCGACGTGAACGCCGGCCTCGGATTCAAATTCATCTACGCGTCGGCCACGCGAAACTATGCCAATGGTGTACCTCTCACCAACTTTGCCGCTCCCGGTTTTCCTCCCGTGCAGTCTCCCTTCCCGACCCCGTTCACGTACTTTGTCTGTCCGGGTTCTCAGCTCATCGAGGCACAGTGTTCGACGCGCAATCGCGTCTCCGAGGACGACTACATTTACGGCGCTATGTTCCCCATCAGCTTTAACTTCCACCTGAGCCGTGACAAGAAATGGTTCCTTCCGGTGAACGTGAGTGGGCTCCTGGGCGCCGAGACTCGCTCTGACCACAATGTGGTGTACAGTGTCAAGCCATCCTCGGTGCCCGGTTCGCTCGGACAGATAGACCGTCTTGACGGGACGAAACTCGCATACGGGGGCACCGCCGACGCGGGAGTGCGCTACACGTTCGACAACGGCGTCGCGCTCTACGGGGGCTTCCGGGTGCAGGCCATCCAGGGGCACGACTTTTACCTGGCGTGGGGTCCCCTGGTCAACATGTCGGTCCGCTTCGGGAAATAGCTCAGGGCGCGCGGCGGCGGCGCCTCTAGAACGACGGCGGAGCTCGACGAGGCGGGGTGGTCTTCGGCGTTGAATCAGTACCTCCCTTCCGAGCCTCCTCCGAGGGGAGCGGATCCAGAGAAATCTGAATCTCAGCCCGTCTGTCCTGAACGACCTCGACCTGGCCAAACCACTCCTTGTAGCCGCTGAGGCGCGCCCGGACTTGATACGTACCCACCGGGAGGGAGCGCACCTCGTTCCCTTCCTTGGCGCTGACGAAGTTCACATCGCCCACCGACACGGCGGCCCCCGGAACGTTACTTCTGACGAGCACGCTCCCCGTGCGGACCGCTGGAGGCGCTGGTGGTGGCGGAGGCTTTTGCGGCGCCGCTGGAGGCGCTAGTGGTGGTGGCGCCTTCTGCGGCACCGCCCTGGCGTAGAGGTCCCCGGCGGCTCGGAAAGCGTCACCCGATTCCTTGAAGGCCTGCCGATCGTACAATTGCCCGCCTTGTCGCTCCTGGGCGGAGGCCGAGCCGTAGTCCGCGCTGTCGGGGCGCGCAGCCTGCTTGGCAGTCACCATGGTCGCTTTCGCCTGATCGGCCTGGGTACGAAGCTCGCGCTGGGTCTGAGCGACGCGAACCGCCTCGGAGTACCGCTGCGCAGCATCCAGGAATGCTTGCCGCGCCGCGGGAAAGTTCTCCTGGGTGGCTAGCCCATCGGCTTCGCGCTCCCTTGCACGCGCGGACTGGAAAGGTTCGCGGGCAAGTTTGTCCGCCTCGAGCCCCACGGCCTGCTGTTCCAAGGCGTTGGCTCGGTTACGAGCCTGATTGACCTCCGCCTTCAGGGCGTCGCGCAGTTTGGCGCGCTCGCGCCGCGCCACGTCCGCGGCCGCGCCATAGTCCGTGCGGGACGCCTGAAAGGATTCCCGCGCGGCGCGGAAATCCTGGCGAATCAGTGCGGCCTCCCCGTCCTTCTCACGCTGCTGGCCGCGCGCCAGAGCCTGCGCCGCGTAGGTCTGAGCCTCTTGCGCGAGGGCGTCGCCCCGCGCGCCGGCAGCGGCGGTACGGGCCTGCTCAGCGGCCTGGCGCTCCCCTTTGAGCTTGGCGGACTGGGCCCCGGCGGCGTCATAGTCCTTCCGGGCGGCTAGGAAGGTCTCCTTGGCATTCGCATAATCCTGGCGCATGAACGCCGCCTCGCCGTCCTTCTCACGCTGCTGCCCCTGCGCCAGAGCCTGCACCGCGTATGTCTGGGCTTCTTGAGCCAGCGCGTCACCACGGGCCCCGGCGGCGGCCGTTCGGGCCTGCTCCGCGTCCTGGCGCTCCTCTTTGAGCTTGGCAGACCGGGCGGCCGCGGTCGCCGTCGCGGCGTCATAGTCCTTCCGGGCATCCAGGAACGCCTGCTTGGCGTTGGCGAAGTCAAGGCGCATGAGGGCTGCGTCGCCCTCCTTCTCGCGTTGCTGTCCTTGGGCTAGTCCCGGCGCCGCTGAGGTCTGGGCACCCTGAGCCACGGCATCGGCCCGGGCGGCGACGGCCGCCGTGCGTGCCTGTTCTGCCGCCTCGAGTTCCGCCCTGAGCTTGGCCACCCGCGCGGCCTCCCCAGCGGTGGCCTTTCCGCGCGCCTCCTTCTCGGCGTCCTGAAACGCGGCGATGGTGTCCCGATAGAGGCTGCTGGCCTTGTCGTAGTCCGCGCGATCGCGCGCATTGCCGGCTGCTTGCTCGGCGTTGGTTGCCTTGGCCCAGTTGTCGGCTGCCAGCTTCGGTGCCTGAGCAATGTCAGCGGCGCGACGTGCCGCGGCTGCCTGATCCTGAAGCCGGCGACTTTCCTCCTGCTTTCGCGTTACCTCCCGCGTGAGGGCCCGTGCCTCATTCGCCGCGGCCACATAGCCATCCAGCGCCTCGCGATACAATCCCTGCGCGTCACCCAGCCGCCCTTGGGCGAGCGCCGCCGCCGCGGCCTCGTCTTTGGTCTTGGCGGCAGCCCAGGGTTTGGAGACGAGACGTTCGCTCTCCGCCTTGACCGCGTCATCGCGGGCTGCCGTGACTTGCTTCCTGAGCTCCTCCACGTCCCTCTTGGGGTCGCTGGGTTGCCCGGCCGCTTGGGACGGCGGCGTGGGCTTCGCGCCCGGCGATGCAATGCCTGGAGCGGTCTGAGCCGGGGGTATCGGCTGAACGCTCTCGCGTTCTGGACTCGACCGGAACCCCCGAAGGGCGGGCACGACCGCCACCGCGGCTAGCACCAGGGCGCCTACGCCTACAACGAGGCGCCACCGGCCCACGGCTACGCTCACTAAGAGGCGCCAGGGGCTCGCCGTCCAGGTCGGCGATACCCGCACCCCGCCATCTCCGGCTTCACCTGGGAGCGGACCTACGGCTTCGAGAGGTTCCCCTCTCGCCGGGACCGGAATAACAGGCGGTTCGGCCCGGCGGGGCTGCTCGGTGACGACCGCGTCCCGAGGGGTAGCAGGAGCTTCGGCTGCTGGCGCTTCTGCCGCCCGGGCCCGCTCATGGTCTGCCAGCCCCCGCCGCGCGGCTTCCTCCGCCCGGCGGTACGCCTCGGTCGCGCGCGTGAAGATTTGGGAGGCCTGCGCGTACTTGCCCTGCACCAGGAGAGCCTCGGCCTCGGCCGCTTGCCCCTCGGCGGCGCTCCAGGCCGCCAACGCATGCTCCTCAGGGTGGATCTCGGCAGTGGTCGCTCGGCGGCGGGCCATGAGTTGCCGGGCCTGCTCGGCACGCTCCCGCTCGCTCCGCTCCTCCTGCTGGCGGACACTCTCCCGGGTGGCTCCCTCAGCCCTCTGGTAGAGGTCGCAGGCCGCTTCAAATGTCTGCGCGGCGAGGGAGTACTCCTCGCGCCCAAAGGCCTCACTCCCCAGGGTCGACCTTGCCTCGGCCGCGCTCCACAGATCTGTGGAGCGCCTCGGTGCATCGGTCTGGGCTGCTGCCGCCCGCGCCGAGGCCATGCGGTCGCGCGAGCGGCCAGCTGCCTCTCGGCCGTGACGGAGTTCCTCCTGGTGGGCCGTGCTGCGTACCGCGGTCTCGGCCTGACGGAAGAGGGTGGTGGCGTCGTCGAAGGCCTGCACCGCGTCGGGATACTGCTCTGCCTCGAACGCGGTCGCCCCCGCCGCGGCCCGGATCTCTCCGCGCTGCCATGCTTCCTGGGCGCCGCGAAGGGTCTCGGCCCCCGTAGCGGCCGCGCGGGCCTGCTGCATTCGCTCGCGCGCGCGTTCAGCCGTGTCGCGCTGACGCTGCTGTTCCCCCCTCCGAATCGCCTCACGCCCTTCATCCTCGGCCCGCTGGTAGAGGGCACCCGCACTTTCGAACAGCATGGCGGCATCGCTGTAGCGGCCGCCGGCGAAGGCGGATCCGGCCTCGGCGGCTTTTGCTTCCGCCTCGCCCCAGGACGAAGCCGCATTCTGCGCGGCCGATTGCTCTGCGGCCGCCGCCCGCTTCGGTGTCATCAGCTGACGTGCCTCCGCCGCCCGCTCCCGCTCGCGCTCGAGCGCCTCGGTGGCGGCCCGCGCGGCGTCCTGGAAGAGCGGAATGGCGGCTTCGAATGCCCGCCCCGCTTCCAGATACTCTTCGCGCCCGAACGCGGCCTCGCCGTCGGCCGCGCGGGCCTCCGCCGTCCCCCAGACCGCTGTCGCCTGCTGTGGAGCGTCCGCTCGCTGCGCGGCTTCCCGCCCCTGCGCCATGCGGGCGCGGATCGCCTCCGCCCCCTCGCGTTCCCGACTGAGCAGCTCTCGGGCCGCCTGCTCGGCGACGACAAACGCGCTGGCCGCAGCTTCAAAGAGCTGTTTAGCCTGCGCACGGTTCCCCTGTGCCAGAGCCGCCTCTGCCTCGCCAAGCTTGGCCTGGGCTTCGCCCCAGGGGCCGCCCGCGCGCCGCGCCGCATCGGGGACGGTCGCCGTGACGCGGGCGTGCCGGGCAGACTCTTGCGCGAGCCCGACCTCGCGCTGCTCCCGGTCGACCTCCTCACGGCGTGTAGCCTCGCGGGCCACGTCAACAGCCTGCCGCGATAGTGCGATAGCCTGATCGAACAACTCGGTGGCGCGCGTGTACGCCCTCTGCTCGAAGGCTGTTTGCCCGTCCTCGAACTTCCGATCCGCTTCAGCCCACACTGTCTGAGCGCGCTCGCGCGCGCCGACCGCCTCCGCCGCCTCCCGCCGGCGAAGGAGCCGCTGGCGGGTACGTTCGGCTTCGCGCCGCTGCTGCTCCCCCTGTTCGCGACGCGCCGCTTCCCGCGCCTCCCCCTCGGCGCGGTGGTACAGGGCGCGGGCCTCGTCGTATGCCGTCGCCGCTTGACCGAAGGCTTCCTGCTCGAACGCCGTCTTCGCGTCGGCCGTCTTTGCTTCGGCCGCCAGCCACTGCGATTCGGCGCGGCGCGGTGCCTCCACCTCCTCAGCCAAGCTGCGCCCCTCGGCTGCTAGCGCGCCCGCCTCCTCCGCCCGTACGCGCTGGCGCCGCAGTTCCTCCTGGTGGGCGGTTTCCTCGTCCGCGAGCGCCGCCGCCACGGCCTGACGCAGCTCCATGACCTCCGCACTCAGGCCGACCGCCGCCGCCTCCTCGTCGAGCCCCTGCATGCGCGACAGACACTCGGCGTACGCGCTGCGAGCGAAGAAGGCCCCGGCTTCGTCGAGACGCCCGCGAACCTCGACGCGGCGCCCGGCCTCCTCCGCCAGGCGGCGGGCCTCCTCCTGGCGCGCCGCTTCGCGGACCGCTGCCTCGGCGAGCCGAAACAGCGCGGTCGCCTCGTCGAAGGCCTGCGTGGCGGCGGGATATTGCTGCGCCTGGAAGGCTCTCGTTGCCGCTTCAGCCTGCGTCTCTGCGCGTTGCCACGCTTCGCGGGCATTCGCGAGTGTCTCCGCTCCCGTCGCGGCGGCCCGAGCCTGCTGCATGGAGTCGCGAGCCCGTTCGGCCGCCTCCCGTTGCCGCTGCTGCTCCGCCTGCCGGGTCGCCTCGCGCGCCTCTCGCTCGGCTTGCTGATAGAGCGCTGCCGCGCTCTCGAACAGGGCGCCGGCATCGTGATAGCGCGCCTCGTCAAACGCGCGCCCGGCCTCCGCCGCCTTCGCCTCGGCCTGATCCCATGGCGCGGCGGCATTCTGGGCGGCCAGTTGTTCGACGGCCGCCGCCCGTTTCGGAGCCATGTCCAGACGCGCTCGCTCGACCCCCTCCCGCTCTTGACTGATCGCTTCACGTGCCGCCCCTTCCGCATCACGGAAGAGCGCGACCGCCGCCTCGAAGGCTTGCACCGCGTCGCGATAACGCTCACGCGCCACCCATGCCTCGCCTTCACTCGCCTTGGCCTCGGCCGCCGCCCATTGAGTCGCGGCCCGCTGCGGGCCGGCCACCGCCTGCGCGGCTTCACGGCCGTGCACCATGCGGGCATGCATCGCCGCCGCGTGCTCACGCTCCCGGCCGAGCACTTGCAGCGCCGACTGTTCGGCGGCCGCGAATGCGGCAAGGGCATTCCCGAAGAGCTGCTTCGCCCGGCCGTAGCTCGCCTGCCCGAGCGCTGTTTCGGCTTCGCCAAGCCTTGTCTCCGCTTCACCCCAGCGTCCCGCGGCGCGCTCCGCCGCGTTGGGCACGGCGGCCTTCACCCTGGCCTGCTGGGCTGCTTCTTGCGCGAGCCTGGCCTCCCCCTGTTGCCGCTCCGCCTCTTCGCGGCGTACAGCGTCGCGAGCGACGTCGGTGGCCTGGCGACACAACATGACCGCCTGATCGAACAGCTCCGCCGCGCGCGGGTACGTCTCTTGCTCGAAGGCCGTCCGGCCGTCTTCAGATTTTCGCTCCGCTTCGGCCCACAGCGCTTGCGCCCGCTCGCGCGCCCCGACCGCATCAGCCGCCTCGCGGCTGCGCTGCCAGCGCTGGCGCGTGCGCTCAGCCTCCTGGCGCTGCCCCGCCAGCTGTTCGCGGCGCACCGCCTCCCGCGCCTCCTCTTCGGCACGGTGGTACAGGGCCGTGGCTTCGTCGTATGCTTCGGTCGCCCGCGCATAGGCCTGTTGGTCGAACGCCGTTCCTCCCTCCGCCGCCTTCGCCTCGGCCGCCAGCCACCGCGCCTCGGCTCGCCGGAATGCCTCCACCTCCTCGGCGAGAGTTCGCCCTTCACTCGTGAGCGTGGCCGCCTCCTCGGCGCGCGTCCGCTGCCGCCGTAACTCCTCCTGCTGGGCGGTGAGGGCCGCGGTCGCGCTCCCGCGCAACTCCACGACCTCGCGGGCCAGGCCGGCCGTCGCGGCCAGCTCGTCGAGCCCCTTGATGCTCTCCAAACACTCGGCAAAGGCACCGCGGCCGAAGGCGGCGGCCGCTTCGTCGAGGCGGCGTCGGACCTCGGCGCGGCGCCGGGCTTCCTCGACCAGCCGGCGCGCCTCGGCCAGGGCCGCCGCCGCCGGCTCGTGCTCGGGGAGCTGGGCAGTGACCTGTTCGAGCGCGGCCACCGCCTCGTCGTACGCTCCGGTCTGGATCAGTTCGCGACCACGCTCGTACACCGACTTCAGCGCTTCGGCTTTCTGTAGCAGCGCCTGCAGTCGCTCGATCCGTCTCGCCAGGCTCTGGTTGAGCGTTTCCAGGGTCGCCACCCGGGCCTGCCCGTCGATGGCGATGGGGCTGGTGGCGTCGGTGATGGCGCCGAGGTGAGTCGCCAGAGCCGACTCCAGCTCACGGATGCGGCCAAGTTTCGCCTCGACCTCGGCGCGCACACGCTGCGCTTCCTCGACGAACCGCCGCTGGAGCCCCTCGAGCTGACCGCGCATCTCGCCGAGATCGGCGAAGCGCTGGGCGGGGTCCTTGCGCAGAGCGCGCTCGATCATGGCGCTGAGATCGGCAGGGATGGTCGGATCAATCGTAGCGGGGGCCGCCGGGTCCTCGGACCGCAGCTGCTCGAGGATCTGCATCGGGTCAGGGCCTGCGAAGGGGGGGCGCAAGGTGAGCAGCTCGTAGAAGACGGCGCCCAGCGAGAAGATGTCCGAGCGGTGGTCGGCCCGCCCCCGGACCTGCTCGGGCGAGATGTAGCGCAGGGTACCGACCACGAGGCCGGTCCGGGTGAGATTGGTCTCGGTGGCGATGTGGGCCAGGCCGAAATCCAGGATCTTCACCTGGCCGCTGCGCAGGACGAAGATGTTTCCCGGCTTGACGTCCCGATGGATGATTCCCTGCTGGTGCGCGTAGTGCAGGCCCTCGCAGACCTGGATCATGATCCCGAGCTTTTCCTCGATGGCCATGCTCTGGCGCGTGGCGATGAGGTGGCGCAGCTCGTGGCCTTCCAGGAATTCCATGACGATGTAGAGCTGCCCTTCCTCCTCCCCCATGTCGTAGATGGTCACGATGTTGCGGTGGTTGAGGCGAGCGCAGGCCTGCGCCTCCCGGAAGAACCGAGCGCGGATCTCCTCGGTGACGTCGATGTCGTTGGCGATGACCTTGAGGGCGACCATACGGTCGAGCAAAGGGTCACGGGCTTTGAAGACCATGCCCATGCCCCCTCGACCGATTCGCTCGAGAACCTGATACTTCCCGATCTTGCGGACCATGCGCGAAGCGATTCCTCGGTGGTGGGCCGCGACCCTATCCGGTGTAGCGGGCCAGGATCACGCTGATGTTATCGCGACCCCCTTCGGCATTGGCGCTCGCCACCAGCTCGTCGCACGCGCCCTCGAGGTCATCGCCGCTGCGGGCGAGGGTTTCGAGGATCTGCGCGTCGGACAGCATGTTGGTGAGGCCGTCGGAGCACAGGAGCACCGTGTCCCCCACGCTCAGCGGGCTATCCTTCATCTCGAACTCGACGTCGTCACGGGCGCCCAGGGCCTTGGTCAACACGTTCTTCATGCTCACGCTGGACGCGTCGTCGCGCACCTGCGACTCCCACCCGAAATTGGCCCAGGAATCGTCGCGGGTGAGCTGGAGGATAACCCCCTTCCGGACGAGGTAGATCCGGCTGTCTCCCACGTGGGTGTAGGTCATGACTGGCCGGCGAGAGGAGATCATGACCGCCACCACGGTGGTGCCCATTCCCGTGTACTCGTCGGCGGAGGCCGCCTTGCGAAACACCGTGCGATTGGCCAGCTTGACCGCCGTCCGCAGCCGATTGCCGTTGTAGGAAATGTGGGGATCGAAGCCATACGGCCACGTCAGCTCCGGATCTTCACCCGAGCGCCGCACGAAAGCGGCAATGGTGTCCACGGCCAGCTTGGCCGCCACCTCACCGGCCTTGTGACCGCCCATGCCGTCGCAGAGGATGAAGAGTTCCTCCTCGGCCAGGATGGCGTCCTCGTTGAGGGGACGTCGCCGGCCGATGTCGGTTCGCGCACTGTAGACAATCATGTGGTCATCCTCACCCCTCGTCAGTCGCGCTTCTCGCTGTCGGGTTGTGGGCGAGCGGGGCTACGCGACCCCTTAACGCGGAAAGCCCGCAACTCCCCTTCGTGCTTGGTGCCGATGGTCGTCGTCTCGGCCAATACGCTCTTCCAGACCCGCTCGTGCGTCTCCGGGCTGATGAGGATGGTCCCCGCCGGCGCCGCATCGCAGTAGCGCGAGGCCCGGTTGACCGCGTCCCCGATGACGGTGAACTCCATGCGCTCGTGGGAACCCACGAAGCCGTGGATCACCTCCCCGCAATGCACGCCGATGCCGATCTCGCAGATGACCTGATGGGCGGCCGTCCGTCGTATGTTGGCCTCCCGCATGGCGTCCTGCATGGCGATGGCGGCCTGGACCGCTTTCTCGCAGTGGTCGCGATCGGGCTCGGGGCTGCCGAAGACGGCGAGGATGGCATCCCCCACGAACTTATCGATGGTCCCGTCGAATTTGAAGATGACCTCGACCAGGAGGGAGAAGTAGTCGTTCAACAGATCGACCACGTCGCCCGCGTCCATGCTGGCGCTCATGCGGGTGAAGCCACGGATGTCCGAAGCCAGGATGGTCACCTCGGACTTCTCTCCCCCCAGGCGCAGCCGCTGACGACTCGCCCGCTCCAGCAGGCATGTGCGCACTTTGGGTGAGAAATTGGCCAGCAGTCTCTGCAAGGTCGTCGCGTTGTGCTTCATCTCCTCGTGCATCTGGCGATGCATGATGGCCATCGCCGCATGGTGGGCGACGGCCACGAGAAACTGGAGCGAAGCGTCGGTGAACACGTCGGCCGGTGAGTCGTTGCCAACGCAGATCACCCCCAGCGTCTGGTCTCCCCACGAGAAGGGCGCGTACATGCCGGACCGGATGGCAAACTCGGCCTGACTGACCGTGGGATCGACGCCGACGCGCCAGATGAAGGCCTCGTGGCTGTCCATGGCTCGCTGGGCCAGGGTCAGGCTGACCGCGGGCTGGCCCATCGGCACGTGGGCCTTCAGCAAGAGCTTGCCCGATGCATCCTTGACGAGGAGAGCACCGCGGGTGACTCCAGGGATGACCGACACCACGCGCTCGATGATCGCCTCCAGCAAGGCCTCGAGACCGGTCTTCTCGCCGAGATGGAGGGGAAGTGCGTAGAGGGCGGCCAGCCAGCGTGCCGATTCGGACGAGGCAGCGTCGTGGGTGAAGGCCGGCGCCTGGGCTTCCCGCGCCTGCTTGATCTCGACGGCGCCCGCGTGCCCCCCGGTCAAGGCGTCGAGGTCGACGATCTGCGTGAGGTCGGACTTGAGCTCCGGAAGCATGACCGTGGTCTCGCCGCATCGGAGCACGTCACCCGGACCCAGCCGGAGCTTTCCTCTGATCCGGTCGCCGTTGACGAAGGTCCCGTTACGGCTCCCGACATCCTCGACCCACCACCCCCCATCCTCGGTCCAGAGCCGCGCGTGTGGGCGCGACACGGTTTGGTCGGGGGAGAGATCGAGCCCGAGCGGGGCACCGTCTTTCGGACGGCCGATCACCAGCTCCTTGGCGTCGCTGTCGACCGTCCATTGTTTGTCCCGAAATGAGCAAGCGATCTGCATCGCGCGTTTACGCCACCGGCACCGTGACCGTTGGTCCTCCTGTTTGACCCGCCGCGTCAATCAGGGGTAACCGCGCCCCCTGTCGACGCACACTGTACACCCAAGGATACGACGTCGGGACCGGTATGGATCGGGCGATTCAGAGGCGGCCGAGCCGGTCCAAGCCGTCGTAGGCGGCGTACTTGTACATCTCCGCCAGAGTCGGATAGTTGAAGACCGTCTCGATGAAGGTCTCGAGCGAACCGCCCGCCTGCAACACCATGAGGCCCACGTGGACCAGCTCGGACGCCGATTCACCGACCACGTGGACCCCGAGCAGCTTCTTGTCGCCGCGAGCAAAGACGAGCTTGAGCTGCCCCGTCAGGTCGCCCGTGATCTGACCACGGGCGTTGTGCCTGTACCAGGCGTTGCCGACGACGTAGTCGAGCCCGTTCCGTTGGCAACTCTCCTCCGTCTCGCCCACCATGGCCACCTCGGGAATGGTGTAGATGGCCATCGGGAAAATGGGGGCGACGCGAGTCTTGTACTTCAGATCGAAGGCGTGGACGATGGCCACGCGTGCTTGCTCCATCGATGTGGAGGCCAGGGCGGGGAAGCCGAGAACGTCGCCGGCGGCATAGATGTGAGGAACCAGTGTCTGG
>Ga0187893_10012866_pt1 | contig 11774 bp, 11 predicted proteins | sample MA1701074metaG_FD_139574 | JGI IMG/M metagenome (GOLD analysis project Ga0187893, IMG submission 139574) | White microbial mat communities from a basaltic lava cave in the Kipuka Kanohina Cave System on the Island of Hawaii, USA - MA170107-4 metaG ... | reverse complement strand
TTGGAGCGTTGGAAAACGCGCGACGAATCGCTGGTAGTACGGCGTGACCGTTGCGACCTGCGTCTGTTGCAACATGATTTCGGACAGCCAGACGCGATACGGATCGCGCGTGCCTTGCCACGGGAGACCGCGGCGGCCGAAGCGGCGTCGCCACGCCAGCAGACGCGTCGCGAAGTCATGCATAGGACGATCTACAACTCGACGCGCAGATAACTCGGAAGGTCGTGGGGTGCCGGCGCCGAAGCGGGTGCGCGCGCGGCATGCGCTTCGCGCGCCGCGTGTACACGCGCCTGCGTGGTGAATTTCTTGAGTTCTTCCAGCCACGCCTGCACGTCCTGGAGCCCTTCTTCCAGTTCGCCGATGCGCGAATCGAGCGATTCCTGCGCGTCGCGGATGCGCGCCACTGATTCGGCGCGTTTTTTCAACTGCGCGCGCTGTTCGCGCACCTGCACTTCGATCGGCGGCAACAGCGATCGCACCCACGCCTCGGTGTCGCGCTCGGCGGCGGCGAAGACCTCGCGCGATTTGGACACCACGGTGTCGAAGAAGCGCTCGATCAACGACCACTTGTCGCGCGTCAGGACGGCGAGCGCGCCGAAGTGATTCTTGTACGCGGCGTCGGCGCGTTCGAGTTCCGCCATGTACGTGTCGAGCGCGAAAGGCATCGGCGGGCTCAGACTCCAGCCCAGGTCCTCCGCGAATCGGCGCTGCACGCCAAGCACCATCTGCTCTATCTCGCGCAGCTTGACGTTAGCGGTGCGCAGCAGTTCGCGCAACTGCGCGAAGTAATCTTTCACGGCACCGAAAAACTGCGGCGTCAGTCGCACCTTGCGCATGCGCTCGCGCGCCTCATGCACGCGGCCGCGCAGCGATTCCAGCCGCAACGGCGCGTACGCATCGTTGGCGAGCCGGGCAAGCACGGTGCGCGCGGCGATGATCTTGCGCACGTTTTCCTCGAAATCCCGCTGTTCGGCCTGCGCGCGGATCAACATGCGTTCGATCGAGCTCTGGTTCTTGCCTTGCAGCGCGCGCAGTTCGTACAACTGCTCGATCAGCCCGCGTTCGCGCGCGCCGAGCGTTTGCCGCGTTTCGCCGGCCACGCGATCGATGACTCCGAGCGTCTGCTCGCGCACGATGCGCTGCTTGGCCGGCACCATCAGATCGACGAGCGCCGCTTCGAGCGTCGGCAAACGGCTGTAGCGCAACAGTCGCTCGTCGTCTGTCACCTTGGCGACCAGGCCCTTTTGCGCCGACACCGGAAAGACGCGCGTTGCGTCCAAACCCAGAGTGCGGCTTACGCTGGCGATCTGCCGATCGACCTCGGCCTCGATCTCGCCCTCGGTCTTCAGGGCATCCCAAAGACCGTCGATCTTGTTCAACACCGCGATGTGATTGTTGGTGGTGCCGGCGTCCCCGACGATGTGGCGCCACACGTCGAGGTCGCTCTTGGTGACTCCGGTGTCGGCTGCCAGCACGAAAAGCACCGCGTGACTCGACGGCACCAGCGACAGCGTCAGCTCGGGTTCGGTGCCGATGGCGTTCAGGCCGGGCGTATCGAGGATGACGAGTCCCTGCTTGAGCAACGGATGCGGAAAGTTGATGACCGCATGGCGCCAGCGCGAAATCTCGATCATTCCGTCCGGGTCGACCGCGATCGCCTGGTCCTTGTCGTCGGGGTCGTAAAGGCCGTACATGCGCGCTTCTTCCGACGAGACCTTGACCGTCTCGGCGACCAGCTTGAACGCCTGCAACATGCCGTCAGGCGAATCGGTATCGACCGGGAACACACGCCACTCGGCGGCGGTTTTCTTGAAGTCGGCCGTGGTGCCGATACGTGCGCGCGTTTCGATCGGCAACGCGCGGATGCACGGTGGCAGGCTGTCGTCGTACATCAACTCGGTGGGGCACATGGTCGTGCGCCCGGCCGATGACGGCAGAATGCGGCGGCCGTAATCGGCAAAGAAAATCGCGTTGATCAGTTCCGATTTGCCGCGCGAGAACTCGGCGACGAACGCGATGACGAGTTTGTCCTCACTGAGCCGGTCCAGCGCGATGTCTAGACGCCGCGAAGCGTCGGAGTCAAGCAACTGGTGCTCGCCCAGCCAGCGCCGCAATTGAACGATCGATTGGCCCAGCGTGTCACGCCAGGCGCCGTACTGATGAAAGCTCGTTGCGAGTTGCGCCATGTCGACAATGGGGCCACCGGGGTGCGGGCCAATCTATCACAGGGTATTCGATGTTTTCTACCGAGAAACGCGGGGAAAAACGCCGATGCGCAAGTGGATCAGCGTGGCTGGCAGCGCGGGCAGTAGTAGGTTGCGCGTTGACCCTGGACGATTCGGCGCACCAGTGTCTTGCAAACCTTGCATGGCAATCCGGCGCGGTCATAGACATACGCGTCCAGCATGAAGTAGCCTTCGGCACCGTCCGCGCCGACAAAGTCGCGCAAGGTGCTGCCACCGACAACGATCGCTTCCGATAGCACCGCGCGTACCGCGTCCGCGAGCTGCTTGCAACGCTCCGGGCCGAGCCGGTATGCAGGCAGCTTCGGATTGATTCCGGCGCGATAGAGACTCTCGCTGGCATAAATGTTGCCCACGCCGACGACAATGTCGCCCGCCAGCAGCACCTGCTTGATCGCCGCGCTGCGACCGCGGGTACCTTGGTAGAGATGCGCGCCATCGAAGCGTACGTCGAACGGCTCGACGCCAAGGTGCGCCAGCAGAGCATGGCGCATCAAATCGCCGCGCGCGGCGGGATGCCACAGGAGCGCACCGAATCGGCGCGGGTCGGTAAGACGAGCGATCCGCTCCTGTTCGCCGGCCGCAGCGTTAAAGCCGAGGTCGACATGGTCGTGCAGTGCCGCTGCCGGCGGCGCGCCCAGATGCACGCGCCATGAGCCGGACATGCCGAGATGAGAAATGAGCGTGCCATGCACAAAGCGCCATAGGAGATACTTGCCGCGGCGCTCCAGCTTCAGGAGGTCGCGCCCCGCCAGCAGGCGCGCCAGTTGTGCGGGCACGGGCCAGCGCAGGCGACGTTCGCGCACCTGCACCGCGGTGACGCGCCGGCCTTCGACAAACGGCGCAAGCGCGCGGCGGGTCACCTCGACTTCGGGCAATTCCGGCATTGCAGGCAGGTCTAGACTCGAAACTGGTTTTCAACGGGTGCGTCGGTCGACGCGCGAGCTTCCGATGCTGGATGATCTGATGTCGCCGTGGCGCGCGGCGAAGCTCTTATTGATGTTTGCCGCCGCGGCAAGTGTAGGTTGCTCCGCCGTTTCACCGTTGCCCTCGTGGGTAGCCACCACGGGCGCTGCGGTGCCTGGAGGCGACATCGGGCGCTCGCCCGAAATGCCGTTGACCGGCCCGCTGCTGTATCAGCTGATGGCCGCCGAGATTGCGGTGCAGCGGGGCGAGCTGGGCAGCGCCTATGCCACGTACCTCGAGATCACGAGGCAGACGCGCGACGCCCGCTTCGCGCAGCGTGCCACTGAAATCGCAATCTCGGGACGCGCGTTTGCGCAGGCGCTTGAATCGGCGACGCTGTGGCGCGAGCTCGCGCCGCAGTCGTCCGAGGCCGCGCAGACGGAGACAGCGCTGCTGGTTGCGTCCAATCGTTTCGCCGATGCGCGGCCCTTGCTGGCCGAGCAGATCCGCACGGCGACGCCGCCGGTGGACGCGCTCACACGCACCCAGCGATTGCTGGCGCGGTCCACGGAACGCGCAGGCGCATTCGCGCTGCTTGAAGCGCTCGCAGCGCCCTACGCCAACGACCCCGCGTTGGCCGCCGACGTCAAGCTGATCATTGCGAACGGCGCTCATGCGGCAGGACTCAACGAGCGCGCTGCCGACGAAGCGAAGGCCGCGCTGAAACTGCGACCGGACTCGGAACGCGCCGCCTTGCTGGCCGCACAGTTCGTGTCGCGACCGGACGGCAAGGAAAGCGCGAGCGGACGCGCGCAGGCGCTTGACCTGCTGCGCGAATTTCTGGCGCGCCAGCCGGATTCCGTCGATGCGAGATTGACGTACGCGCGGCTGCTGGTTGCCGACGGCAAATTGCCTGATGCGCGTGGGCAGTTCGACCAGGTGTTGCGTGGCGATCAACGCAATATCGATGCGCTCTATGCGCTGGGCGTGCTGGCGCTGGATGGCGAACCGCCGCGCAACGAAGCACGCCGTCATTTCGAGCGCTATCTGGACGCGCTGGAACAGGCGCCCCAGGCGAACCGCGACCCCGACGCCGCGTACATCAATCTTGCGCGCATCGCAGAGGACGAAAAGAAATTCGACGAGGCGCTGGCATGGTTGGCGCGCGTCGGCAGCGGCGTTCAGGTTCTGAACGCGCGTACCCGGCAGGCATTGGTGCTGGGCAAGATGAAGCGGGTCGATGAAGCGCGCAAGCTGCTCGCCGACCTGCCTTCAGGCAACGATGCGGCACGCGTGCAGATCGCGCAAACCGAAGGACAGCTGCTGCGCGAGGCGCGTCGGTATCGCGATGCGCTCGACGTGTTGGGTGCAGCGCTAGCGCGCAGCCCTGATGATTCCGGATTGCTCTATGACGCTGCGATGGCCGCCGAACGGCTCGATCAGGTTGACGTCATGGAAACCCACTTGCGTCGCCTGATGCAGTTGAAACCGGATGATCCGCACGCGTTCAATGCGCTCGGCTTCTCGCTCGCAGACCGCAACCAGCGCTTGCCGGAAGCGCTCGCGCTGATTGAAAAGGCGCACGCGCTGGCGCCCGAAGACGCCTACATCCTCGATTCTCTGGGTTGGGCGCATTTCCGCCTCGGCAATACGGCCCGGGCGCGCGAATACCTCGAGCGCGCCTACAAGAAGCGCCCCGACGCCGAAGTCGGGGCGCACTATGGCGAAGTGTTGTGGACGCTCGGCAGCCACAATGAAGCGCGCACAATCTGGCGCGAATCGCAAAGCAGGGACGGGGAGAACGAAACGCTGCGATCGACGCTCGCACGGTTGAAGGTTCGACTTTGATCCCTTGGACAACGCGAGCCGCCGCCCAGCTCGTCCTTCTGATCTCTGCCTGCGCCACCCTGCCCCCGCCCGCTCCTGCGGACCGTACTCACAGCGGCCGCTTCTCGTTGCAACTGAGTGAGAACGGCAAACAGGAAAACTCGAGCGGACGCTTTTCGCTCGCCGTGCGCGGGGCGGACTTGACGCTTGACCTGGCCACACCGATGGGCACCACGCTGGCACGCGTCGAGCTCAACCCAAGCGGCGCTCGCCTGACGGCGCCTTCGACCGACGGCATTCGCGAAATTAGAGGCGCTGACCCCGAGTCGTTGACGCGCGAATTGCTCGGCTGGCCTCTGCCCGTCGCCGGGATTGCCGACTGGATTCTTGGCAGACCCGCGCCGGATCGACCCGCCGACGTGCAAGGCGAAGCCGGCCGCGCCGTTTCCTTCGAGCAGGACGGATGGTCGATCGCTGTGCTCGAGCGGTTTGACCACGGAACCGGCGCGCCGCGGAGGTTGTCAATCGCACGCGCCGGCCGCGAGCAACCAGGTATCTCGCCTGCGATTACGCTCCGCCTCGTGCTTGATGCACCTGCCACGGACTAGAAGAGGAGCCGACATGAACCTATTGCGCCGCCGTTTTATCGTTGCCGCTGCGGTCACTCCGCCCACGTTCGGGCTTGGATTCTCCGCTTTCGCGCAAAGGCGCAGCGAAGAGTCACGCCCGACACTGGATGTTCCCTTTGTGCCGACGCCAATGCCGGTGGTCGATGGGATGCTCGCGCTGGCCGGCGTGACCAGGCGCGACCTCGTCTATGACCTTGGCTGCGGCGACGGACGGATCGTGGTGCGCGCTGCGGAAAGATACGGTTGCCGCGGGGTGGGCGTCGATCTTGATCCCGAACGCATCCGTGAGGCGAAAGCCAACGCCGCGAAGGCGGGCCCCAATGTGCAGGAGCTTGTGCGCTTCGAGGTCGGTGATGTATTCAAGTTCGACTTTTCGCCTGCCACCGTCGTAACGATGTACTTGTTGCCCAGTGTCAACCTGAAGCTGCGTCCTCGTCTGTTGCAGGAACTGCAGCCTGGCACGCGCATCGTTTCGCATAGTTTCGATATGGGCGACTGGAAAGCCGAGCGCACGCAGCAGGTCCAAAACAGCACGATCTACCTCTGGACAATTCCCAAGCGGACCTCGTAGAGAACCTCCCTTCGTAGCGCACATGCCGTGACGCGCGTCTTCCTCGGGTTGCCGGCGCCGGCCAAGCTCAATCTCTTCCTGCACGTGGTCGGCCGCCGCGATGACGGCTACCACGAACTGCAAAGCGTGTTCGTGCCGATCGACCTCGCCGACACGCTCGACTTCGAGTCCCGCGACGATGGGTTGATCGACCGGAGCGGCGACGTGATCGGAGACCCAACGAGCGATCTTGCGGTGCGCGCGGCGACGCTGCTCAAAACGGAAAGCGGCGTGCGCGCCGGCGTCTCGATTTACGTCGACAAGCGCATCGCTGCGGGCAGCGGGCTTGGCGGCGGCTCGTCGGATGCCGCCACCACGCTCCTTGCGCTGAATCGTCTGTGGAATCTCAAATGGTCCCGCTCGCGCCTGGCTCTGCTCGCGCAACGGCTTGGCGCCGATGTTCCGTTCTTTTTGGGTGCGGGGCCGGCCTTCGTCCAAGGCATCGGAGAGCGCCAAACGTCCGTGGCCTTTGCGCCGACCTGGTTCGCAGTTGTCTTCCCGTGCGTTTCGATCGCGACCGCCGAGATTTTCGCTGATCCAGGTTTGACCCTCAGTAGCAAACCCACGATAATCGCCGCCTTTTTGGCGGCGCAGAGCGAATTTCCGCGCGCGCTTTTTGGTGCTAACGACCTTGAAGCGGTCGTTTGCAGGCGAGTCCCGGCGGTACAACAGGCGATAACGAGCTTGTCCCGTTTCGGACCTGCGCGAATGACCGGATCCGGCTCAGCGGTGTTCGTGCCGGTGGCAACCGAAAACGATGCGCGTGTGGCCATCGAAAAGAAAGGATTGCCTGAGGGCTGGCAAGGATGGGCGGTACGAAGCTTGACCGAACATCCGCTCGCTTATTGGTAGATCATGGTTTCGCGCTGGGGAGTCGCCAAGTTGGTTAAGGCAGCGGATTTTGATTCCGCCATTCGAGGGTTCGAATCCTTCCTCCCCAGCCACACAACTTGGACCGTCGGGTGCCTGCGGCACCCGACGACTTGAAGTTTTCTGGTTCGATCCCTGCTGAGCGATCGTCGCCATGGTTCCGATGGTGCCGGACAACCTGATGGTTTTTGCGGGCAACGCCAATTTGCCGCTGGCGCACGCCGTCGTTCAGCACTTGAACATTGCGCTGGGACGCGCACAGGTTTCGCGTTTTTCCGACGGCGAAGTGATGGTCGAGATCAACGAGAACGTACGCGGCAAGGACGTCTTTGTCCTGCAGCCGACGTGCCAGCCGACCAACGACAACATCATGGAACTGATGATCATGGTCGACGCGCTGAAACGTTCATCGGCCGGCCGCATCACCGCGACAATTCCGTACTTCGGCTATGCGCGCCAGGACCGCCGCCCGCGCTCGGCACGCGTGGCAATCAGCGCCAAGGTGGTCGCCAACATGATGCAATCGGTCGGCGTGAATCGCGTGCTGGTGATGGACCTGCACGCCGACCAGATTCAAGGCTTCTTCGACATCCCCGTCGACAACATCTACGCAAGTCCGATCCTGCTGGGCGACTTGTGGAAACACAGCTACGACAAGCTGATGGTCGTGTCGCCGGACGTGGGGGGCGTGGTTCGCGCACGCGCGCTCGCAAAGCGCATGGACACCGAACTGGCGATCATCGACAAACGGCGGCCGCGCCCGAACGTGGCCGAGGTCATGCACGTGATCGGCGATGTTGCCGGCCGCACCTGCGCGATCATGGACGACATGATCGACACCGCCAGTACGTTGTGCCAGGCCGCCCAGGCGCTGCACGACAACGGCGCCGCGATGGTCACCGCATACTGTACGCACCCGGTGCTATCCGGCAATGCCGTCGAGCGGATCAAGGCCTCGGTGCTCGACGAGGTGGTTGTACTGGACACCATCCCGCTGCGCGACGATGCGATCGCCTGCGGCAAGATCCGGCAGTTGTCGTGCGCGGCGCTGCTGGGAGAAACGATTTCGCGCATTTCGCGCGAGGACTCGGTGAGCAATTTGTTCATCGAATGAACGGTTCGCCGTGGCTGGTCGCGGCCCGCGGACACATTGGACGGAGAAAGTCATGAAAGTAGTGGGATCAACGCGGAGCAAGCAGGGCACGAGTGCGAGCCGCTCCCTGCGCCGGACCGGACATGTGCCGGGCATCATTTACGGCGGCAAAGGCCAGGCCGTAAACATCGCGGTTGAACACAATCCGCTTTTCCATGCGTTGCGCAAGGAAAAGTTCCACGCGTCGATCCTCGATATGGAACTCGATGGAAAGCCCGAGCGCGTGCTGTTGCGCGATTTCCAGATGCACCCGTGGCGCGCCGCCGTGTTGCACATCGATTTCCAGCGCGTATCCGAGGACCAGCCGATCCATATGCGCGTGCCGCTGCACTTCGTCGGCCAGGAAAACTCGCCCGCGGTGAAAAGCGCGGGCGCGATCGTTGGCCACGTATTGTCGGAAGTCGACATCACCTGTCTGCCGAAAGACCTGCCGGAGTTCATCGAAGTCGATCTGTCCAACTTGACGTCGACCGACACGATTAAGGTTCTCGACCTGCGGATGCCGGCAGGTGTAAAGCCGGTGGTGAAGGGCAAGGAAAACCCTGTGGTGGTGACAGCAACGATTCCGGGCGTACAGGCCGAGGAAGAGGAAGCCGCCGACGCCGCGGCTGCAGTGGCTGCTGCCGCGGCGGGTGCCGCCGCGGGTGCCGCCGCGGGTGCCACGGTTGCCCCCACAGCCGAAGTTCCAGCGACCGCACAAAAAGCGCCTCCAGCTACCGCTCCGGCGCCGACAACGGCCGAACCCGCCAAGCCGGTCAAGGCTCGCAGGCAAGAAAAGGGCGGCGACCGAAGATAGGGCGCTCGCCGGCGCGCGTCGTCCTGCCAGAGGATTCGCGGCCCGCGGGTCTCGCCACCTGCGGGCTTTTTCATGAACATCGACACATCGAACGGCATTCGGCTGATTGTCGGGCTCGGCAATCCCGGGCCCGAGTACGAGCGTTCGCGCCATAACACCGGCTTCCGGTTTGCCGAGGCGGTCGCCCGCAAAGCAGGCGTCGCGTTCGGAACCGAACGCAAGTTTCACGGCGAGGTTGCGCGCGTTCGCGACCACGGGCGCGAACTGTGGCTGCTCAAGCCCTCGACGTTTTACAACCGCTCAGGACAGGCGGTCGTCGCGCTGGCGCTGTACTACAAGATCCTGCCGACGCAGATCCTGGTTGCGCACGACGAAGTCGATCTTCCTCCGGGCAGCATAAAAATGAAGGCCGGCGGCGGGTCGGCGGGCAACAACGGCATCAAAGACATACACGCTCACCTTTCAACACCTGATTTCTGGCGGCTGCGGTTTGGCGTGGGTCATCCGCGCGCGCTGGAATTGAATCAGGAGGTCGCGGATTTCGTGCTGCATCCGCCGGGCCGCGAGCATGACGCAGCGATTGCCGACGCGGTTGCGCGTGCGCTCGACTTTGTGCCCCAGCTTGTCGAGGGCCAGTTCGGCGTCGCAACGATGCGACTGCATTCAAAGAGAACCGCGTGAACGGCGACGCCGACTTCGATCCGGCGGCCAACGGGGGCGGGTTCGCGCGCTCGCTGGTTTCGAATCTCCACGCCGGCGTGCTGCTCGCGTCTCTTCGCGGCGAGGGGCTCGCACGCGTGCGCGCGACGGTGCCGCAATTTGTCGTGTTGAGCGTTCTGGGCGTGGTCGTCGCGCTGACGTTTGATGTTGTGCGCATCGGCAGTGACGGCGAATTTCTGGTCGCAGCGCTGCTCGAGAATTTCGAATTCGTGCTGGTGATCCTCGCGGCAGCATGGCTGGGCACGCAACTGAGCAGCCAGCCCGGCCGCCTGCTCGAAACGGCAACCGCGATTGCCGCGCTGGGAATTCCGATCGGTCTCGCGTGGCAAGGACTTTCGTTTCTGCCACAAGACTTTTGGCACTCGGGTGGCGCCGTGACACCGTGGCTCTGGTGGTTGCCGCTGTACTGGTACGGCATCGCCGCCGCAGTGGCAACGATACGCATCGCTCTTCCTGCGAGGTTGCGCGGCGTCGCCGTCGCGTTCGTCGTTGCCTCGGTACTCGTTCTTCCCGCCTACGTCTTCAGCCGCCCATCGCCGCTGTGGACGGCTGCGTCGTCGTCAGACGAATCCAAACCCGGCACCACGACGAGTGCCGCGTCCGAAGCCTTGCTGTACACGCAGTCGCGCCTGCTCGACGAGGCGCTCGAGCGTGTGGAACAGGGACGGCGCGGGCAGCGCGAGCTTTTCTATCTCGGCTTTGCCGGCCACGGCGAGCAGAACGTTTTTGCGACCGAAGTCACCGCGGTCGAGCGCTTGATGCACGAGCGCTTTGCAACCAGAGGTCGCACGGTCGTGCTCGCCAACGATCGAAAGGCGCCGTCGACGCACCCGTTCGCGACCAAGACCTCGCTCGAGCGCGCGCTCGCGGCGATGGCCCAGCGCATGGATGCCGGCGAAGACGTGCTGCTGCTGTTCCTCACGTCGCACGGCACAGCGGACCACCGCTTCGATATCAGCCTGTGGCCCTACAGCTTCGATCATCTGACGCCCGCCGAGCTGCGCGCCGCTCTCGACGAGTCCGGTGTGCAGCATCGGATCATCGTCGTGTCCGCGTGTTATTCGGGCGGCTTTGTCGCTGCGCTCGCTTCGCCGAACACGCTGGTGATCACCGCCGCGCGCAAGGACCGCAATTCGTTCGGCTGTGAAGACGGAGTCGATTGGACCTACTTCGGCCGCGCGTACTTCGCGGATGCACTGGCGAATACGAACTCATTCGAACGCGCATTCGAGTTGGCCAAACCGCTGATCGCCGAACGCGAGAAGGCGGCCGGACATCAGCCGTCGGAGCCGCAAATGATCGTCGGTGCAGAAATCAAACCGGTGTTAACGGCGCTTGAGCAGACGTTGGATCCCGTTCGATGAATGGCGTGCCAAAGCCGCACTGGACCACACGAATCGCGCGCGCGGATGACCTGCCCGCGATGGTTCGACTACAGGTCGAAACGTGGCGCGCCGAGTATGCCGGCTGGCTCGAGCCTGATTTTCTCGATGGCCGATTTGAGCAGCATTGTCGCGAGCGACTTGGCGGCATGCTCGCCAATTCCGACCGGTTCTGTCGCACGCTGGTCGCTGAACGCGCAGCAGGATATTGCGGATTCGTCGCATTTGGCGCCGCCCATCGGCGTGCGGCCGAGATTTTCTCGATGTCCGTGGCTCCGGACGAACGCGGGCGCGGACTTGGCGAATTGTTGCTGGCGGGGGCGCGCGCCGAACTTGCAGCGCAGGGACTTGCGCCGGTTCACGTATGCGTGCTCGAGCAGAACATTCGCGCGCAGGCGTTCTACCGGCGGCTCGGCGCGATTGAGGAGAGGCGTGCCGATTTCGCTCTGAATGGCAGGCGATTGCGCGAGATCGTCTATCGCTCGTCTTGAGCAACTATGCCGCGCTGGCCGGCGCCTCGACGTCGCTTTCCTCGCGCTGCGTTTCCTTCTCCGGCCAGCGATACCACGCCTTGTGTGGCGACAGCCTGTCGCACGCCGGACATTGCGTCTGCTCCCACTTCCACGCGCACGACGGAC
>Ga0187893_10012865_pt1 | contig 11776 bp, 11 predicted proteins | sample MA1701074metaG_FD_139574 | JGI IMG/M metagenome (GOLD analysis project Ga0187893, IMG submission 139574) | White microbial mat communities from a basaltic lava cave in the Kipuka Kanohina Cave System on the Island of Hawaii, USA - MA170107-4 metaG ... | reverse complement strand
TTTCAACGTTGAGGGCGCCCCGCTCACCTGGGCACAGCTGTCCCGTCTCGTCCACTGGCGGAAGCGGCTTCTGACCGTGGCTTTCCCGAGATGGACCGCTGTCCTGCTGGAGGCGGAGGCACCAGGTACAACGATCGGCATGCGTTCGGCGGCCATTTCGATGCCAGCCGACGAGCGAACGGGTTGTTCGGCGTGACGCCCGACCGGACCCCGGCACGTGACGGCGCCGCACTGCCTCGCCTGTTGAACGTCGACGAGGTGGCGGTCGTGCTGGGCGTGAACGTCCGGCATGTAAGGCGCCTGGTGTTCGAGCGCCGGATCCCTTATCTCAAGTGGGGCCGGCTCGTCCGGTTCGATCCAAAAGAGGTCGAAGAGTGGCTCATCCGCTCGCGCCACGGTCAACGAGGCCAAGGCGCGCCAGTCGCAGGCTGAGCTGAGGGCTCGGCCGGAGCGAGGTCGACCTTCGTGGTACTCGTCTCGGCCTGGTGACCATGGCCGGACGATCCCGGCGGCCGGGGGCGTAGTGCGCGCTGCGGTGCGCTACGGGTGGCTGTCGAAGCAGAGATGCTGCGGCGAAGCGGCGCTAAGGGCCCATTCAGGGTGCGGCCTTCCCGCTGGCCGAGGCCGCGGTCTCCTCCAGAGGAAGGAGCTCCTCGTGCCGCCGCCGGACTCGCTCGACGGCGTCCTCCTGCGAGGCGCTGTACGAAAGCTGATCTCGGTAGAAATGGAACCGGCGTTCGGCTTGATCGATTAGACGGCCCCAGGTGATCACCCGCACGTCGTACTTCTCCGCCCGGGTGACATGGCCCCACTCGCGGTCCTGTTGCTGCAATTCCCCGCCGATCTCGTCAGTCGTGTCTGCACCGACCAGCCAGAATGTCCAACGGGCTGGGCCCGCTCCAGCGTGCTCACTCAGCGCGTGCGCGTAGCGTCGCACCTGGGCCAGCTCGTCTGCGCCAAGCGATACCGACGGGCGCTTCAGCTCGATAACAAGGCGGGCCTGGCGGTCGTCTGGCTCGACAAGTGTGCGCTGGAGGAGCAGGTCGACCCGTCCGCGCTTGCCGTCCGGCAGCAGCACGGCTCCTCCCGTTCGGACAAGCTCCGCCTCCAGCGCAACGTCGTCAGGAACGACTGCACGAAGGACGTTCGTGAGTCCGACCTCGCTGGCGCTCAGCCGCCATGGCTCGCCGAACAGCCACACGTTCGCCTTCACCAGGGGGTGGAGCTGGTCGACCTCGCGCATGTCGTCGGAGACTTCTGGGCTGTAGACGACGTGGCGAAGCGTCCCCAGCAGGTCAAGCCGGCGCGTCACCTCGGCCGCTGCTCCAACAATTGACCCAAGGGACGAGAATCGGAGGAGTTCGGCGAGTTCGTCCCGCTCGACTTCGGTGAGCGACAGAGCCTCGGTCAAAATGACGTCCAGGCTCTCGGGACGCTCTTGAAGCGCAACTTGGAGGAGGCGGACGGTCATCTTCCGGTGCTGCCGAGTGCTCTGTCGCAGTGGCCCTCGCGCTGCCACGGCGAGGAGGTCGAACAGCTGCCGCTCCGCTTCCTGGACCGGGTCAACAAGCTGGTCAGGGTACGGATACGCGCCCTCCTGCTTGAGCGTGGCCACGATGGTTGCGCTGAGCGCACCGGTGCGGGCGGCGACGTGTTGGGCCAACGCGCGAATAGCCGCGTCAACGATGCTGGCGTGCCTCACGTGTGAGAAGAGAAGATCAGCCGCGCCCTCGGCCCAACCCGACCATCGAAGGTACCCGGTCGAGCGCACACTGCCCGGAGGGGCGCTCTTCTCCAACTCAACCAGCGACGCGCCGTTCTCGTTGCACAGCACAATGCCAGGCGCGCTCTTCATCTCCTCAGTCCAGTCGACGACGGTCATCACCGGCGTCTCGCGGCCCCCAAGATCCTCCATTGCGATGTCATTGAGGACGATCTCGGTCGTGTCGCCTGCGATGAGCGGCCGCGGGTCGACCTTTCGTCCGTTGACTCTGACGGTGATGTCAGGGTTACCGAGGAGGTGAGCGGCTAAGCGGGCGGCGAACTGAAGATGGACGTCTTCACGCGTGATCGCCGCCAGGGAACGGCCCTGCTCCACATTGATGGTGACGGTTGTACCGGTGGCTTCGGACACCGGCTGCGGCGGATTGATGGTGAAGCCATCGATCCGTGCTTGGTCACCCTCGATCTCGATCCGGAACGAGCCGTCGCCGGTCCTGGCCACGCTTGACCAACGAACGCGGTGGCCGAGGGAGTAGGCCAGGAATCTCCCGCGGCCAAAGGTCCCATGAAGAGGCCGCTTGCCGTTGAGCGTTCGGCCGTTGAGGCGCCGTTTCCACGAGTCGCCCAGCGAAGGAAACGCATCCGCAGCCTTCTCGTGAGTAATGCCGTGGCCGTTGTCGGCGACCGTGATGCGAGTTACATGAAACATCTCCTGGGCACCGCCCACGACGGACGACGTCTCGATGTCTACGTCGACGGTGTCCGCCTCCGCATCGAGGCCGTTCCAGACAAGCTCCACGAGAGCATCGACGGCGGAACGCCGGGTGTACTGCTGTAGGTGGTCCTGCCCTGCGTGGATTGGTACCCAGGCCATGGGCTCAGTCTGGCGTGATGTCATCTGGTCTGCCCGAAAGAAGCTGAACACATCGTGCCTACTGTATCGAACAGGTGTTCCCTTCTCCCCTCGGAACCCAATTTCTTCTGACCAGGAGCACCGGAGACACTCGTAGGTGACGATCATGTCCTGGCGCGGCAAGCCGCCGCACTGGCGAGGGAGGGCGATCGCGGCACCGCCTCCTCGACGAGCGCCATCCGCCTCATGCGGAGCGCGGCGTCGTCGGGCGCGCATCCGAGGATCGCCTCGGCTGCGTTGGCCGGCCGCTCGACCTCGCCGATCCGGGCGTCGCGCCGGTAGGCCTCGATGCGCCGGTACAGCTCACGAAGCCGTTGAGGATCGTGGACGCAGACGCCCAGCGCGGCGTGATGGGCGATGTGCGGGCGAGCCCAGGAGGGCAGCTCCGTACCCTGGCTGCGCATCGACTCCTCGACCGTCGCGACGGCGAGGTCGACCACGCTGGCCGCGACCCGACGGCGCTCCTGGTCCGATTCCGGATCGTTGCCACGTGGGCCGAGCGCCCACTCCCAGCGCCCATGGCCACCGGGGGTGATCTCCCACCGCTGCTGGAAGACGTACAGCGCCGAGGCGGCCGCGTCCCATCGGCGGGCGAGGAACGGAACGTCGCTGCGGGGCGGCAAGCGCGTTGCAACGGCGGAATCGAGTCGGCTCGGTCCGAGGCGGGCGGCCCGCCGGCGGCTGCGCTCAACGGCCGATATCACTTCTTTCGTCACCCTCGAATCCGGCAGCGGCGGTGAACCGCCGGAACCCTCGAGAGCCGATCGCGCCGCCGGGTCGACGTCGATGGCGGCGCGTTCGGGACCCGAACCGGCGAGCCGGGAGCCGACGGACACCTCGATCGGCGGCGATGGGGCCTTCGGGAGCCGTTCGCCGTCGAGCGGGTCGATCGAGCGGGTGAGGTAAAGGTGGTTGGCCGACCGGCCGCGGGTGATGTCGACATAGGTCTCGGACCTGCTGGCGTTCTCGTCGATGCGGCTCGTGGACTCGGCGAAGGTCGAGCCCTGGACGGCGTAGCTGGTCACCGCGTACGCGTGGTCGAGCCCTACCTCCCTCCGACCCCGAGATCCGCCATGCTCGTCGAAGAACGAGCGGGGCAGCTCGATTCGTCCCAGGTGATCGAACGCAACGACGATGCGATCCGCCCTGTCATTCCGCTGCTTGCGGAGCGCGACGACCGTGCCGGTCGCGCCGTTACGGACGTAGTCGGCGGGGTGCCCGGTCGGGAAGAGCGTGCGGTCACCGATCCGGGCCACGACCCGGTCGCCCACCGAGAACCGCCGCTCCCGGCTGGCGGCGATCTCCTGCTGGCCGACCTCTCCGGTGGCCTGGAGTAGGCGGTGGGCGAGACGGTTCAGCTGCCACCGGGTCCGGTTCCGGCGGTCGACCATCGGGTGCTCGTCGCCGTTCTGCCGGGCGAGCCACCACCGATCGAGGAGGTCGACGTAGAGGTCGATCTCGTCGCTGACGACGTGGAGATGGCCGGCCGCCTGGAGTTCGGCGAGCGCTTCGGCGATGCGCCCGTCGCGCAGGGCGTCGGCGGCGGCCCGGTCGTGGACGTCGACCACGCGGTGCGATGTTTGGAGTTCCGGCGTCTGGGCGCTGGCGTCTCTGCAGAGCACGCTGAACATGCCGCCGGCCCCGACGGCGCCGTGCTGCGCCGGGTCGCCGATGAGCCTGACGGTGGCGCCGGTCGCCTCGCACAGCCACAGGAGGCGGTCGAGGTCTCGGTCCGAGACCGTCGACGCCTCGTCCACGATGAGGACCGTCCGGGCGTCCAGGGGTCCCGCCTGGGGGTCGGTGTGGGCGAGGTGCCACGCCAGCGTCTCGGATTCGATGCCGGCCTCCTGGCCGAGGTGACGGGCCGCCTCACCCTTGACGGCCGTGCCCAGCACCCGGTAACCCGCCGCCTGCCATGCGTGGAAGGCGGCTCGCATGGCCGTCGTCTTGCCCGCTCCGGCGCGGCCGACGGCGCATTGGATGCGGTCGCCGCTCGTGCAGAAGGAGGTTACGAGCTGGCGCTGCTCGGCGCTCAGGTGGCGGCTGCCGTCCAGCGCATCTGAGAGCACGTCGTCAGGGACGGCCGCCGATCGGGCCGAGCGCCCGGCGCGGAACCGCTCAAGGATGCGGGCCTGCACAGCGAGCATCGCGGTCGTGGTGAACACCGGCTGGTCGTCCAGCCTGGCGATCGAGCGGCGCTGCTCCGGCAGGAGCTCGACGACGTGGTCTGAAGCGAGGAACTCGTCGGCCATGCGCTCCGCCGCGTCCGCTGGCAGGAGGAGGGGGTGCTCCGCGCCCGACCGGTCCTCCATCCCCATGTCCACCACCGCGGCGAGGACGTCGGCGCGCGTGAAGACCGAGGTCCCGGCGCAAAGGCCGTCAGGCCCAGCCAGGCGGTTGAAGATCACCGCGTCGCCGGGTGGCGCCGGAAGGGCCGTGAGCCGGTGAAGGCAACGCGCCAGGTCTCCCTGCTCGAAGCCGAGCGCCTGGGCCCGATCCCACCAGCCGGCCATGAGGTCGGCAGCCTCCGCCTGCCGCTTGGCCGGCCGGGTCCTCGTCACGAGGCCGCGCAGTTCGCCGATGGTGGCCGTCCGGCCGACGAGCGCTTCCAACTCGGCCACGGCGTCGTCCACTTCGCTGGAGCGGCGGGAGAACTCCCGCAGCACCGGATCGGGGATGCCGTCGATCTCCCAGCCGCCCTTGCGGCCCCGTCGCCAGCTCACGCCCAGCTCCGCCGTCAGCCGCTGGCGCATCTCCGCCGTGGCGAGGGCCGAGGCCTCCCCGGCGTGGCGGTAGAGCCAGCGGGCGTCGAGCGCCCGGCGGGTGCCGTCCGGGTCGACGACCGTGTTCGCGACAACGTTGTGGTGGTGCGGGAAGGGGTCCAGGGCGCGGCTGGTCAGGTGCCGGAAAGAGGCGACCGTCCACCCCCGGGTGCTGACCGGCTCGCCGCGGTCGCGCGCCATGGCCGCTGCGTACTCCAGGTGGCCCAGGCCGCGGTCGTTGCCAGCTTGGATGGCGCCGAGCACGGCCTCGCGGGTCTGGTCCTCGCCGAGCAACGCAAGCACGCCGAGTGACTTCTCCGTGGTCAGGGTCAGGTCGTAGCCGACGCGCACCGCCGGTGCCGTCCGGTGCCGCAGGTACTCGACGAGGTCCGACCGCCTCACCAGCCACGGGCCCTTCAGTCCCCGGTACCCACGGAGGAAGGGCCGCGGCGGTTCGTCGCCGGCGGCCCGTGTTGCCTCGATCGTTTCCCGGTTGCGTTCCCGCTTCGTGCACAGCGTGCGCAGGTACCGCGCGCTTACGCCGGCGATCCGGGCGGCCTCGGAGAGCGCGAGGAAGTCGTCCGGCGTTCCGGCAGCCGCCACGGCCTCGGGATCGGGACCGGCGGCCCGGCCAGCCTCGCAGCGCTGCAACTCGCGCTCGCTGATCCAGCGCGCCCCGTCTCGGTCGATCACCGGGGCGAGATACGCGCAGTCGAACTCGCTCGTGAGTGGAGCGCCGCCCATCAGGGCGCACGCTGCACCTACGGCCAGCGCTTCGCCGGACGTGACCAGGCGCTCGACCTCTGGCACTTCGAGCTTGAGCGCGGCGGCTGCGTCCTGGATGTCGTACAGCGGCTCGCCGTCGGCATCCCAGCGGGTCTGCGTGCCGCGGGCCAGGGTCGGGCGGCGGCCCGCCGAGCCCTGGGCGGTGATGAGCCGCACGCCGGTATGGGGGTCGCGCCCGGCCAGCACCCGGCTGAAGTCCCGGGAATCCACTGCTCCCACCAGGTCCATCTCGGCCGCACCATTGCCCAGCCAGCGTCCCGGCTCAGTGCTGCCGTCGGCGTAGTAGCGCGAGGGTCCCGTCTGTCCTACGGGAGGCTGTCCTGCGGCGACTGCCGGAGGAGGCGGGCCGTCGAGGTAGCGCACGATGTCGTCGACGACCTGGCCGACGCTCCGGCCCCCGGCCGAGCCGAGGGGCGTGATGGTGAACCTCACGGCTACGGCCGCGGGACGGCCCGCAGGTTCCCCGCAGGGGAACCTGCAAGGGTCTGTCCGGGGGACGAGGTGGTCTGTCCGGGGGACGAGGTGGTCTGTCCGGGGGACGAGGTGGTCTGTCCGGGGGACGAGGTGGTCTGTCCGGGGGACGAGGTGGTCGGCGGCGACGGGTGAGGGGCACTCGCGGGACGCCGGCTGGGGCGGGATCCGGTCGCGGGATGGCTTGCGTCTTCGAGGGTCATCGGCTCAGGGACGGCTTGGTGGCTGGTGAGGGCTTGGAGAGCCGATCGAGGTGCCTGCTCATCCGGACGTGGGGTGGAGCGGCCTCAGGCGGAGGGACGGCTGCGGTCTGCGGTAGCCGGGCCAGGGCGTCGAGGTGCTGGCTGAGCAGGCGCTCGTGCTGCTGGCGGCACCACGACGGCAGCCGCTCGAGCTGGCGGGCGGGCACGGGCGGGACCTCGGTGTAAACGCCCAGCTCGCCGGCCGCCGGCATGGAGGCGAAGCGGAAGCGCACGACCCGCTCGACGGTGTGCCACAGCGGGCTGTTCCGGGCGGTACCGCTGCCGAGGCCGAGCTGGCGGGCGAGGTCTTCGGTCCTGACATGGGCCGGGGCGCCCTCCCGCCACAGCGAGGTGCACCGGCGGAGCAGCAGGACCGAGCTGGGCCCGATCACCGGCGTCCAGCACTGCTCCAGGTACGGGTGGTCCAAGGGGAACCCGGCCTGGCGCACCGGGGCTGAGGGGTGGGGGACGGGGTGGAGGTCCAAGACCTCTGGTGTCGTCGTCATGTGGAACTAGGCCGGCGGCGCCCACCGCATCTCGCGCTCGGCGGGCCGCGGGACGTCCTCCGTCCCGTGGCTCGGGCTCGAAGGAGCGGAAATCGGAGCCGCGGGACAGAAGCGGGAACGTTCGCGGGAACGGAAACGGGAACGGTGCGTGGTCCGATGGCCGCGTGACAACCACGACGACGCCTCCGCTCGGCAGTCCCGGTCGCGTCCCGCGGCAGATTTCTCCTAGCGGGACGGGAACCGGAACGCCAGGAGGAGCGGCCCCGGGAACGGCCTTCCGGATGCTCCCCGTGCTCACCAAGCACGAGGAGGAACCGATGAACCGAACCCTGGCCGAACTGGACCGGGAGTGGGCCGACCTGGACCGCTCGCCCGCCACGACAGGCGCCCTCGCCCGATGGGCGCAGGAGGAGCCGGCCCTGGCCGGCCTCGGCAGTCTCACCGTCGTTCTTGAGCAGCGGCGGTCGAGCCGAGAGGCCGAGGTGATGGCGGCGTTGGCCCGCCTCGCGCCCGCCGACGAGCTGGCCGCCCGGACGCTGCTCCAGGCCCTCGTGCCCGGGCTACTCAAGATGGCCACCACCCGCTGCGCCGACGATCCCCTGGCCTTCGACGAGTTCGTCTCCCTGGCGTGGGAGCGCATCCGCACGTACCCGTCGATGCGACCGGGCTCGGTGGCGGCCAACGTCATCTGGGATGTCCGCAAGCGCTACCGCGAGCATCGGGACATCGACGATCCGGCCTCGCTGGGGCTCGAGCCGAGCCCGATCGACACCGCGCCCTCGCCCGAGGAGATCCTGCTGGGCTCGTCGGCCATACACGAGGTCGTCGCCGCGCATCGAGAGGGCGTGATCGGCCGCGTAGCGCTCACCTTGATCCTGCGCACCAGAGTCGACGACGTGCCGCTCGAGGTGGCGGCGGCCGAACAGCACTCGACGGCCCGGCAGGCCAACTGCATCCGCTGGCGCGCTGAGCGCCGGCTCCGGCCGGTCCTGGGAATGGCCGGCTGACCATGACGCTCGTCACTGCGCGTCCCGCGTCCTACGCGCTGGGTGACTTGGGGGTAGAGTCCGGCGGGGGGCACTTTCGGGTGCCCTTCGGTCTTGCCAGCCTGACCGGTTCAGAGGCTGGCCCACCAAGCGACCGATACCGATCGGTCCTCGGGTATGGGGCGAACTCCGGCTGGAGGGACCCCCAGACCCGGGGAACGGCCGGGGCAGGCGTCCATGTGGCGCTGAGATTCAAGGAAGGGACCCCATGTCCCTAACCCGCAGGACCACCCAACCGAGCGGACTGGGGGGACGGTACGGCTGGCGGCTCGCGCTCGCTTCGATGGCGCTGACCGTCTTGGCCAGCTGTGCCGGAAACAGCGACGGCACGGCCGCTCGGGCCTCGACCACGACGCTCCCACCGGTGGTCGAATCGACGACGACCACGACGGCCGATCCTGTGGCCTCCGAGATCGTCGGCCGGTACCGCCAGTTCTGGCAGGCGAGGTTCGCGGCCAACCAGGCACCGCCCAACCCCGATGCGCCGGCCCTGCGAGACCTTGCCGTGGGCCAGCAGCTGGACCAGGTCGTCAAGGAGACTCGGCAGAACCTCCAGGGCGCGCTGGCCTTGCGGCGCCCCGGCGATGCCGCCGTCCGCAGTTCCGTGAAGCTTCTCGAGGTCGCCGGCGACCAGGCGACGGTCCAGGAGTGCGTCGTCGACGACGACGTGGTGTACCGGTACACGACGGGCGAGATCGTGAACGCCGCCGTCGCCACCAACAGCGTCGAAGGGACCATGCGCCGCGTCGGCGGTGTCTGGAAGCTCGAGGCGGCTCGGCTCCTCCAGCGATGGGAGGGGGTGGCCGGTTGCGCAGTGTCGAGCGACTTCTCGTAGCGGTCCTCGCCTCGGCGGCGCTCACCTCGATGTCGTCGCTGGCGTTCGCCGAATCGCGCTCGGGCAGCGGCGACTCCAAGTCCGCCGGTGCCTACGTCGACGGCTCCGGCAACCCGACGGCGGAAGCTCGGAATGCGCAGGTCGCGCCCGGGCGGCCCGTGACTTCTGGTGGGACCTCCAGATGCACGTGGGAGGTCATCAACGCCGACGACACCGCCGTGGCCATGTACGACGCCGACGGCACGCGCCTGAAGTCCGAGACCGGGCGCTGGCTGCAGAAGACGTGCGACGGCCGCCAGGAGCCAGTCAATGGTGCCTTCGCCGTCCCCGAGCGCAACCGGCCGCCGGTGGACCCGGCCGTCCTCGCCCAGCAGGCGCGGGAGTCCGTCGCCATCCCGGCCCCGCCCATGTCGACGAGCCCTCAGGCCGACCGCCAGCTCTACACCCGGGTCCGCACGTGGCTGTGGGTCGACCCCGCCTGGTGGCGCAGCTACTCGGCCACGGCCAACGCCGGGGGCGTGTCGACGACCGTCTCGGCCCGGCCGGTGCGGGCGGTCTGGTCGATGGGCGACGGGGCCACCGTCACGTGCGACGGCCCGGGCACCGTCTGGGGTTCCGGCCTGCCCGACGACGGCACCAGCTGCTCCTACGAGTACAAGAACTCCTCGGCCGGCCGGCGGGACAACGCCTACACGATGACCGTCACGGTGGAGTTCGCCGTGTCGTGGACCTCGACCATCGGCTCGGGAGGGACGTTGGCCCCGCTTACGAGGTCGGTGTCGAGACCGGTGCAGGTCGGCGAGATCCAGGCGATCGAGACGCAATAGCGGGAGGAACCACAGTGACCACCACCTTCGAAGCCAAGCGCGCGCCCGGCAACGGCAGGGGGCAGTTCAACCTCCAGCCGCCGCCCGGTCGGCGGGCCCGTTTGCCTGAGTTCGTGGTCGGCGCCGCCCTGTTCGTCGGCTTCGCCCTGGCCGCCGTGCTCTGGCACATGAGCACGACCGACAAGGCCCCCGCCCTGGCGCTGGCTGCACCGGTTTCCCAGGGCGAGGTGGTGGAGGCGAGCGACCTGCGCGTCGTCTACGTCGCCAGCGACGACCCGATCGCCCGCCTCGGCAGGTCCGCCGCCAGGGACCTCGTGGGCCGGGTCGCACTGGCGGACCTCCCGGCCGGCACGATCCTCACCTCGGGCAGCGTCGCTCCCCGGCTCGGCGTCGGGCCGGGCGAAGGCCTGGTGGGCCTGGCCCTCGACCCCGGGCAGGTCCCGGCCGCCAGGCTCCTTCCCGGCGAGCTGGTCAACATCGTCGCTGGCCCGGCCGAGGGAGCGGCGGCAGCGGCCGACGGCCGGCTCACCGCCGTTCTCGCCTCTCGGGCCACGGTCTTCGCCGTCGAGGAGCTGCGCACCGAAGGCGGCAAGCTGGTCTCGGTCAAGCTTCCCGAGTCCGACGCCAACCGGGTCGCGGCGGCGGCCGAGCGCGGCCCGGTGCGACTGGTCCTGGTCGGGCGATGACGATGATCGTGGTCGGATCCGTACGCTCCTCAGGCGCCACGACGTTGGCCTTGGCTCTGGCCGGCTGCATCGGGGGCGCCGTGCTGGTCGAGGCCGACCCCGACGGCGGCGTCCTCGCCCTGCGCTACGGGCTGGCTCGCGAGCCGGGACTGGCCACGCTGGCCGCGTCCCGCCCTGAGGCCGGCGGCTCGGTCCTCGACCATGCCCAGGCGCTGCCGGGCGGGCTTCCGGTGGTCGTCGGCCCCGAGTCTCCCGCCCGCGCCACACACCTGCTGGCTTCGGCCGGCGCCAGGATCGCCCAGGTCCTCGCTGGCTCGGCCGACGACATCACGGTGGTGGTGGACGCCGGCCGCCTCGGTCCTTCCTCGCCGGCGCTGTCCCTCGTCCCCGCCGCAAACTGCACGCTGGTGGTCGCCCGGCCGGCGGCCGACGCTCTCGTCGGCGCGGCAGAGCGGGTGAGGTCCATCGGGGCGTCGGCCCGCCTCGTCCTGGCCGGTCGCGGCCCCTACACCGCCGACCAGGTCTCGGCTCAGCTCGACTGCGAGGTGCTGGCCACCATTGCCGACGATGCTGGGGCGGCCCGGGCGCTGGCCGAGGGAGGAGGCTCCAAGTCGCTGGCTCGCTCACCCCTGCTGCGCTCGACCCGCTCCCTGGCCGCGCTGCTGGCAGGGCGGGCCGTTGAATCGAGCGGAGCGGCGAGCGCCGAGCGCATGGAGGTGAGGGCGTGACCGTCGTCGACCGGCTGAGCAGCCGCCGGGATGAGTATGAGGTGCCTGCGGCCCTGGTGCGGCGGGTCCATACCGCCGTGGGCGAGGCGTTGACCCAGCGCCATGCCACCGACGAGGCGGCCGGCCGCGAGCGGCTGGCGCCCGACGACGAGCGAGCCCTGTCCCGCAAGCTGATCGCCGACGAGCTGGGCCGCCTGACCGGCGAGGCGCTGGCCGGAGGCCGCCCGCCGCTGCCCGAGCTCACCGAGGAAG
>Ga0187893_10012864_pt1 | contig 11776 bp, 9 predicted proteins | sample MA1701074metaG_FD_139574 | JGI IMG/M metagenome (GOLD analysis project Ga0187893, IMG submission 139574) | White microbial mat communities from a basaltic lava cave in the Kipuka Kanohina Cave System on the Island of Hawaii, USA - MA170107-4 metaG ... | reverse complement strand
CTCGGGCGTGCCCGAGGGCGACCCGGAGTTCCAGCGCCTCTTCAAGAACATGATGGCGACGGACCTGGAGCGCACGTACCTCGTCAGCCTCCAGGCGATGATCCTGGAGGAAATGGACCGCGTGAAGTACCAGGGGCGCATCCACCAGTGCGGCCAGTTCCTGATCGACAACCTCGCGCAGAACGGACAGTGGTCGTACGGCGAGATCTCGTTCTTCGCGAAGGACATCCCGACCGGCGGAGACGGGCGGCCGGATGTCGCGAGCGGCGGCGGCAAGGACAAGCCGCGTCCCGTCGACAGGCGCGGGAAGCCGAAGGTCGTGAAGAAAGTGACCGTGAAGAAGGAGAAGGAGGGCCCGGCCCGCGGCGACAACTCGAACTCGCAGTACGCCGCGCTCGGCATCCGCGCGTGCCACGACGCCGGCGTCGTCTTCCCGAAGGAGCCGATCCAGCTGGGCGAGAAGTGGTGGCGCTCGTCGCAGCACGACGGGAAGAAGGGCGAAGCGGACGGCGGCTACGGCGTGAGCGCCAGCGGCGAGGGGTGGTGCTACGGCAACCACGATCACGCGGCGTACGGGTCGATGACCGCCGGAGCCACGGGCGCGCTCATCATCTACGACTACGTGCTGGGCAAGGACTGGCGCAAGGACACGGACGTCCTCGGCGGGCTCCAGTGGCTCACGAAGAACTTCTCGGTGACCGAGAACGTCGGCCCGCCCGAGCACGGCGGCGGCAAGCCCGGCTGGATGTACTACTACTACCTCTACGCGCTGGAGCGCGCGGGCCTCCTCTTCGGAACCGAGAAGCTCGGCACGCACGAGTGGTACCCCGAGGGCGCCAACGTGCTCCTCGACGCGCAGAAGGCGAACGGGTCGTGGGTGTCCGTCGACGCCGGCAACGCGACCTGGGACACGTGCTTCGCGATCCTCTTCCTCCGGCGCGCGACGCGGCCGCTCGAGGACGTGGCGACGGGAGAACCGAAGAAATGAGCATCACGCGACGCGAGTTCGTGGCGGCGTCCGCCTCGGCGGCGGCGCTCGCGGCGGCGCCGGCCGCGTTTGCGCGCGGCGACGACACGCTGCGGGTCGGGCTCATCGGCTGCGGCGGCCGCGGCACGGGAGCGGCGGAGGACTGCCTGCGCGCGTCGCCGGGGATGCGGCTCGTCGCGCTCGCGGATCTCCTCCCCGAGCGGCTGAAGGGCTGTCGGGACAATCTCACGAACCCGAGTCGCGAAGGCGGCGCGCTGCCGGTGAAGCTCGACGACGAACACTGCTTCACGGGCTTCGACGCGTACGCCAGGCTTGTGGCGCTCAAGGAGGTCGACCTCGTGCTGCTCGCGACGCCGCCGGGGTTCCGGCCGATCCACCTTGCGGCGGCGATCGAGGCGGGCAAGCACGTCTTCGCGGAGAAACCGGTCGCCGTCGACCCCGCGGGCATCCGCACCGTGCTCGAGGCGGGCGCGAAGGCGAAGGAGAAGAACCTCGCGGTCGTCGCGGGCACGCAGCGCCGCCACGAGCGGCGCTACCTCGAGACGATGAAGCGCCTCCACGACGGCGCGCTCGGAGAAATCGTGGCGGCGCGCTGCGGGTGGAACCAGGGCCGGCTCTGGCACGTCGACCGCCGCAAGGAGTGGAGCGACGTCGAGTGGCAGTGCCGCAACTGGCTCTACTTCTCGTGGCTCTCCGGCGACCACATCGTCGAGCAGCACGTGCACAACATCGACGTGATGAACTGGGCGCTCCGCGCGCACCCGGTCCGCGCGACGGCGGTCGGCGGCCGCATCGCGCGCGTCGAGCCGCGCTTCGGTCACATCTACGACCACTTCTGCGTCGACTTCGAGTACCCGAACGGCGTCCACGTGACGAGCACGTGCCGGCAGATCGACGGGTGCGACGGCTGGGTCGGCGAGGAGATCACGGGCTCGCTCGGCTCGGCGAACCCGGCGGGCTCCATCGACGGACCGAACGCGTGGCGCTTCAAGGGCGACAGCCCGAACCCGTACGTCGAAGAGCACCGCGACATGGTCGCGAGCATCCGCGACGGGAAGCCGCTCAACGAGACGCAGGCGGTGGCCGAGAGCACGATGGCCGCGATCCTGGGCCGCGAGGCGGCGTACAGCGGCAAGACGCTCTCGTGGGACGCGATGATGAAGTCGTCGCTCGATCTCTCGCCGAAGGAGTACGCGTTCGGCGAACTTCCCGTCGCGCCGGTCGCGGTGCCGGGGAGGAGGGCGTAGCCATGGAGATCAAGGTCGGACTCGTCGGCTGCGGCGGCCGCGGCACGGGCGCGGCGGAGAACTGCATCACGTCGGCGCCGGACGTGAAGCTCGTCGCGATGGCGGACATGTTCCAGAACCGGCTCGACCAGTCGCGGAAATATCTCGAGGGGCTCAAGCACCCCGGCGTGAGGGTCGAGGACAGAAACTGCTTCGTCGGGTTCGACGCGTATCGCAAGCTCATCGACGGCGGCGTGGACCTCGTGCTCCTCTGCACGCCGCCGGGGTTCCGGCCTCAGCACGTCGAGGCGGCCGTCGACGCGGGCAGGCACGTCTTCATGGAGAAGCCGGTCGCGGTCGATCCCGTCGGCTGCCGTCGCGTGATCGCGGCGGGAAAGCGCGCGGCCGAGAAGAAGCTGACGGTCGTCGCGGGCACGCAGTACCGCCACCACGAGCAGTTCGTCGAGACGGTGAAGCGGATGCGGGAGGGCGCGATCGGAACGGTGCGCGCGGGGCGGATCGCCTACAACACGAGCGCGCTCTGGAAGGTCGACCGCAAGCCCGGCGAGAGCGACATGGAATGGCAGATCCGAAACTGGATCAACATCGACTGGCTCTCGGGCGACCACATCGTCGAGCAGCACATCCACACGATCGACGTGATGGTGTGGGCGATGGGCGGCCCGCCGGTGCGCGCGGTCGGGAGCGGCGGGCGCAGCGTGCGCGCCCCGGACAACGGCAACATCTACGACCATTTCTCGGTCGACTACGAGTGGCCGGGCGGCGTGCACGTGCTGAGTCTCTGCCGGCAGTGGAACAACACGGACCAGCACGTCGGCGCCTACTTCCACGGGACGAAGGGCGTGGCGGCGCCGTACTCGGGCGAGATCACCGGGCCGAGCGCGTGGAAGTACAGGGGCGCGGCGACGCTCGGGACGTCGTACGTGCAGGAGCACGCGGATCTGGTCGCGAGCATCCGCTCCGGCGCGGCGGTGAACGAGGCGGAGGCCGTGAGCGTGAGCACGCTCGTGGCGATCATGGGGCGCCAGTCGGCGTACACGGGTCGGGCGATCACGTGGGAGGAGATTTCGCGATCGCTCATCGACTACTCGCCGGAGCGCTACGAATTCGGGCCGCTGCCGGCGCGGCCGGTTCCCATTCCCGGGCGCGTACCGTAGATGAGGCGCGCGCTCCTCCTGGCGGTCATCGCGGCCGGGTGCGGCGGCACGCCGCGCCCGGAAACGCCGTCATCGTCGTACTCCGAAACGGGCGGGCCTGTGCCCTTCGACATGGTGCGGATCGCGGACTTCTGGATCGGCCGCTGCGAAGTCACGTGGGGCGAGTATCAGCCCTTCTGCGACGAGTACGACAAGCCGCCGGCGGGCGTCGACGCGTCGACGCGGCCGTCGCCCCCGGGGCACGGCGTGCCGCCGCAGGGACTCGGCAGCGGACGGCAGCCCGCGATGGGCCTCACGCGCAACGCCGCCGAGCGGTACTGCGAGTGGCTGTCGCGGAAGACGGGCAGGACGTACCGCCTTCCGACCGCCGACGAGTGGGAGCGGGCGTGCCGCGGGGGTTCGGCGGGCGCGTACTCGTTCGGCGATTCCGACACCGCGCTCGACGCGCACGCGTGGTTCGCCGACAACGCGGGCGGGATGAGTCACGAGGTGGGGCAGAAGAAGCCGAACGCGCTCGGGCTCTTCGACATGCACGGGAACGTCTGGGAGTACACGAGCGACGGCCGGCTCCGCGGCGGTTCCTACGCGGACGCGCCGGAGAAGCTCCGCGCGTCGCACCAGCAGGAGTTCCTCTTCACGTGGATCGAGCGCGACCCGCAGCGGCCGCGCAGCCGGTGGTGGGCCTTCGACGGGCCGGTCGGGTTCAGGCTCGCGCGATCGGAATGAGATACCTTCCGCTCCTGTGTCTTGCGGCGTGTTCGCTCCAGCGGTTCGAGTACCGCGAGGAGCACATGGGGACGCCCGTGCGCGTCGTGCTCTACGCGCCGGACCGCGCGTCGGCCGACGCGGCGGCGCGCGAGGCGTTCGCGGAGGTCGCGCGGCTCGACGCGATGATGAGCGACTGGCGCGCGGACAGCGAGCTGAGCCGGCTGAAGTCGGGCGACGAAGTGTCGGCCGGGCTCGCGGACGTGCTGCGGGTATCGCTCGACGTCTCGGAGAAGACCGACGGCGCGTTCGACCCGACGGTCGGCCCCGTCGTGGCGCTCTGGCGCCGGGCGCGGCACGAGAAGCGGCTGCCTGACGACGCGGCGCTCGCGGAAGCGCTCGAGCGGACGGGCTTCGAGAAGCTGGAGCTCGACGGCCGGCGCGTACGGCTCCTCGTGCCGGGGATGAAGCTCGACCTCGGCGGGATCGCGAAGGGATACGCGGCCGACCGGGCGCTCGCGGTGCTGCGCGCGGCCGGGCTCGAGCACGCGCTCGTCGCCGCGGGCGGTGATCTCTCGCTCGGCGCGCCGCCGCCGGGGAGGGCGGGGTGGCGCGTTGACGTCGCGGGCGGATCGGTGGTCGAGCTCGCGCGATGCGGCGCGGCGACGTCCGGCGACGTCGAGCAGTTCGTGGAGGTCGGCGGCCGCCGCTATTCGCACGTCGTGGACCCGCGGACGGGGATGGGGGTCGAGCGGATGGAGGCGGTGACGGTGATCGCCTCCGACGGGACGCGGGCGGATGCGGTGGCGACGGCGATGAGCGTGCTCGGGCCGGTGCGCGGGATGGCGCGCGCGGAGGAGCTGGGGGTGGAGGTGCGGTTCCAGGTGCGGTATCCGGACGGGACCCGGCGCGTGGCGGCCACGTCTCATTTTCCGCCTTCGCCGACCGGAGGCACACGATGAGAACAGTCGGGCCTCGGCGGACAAGTCCTCGTTGACGCGACGAGCGTTATATTATGATATATCACGCGGGGGAGGTCTCATGATGCGCCTGGCGTTGTTCCTGTCGCTCGCCGTCGCGGGGTGCGCGTCAGAGCCGGCGAAGCCGACGCCCGCGGCGACGACCTACCGCGACGCCGTGCTCGCGGACGCGCCGATCGCCTACTACGAGTTCACGGACGGCGCGGCGGATTCGACGGGCCGCCATCCGGCCTCGTTCCGCGGAGGCGTCACGCCCGGCCAGCCGAGCGCGCACGCGGCGCTCGGGAAGGCGGTCCTCCTCGACGGCACGGACGGGCGCCTTCACATTCCCGCGCACGCGGACTTCCGCGCGATCGGCGCGGGCGCCGTGACGCTCGAACTCTGGTTCTGCACGCGCAGCGGCTCGCGCGGCGACCTCGTGAACTACAAGTTCGAGGAGGGTGCGCGCGACTTCGGCGTCTTCTCGTGCCTCGGCGGCGAGAACGAGGTGACGACGTACGAGAACCAGGGGAACTCCGCCTCGGCCGGCGGCGTCGCGATCAACGCGTGGCACCACGTGGCGTTCGTCCGCGAGTCGACCGGCGCCGTCACGCTCTACGTCGACGGCGCGTCGCGCGACACAGGCACGGGCACGATGTCGTGGGACTACGAGAGCGACATCCTCGTCGGCTGCAATCACGTCGCGGGCGACGTCGACCGCATCACGTTCCCGTTCGACGGCTGGGTGGACGAGGTGGCGATCTACCGCTCGGCGCTCTCGAAGGAGCGGGTCGCCGCGCACTTCGCGGCCGCCGGCGGCGAGGCGGCCTCGCCCGTCGCGGCCAGGCCCGCCGTGCCCGCGTCGTCCGACACCTTCATGCGGCCGCCGGTCCTCGACGCGGACGGCTTCGAGCGGCTCGACTCGCTCGATCACTTCCGCTTCCAGCTCGGCCACAAGGACGCGGAGCCCGCGCGCACGTTCCGCATCGAGGGCGACGCGATCGTCTGCCGCGGCGCGCCCGCGGGATACATGGTCACGCGCCGGAGCTACGGGCGCTTCACGCTGCGCTTCGACTGGCGCTACAAGCGGCCGGCGGGGCTCGACGACGACGCGAAGTTCGGCGGCAACAGCGGCTACCTCCTCTTCATCACCGCGCCCAACGCGCTCGGCATCTGGCCCAGGAGCATCGAGGTCCAGGGGATGAACCGCGACGCGGGCCACGTGCTGCCGATCCCGCGCGGCGTGAAGTGCACGTGGACGGTCGACGAGGAGACGCGCAAGAAGTCGATCAAGCCGGTCGGCGATTGGAACTCGATGGAGATCGCGGCGCGAGAGACCATCACGATCTCGATCAACGGCGCGAAGGTCGCGACGATCACGGAGTGCGAGCTCAAGGAGGGGCCGATCGGGTTCCAGTCAGAGGGCGCCGAGATTCACTGGCGGGGGATCCGCGTTCGCGTGGAGCGCTAACCGCCATGAACGTCAGGAAACCGGCAAGACGCCGAGACGCCAAGATAACGGGCCTTCGTGGCGCCCTGGCGACTTGGCGGTTCATGCTTCCTTGTGTCATGGCGGTGATGGGTATGAACTGCGCATCCGGCAGCAAGGCTCTCTTCACCGGCTCTGACCTCTCCGGCTGGATCCAGGACCCCGGTCACGCCGGGCACTGGGTCGCGAAGGACGGGCTCATCGACTACGACGGCAGGTCCACCGCGAAGGACCCGTGCCTCTGGACCGAGGCGGAGTTCGGCGACTTCGAGCTCGAAGTCGACTGGCGATTCCCGCGCGCGCCCGTCGAGATGGAGCGCCCCGTCTTCGGCCCCGACGGGAAGGAGACCGGCCAGAAGGTGAAGGTGCGGGACGCCGGCGACAGCGGCATCTACCTCCGCGGCAACTCCAGGAGCCAGGTCAACATCTGGTGCTGGCCGTGCGGGTCCGGCGAGGTGTGGGGCTACCGCACCGACTCGAAGATGCCCGACGACGTGCGCGCGGCCGTCACGCCGAAGGAGAACGCCGACCGCCCGCCCGGCGAGTGGAACCGGTTCGTCATCACGATGAAGGGCGACCGCCTCACCGTGGTCCTCAACGACCGCACCGTGATCGAGAACGCGCGGCTCCCGGGCGTCGCGCCGAAGGGCCGCATCGCGCTCCAGCATCACGGCGACCCCGTCCAGTTCCGGAACCTCCGCATCCGCGAGCTCGCGCCATGATGATCACGCGCGACCTGACGCTCACCGAGCGCGCCTACCAGTACATCCGCGGCAAGCTCGTCTCCGGCGAGCTCGCGCCGGGCACGCGCCTCGTCAACCGCGCCATCGCGAAGGAGATCGGCACGAGCGCGATCCCCGTTCGCGAGGCGATCAGCCGCCTCATCAGCGAGGGGCTCGTCGAGTACGTCCCGAGCGCCGGCGCCTACGTCCGCACGCGCTCGCCGCAGGAACTCTCCGACATGTTCGACCTGCGCGAGGCGATCGAGCCGGTCGCCGCCGCGAAGGCGGCCGAGCACATCTCGGAGCACGAGGTCGAGGAGCTGCAGTCCATCGTCGACGACTGGCGCGAGATGGTGCGCGGCCTCAGGAACCGGCCGGAGGGGCGCCTTTCGCCGGCGCAAGTCGACCGCTGGCGCGAGAACGAGCAGCGCTTCCACCACGTGATCATCGACGCGGCGCGCAACGGCCTCATGTCGAAGTTCGCGCGCGAGCTCCACGTCGTCGGCCAGGTCTTCGACGGCCTGGCGCGCGAGACGGAGGTGATCGCGCCCGCGCCCGCCGAGCAGATGTGCCGGTCGTACGAGGCGATGCTCGCGGCGATCCGCGCGCGCGACGCGGAGAAGCTGCGCGGCCTCGTCCACGACCACATCCGCCGGAGCCGCGACGCGGCGTTCGAGCGGCTGCGACGTCCGGACGGCCGGCGCGGACGGAAGAAATAGGAGGAGCGATGGCGAAGCGACTCGGCATCGGCATCATCGGCGGCGGGTTCGTCGGCCGCTTCCACATCCGCTCGTTCGTCGGCGTGCGCGACGCGGACATCCTCGGCGTGTGCAGCCGGACGCAGGCGAAGGCGGAAGTCGCCGCCAAACTCGCGCGCGACCTGGGCGTGGGCGAGGCGAAGGCCTACACGGGCATCGCCGACATGATCAAGAGTCCGGCGATCGACGCGATCTGGATCTGCGTGCCGAACTTCGCGCGCATCGAGGTGATGGACGAGATCGCCGCCGCGGGCAAGGGCAGGCTCAAGGGCATCGCCTGCGAGAAGCCGCTCGGCCGGAACGTGAGAGAGGCCAAGCGCATGGTCGAGCTGGCGAAGCCGTTCAACAACGGCTACCTCGAGAACCAGCTCTTCATGCCGCCCGTCGTGCGCGGGAAGGAGGTCCTCTGGCGGCGCGGCGCGGCGGCCGCCGGCCGGCCCTACCTCGCGCGCAGCGCCGAGGAGCACGGCGGGCCGCACGAGCCGTGGTTCTGGTCGGGCAAGCAGCAGGGCGGCGGCGTCCTCAACGACATGATGTGCCACTCGCTCGAAGCCGCGCGCTTCCTCCTCACCGACCCCGCGAAGAAGCGCGACAGCCTCACCGCCCGGACCGTCAGCTGCGAGATCGCGTCGCTCAAGTGGAGCCGCAAAGAGTACGTCGCGAAGCTGAAGAAGTGGACGGGGCTCGACTACTCGAAGTCGCCCGCCGAGGATTTCGCGCGCGCGAGTGTCGCGTGGGAGTCCGACGAGGGCTTCCCGGTCGTGACCGAGACGACGACCTCGTGGAGCTTCGTGGGTCCGGGCCTGCGTCTCTCGGTCGAGGTGATGGGCCCCGAGTACTACATGCAGGGGCAGTCGCTCAACAACCATCTCAACGTCTTCTTCAGCCGCGAAGTGCGCGGCGCCGCCGGCGAGGACATCATCGAGAAGCAGACGGCCGAGCAGGGGCTCATGCCGGTGGTGACCGACGAGATGATCGAGTACGGCTACACCGACGAGAACCGCCACATGGTGCGCTGCTTCCTCGACGGCACGCGCCCGATGGAGACCTTCGACGACGGCCTGGAGGTGACGCGCCTCCTCATGGCGTGCTACATGGCTGCCGAGCGCGGCGAGCGGCTCGAGTTCCCGCCGAAGGGGCTCGACGCGTTCGTGCCCGCGGTCGTGAAGGAGACGTTCACGCCCGCGGACGTTTTCAAGGGGAAGAAGTGAGCGACCGTCCGCCGCTGTCGCCCGCGCTCAACGCGCGCCTCAGCGCGATGATGTTCCTCCAGTACGCGATCTGGGGCGCGTGGCTGCCGCTGTTCTGGTCGTTCCTCACGGAGCACCGCGGCTTCAGCGGACAGGCGACGGGCAACCTCTTCTCGATAGGCGCGGTGGGCGCGCTTTTCGCGCCGTTCATCGCGGGCCAGATCGCCGACCGCTGGTTCAACACCGAGCGGTTCCTGGCGTTCAGCCACATCGCCGGCGGCGTCCTCGTCTGGCAGCTCGCCAGCGTGACGACGTATTCCGGCTTCATCCTCTTCGGCCTGCTCTACTCGCTCATCTACGCGCCGACGCTTCCGCTCACGAACTCGCTCGCGTTCCACCACCTGCCCGACCGCGACCGCGACTTCGGGAAGGTGCGCGTGTGGGGCACGGTCGGATGGATCGCCGTCGGCATCGGCATCGGCCAGTGGCTGCTGCACCGGCACACGCCCGCGGGCATCGAGGGCGCGGCCGCGCGCGCGGCGCACGTGGCGGGCATGGCCGACTCGTTCCGCCTGAGCGCGATCCTCGGCATCGTGCAGGGTCTCTATTGCCTGTCGCTGCCCGCGACGCCGCCGCAGCCGGGGCGGCGGAAGTTCGCGCCGCTCGCGGCGCTCGGCGAGATCAAGCGCATGCCGCTCGTGGCGCTCTTCCTCATCTCGTTTCCCGTGGCGTGCGTCCACCAGTTCTACTTCGTGCACACGGCCGGATTCCTCGGCAAGCTCGACCACCCGCTCGCGGCGAAGATCAACACGGTGTTCGGAGTCGGGGGAGGCGGGCTCATGACGATCGGCCAGATGGCGGAGATCGTCGTCCTGGCGTTCATGCCGGTGGTCGCGAGGAGGGTTGGCCGCAAGGGTCTGCTCGCGGTCGGCCTGCTGGCGTACATCGGACGCTTCGCCGTGTTCGCGTTCGCGCCGACGCCCGCGCTCGTGCTGCCGGCGCTGGCGCTGCACGGGCTTGTCTTCGGCTGCTTCTTCTTCGTCTGCTTCATGGTCGTGGACGAGAATACGTCGCGCGACGTGCGCGCGAGCGCGCAGGGGCTGTTCAACCTGGTCATCGTCGGCTTGGGGACGATCGTGGGGAACTTCTTCTCCGGATGGGTGTACGACACGGCGACGAAGGACAAGGTCACCGACTTCCGTCTCTTGTTCTCGATCCCGATGGGCGTCGTCGTCGCCTGCCTCGTGTTGTTCTTCCTTATCTATCCGTCGAAGAAGCCGCAGGAGGCCGTATGAGAACGCTGCTCGTCTTCGCGCTCGTCGCCGCCGCGTGCGGCCCGGCGCCGCGTGCGCAGGACCCGTCGACCGCCCCCGCCGCCGCGCCGAAGGTCGCCCCCGGGCTCGTCGGCGAATACTTCGACATCGGCGAGGAGATCGAGGACTTCCCCGACCTCGCGGGACGGAAGCCCGCGCTCCGGCGCGTGGACGCGACCGTCGACGTCGCGGGTACGGACGCCGAGTTCGCGTCGAGCGGCCTCTCCGACTTCTTCGCCGTGCGGTGGACCGGACTCCTGCGCGTGCCGGCCGACGGCACGTACACGCTCGCGCTCGAATCGGACGACGGGTCAAGACTGTGGATCGACGGCGCGCTCGCGGTCGACAACGGCGGCCTCCACCCGATGGAGCAGAAGAGCGCGGAGGTCGCGCTCAAGAAGGGCGACGTCGGCGTGCGCATCGACTTCTTCGAGAACGGCGGCGACGCGGGATGCCGTCTGCTCTGGTCGGCGAAGGGCGGCGGGCTCGAGGCCGTGCCCGCGGGCGCGCTCTTCCACACGGGCGACGTGAAGCAGGCGGCGCCCGACGCCACTCCAGGCCTCATCGCCGAGTACTGGAGCTTCGACGAGCCGCTGGAGGACTTCCCGGACCTGGGCGGCAAGCCCGCGCTCCGGCGCATCGAGAAAAACATCGACTACGAGTCGACCGAGGAGGAGTTCAACGGCAGCGGGCTCGCGGACCACTTCGTCGTCCGCTGGAGCGGGCAGCTCCGCGTGCCTGCCGACGGGAAGTACACGTTCCACCTCGTGTCGGACGACGGATCGAAGCTGTGGATCGACGGCAAGCTCGTCGTCGACAACGGCGGCCTCCACGGGATGGAGGAACAGACGGGCGACACGGAGCTCGCGAAGGGCGACCACGAGATCCGCGTCCAGCTCTTCGAGAACGAGGGCGGCGTCGGCTGCCGGCTTTCGTGGTCGACCGGCGGCGCGGAGCCGACCGTGGTTCCCGCGTCGGCCTTCTTCCACAAGGGCGACGCGAAGGCGGTCGCCCCGGCGCCGGCCCCCGCTCCGCCCGCGCCCGCCGCGCCGCGCAAGATGGGCCGCATCCTCTTCCTGACGCACTCCGCGGGTTTCCGCCACTCGGTCGTGACGCGCAAGTCGCCCGACGAGCCGTCGCACGCCGAGCGCGCGCTCGTCGAAGCGTGCGCGGGCGCGTTCGAGGTCGACTGCACCCAGGACTGCGGCGCGATCACCGCGGCGAATCTCGCGAAGTACCAGGCCGTCG
>Ga0187893_10012863_pt1 | contig 11776 bp, 8 predicted proteins | sample MA1701074metaG_FD_139574 | JGI IMG/M metagenome (GOLD analysis project Ga0187893, IMG submission 139574) | White microbial mat communities from a basaltic lava cave in the Kipuka Kanohina Cave System on the Island of Hawaii, USA - MA170107-4 metaG ... | reverse complement strand
CCCTGAGTCCGGATCGGCGGCCAGATAGGCGTAGATTCCTTGCGACGTGATGATCTCAATCCGGGAGAACAGTGCGCTCTCTGAAATTGGTGCCTCATCAAGCCCGTAATCCCGCCAGTCCATCTTTCCACGGCCGAACCCGATCCGCGCCGCTATGATGTCGGACTGGGCAAACGTGCAAAACAGCCAGTTCCCTTCGTAGGAGTAGCGATCGGCAGCGATAACCACATTGGAAATCGGGAACTGCTCGGCGGGTGTGAAGGTTCCGGGGCGTCCGATCAACACTGCGCTCTTTTCAGTGCGATTGTAGGGAAGGTTCGTTTCCAATGAGGACTCCTGGGGTGGCATGGTCTGATCCAGCATCCTACCCCCCTAAAGTCCCCCCTTTGTCCAAGGGGGGACGCTCACTTCATGGATAGTTCGCTCAAAGCTTGTCGGGCCTACAGAACTCCATACTTATTGTAGACCTCGCGGAGGGTTCTGCCGTTCATGAGCTCCTGGCGCGAGAGGTTCTCCCGCTTGACTTTCTCTTGGGCGCGCCGTAGCACCGTTTCTTCAACTTCGCGCGGAATAACAACCACGCCGTCAAAGTCCGCGAAAACCAGTTCCCCCGGCTTGACCAGGACGTCACCGCAGCGGACCGGTACGTCACAGGCCACCATCAGTCCGCGGCCTTTGGAATCGAGCGGGCGAATACCCGCATAGTAAACCGGAAATCCAAGTTCCATGATTTTCAGGCAATCCCGGATCTGGCTGTCACAGACACACCCAACCGCCCCATTCTTCTGCGCAACAGTGGACATCAGCTCGCCCCAGGGTGCATTGGTGCCTCCGTGATCGGTGGAATGAACCACCACGTCACCGGTCTTCAGGGAGTCCATTAGCTCGATTTCCAAGCCGTAAGGATCCGCATCGACCACGTAATCAGTTTCCATCCAGCGAGCTGTGCGCGCCCGGCCTACGAAACCACATTTCTGCGGATCGGGCAGCAGCGGCCGCAGACGATGATGCATCGCTTGCTGGCGAAGCCCCAGATCGTCCAAAATATCGCAAACTGCCGCGACGTAGAGCTTAGACTTCACAAAGTCAAAAATCTCGACATCAGATTCAAACACGGTTTTACCCTCTAAGGTCTTCATCAGTGTGCTCACTCGCTGCCGTCTGTCAAAATGAATTTCCTGCAATCCTCAACATCAGATTCAGGAAGAGTGCTTCCCCTAGGTCCTCCGGCGCAGATCTCAGTCTGGACCAGCCGCACTTACGAAATACTCAGCAGCACAATCGCCAGGGTGCCAAGGCTGCAGCCACAGATGCCGTAAAGACCGAGACGTTCTCGAAATAGCAGCACACCACCGGTAATCACCACGAAAAGGCTGCCGCCGTTTGCAATCGGAAACGCGATGTTGCCGGGAATTTGATAGTTCCCCAAAGCGTACGCCAGAGCCGCCGTGCCAGACAAACTGCAAAGCGCCATCAGGAGTCCAATGCCAAACTCCCGAGGGCTGGGCGTTACTTTCCGTATCAAAAGAACCGCGGCCATAAAGAGAAACCCGCCCAGATAGAAGTATAGAAGGTATTGGTTGACGTGGGTTTCCGAGAGCCCCATGCCGGCCAGAATCCGCAGCCCGAACACGCCCAATCCGTTGAAGAAGAATGCAACCAGCATCAGAACGAGCCACATCAGTTAGGGTTCTCCCTTCTGGTCTCTCAGCCCGGTCGGCAGGTTGGTCATGCTGCGCCGGGCCTCATCTATCTGCTTCAAGTCATCCAGCCGATCGAGCCAGACCAGAACAATGGCAACGACAATGAGGCCGAGAATTCCCAACTTCTTCAGATTCACCGCCTCGTGGTAGATGACGATGGACGCCACTGTAGGAATAGCCGCTGAAAGATTGATGATGAGCCAACTAGTGGCGATCTTTCCGTGTTTGATGCCCTCTTGAAAAGCCCACAAGGCACACAAAGCAATGGTTCCACAGATGAGGGCCGTGTACAGAGCTCTGGGAGGAATTGAGTACCCTGCTCCGAGTAAGACGAAGACGTTCATTCCCAGAAATCCTCCCAGCATCAACACGGCGGAGAGTGGCTGCGGACGGCACTGCTTTCGTTCTGCCAGCTTGTGACAGATGCCGAGCACGCCGTAGCTGAAGAGGCTCCAGAAGACCAGGAAATATCCCAATGATGACCTCCTTCTGAACATCGCGAACAAGGGTCTTGCTTGTTCGTTGCGCAGCCGGCTGGATTCGGCTCCCATTCCCCAACCAGGCAGAGAGGTTCGTGGTGAGAGAATCCGGGGCCGTCGATGGGCAAGCCGAACCCGGCACGGAAGGGATCTGAACGCTACGGCGGGCGTTCTCTACGACTCACTTCACCCAGCGTTTGAACCACTGCAGATTGCGACGCATCAAGTCGCGCTGATGCGCGGGTTCCGCGATTCCGTGCCCTTCGCGCGGGTAGGTGACAAATTCCACCGGTACATTCAGATCCGAAAGCGCTTGAAATATTTCCGCAACGTCGTCAATGTCTTCCTCTCCGTGCAACAGCAGGCTGGGTGTCTTCGCATGCTGCAAAGAATAGCGTGGCGAGTGGCGATTGTAACTTTCCCAATGGTCCCAGGGCTTGCCGCCGAAATAGGTCCACAGCACTTCCCGCGGACCGTCGCTCATGCCATACCACGAAATCCAGTCCACTCCAGGGGCTCCTACCGAAATGGCTTTGAATCGATCGGAATGACCGAGTATCCAGGCGCTCAGAAAGCCGCCGTAGCTCCAACCCATCACTCCCAGGCGATCGGGGTCCGCGATTCCCTGCTGGATGAGCAGGTCGATTCCAGTCATCACATCGTCGAAATCGCCAAAGCCCTGTGATTCAATATTGGCTAGCCGAAACTTGCCACCGTAGTTGGAGCTGCCTCGAAAGTTGGGTGCGAGAACTGCAAATCCCTCCTGCAGGAAGAGCTGAACCGGATAGGTCCGGGAAATGGGAAATCCCTCTAACGCCACACCCGTCGGCCCGCCGTGAAGCTCGACCAGCAGCGGAACCCGCTTGCCTTCCTGGTAGCTAAACGGAAGGCGCAAAACGCCTTCAACCTCGAGTCCGTCCTTGGACTTCCAGCGGAGTGTCTTGGCAGTGACCTTCGGCAACGAAGCGATTTCCGGATTCAGCGAGACAAGTACGGTCTCCTTCCATTGCGCTCCGGTCTTCTTGGCCGTATAAAGTTGCGACGGAGCTGACGGCGAACTCTTGAGAAAGGCTACCTGTTGGCCGTCCGAACTGATACTGAAACTAGATGGCCCGGCTAAGGATTCAATCAACCTGGACGAGGTCCCGTCCTTCAAACCTACCGTGAACAGATGATCCTGGGTTCCCACTCCCGCACCGAAGATCAATTCGGAACTGTCTTGCGTCCACCAGAACTCGTTGCCACCGCGAAACACATCCGCCGGCAGGTTGTGCGTGGGATATCGAATCTTGCCACCACCCGAAGGCACAAGCCCTACATGCCGTTCTTCGAAATAGTTGATCTTCCCAGCCTGAGAGTGGAAAGCAATCCAACGCCCGTCAGGGGAGTAGCAGGGCACCGCATCCCGTCCTTCCTGGGCCACCAGCGGAGTCTCGCGACCGGTGGACAGGTCAAGCTCGTAAAGATCCACATGGAACGTATCGCGATTGCGGGGTGTGACTTGTCCGGAATAGACCACCTTCTTCCGGTCCGGCGCAAAATCGAAAGAAGTCACGTGGCGATTAGAGGTCGTTATCCGTTTTTCGGGTCCGCCACTTGTTGGGATCTGATAGAGCCGGCTGTAGCGGTAGCCTTGATTCGCCACAATCGGATCGTCGCCGGCCTGCACTCTCGCCTCTTCTTCCGGAGAAAGCGCATCGACGGCCAGATAGCCAATATGGCTGTCATCGGGAGACCATTTAAAATCGCCAACACCGGTCGGCGAGGCGGTTAACTTTTTGGGTTCCCCGTCTGGCGCAGCAACCACGTAAACCTGCAAACGGCCATCCCGGCGCGAAACAAACGCCAGCCGATTCCCTGTCTTCGACCACCGCGGCCAGCCGTCGGACACGTGCGAGGACTTGAGCGGCCGAGACGTTCCGCCCGCAGTCGAGACGACCCAAATCTGTGAGTCGTACGCCTTGCGCTGAAAGTTGGCGCTGCGAACCACGTAGGCCACTTTCGAGCCATCCGGGCTGATCTCCAGATCAGAGATATTCTTCAGAGCCATGATTGCATCCATTGTCCAGGGCTTGTCCCCTGCAAGGAGCGACGATCCCAGCGACAGGATCAATCCAAGAAACAAAACGCTCTCACGAATTGCGATCATCTCTCACCCTTTCCAATCCCGTGTTCTTCCCCACAGCGTCATTCCGGCGAAAACCGGAAGCCAGGACGGCTGAGTCTCAAGACTGGCCCACAAGCGCAGTTCGGCGCACCCCTCTTGCTATGCCACCTTATACTTCTTGAAAACCTCTTCGTTAAGCTGCACTCCAAGCCCGGGCCCGGTGGGAACAGCGACAGCGCCATCCTGAATGCGAAACTTCGGTTCGACAATGTCTTCCAGGTAGTAGGCCGGAGCCGCCACGTCGGGGGCGTAGACTTCAAAGTCAAATCCCTCGCCCAGACTGGCCACCAGCATGATTGCCGCATGTCCGATCCCAAGTTCCCCGTTCGATCCAAGCGTCGCACCGATTCCCACGGCCCTGGCCACCTCGACAGCGTCCAGTGCCGGGCCAATGCCCCCCGCTTTCCCGACGTAGAGATTGACCGCATCGGCTGCGCCCAGGCGTGCCACGGTGGCAACGTCGTTGGCAGACCAGACACTTTCGTCCAGTAGAATCGGAATACGAGAGTGAGATCGCAGTTGGGCAATTTCATGGAGGTCTCTTTCCTTCAGCGGCTGCTCAATCGCACCGATGCTCATCTCTTCGAGCGCAGGCAAAGCCTTGCGGGCTTCGCCCAGACTCCATCCTCCGTTGGCATCAACTCCTAAAGAAATCTTCTCTCCAAGCTCCTTGCGAACCGCGGTGACGCGCTCCAAGTCCTGATCCACGCCCGTCCCGACCTTCACCTTGAACTTGCGGAATCCTGCATCCCAAGCCTGACGAGCAATGGCTGCGGCTTGGGCCGGAGCCACACCGGAAATCGAGAACTTCGAAACCACCGAAGTCCGAATTGGACCGCCCAGCAGCGTGGCAATCGAAACACCGTGGGCTTTGCCTAAGGCATCCCAGCAAGCCATCTCAACACCCGCTTTGGTAAATGGGAAGCCCGCCAGGGCTCGGTCCATCTCTCGGCGGACAACTCGCGGGGAGAGCTCTTTGCCTAGTAACACGGGCCTCAGAACAGCGTTCACCGCAGCCTCCGCGGTTTCAAACCCCTCGCCGCTCCAAAGATAGGTTCCACTCACTTCACCGATGCCTTCGACACCATCCGACTTGATTCGGACCAGCAAAAAAGGCGACCGATCGTGCGTGCCTCGACCTCCCTTGATCGTCCACTCGGGACGCCACGGCACCAGGACACGTTCGGTAGCGATAGATTCGATTTTCGGCATTGTGGGTTTTTGACTCCAGTCATTCGAACTTTCGAAACCATCCAGCGTTGCACAGGATGGTGACACTCAGTGGACTCTGCCTGAGGCAGCCGCAGTCGGTGCGATCGGCTCCCAGTGCCATCGTTGGGGCGGAGAGCAACCGAGACGATCGCCACTCTCTGCTTCACACGACTCCCGATCAATTTCACGGCTCTCGCCACCTTCAGGGAACGGGAGACAACCAAGCCGGTTCGCTTCCGCTTTCGCGAAAATGACAGGCATCGAGAAAACGTCTTAGCTAACAGCTTCCTGCGTCCGGCGATAGTCGGCACGGAAGGATCCGAAACCAGCTACAAGCAGAGCGATCAGGGCCACGATGCCGGTCGCAGCAACCCAGGACATCAACGACTCCATTCCGTAATCGCTCTTCAACCGCCCAATCATGTAAGCAGCCAATCCGCCTGAGAGGCCTCCGACCATGTTCATCAATCCAACCGCCGTAGCGTGACGTTTTCGGTGCACGACATCGAGTGCTGCGGCCATCACATTCGATACATGAATGCCGCTGAACAGACCAAAGGCCGCAGCCGCTACCTGAGTCGCAGCCGCGGTCGGGGCGTTTGCCAGCAAATGCAGGCTCGGCGCCGCCCCCAGCATTCCCACGATAAGGATCCAAATCCGTCCCTCTTTGAAGCGTCCGATGAGCTTGTCAGCCACAACCCCTCCGGCCAGCAGGCCCAGCGCCGTGGTGACTTGAACTGAGAGCGTCGCGGTGAGACCCGCTGAGGTCAGCGAGAATGCAAATTTCTCCACAAAGAACGTCGGCAGCCAAGCATAGAGCACCCAAAGCATGGCGCAGAGGATGAAGAAAGAAACCGCAAACAAAGAAAACGTGGCGGTTCGAAACAGATTGAGTGGATTCGATAATCGAGATGGACTTGGACTCTGAGAAGAACTCGACAAGTCTCTATTTTCCGACGGCATCAGTCGACGGATGACGGGGCCGAGTATGAAGCCGTAGACCACTCCAAAAGCACCCACCAGCCAGAAAACCCAGCGCCAGTCCAATCGCTCCGCCACGAACCCGCCATACCAGCCACCGACAATAATCCCGCCCAGCTGAGCTGTGCTCCAAATCGCAAAAGCCTTTGAACGGGTTGTCTCCGCATGAACCGACGCGATGGCGGCCAGCGCCGCCGGAACGAACACACACTGAGTTATTCCCAAAAGAGCTCTTAACGCTAACACCATTTCCGGTGTCGTCGCGAATCCGGTGGCAACGCTCGTCAAACTCCAGAGGATGACGCTCCACTGCGCCACGGGAGCGAAACGGAACCGATCTCCAACCACCCCCGCCAGCGGTGAACCCAGAGAGTACAACCAGAGGAAAATAGACCCCGACAGACCCAGTTGGGCATTTGAGAAACCGAGGTCACTCTTCAACACCGGGAATGTTGAATAGATGGCTTGGCGACTGGTGTAGGCCAGCAGGAACGTCAGCCAGGCGACGGCGAGGAGTAACCACGCGGACAGCGGAACTCCCTTATCTTTCATGAGTGTCTTTCATAGGCTAGACATCAAAGCCAATTCGTCACCGATCAAGAGCTTGAATCAGACGTTGGCATCACGCTCGGGCTGGGAATCGTCGTCTTACAAAGTGGGAGGCGTCCTCAAGACGGCGACCTTGTCGGTCATCTGTCGCCAAGCATGGCCGCGCGGAGCACGGCTCCCACTCTCTGAATGACTTCAAAATACACTTTTTTAGCTGGTAAACAGCTCTGAGACGGGATTCCCGAAGTCGGTGATGGGCACAGGCCGGCCGCCCGGCGCTTCGAGGTGCGTGTCGAAGTCGATTCCGAGCGCCTGGTAGAGGGTCGCGTGCAGATCGGGAATCGTGACCGGCCGGTCGGCCACCGCACCACCCAGTTCATCCGTACGCCCAATCACTCTCCCGCCCTGAATGCCACCGCCCGCAAACAGAATCGTATACCCCTTGGATTGATGGCCCCGGCCACCCTGTCCGTCGAATTCAGGAGGCCTGCCAAACTCGGTGGCCAGCACGACGAGGGTTCGGTCTAGCAGCTTGTTTTGATCGAGGTCCTGCAACAGCATCGACAATCCGCGATCCAGTTGCTCGATCACGAGGTGCAGGCGTTTTTGAGCAAAGGCATGGGCATCCCAGCCGTAACCGTTAATGAAGTGCAGATTGAAGGAGCACTCCACGAATCGCACGCCGCCCTGGACCAGTTTTCGAGACAACAAACAACGCTGCCCAAACTCTTCTCCAAATGCCTCTTTCAAAGAACTGGGCTCATTCTTGACGCTAAACATGGAGAGGAACTTCTCGTTCATCATCCCGAATCCCTGGCGCGTCACGGCTTCATAAGCCTCGACCAATGGCTCGGAAGCTTTCTTCGCGTAGAACGATTCCGACAAGCCGCCCAGCAAAGCTTCTCGCCTCTGGTGATCCTGAAGAGTGCGTCCGAAGGCTGGCTGCAAGCCGGCCGGTCCCTCTTCGGTGTTCAGCACATAAAGGTAGCCATACTTTCCACCCAGAAAACCGGGCCCGCGTGGAACCATAGGCTGGCCCAAGACGACATACGCCGGAGCCTTCTCTTCCAGGGGGCCAGCCTCGTGTGAGACGATCGATCCCAAAGAAGGGTAAATAATCGTGCCGCTCGGCGGCCGGCCTGTGTGGCTAAAATTCACAGCGGCTGTATGCTCGCCGAAAGGGTGTGTCATGCTTCGAACGAGACTGGCGCGATCCATCCACTTCGCCATCTTCGGAAGGTGTTCACATACTTCAATGTCCGCGGCGGCAGTCCGGATCTTCTTGTAGTAGGAACCTGCCCGGTCCGCTCCATCACCCATGGCACCTTTGGGATCGAAGGTATCCACCTGACACATTCCACCGGCCAGCCAGATGAATATGACGCTGTCAGCCGTAGCCTTCGGCCTTCGATTCGTGCCCGCTAAAGCTGCCAGACTCGACGGCAACATGCCGGCGGAGATACCTGCAACGCCGGCTCCCAAACCCGCTTGTAGAGTGCTGGACAGAAACTTGCGCCGCGAAACCTGGCGTTTGAATCGCTTCATGGTTGAGACTCCTATCTCTCGATTCACACGATGACGACGACTGAGATACCTGCAACAAAAAAGAATGCCTCCATGACCCGGGCAGATTCTTTGTTCAGGGCAAGAACTGAAATTCAGGCGAGTTGTGCATCGCCCAGAGGACGTCCTCCAACCGCTCCGCATAGCTTGCCTTCAAACTCTGCGTCAGGGGTTCCCCTTTTCTTAATTCTTTGGCGACTTCGTTTGCCAAATTGTGGTCTGGGACGAGGATGGATTTGGCGGTGGCTTCCTTGACCAGCTTGGCCTCGTCGTAATCTGCCACCTTCCTGTCTTGCCATACTGGCCCCAATGCTTCGCGGGCCCAGGCGATCTCTTTACCGGTCGCCGACCTCGAAAAAATGTTCAGGAAGAGAAAATTTGTGAACTCCTCGAGCGAGAGCTCTTTGCGGGAAAGCTGTGTATAGAACGACTTGTCCGTGAGTCTAAACAGTCGGTTTGCCGCTGCTCCATTAGCCAGGGATAATGGCTGCAACGCCGTGGGCTCATCAATGCGAGTGGTCACAGGATTCTGTCGCTGCTCGCGCCATCCAAAAGCCGTGGCCAGCGAAACCACGCCTTGAAGCACGGGACGGGCACTTCCCAATAACTCTGTATCCTCTTCATTCGACAGCGTCACAAATTGCCAGAGCCGTTCGGGATAACCATAATCGTCGGCGTAAGCCATCCGCTCTGCATCCATGCCTCTCCGGACACTGCGGAAGAGCGAGTCCACCAACTGCTCGGCACCCATGCGGCGCAGAATTTGAGCAGCAAAGAGACGGCCCGAATCATCGCGTTTCTCGGCAAGCAGAGGATCTGTCTTTCGCTGGTATGCATGCGAGGTCAAGATCAGCCGTTCCAAGTGCTTGATGCTCTGCCCGCTCCAGAGAAATTCTTTGGCGAGGTATTCCAGCAGCTCAGGATGCGAAACCTTGGAGTTTTCGTCCCATGTATCTACCGGGTTCACCAATCCCTCGCCCATAAATCGCTGCCAGACTCGATTCGCGATGACCCGCGCATAGTGTGGGTTTTCGGTGATCCGATTGGCCAGCAGCAGACGGTGCTCACGCGGGTCCTTTCCCTGCAGCGATTTCTTCAACAATTCAGCATCTGCCGTGTCCGCGTCAAAGACCCACTGCGGCGCAATCGCTTCTCCCGGAAAACTGGTGACAGACACCATTGGCTTTCTGCGCCCCGGTTTCGCACCTGTGCTGCTGGTTTCGGGAATCATCACCGGCTCCCCACCATTCAAGAGGGCGGCGATTCCAAACAGATCACGCTGCTTATAGTCGTTGATAATCGAGTCATGACACCGGGCACAAGCCATCTGCGCCGACATGAAAGCGAGCGACACAATGCTGGCCTTGTCAGCCAGGGGTACGTCACTCAACACCGCCTTGTGAAATCCCAGCGTCCCCCGTTCCGGAAAGTCGCCTTCCATCAACACGAGTTCGGTGACGAACCGGTCAAAACCATGATCTTTGACAAAGGAGTCGTAAATCCAATCCTTAAAAGGCCCTGTGGTATTGGGGATCGCCCCTTGGATGCCGGGATTCTCGGCCAGCACATCCTCCCAATAGCCGACCCAAGGGTCAGCCCAGCGCTTGTCGGCGAGAAGTCGCTCCACCAGGCGGGCTCGCTTGTTGGCGTTTCGATCCGAAACGAACTCCTGCACCTCTTCATGGGTTGGAATCAAGCCCCAGGCGTCCAGATAGGCACGACGGACAAACTCGTGATCGTCAGTCAGTGCAGACGGAGTAATGCCGTTCTTGGACAGCTTCACGCCCACGAAGCGGTCGATGTCGTTCTGAACTGGAATTTGAGACGGAAGGTCGGGTAGCGGAGGGTGCGGTTTTCTCAGACCTTGCCAATGAGCTCTGCGCTCGTTCCAATGCCGGTTCCAGGCTGCGATGCGGGGCGCAGCAGCCTCCTGCTGCACCTGCTGGATTCGCTGCTTTTCAATTTCTCCCCAAGCCTTCCAGCCTTTCTTCGAGTACGCGATATCGCTTCGTGAACTGAGCAACCGGGCAGGGCCGGTTCCGACCGGCATGATTGTTAAGGAGACTTCACCTAGCCTCTTATTACCGGCGGCTTCCACTCTGAAGACAATCGGAGTCCCGTTTGACGCAACCAGCAGCTTGTGGTCTTGAATTTTTGGCGGAGGTCCATCATCGTACAGTTGAGCGACTTCTGCCTGAATCGCCTTGGCACGACGCTCCTTCTCCTCGCCAGACAACTGCGACTCTTCGATTCGCTTGAGGCCCTTTTCCAGCTCAGTCTGTGCGGCTGCTTGTTTCGCCTGGCGTTCCCGTTCTGCCTTCTCCTCAGCTTCCTTCTCCGCTTGTTGCTGGGCCGTCAATTCCCGCTTCACGAGCGGCTTTGCCGTTACCTTGAGATCCCCGTTAACATACAGCCTCGTATGATTCGCGGATCGCAAACGGATCTCGTATTGCCCAGGCGGCAGCGTACGAGTTCCCGTGAGGCGCAGAGCATACCCCGCTGTCCGCAACATGCTCTTGCCGGAAGGAGACAACTTGCCCGGGTAGGTGATGGTTCCAAACGTGTCAGAGCGCCACTGGAGCGCAGGCTGCCGCTGGTCGAACGCCCATCTCGCTATGAAATCCTGGCTAACATCCTCAAATTGTTCGATGTGAACGAATTGGGAAACATCAACGGTCTTAGCCCCGAGGACAAGCCAGGCGACCAGGAAACAAGGGAGGCAGAACAGCAACCGCAACAATCGCATAGGCGACTCCAAAATGAGGACTGAGATGCCTCCACACGATGCTGCAGGGAATCAGGGGGAGGGCGCCAAGTCAAGGTAATCGCCCAGCCCCAAACCGTCAAGCCATTTTTCCCGTCCGTCCAAGATTATGAACGATATTTTCCCGCCACGCGGCGACTCCCATAAACAGCTCACAGACATATAGATAGGGAGTCCAGAGAGAAGATTCCGATGGCTTGCCGTTAATTAGGCCTGAATTTGACAAGCGAGCTTCGTCCATTATCCTGGACAAGCCCAAAACTTGTAACAATTCCAAGGCGCGACGCCGTTTCGATTGAGAACTTGAAAGGAAGTCCAGCGAGTTCGATCCCTGGACCCATGCTCTGCGGCTCATTCT
>Ga0187893_10012862_pt1 | contig 11777 bp, 13 predicted proteins | sample MA1701074metaG_FD_139574 | JGI IMG/M metagenome (GOLD analysis project Ga0187893, IMG submission 139574) | White microbial mat communities from a basaltic lava cave in the Kipuka Kanohina Cave System on the Island of Hawaii, USA - MA170107-4 metaG ... | reverse complement strand
TGCGTTGTTGGCACAGTAAGACCAAATCAACAATTCAATTTTCGTCTCACTACACTTTGAATATTAACTAAAAGTTAGAAGTTAAGTCAAGCAAGTTTTGGTGAGAGCACAGATTGTGACTGTTGTAAGGAACGCATATATGCGTTCCCTACAAAATAAGAAGCGCAGAGAATAGACTCTGCGCTTCTTATTGGTGAATTTTCGACCCAAAAAGATGAGTCCCCCTTTGGGCTGTAAACTAAAACAGATTAAGTTACGAACAAGCCCCGCCCCCGTCTGGACAAACTCCTCCTACACCGTTACAGGGAACACCATCACATGTGGGTGAGTCCTGACAGTCAGTGAGTCCATCCCCATCGTCATCGGTCTGGTTATTACAAATCTCCGCCTGGGGAGTGGGAGTAGGTTCTGCGTCAGGAGCAGATTGGGTGATTATTACAAACTCCTCTACAGTTCGGTCTGATTCCGCAACATTTGGACAACTTGGATTAATAGTAATAGGATTGGGAAGAACTGCTCTGGCGATTACGCGTTGAGCTCCTCCAGTTTCATTAAAAGATGTATACTGCGTAGTTACCGAACCTGAGTCTTCCGAGCCGACTACCGCATCTGACGCTGGAGAAACACTCCCAATTGCAGCGTTAAAAACTTCAAAGTCTACAATCGTGCCTGGAGGAAGACCTATAGTCTGAAATACCAATGTGAGAAAAATTGCAGGCCCACCCATCTCACCGGATGTAAGTTCGGTATCTTCGGGGGGGATCATTCCCACAGGCTGTAATAATATTGTCTCGAAATCAGTCTCTGAATCTCCACCGGGCGGCATTACGGTTGCCGCTATGTTTACTGTCCCCAGCGGGGGTTCGTCAGAAAGAAGCTCGGTAGATGACGCAATGTTTATTCCGCCAACATAATCCACAAATGCATGGCCGTTATTATCAAGAACACTATCTTCATTGAATAAACAGCCTCTGAGGGCTTGTTTAAGGTTTCCGCCTGTAATCTCGAAATCTATAGGCGACCCCGGAGGAAATATCTCTGTACTGGCTTGGATTTCGGTTTCGCTCTGGCCGTTGCCAAAAATAATCTCGGGGAAAAAAAGAAAAGCGATTATCCCCGTGTTTATAGGGTCGTCGGAACTTTGATCCCCGGTACCTTGTACGCAAGAAAGTCCCACAACTAATAAACCGGTAAACACTAAAGACAAAGCCGAAAAAGATAAAAACCGTCTTAAGTTACCAGATAATGTTTTTAAAATTAGTTCTTTCAAAGCTTAGTCCTCCCTAAAAGAGAATTTCCCTTTACTTCTCACTGGGCGTTAACACTGAACTCATTGACGTCGGGGTCCGCGCTTCCCGATGAGGCGGTAAGAGTGGCAGGGTCAGCCACAGCATCACCCCTTATCAATATTATCACTCTAGCAATGCCGTTATCATCGGTTAGGGTGAAGAAAGGAGAATCAACAAAGGCATTAAACCCAAACCATTGCGCTATCGGCACATTATCACATGGCAGGGAGACCTCTTCACACTCATTAGGGTCAACAAGTTGAAAAAGCCGGGCATCAGGATCTCCATCACCATCTGTATCAACAATAAAGGAATTTGTTTCTGCAAAAGAAAGGTCAAACCTTACCACTACATCTGCCAACGGATCTCCGTCAGGGCCAAGGACTATAGCCCTAATTGGAACGGGTTGAAGCCTATCCGGATCTCCTCCTAAACTGATGTCTCCTTGATCAGGGTTGATGTCTACTACCGAACCGAAAGGAGCATCCGGGGGATTACTGCCGGCACAGCTCTGAGCGATCAAACCGACAACCAGAGCCAAAATAATGAGACACGGAAATAATGCAATACCCAATATGGGCCTATTCATAATCATTTTCCTCCTTTTTTACCTTATAATTCTGGGCGTTATGAAGACCAAAAGCTCTCTTCTCTGGTCTATGGTCTGGGTGTTTCTAAATAGAAATCCGAGAAGTGGGATTCGAGAAAACCATGGGATTCCGCTGAGGTTTTCCGTGGAAGTCCTCGTGAAAATACCGCCGATCACTATGGTCTCGCCGTCTATCGAAAGAACCTGCGTCTCTGCTTCATTCCTTCTTATTGCGGGTTGACCGCCAGCACCTGTTACTGCGGGATCCGGCGCATTGTCTGTAACTTTTATATTCATAAGCACCCTGCCGTCGTTCGTGACCTGAGGAGTGACTTCGAGCCTCAAGGTCGCATCCACAAACTGGGTTTGGGTTCCCGCTGCGGATACGCTCAAGAAGGGAATCGAGACACCCTGCTCGATCCTGGCCGGGCGGTTATCGAGGGTCAAGACTTTTGGTGAAGATAAGATTCTTCCATCGCCTCTATTTTCGAGGGCCGAAAGCCTTATATCCAGGTCGTAAGCTCCAGTAATACTTCCAAGCACTATTCCCAAAGCTCCGCCTGACCCAGTCCCCACAGCAGCAGGCAAGTCGATTATGAAATTATCTCCTATGTTCCCAAATGGAGCCGGATTTCCCGGCGTCACTCCGCCTGCCCCAATAGTCGACGGGAATAACGCTCCTGTAGGGTTGCCTGTGGCAGCCGAGGCTCTGTAATTTAATCCCCACTGAACTCCAAGCTCACGAGTGAAATCCAGAGTAGCTTGAACTATTCTGGATTCTATCAAAACCTGAGGAGTCCTGGTGTCTAGGCTCTTTACTAAATCGTCAATCTGTCCTACTCTAGCTCCCGTGTCAGTCACAAGGATGCTGTTGGTGCGCGTGTCAACCTTGATATCGCCTCTGTCGCTGAGGAGGGGTTCTACCAGAGGGGTTAATTCTTCGGCAGATGCATAGTTAACGAAAACTTGCCTTGTAGCTAAAGGCTCGAGCTGCTCTTTTGACCTGGCTGCGGCTCGAACTTCTGACTGCCTCTTTTGCAACGCCTTGAGAGGAGCCACTTTAACTACATTACCCTCTACGAAAGCACCGAGCCCAGAATCCTCTAACACAACGTCAAGAGCCTGGTCCCAAGGAACATTCGCTAGCTTTAGAGTAACGGCACCCTTTACGTCGCTGGAGACTATAATATTGAAACCACTAATATCTGCAAGGATTCTAAGCACATCCCTTATATCAGCGTCCTTAAAATCGAAGGAAACTAGCTGCCCGCGATAAGCCTTTTTTGCACCGGGCGTCGTCGCAGTGCGAAAATCAAAGGCCCATACAGGTCCTTGATCCTCTACTACAAGCTCAGTTTTTTTCTCCTGAGCCAGTTTCTCGACCTTTGTTTGTCCAAGTTTTATCTTGATTGTATTTCCGATCTGCTGGACTAGAGAAGACACATCCTCTTTGAGTTCTACAGCTACTATTACGTCACTCTCTTTCACCGGGTCGCTGAATGAAGAAACGAAATTAACGGGGCTATCAAAATCCTTCACGTCTCGAGACACCTGGAGTTCGGCAGGAAGGTATACACCTTCAATCTTTATGCTGACCTTTCCCTCTTCCTTTGAAAGCTCCTCATACTTAGCTGGAGAAGAGGTTTTTATAGTCACGACTCCTGTCCCATCGAGAACCTCGAAACCAATATCTTCAACTTTGTTTAAGCCTATATCCTCTGGTTTTTTGGAAGGAGATTGAGCGGATTGTTGAGACTGAACCGGGGTTTCCGAATTTGAAGTTAGTGCGAACCCGAAGAGATAAATGCCAACTAAAACTGCCTTGAGTAGAAATTTCATTCCACCATCCTCCTCCTTGATAAATCTTTTTATAGTAATTTCTCCTTAATTATTCCTCTCTGAACGCCAAAATAGACTTTTTAGTCTCAACCTTCGTCTGACCGAACACATCCTCCAATTGTTTTCTCTCTTGGACAAGAATACCGTTGTCTCTTACCTCAATGATCCTTCCCTGACTGTTGGCAATCTCGTCGCCTATTCCCAGGACGTAGGTATTTTTTTCAGGATCAACTACCATTGCCTTCGGTTGCTGCCCGGACCACAGTATCCCCACCAACTTATACTGGTCTAGAGCATACCTCTTGATAGGGGGGAGTAACGGACTTACTTGTGTTTTTGCCTCTTTTTGCTCGACTATTCTGATAAAAGGCTTGAACGGATCCCTGCTGCCTTCTGGACGATAGAGCGGTCTTTCTTTAGACAGAGCCGGGACATCGGCTATATCAGCCTTTTCCGATTCCTGAGCCTCAATATCGAAAACCGGAAGCATAAAGATCGATATTATGAGAGAGATCGTTAGCTTTTTAATACCGTCCATCCTCCTTTATTTAGTTTTAGTTCTCTTCTTCTTCCGTAGAGTTTTGTGGCTTAACTCGTTTTTTTCCTTTCGTATCGGTTTCAGGTTGTGTTGAGCCCGGCGGAAGTATTCTGAACGTAACGGTCGTAAAATTAGCGGTAAGAAGCGAGCCGTCGGAAGTCCCACTTTTCTTTTCCCTGCTCAGATTCAGGTCCCTGACATTCACGATCCTGGGCAGCCTTGAAACCCTGTCAAAGAAATTTGCCAGGTCGTAATAACTGCCGAAAACCTTCATCTCTATCGGTATCTCAGCGTATATATTTTTCTTTACCTCTGCTTTCGGGGCAAAAGTATTTGACTCTAAACCCGACCCGGAGACCTCTCTATATATGCCGTCGATCAAACTGGGAATCTCTTTTTCCTCGGGAAGCTTGCGGGCTGACTCCTCAAACTCTTTGCTCAGCTTTTTAAATTCTTCCTCAAACCTGGGAAGGTCTTTGGCTATCGCCTGATACTCGTTCAATTTCTGTTCTTGTCTTTGAAGCTCTGCCCTGGCGCTCGTCAGCTCCTCGGATTTCGGCGACCACCAGAAGTACCAAAAAGCGCCGAATATAACAACAATAATTGCAATCAAAATTCCAAGACGAACTCGGAACGGTTTTTGATTTATTGATTCTACGAAGTCTTGAATGCTAGCCATTTTGATCCTCAGCTTTAAGCCGATTTACTTTTGTCTCTTTTTCAGTTTCGGTCTTTTTCTGGTCCTCTTCAGTTTGGGTTTTACCCGAGTAGTTCAGCTTCGACTCGATTACAAAATTCTTCAGGGGAAGTTTTTGTAATTCTTTTGTCTTTATAACCTTTAATTCTATATTCTGAAAATACGGATACGATTGCAATTTTTTCATAAAATCCGCTACAGTAATTTCATCCCAGGCTATACCATCCATCTGGGCAACATTTCCCTTCTCCGAAAATTTATCGATCCAAGCCCTGTCGGGAATGGCTTTTGCGAGCGAGTCCATGACAAAAAGCGGTCCTGTGCGGTTTTGTTCCAGTATCGCTATCGCCTTAATCCTTTCTTCGAGATCCTTGTTTTTTGCCTTAAAATCCTCGACTTTCTTCTTAACCTCTTCAAGCTTGGCAATCTCTTTCTTTACGTCTGTTATTCGGTTGTTTACGTCGGCTATTCTTTTATTTTGGATTAGGTTTGCAGCTACAAGCAGCACAAGCAAGGCGAGCAGAATGAAAACACCTATTATGAACTCGCCGAGTCCCTTTATTTCTTTCCTTTCTTCTACGGGAACCAGGTTTATCCTAATCATATTTTATCCCCCATCTTTCTCAGGGCGAGTCCGATAGTTACCCCCATCTTCGGAGCTATGTCCAGAATATATTCAGGATCAAAATCGTTAGGGTTATAAATAATGTTTCGGAAAGGATTAATTAGCTCGACTGGAGAGTTTGTAATATCTTCTAGCACCTCTCTTACTCGCGGGACCTTGGAAGTACCGCCGCCTAACATAATCTTATCGACTTTTTCTCTCCACAACGTGGTAGAGAAAAAGTCGAGAGTTCTTTTAATTTCTCCACTGATTAAATCGGTGAAGTCCTGAGATATTCTATCAAGCTCGGGTGAAACGTCGGCACGACCAAGCGAACTTTTCATTTTTTCAGCTTCATCGTAACCTACATCAAACTCTTTTTGTATCAACTCAGTGAACTGGTTCCCTCCGGTCGTAATGTCTCTTGTGAAAACCGACAGTCCATTTTTCAGTATGTTGATGTTTGACACGGAAGCGCCGATATTCACTAGAGCGACGATTCCTCCAGTCTCAGGGTAGTTCGCTTCGAACATATTCTCGAGCGCAAACACATCGACATCGACAACCACCGGATTCAACCCTGCCTCGTTCACGACAGAAATGTAATCACCGGTAATATCCTTTTTAGCGGCTACAATCAAAACGTCCATATTCCCTTCAGGGGTCTGTCCCGGAAGGATCTGAAAATCATAATTAACGTCTTCAATACTTTGTGGTATGTACTGCTCGAGTTCCCAGGGAACTGCTTCACGCAACTCCTTTTCACTCATTTTGGGGATACTAACTTTTTTGATGATTACCGAGTGACCCGAAATCGATATTACGGCATTTTTTGTCTTTACTCTAAGTTCTTCGACCAGAGAGTATATGGCTTCGGATACTGCGTCCCGATTTGTTATTACTTTGTTGACTATCGCTTCGGGTGGTAAAAGAGTTTCCCCTAAGTTCTTGAGCTGGTAACCCTTTTTACTCTCTTTTAGCTCCGCAAGCTTGATTGAATTCGAGCCTATGTCTAGGCCGACTACCTCTTTTTTCCCTAAGAACAATTCATCCTCCTGAGTAACAAGTCTAATTTAACCACCCTTTCTAATTTTTCGCAATACATAATTTAAAAAATCGAGTAAAAAAGCTTAAGTCTTTTTCTATAAGATTCCTCAATCTTAATACCAAAGTCCATAAAACCCCAGTATGGCAATTTTGCACCTTGGATAAAACCATACAACTCGTCGTGGCGTCTAAAGAATATTGCACGCGTTCTTTTTGTTGACCTGTGTGTGGATTCTATCTTCTGCATATCTAACTTCGGTAACCTCGCTATCTTAAGTTCTTTAGAACTTCAAGACCGTAAGCTTTGCGCCCTGTGCTTTCGCCCAGTTTGCCTTTTCGGTTAGATACATAAAGTACTAATACTAAAGTCTTAGGTGAAAAATACTGCTTTCAAAACCTGTTGTCAATAGTTTTTTTCTAAGTTAAAAGCTAGACCAAATAATTTGTATAGCTCAATTTCGTGGCTGGGGCGGGTGGATTCGAACCACCATAGCGGGCTCCAAAGGCCCGAGTCCTGCCGGTTAGACGACGCCCCAATTATTCAAATTTGGAATGAATTTGCAGAGATTATTAATTAAGAACAATTATCTTTGTCATAGTACCAACCTTTTTCCCCCAAGGCAAATATTTGATGATAACATCATTCCTGAATAAAGACTTTATAACCTATGCCAACCGGAAATCCCCTTGGCAAGAAAAGTCTTGAAAATATGACTGTCTTTGAGATAATCATAGGCGTTTTTCGCTTGTTTTTCGTCGCTAAAAACGCCGAAAACGGTAGGACCGCTTCCCGTCATTGAGACGGCTTTTACTCCCATATCGACTAATCTTCTCTTGAGTTCCCCCACTTCTGGATAAAGAACCAAGGTGGCAGCCTCTAAATCATTCCTTAGGGGGAATTCCCCTTTCCTCAATAATGAGAGGATACCGCCCATATCATTTGTTCTTGACACTTTCCTCTCGATTGTATCCCAGAATTCATATACTCTCTTTGTCGACACTTCAAAACCGGGATTCATAATTACGTAATAAAAACAGGGAAAATCACCCAATAGAGTTATCTTTTCTCCAATTCCCTCAGTTATTGCGCTCCTGCAATTAATGAAAAATGGAACATCGGCTCCCAACTTGTGAGCAAGTTCTAACAGTTCATCCTCGTTCGATGGTTTAAAGATTCTATTCAATCCAACTAAAACAGCTGCCGCATTGCTGCTCCCGCCCCCAAGACCTGCGCCCAGCGGAATCCTTTTATTTATTGAAACTTTCACTTTGACATCGAGTCGCTTATTCTTGATAAAAAAGTTGGCCGCTTTCCATGCAAGATTTTCCGCTCCTTGTGGAATCCTAATCCCTGTAGATTCAATTTCGACGCCGGTTCCAAACTCTGGTATTTCAACTTTAACTTCGTCAAATAGATTTACAGGTTGCATAATTGACCTGATATCGTGATAGCCGTCCGATCTCCTTTCTAGGACTTCCAGTGTCAAGTTTATTTTTGCTGGTGAGAGAAGGGTAATGGATTTCATGTGAGATAAGTTAGCTTAAAATCCGAGCTTTAGTAATTAGGTATCAAAGAGCTGAATAATTATGCTCACATTCTTTTTCATTACACTGGATTGTAAAAGAACTATTCAGCATGTCAATCTTCTAGGAGTTCCTCAAATATTCCCACTAAAAAGCGGTTTTTGACGGCTCCGTGTTATTATCAGCTGAAGAAATTCTTGATAGAATTAGATTAACGAATATAACGTGATTTAACTTCAAAATCTTCGGAATGGAGGAATCAATGAAAAAGGCAAACAGGAATCTTGGCGTTTTAATTATTCTAGCGATAACTGTCGCAATCACGAGTTGTGCTGGCAGTCGCACCAGAGAGAGTACTGGTGAATACCTCGATGATACTGCCATAACTACCAAAGTAAAAGCCAAACTTCTAGCAGACTCTGAGGTGAGCGGGCTGGCAATCAATGTGGAAACTTTTAAAGGAGTAGTTCAACTGAGTGGATTTGTAGATAATAAAGCACATGCTCAGAGAGCAGGTTTCGATAACTCGCGGCGTAAGCGGTGTTCGCGGAGTCAAAAATAACATGGTTGTTAAATGAGCTATGTTTCGATGGTCTACTTATCATTTCGCTGGTTTGTTGGTTCTCCAAATTTTCAATTCTCAGATCACTGCCAGGAAAAACAGGATGTGGCCAAAGCCGAATTAGAACTCACTTGTCTTTACCGACTTCACCATCATCGTCAGTTTGAATAAAAGAAAAGTTTATTGACATCTTAAGACCATTCAAATCAGTCTCAGCCTTGAGTAACCTATCATCTTCTTTTTGGAATTTGAATCCCATTACTAATTTGAATTCGCCGCCCGAAGGTCGGGTACTTTCTTCCCTTAGATTGTATTTGTAAATGAAAATCGAATTTTTATCAGAATCTTGAGAATCAAAAGGCAAACCCAAAACCTCTACGACTTGTCTTTTCCGAGGAATCTCAAGAGTATCCCTTGCTCTAAAACTCGAACCTGCTCTTTTCTTTGATTTGTCGATTTCGGCTTCACCTATCGACTTCATCATCTTAACAAGCAATGGCTTGGAAACGTACTTGAGAAAACGTTCAGGAAAAATCATCTGACCGAGCTTATCACCCTCAAAAACCATAGAGATTGGAATATCGAAGTTGCCTTCTTCATTTTTCTCCACCGGATACTGTTTCTCAAAAACGTATTTCCAGTGTTCTCCGCTTCCCACTTTTACCTTTGATTTGGGTGGAGCGTTCATCAGCCATATGATATCTGCAGCAAGAAGAACGGGTTTAAGAAATACCAAAGTGAGGCCATTTTCATCTTTAATTTGGAAATTAGTGTTAAAGTCAGATAGTTGTCTCTTAACCTGTAAAAGCCTGAGGTACACACATCCGCTAGCCAAAACTATCAGAAATATGACAGCGACTAGGAGAAACCTTTGTTTCAATCGCAACTTGGCTGGGGCAATTTTGACAATCGAATCAATCACAAAGTTATTATATATAAAATTAAACGGGAGTACCCCTAACTTTGTAGAAGCACTCCCGTTTTCTTAAAGGAGGATGGAGGATGACTTGTTAAGTTTTTAAATTAATTTTACAGAAAAAAATAAAGTATAATACTTTAAATGTCAAGAGGTTAATTTTTTATATGTTTTGGACAAAGCTTATGGCGTCCAAGGAGTATAGCTTATTTTATTAATCGTACTCAGTGATAGAGACACAGATCGAGAGAGTTTCTCTCCATATTCAGCAATCCATTCATTGGGTGCTGCGTAGTAAAAATAATCGAGGGTCATCCACTCTCCCCCAACAGATATCTTTCCATCCACAACGCTCACCAAGAAAACGGTCATGTCCCCTCCGTCCATGGCGTTTATCACCCTGCACTCCGCATGAGAATGGACATCCCTGAGTACCGGACTTCCCGTGACACCCAAATTATAAGGAACATCTCTAAGCTTATCTTTTTCTCTGCCAGTGTAGAAACCGAAATTTTTCACCAGTTCAAGCTGGTCTTTTCTGAGCAGATGCACCGCACAGGCTTTGCTATTAGAAATAAATTCATGTGTATAGTTTCCCTTCCATATCCCCAAAATCAGCCTCGGAACTGAATGAACGATTGATGCGGTAACAACCGTAACGGCAATCTGAGCGTTAACCTTGCCTTGCCAAGAGCTCGTTATTGCAACGACCGGTGCAAGCGTCCAAAATATTCCAGCAATGGAGGAGCCTTCTTCTTTGCCCATCTTCGACCGATCCCGTCATTTAACATATTCTGAAAGTCAAACGAATGATTTCAGAATACCGAACTATAATGTAAAATTCTAGCTTTCAGAATCATTACAGCTTATCGTAAAGGAGATTTTGAATTGGCTAGGGGAAATTTTCTGTGCTCCGAACTCTCACTCGGAGTGAAAGAGGAAATGATCGGAACAGCACCAAGAGTGGATTTATGGCTTTTGCTCCAGTATGAAAAAGCATGGAGTAAAAAAGCTTTTCCTTCAAGTATAATACCGGATGTAGTAAAAAAAAGGTTTTCCGAAATCCAGAACTCTATTCCCAATTCCCGTATACAGCTAATTAAGAGGCATAAGAACCCTGAAAAAACAATCAAGTTTTACATCGGAGTTTCACATGACTTTGAACCAAAACTGTATGAATTCGGTTTATACCATTATCAAGAGATACTTGATTTAGATATTCGGTCGATAATATTGGGCAGTTCCTATTTAATGAATGAGCCCATTTTTTTAGTCTGCACACACGGTGCACACGACCGGTGTTGCGGGAAATTCGGTATATCTATCTACAAAGAATCAGTAAAACGAGAGAACGGATTTTTGACATGGCAATGCACTCATCTTGGAGGACATAGATTTGCGCCAAACTTATTGTGTCTTCCACATGGTATATACTACGGCCGTGTTGGGGAGAGTGGGTTGGAGAACTTAATAAGTGAATATAAGAACCAGAATATTTCTCTTGAATATTATAGGGGGCGTTCTTGCTATTCTGCTGATGTTCAGGCGGCGGAATATTTTCTGAGAGTTAAGACAGGCATAACAAAAATTAGCTCTATTCATCTCAAAGAAAGTGACAAACAAGATAAAAACAACTCGATTGTTAAGTTTATTTCCGAAGTCGACGGGAAAATACACTTGATCCACATAAGAAGAACTCAATTCGCTATTAAAAACTACACGAGCTGTTATGACATCGATACATCAGATATTGCTCAATATAACGTCATCGAGCACAAAATAGAGTAGTTCAGAAATCACAGCCGATTTAGTGTACCTTTGAATAAATATCCCTCTTTCATCAAGCTAGCCGGTAAGTACTGAATAGGTATTTTTAATAACTTTAGAAGATTGTAACCGCAACTAGTAAAAGCTTGAACTATCCTTTCTTGGCTGTAGGGTTTGAATACGAAAGCCGTACCGAGAAGCTTGCCGAATACGTTGTCCTTAACCGGAGAGTTGAAGAAGTATCCGCTGGGTTTGAGGTAATTAGTTAGGTTTCTTATTGTGTCTTCCGGATAAACATATTCCAAGACACCGCACGTTACTACTAGGTCGAATTTCTCATTACCGACTTCGGGAATAGGATCACTTGCATTTGCAATAAATGTTCTCACCGATCTGGTCAAACCT
>Ga0187893_10012861_pt1 | contig 11778 bp, 10 predicted proteins | sample MA1701074metaG_FD_139574 | JGI IMG/M metagenome (GOLD analysis project Ga0187893, IMG submission 139574) | White microbial mat communities from a basaltic lava cave in the Kipuka Kanohina Cave System on the Island of Hawaii, USA - MA170107-4 metaG ... | reverse complement strand
CAATCGTAGCGCCTGCGTGCGGATCCCCATGTACACCACCAGCGAAAAGGCCAAGCGCCTGGAGTTTCGCACCCCCGATCCGAGCTGCAATCCCTACTATGCCTTCCCCGCCATGCTGATGGCGGGACTGGATGGCATAGAGAACAGGATCGAGCCACCAGAGCCCATGGACAAGGATCTCTATGACCTCCCACCCGAGGAGAAGAAGAACGTAAGGTCTGTAGTGGGATCGCTGGATGCGGCGCTGGATGCGCTCGAGCAGGATCACGAGTTTCTGCTCAAAGGCGATGTCTTCACCCAGGACGTAATCGACACCTGGATAGGCTATAAGCGCGAGAAGGAGGTCGATGCCATTCGGCTGCGGCCACATCCTCATGAGTTCGCGCTCTATTATGACATTTAAAGCGTGACTGCGCCCAGTTCGGCTTGCTAAGCTTACATCGCTCGCACTCCAAAGACAAAGGGACCAAGCCGCTAGAGGCTGCTCGGTGTTCGCTGGATTCGTATGCACAAACTCGGGATCGCAAGACCACTGCGGTAGCTTTCGCCCGTGCTCAAGAGCGTACGGTCTTGTTAGACGGAGGCGGGAGCACCCTTAATGCCTAAGACTGAACCATCGGCATGGCCGTGCCCCAGGGCAAGCGGTTTGTTAGTCGTCTGACGCGTGCCACGCTCGCCTTGGTTCTGGCGGGGGGGCGCGGCGATCGGCTCAAGGACCTGACGCGCTGGCGGGCGAAACCGGCGGTGCCTTTTGGGGGCAAGTTCCGCATCATCGATTTCGCGCTCTCCAACTGTGTTAATTCGGGGATCCGGCGCATCGGGGTGTTGACCCAGTACAAGGCTCATTCTCTGATCCGGCATCTGCAACGGGGTTGGGGCTTTCTACATGCCGAACTGGGCGAATTCGTCGAGATCCTGCCCGCATCTCAGCGCGTGCACGAGGCCTGGTATCAGGGCACAGCGGATGCCTTGTACCAGAACATCGACATCCTACGTACCTACCAACCGAATTATGTCTTGGTGCTGGCCGGAGACCACGTCTACAAGATGGACTATGGGCCCATGCTCGGGTCCCACTTCGAGCACAAGGCAGATCTCACCATCGCTTGCATGGAAGTCCCAATAAAGGAAGCCAGCGCCTTCGGCGTCATGTCGGTGAACGAGCACGGCCGGGTGATGCGCTTTCAGGAAAAACCGAGGAACCCGGACCCGATCCCGGGGCGCAGTGACCTAGCGCTGGTGTCCATGGGCATTTATATCTTCAACACGGACTTTCTCTACGAGCAGTTGATCAAGGACGCCGACACAACGGAGTCTAGCCACGATTTCGGCAAGGACCTCATCCCCTCGGTCATCGATCGCTGCGCCGCGTATGGCTACCCGTTTCGGCACACGGACGGGGGAACAGAAGCCTATTGGCGCGATGTAGGAACCGTCGACGCTTACTACGATGCCAATATGGAATTGATCTCGGTCACCCCGAAGCTGAATCTCTATGACACCCACTGGCCTATCTGGACCTACCAGGAACAACTCCCGCCTGCCAAGTTTGTGTTCAACGAAGAGCAACGGCGCGGCATGGCCGTGGAATCCACGGTTTCGGGAGGCTGTATCATCTCCGGCGCTTATGTTTGCCGTTCCCTCTTGTTTTCCAATGTTGGCGTCGAATCTTACAGCAGGGTGGACGAATGCGTGGTATTACCCGATGTTCGGATCGGCTCTCACAGCCGGATCCGTCGCGCGATACTCGATAAGGCCTGCCGGATCCCGTCCGGGACCCTCATCGGCGAGAACAGGGACGAAGACGCACAGCGTTTTCAGGTGACTGCCCAGGGCATCGTGCTCGTCACGCCCGACATGCTGGGCCAGGAGATCCATCACGTCCGCTGATCTCAGGCCTGCCGCGGTATGTCGTGAGTGCACCAGATTTTGTCATCCGCTGCGGCACCTCGGGAAGACGGGATCTCAATAACACTCTGATTGACAGAGATCAATCTTATTCGACCGCGTCGCGCTAGTGGATGGCACGGGCGTTGCTGAGTAGAAAGGGCAAAGGTTCCTAGAACCGCTGCATGAATTCACAAACTTTTCGAAATTGGAGCCCCGCGATGAGCAGAGTGTCTTTAGCCAGCCGCGCCGAACGTCTCTCGGCTGCTGCACGTCCGCCACCGGACCGGCCCTTGACTCGCCCCCGTCTCAAGCTGGAAAACCAACGATTTGAAGGGACGGGTGGTATCAGCGTCGGGAACCGACCCTATGGATTTCTGCCTGCGTTTCGCGATTCTCGTACCGGCCACGTTTACCTTTCACGTTTCGCGGATGGGCGACTAGCACCGCTGCATCTGCTGCATAGCTTACCGGCAAACTTGGCCTGCAAAACGAACGCCGCGGGGCACGTGGTTGCGGTACACAGCTCAGTGACCGCCGGTTTTGTGCACGAGGATCGGTTTTATACACGGGAACAGGCGGCCAACGCCGTGACGTCTATCGGCTATCGAGCATAACAGATCCGATGTCGTCCTTAACGCTACAACAACAATCGCTCTTAATCATATGATTTTCATTAGATTTTACTACTTATGCGCTCCAGGACAGACGCTACGCAAGCAACAGGGCGAAATGTGTCGCATGGCTGTTTATTTCATGCGCGCTTAATGGAAGAGTAGCGGATAAACAGTCAACTTAGTCTCCCCCTTTTTAGATCCAGACCATCAACCCGGTCTCAAATCGGTGGGTGAGCAAGTCGTGACGGGGATACATGCGCAGCTTGTACTCCTGCAAACCCGAAAGGCTGGGTTTTAGCTCCAGCGTGAACACCGTCTCACCCTCTGAGGTCGTATCGCCTACTGAGAAGAGGTGCGTGTCGCGAAATCCGCTGTGCGCGCTGTCGGTCCCGATCACGCATTCGACCACCACATCGGTGACCGACAGCCCGCCCAGGCTGGCTGCCACCTTCAGCCTGAGACCCTCCCCGGCCCTAATCTTGGTATCGGGATCACCGAGTAGCCTAAGGCCAACCTGGGGCCAGCAGTGAGCAACGCGTTTCTTCCAGCTAGCCAGCGTGATGGCGGCGGTAGAATTGCTTTGCGAAAACCGCACCTGCTGACGGGCGGCCGCCCGGTAGAACTTGCGCACATAATCCATCAGCATGCGGTGGGCGCTGTAGCGCGGGATCAGCGATTTCATAGAGGACTTGGCTTTGCGCACCCACCCTCTGGAATAGCCCTGACGATTGCGCTCGAAATAGAGCGGGATCACCTCATGTTCCAGGATCTCTAGAAACTCCTGCGCTTCACTATGCTCGTCCTTGCGGCCCGCAACCGTATCGCCGTGGGGTGCGATGGCCCAGCCGTTGTCTCCCCGGTAACCCTCGTTCCACCAGCCATCGAGGATACTGAGGTGGACCACCCCGTTGATCCCGGCCTTCATCCCGGAGGTCCCGCTCGCCTCTAGGGGGTACTGGGGCGTGTTGAGCCACACATCGACGCCGGTGACCAGTCGTCGGGCTAGGGTCAGATCGTAGCCTTCCAGTAGCACCACCCTGCCCTCGAACTCCGGTTGTTGAGAGAGCCGGTGTACGGCGCGGATCAGGTCCTGGCCAGGCCCATCATGGGGATGGGCCTTGCCGGCAAAGATGATGATGACGGGACGATCCAGGTTGCTCAGGAGGCGGGTCAAGCGCTTCGGGTCTGCAAACAGCAGCGTCGCCCGCTTGTAGGTGGCAAAGCGACGCGCAAATCCAATGATGAGCGCGTCGGACTCCGTAGAGAGAAAGCGGGTCAGACGTTTGACGTGGGACTCACTGTAGCCATTCCTCAGCAGCTGTGCCGTTAAGCGCTGCTTCACCTCTTTGATCAGATCAAACTTGAGGAGCTGGCGCACACTCCAAAACGCAGAGTCGGGCAGTGCGTCTATGCATTCCCAGAAGGATTCGTTCAAGAACTCGTTGCGCCAGCGACGGCCCAGACGCAGGTCAAAGAAGTGTACCCAGGCCGCGGCGAGGAAGGTCGGCACATGGATCCCGTTAGGGATGTAGTCGATGGGATTTTCAGCACAGGGGACCTCAGGCCAGATGTAGCCTTCCATACGCGAGGCAATGCCCCTATGGATCTCGCTGACTCCATTATGAAAACGCGAACCCCGCAACGCCAGCGCCGTCTGATTGAACCCCCTGCTATTGATGGGGCTGGCACCAAGCCGGAGAAACTCTTCCTCGTCAACGCCGAGCTGGGAGATAAAGCCGCCAAAGTACTGGCGCATCACATCCCGGTCGAAGACATCGTGACCGGCCTGGACGGGGGTGTGGGTGGTGAACACTGTCGACGAGGCGACGCGTTCTAAGGCGGCTGCAAACTCAAGCCCCTCTGCGATGAGCTCCCGGCACCGCTCTAGCACCATAAAGGCGGCATGTCCCTCGTTGATGTGCCAGACGGTCGGTATCAGCCCTATGGCCCGCAACGCCCGCACGCCGCCTATGCCCAGCACGAGCTCTTGCTGGATCCGAGTGTGGTGGTCTCCCCCGTACAGTTGTCGGGTGATCTGCCGGTCCTCGGGACGGTTGCTGTCCAGGTCCGTATCCAGGAGATAGATGGGGACGTGGCCAACCAACACCTGCCACACGGCGATTTGAACGGGCCGGTCCCGTAGCTCCAGCGATACAGTGAGCGGCTGCCCGTGCGCATCCGGCACGCGTGAGACCGGCAGATCGAGGAATTCGAGCAAGGATAGGCGCAGTTGCTGATTGCCTTGCGCGTCGATGCTCTGATCGAAGAAACCAACCCGATAGAGTAGACCGACGGCAACGAACGGAAGCCCCAGGTCACTCGCTGCCTTGCAGTGATCGCCCGCGAGGATCCCGAGACCACCGGAGTAGATCGGTAGGCTTTCGTGAAGACCAAACTCGGCGCAGAAATAGGCCACCAGATCGCGCGCGGGGTCCAGCCACTTGCTAAGCCCGGGATCTACCTCCTTGGTGAGGTAGCTATCATAGTCGGCTAGGGCACCATGGTAGTCACTGAGGTAAACGCGGTTCGTGGCGGCCTCATCGAGCTTCTCCTGGGACACCTGGCGCAAGAACAACTTCGGGTTGTGGCCGCATGCGCTCCAGAGGTCCCGGTCCAGGTGGGCAAAGAGGGAGCGAATATCCCGGTCCCAGCTAAAGATCAGATTGCTCGCGAGCTCCTCCAAGCGGCCCAAAGCCCGGGGGATGGTGGGTTGCACCTCTAGGGAAAACCGGGTGCCGCTTTGTCGCCCGCTATTACTTGCATCCATAAATTCAATTGGGTAGCTCGAAAAATCGCTGCTGTCGCCAGGACAGCCCATTCGATAGACTAGTCACTCAAGCAGCAGACCGCAAATGACACGAGCGATCCGTCCAAATGGAGCAGTACTGTTCGCCACCAGCGAGGCACACCCACTCATCAAGACCGGCGGTCTTGGGGATGTCTCGGGGAGTCTCCCGCTAGCTCTCAAGCGCCTGGGATGCGATGTACGCCTGGTGTTGCCGGCCTATCGTAAGGTTCTCACCCACGCCGGCCGACTGGTTCGGGTCGCTGAGCTGATGCTGCCGGACACTGGCGAGCGCGTCCGGGTTTTGCAGGGGACCCTAAACACCGATGCGCTGATTTATTATCTGATCGATCTCCCTCTGTGGTTTGATCGCCCGGGAGGACCCTATACGGCACCCGACGGCCGGGATTGGCCCGACAACGCCGAGCGCTTCACCGCCTTTTCCCGAGCCGTGGTCGAGTTGGCCATGGGAAGGGCAGACCACGTGTGGCGTCCCCAAGTGGTTCACTGCAATGACTGGCCCACGGGGCTGGTGCCGGCGCTCCTGGCGCGAGAGACCGCCCGGCCAGCGAGCGTGTTCACCGTCCATAACCTGGCCTATCAAGGGCTCTTTGACCGGGATACCTTTGCGCGCCTGCGCTTACCTTACGACCTATGGACCCCGGAGGGCATGGAATTCTACGGCCGCTTTTCCTTCATCAAAGGCGGCCTCGCCTTTGCCGATCTTTTGACCACCGTCAGTCCTACCTATGCCAGCGAGATCCAAACACGAGAATTCGGCTGCGGGCTAGACGGCCTTTTACGCCATCGGGCGAAGGACCTGTGCGGGATCTTGAACGGCGCCGACTACGCGGTGTGGGATCCGCACCAAGACCCTCATATCGTCGCGCGTTACGACGCAAGTAATTTGAACCGAAAATACAAAAACCGGCAGGCCTTGCAGAAGCAGTTCAATCTGCCCGAAGACCCCAAAGCGCTAATGCTCGGGGCGGTGACCCGCTTGGTAGAACAGAAGGGAGTCGATCTGATCCTGGGCGCCCTCGGGTCTCTGTGGGACAATGGGCTGCAGGTTGTGGTGCTGGGGAGCGGGGAGCTCCACTTAGAGCGAGGGCTGACGGCCCTGTCCCGCGAGCGTGCTGACCGACTGGCAGTCTACATCGGCCACGACGAGGCCCTCGCACACCGGGTGGTGGCAGGGATCGATGCGCTTCTCATGCCCTCGCGCTACGAGCCCTGTGGACTGAGTCAAATGTATAGCCTGCGCTACGGCGCGATCCCCATCGTGCGTCGCACCGGCGGATTGGCCGACTCCGTCGTCGATGCGACTCCAGAGGCGATTGCCGCGCGCACCGCAACCGGCGTCTCCTTCACCGAGCCGAGTGCAAGCGCCTTGGCCAAAGCCGTCCGACGAGCGCAGGAGCTGTATCGCGACCGAATTGCGTGGCGTCAGATACAGCGTACCGGCATGGCCCAGGACTTCAGTTGGAAGCGGAGCGCAGAAGCCTACCGGGCGCTATACGCGCACGCAGACTCGAAGCGCCGGCGCTTGAACTTAGGGGCATGAGCTGAAGCCTCTGTTTAATGTGTCACGAAGCCCGGTATGATGAGGTAAACACAGGCGCGTAAATGGACATTAGTGCTCTGTCCTTGCGCTCGCGATGTTTGCCAAGAGGTCAAGGTGACCGGTGACCGCGCGCAGGGCCTCGCGATCGCCGAGTCGGGTGATTACGACCTCATCATCCTGGACCTGATGCTGCCCGGGATGCCGGAGTCGAGACGCTTCTGATAAAAAGGGACAGCTTGACGGTCGAAGAGCACACCGCTACCTCGAGACCGCCAAGCGGCATGGCGATCGGCTCGAGGTCCTGGTAGTGCACATGTTCGAGCTAGCCAAGCTCGACTCCCGCGAGACCCTGCCGCAGTGCGAACCTCATTCGCTGGGCGAGGTCATGCAGGACGTGGCTCGGAAATACCAACTCTACGCGCGCGCGGGGCGTGCGGATCGAAACCGAGTTGCAGCACGACGCCCCCTTCGTGAATGCCGACATCGCCATGATCGAACGTGTGTTCGAGAACCTTATCGAGAATGCCCTGCGTTACACCCAGGAAGGCGGCGTGGTGCGGCTGGTCCTTGGTACCGATCGCCGCCGGGTTGCAGGTGGCGGTCTCGGACACAGGCTCGGGTATCCCCCCGAGCGGCTGCCTTAAATCTTCGACCGCTTCCATCACAGCGAGGACACCCCGCCCGAGAAGAGCCGCTCCGCAGGGCTCGGCCTCGCCATCGTCGAACGCATCCTAGAGCTGCACGGCTGCGCGATCAGCGTGGTGAGCAACCCCGCGGCCGGGACCACCTTCAGCTTCGACCTTCCGGCAACCCGTTAACTTCGCCCCGTCTCAGTGGCGGCCACCGAACCCATGATGCCCACCGAACCCGTGATGCCCGCGGAACCCGTGATGCCCGCGGAACCCGTGATGCCCGCGGAACCCATGATGCCCGCGGAACCCATGATGCCCGCGGAACCCATGTCGGAATCCGTGCGGGTGATGGAATCCCCGATGAAATCCTCGGTGGTGAAGCCCATGGAAACCGTGGCCGAAATGCCCATAGAAGGGATAGCCGCGAAATCCGAAACCGAAATGCCCGCCATTGAAACCGTGGCCGTGGAATCCGTGCCCAAAATGGAACGAGAAGCCCCCAGCCTGGGCGGGGGAGACCATAGTGAGTAGCGCTACGAAGACCAGCGGCGCTACCACGCTGGATAACTTGATCGCCATAACCTAACCTCTCGCCTCGCACCAGCGTCCGTACCCACGCCCCGGCGACATCCCCGATTTGCTCATGTGCCGCCCTGCCAACGTGGATTCCGCAGCGCCGCCCAAGCAAACTTTTACTCGTCGAGCGACGCAAACGCCGAACATACCTCCTCTCCTGCCCTGACGAATCCGGGCAACGTCTATTAGACACAGCGCTTTGGCACGAGTTGCGCCGCTCCGCCAGTATTGGCGGCCTGTTTAAGCGCAAGACAGGGAGCGACTTTGCTCGAGGCATCGATCGCGATGCTATAGCGCGCCTCGTCACAGGGCTCTAAGGCGGGTTCACGCCCAACCTTTGCTTGCTAAGGTTTGATTCGCTCCGTATAGTGCCTGCGCGTCCCACAAAGAGAAAGGAACACACGATGCGCTTACCCTATCTTGCACTGCCGGTGTTTTTGTTGCTTTCCGGCTGCGGCTATAACGCATTGCAGTCCCAGGACGAGCAGATTAAATCCGGTTGGTCGGAGGTGGTCAATCAGTATCAGCGCCGCGCTGATCTGATCCCTAATCTGGTCAATACGGTCAAAGGGTTCGCGGCGCAAGAGAAAGACGTGTTGCTCGGGGTGACCCAGGCGCGAGCCAAGGTCGGCGCCATTCAGGCCACACCTGAGTTACTCAATGATCAGCAGGCCTTCGCCAAGTTCCAGGCCGCCCAAGGTGATCTGTCCAGCGCGCTGTCTCGTTTGCTCGTGGTGGCCGAAAATTACCCGCAGCTCAAATCCGATACCGTGTTCCGCGACCTACAGGCGCAGTTGGAGGGAACGGAAAACCGCATCGCGGTCGCTCGCAATCGCTACATCAAGGCGGTCCAAGATTTCAACGTAACGGTGCGATCGTTTCCTAGCAATCTCACCGCCAAGCTGTTCGGCTTTTCGGTGAAAGCGAACTTCGCGGTGGAGAATGAGGAGGCCATTTCCAAAGCACCGACCGTGGATTTTTCCGCGCCGACGCCACAGCAAGGGGCGCCTGTACCCGAAGAAGAACGAGCGAAAGGATCCGGTACCATCATCCCGCTGGAGAAATACCGCTGAGGCAGTGTTTCAAAGGTTGATGCACGCGCGGTCGCTCCCTGTGATCTTCTGGAGCGTCTTGTGCCTCGTGTTCTCTGCGCCGCTGTGGGCGGAGGTGCCGGTACCGAAGCTGACAGCCCGGATCATCGACCAGACCGGTACGCTCAGCGCGGCTCAACGCTTGGATCTGGAGAATAGGCTGCAGGCCTTTGAAAACGCTAAAGGCAGCCAGATCGCGGTCTTGATTGTCCCCACTACCCGGCCGGAGGCAATCGAGCAGTATTCCATGCGGGTGGTGGAACAATGGCGGCTTGGGCGCAAGGGCGTCGATGATGGTGCGCTGTTGCTGGTGGCGAAAGATGATCGCAAACTGCGCATCGAAGTGGGCTACGGGCTGGAAGGCGTCCTAACCGACGCTACCTCAAAGCGGATCATCAGCGAGGTGATCACCCCGCTTTTTAAGGCCGGTGATTTCCATGCTGGCATAGCGGCTGGCGTCGATCGCATGATTAGGGTCATCGATGGCGAACCGTTGCCCCCGCCTGAGCCATCCGCCAGTTCGTCCGATGATCTGATTGGAGGCACGGTGTTTGCCCTCCTTATGGCATTCACCGTCGGTTCGGTCATACTCGGCATCGCTTCGGTCTTGTTACCCCGTGCAACGGCCCGTTTGGGGGGCGCCGCTTTGAATGGTGGCATCACGGGCGCCATTGCCTGGTCGTTGACCAAGGCCCTTAGCATCGCCCTCATCGTCGCCGCCCTCGGCTTTGTGATCGCCCTAGTCATCGGATCGCTACCCACGCGCCGCGCTGGGCGCTGGAGCAGTGGTCACTGGCGTGGTGGTGGCTCTGGCGGAAACGACGGTGGTTTCAGCGGCGGCGGCGGTTTCAGCGGCGGAGGAGGCAGCTTTGGAGGCGGCGGCGCTTCCGGAAGTTGGTAGCGATGGATCTGAAACGCATATTCCGGCATCTCAACACCTCGCCTAGGTTACTGAAACGTGCATTTCCACAGGCGGCCTTGGAGGCCATCGAACAACTGATCCGGGAATGTGAACAAAACCATCTCGGAGAGATCCGCTTTGCGGTTGAGGCCGCCCTGGACACCATGCCCTTGTTAGGGGGTCAGTCGGCGCGCGAGCGCGCGATCGAAGTGTTTGCTGAGCTAGGCGTGTGGGATACGGAGCACAATAACGGCGTATTGATCTATCTTTTGCTGGCCGATCACGATGTCGAGGTCGTCGCCGACCGTGGCATCGATCGCCAAGTAGCGCATGAAGAATGGGAGAGGATCTGCCGCGAAATGGAAAAGGCGTTTGCCGCCGGTGATTATCAGGGCGGTGCGTTCACCGGGATCCGCCTGGTTTCCACCGTGCTGGAGCGTTTTTTCCCGGCGCAAGGCGCCAACCCGAACGAGCTACCCGACCAACCTGTCCTGCGCTGAGTCTTATCTCCGCATGACGCTCTATTATGTCCACGACCCCATGTGTAGCTGGTGCTGGGCCTTCCGACCAACCTGGGCCGAGATCGTGCGCGCCCTGCCATCGGCGATTCCTACCGAGCGGGTGTTGGGCGGGTTGGCCCCGGATAGCGATGACCCCATGCCCGAAGCTACGCGCGTATACGTCCAAAAGAACTGGCGAAAGATTCAGCAGGTAGTCCCAGAAACAGCGTTTAACTTTGACTTTTGGACCCAATGCCAACCGCGCCGCTCCACCTATCCCGCATGCCGAGCGGTCATCGCCGCGATGAAGCAGGGCTCTCAATACGAAGAAGCGATGATCCTCGCGATCCAACAGGCTTATTATCTTAAGGCGCACAATCCCTCTGACGACGATACCTTGACAGCGCTTGCCGCGGAAATCGGCTTGAATCAGCGGCGCTTTGCTCGGGATCTGAATCACCCCACAACGCACGAGGCCTTGCTACGCCAGATCGCATTCAGCCAACGCCTGGGAGTGAGCGCATTCCCGAGCCTTATCCTGGAACACGACAGAGGGTATGAAAAGATAGCATTCGACTATAACAACGCCTCGGTCGTTCTCGATGTCCTCGATAAAGCATGAGTCGTGGGCACCGCTTTGTTTGATCTCAAGCGCTTATATTTAGTTAAGAGGAAAGCTTGAGGATCATCGCGGGTCCACCAGAAGTGCCGATGAAACACAACCCGTGGCCAAAGCGCCGGGGTGCCGGCGGCTCATCGCCAAGCCGTTAGGCGACATAATGCTTTGGACGCAAAAGAAAAATGTGCTTCGCTATAAACCTTCACGGTACGTATCTGCATATTCCATACGTTCTTGCCTCATTTGCTACAGGTTGTGAACACCGCAAATTATAGGGGACGGTCTAAGTGAACCCCGAGGAGTTCGCGAGGGACAAGGACTGTCAGTCTGCCGCTCTCCACGCATTTAATCTGGACGACTTAGATATTGCTTACCCTTTGTATGTGGAAGCGGAAGCACATTACCGCGCTGCTGTTGATACTCCCGGGTGATCGAGTCTTCTTCATGCAGTCCTCAACTGTACGCTGCCTCGGAGACCTAATAGACCTTGCAGTTGCATAAATTTCTGCTGTAGTGCGCAAAAAGTGGCTTGAAGACGGGGGGTTGGTCGAGTTTTGTGCTGTCCTCTGGATGTCACCGTGGGTGACATCGAGCGGTTCAGAAAAT
>Ga0187893_10012860_pt1 | contig 11779 bp, 9 predicted proteins | sample MA1701074metaG_FD_139574 | JGI IMG/M metagenome (GOLD analysis project Ga0187893, IMG submission 139574) | White microbial mat communities from a basaltic lava cave in the Kipuka Kanohina Cave System on the Island of Hawaii, USA - MA170107-4 metaG ... | reverse complement strand
TTCGCATTTATCAGCTATCGCCGCAGCGATGCCGCACAAGCAATCCAAGGACTGTTCTTTCAACTCAGGATCAGGCTCGGTCCGAGCCGAATATTCATGGACGTCGGAGCAATCTCGGTCGGCGAGGTGTGGCCCGATCGTCTCCGGCGCGCGCTTGGCGAAGCTACTGTGGTAGTTGCCGTGATCGGGCCGAGTTGGCTTACGGCCGCGGACCGCTATGGTCGCCGCAGACTCGACCAAGCAGATGATTGGGTAAGAGCTGAAATCACCTCCGCCCTTTCGGTCGGGACGCCTATCCTTCCTGTGTTGGTGGGAGGCGCGAGTGAGATGCCTCAGGCGGAAGGACTACCGAGCGAGCTGTGTGGAATCTTGCAGCATCAGTGTCTCCGACTGCGGGACGAACGCTGGGATGACGACATGAATCAGCTCGTAGGGACTCTAGTCAAGAAGCATGGCTTCGTTGAAGCCGACAGTTCGGTAGTGTTACCGCAACCTGAGGTTCGCCTAAGGCCACTAACCGAAGAGGAACTGGATGGCGCCCTGTCAAACCTTCACGGATGGGAGCCAGTGGAAAGTGTGATCCCAGGGGACTATCCAAATTCTCGTTATGAGCTTCGCAGAGTATATCGATTCAAGTCGTTCAAGAGCGCAATCCAATTCATGGAAGCCGCGGTCGACCCGATAAACAAAGTACAGCATCACCCTCGGTGGGAGAATCAATGGAGAACAGTAACGGTATACTTGTCAACGTGGGATATAGGGAACAAGATCTCCAAGCTAGACGTGGAACTCGCTCAGACGTTAGACACGCTGTATGTACGACAGCGCGGTACTCAACGACCCGCATCAAAAAGTTTGTCATAGCCCTCTGGGTAACCAGAACTCCTGGGCGTGGATTTCGGCAATGCCCACCTGCTCGCCGATCTCTGACCGTGCAAAAAACTCGATGTCATTGAAATCATTGGAAGGAAGGAGGCACTACGCTCTGCATGATGCCATGCCTTAGGGCTGGTTTGGAGGTATGGACAGGTGTTTGCCAAGAAGAACCCTCAGGTCTGCTGTTTGGGTGCGAATCGCAGAGGTTTCTGAGGTTGGATCGGGTGAGAGAATCAAATGTTGATTGAAGGCTTCCAGCGCTCCCTTAAGGTCCCCGGACTCTCGTTTTAACACTCCCAGCACGGAATAGGCCATTGAATGGCGTGGATTGAGTATCGTCACTTGATTCAAGGCCGACACGGCCTTAGCACCTTGGTCCGTGCGCACGTAGGTTAGAGCAAGATTGAACCAATAGCTGGAGTCAAGAGGGCTGGCTTGGGTAGCCTTTTCCCAGCACTTTTGGGCGTGACTGAAATCTGCTAGCGCATAGAGGAGCGTCGCATAGTTATTGAGTGCCACGTCGAAACTGGGCTCGATTCGCAGCGCCTCCTCGTATTCGCGACGCGCCTTATCCGTTCGTCCCAGGGCTTGGTAGATCATTGCCAAGTTATTCCGTACTTCGGGCAGCCGAGAGCTTTCAGTAAGCATGCGGTTGTAGAGGTCCGCTGCTGCCTCCAACTCGCCTGACTTGTGAAGCCTGACTGCGCTTGCAAAGAAGTCAATCGATTCCCGAGTGGGCGACGCTGGCCTTGTTTTCTGAAATGCCAAGGACGGTTTGGAACTTTCAGATCGGGAAGCGGTGGAGGCGCTATTGTCTTGGACTTGCTGGGCTGCCAGCGGCGCGGTCAAAAATAGCCAGAGCAGAATCTTCGATCCTTGTTTCGTTCTCGTTGTCGATACCTTCACGATATTGCCTCTCGGTTCCACCTCATTCGACTCTTACCGATTTGTGACTTCCCCTTTGAGCCCTTCCTTCACGCTGCCAACGGTTCCTAGCTTGAAATTCTTTTGAAGGGACTCGAAATGATTCTGTTCTTCCCGACTCAAGTCCTCGATACGCTTACCCGTCATGACCGTTGGAGTGATGAAAATGACGAGCTCAGTCCGAACCGAGCTCTGTTCGGTCCGTCGAAAGGCCCCCCCTATGACTGGAACATTCATCAGCCACGGCACCCCACGAAGATCCTCCGCACGTCGCTCCCGCATGATTCCAGCAATCAGCAGGGTCTGGCCGCTATTAACTGTCCCGACCGTGTCCAGGTCTCGCCGATCGATGACGGGCTGGGTTGATACCTCTGCGCCTGTGCCTGTTGCGAACGTGCGGACCTCAACTAGTTCGCTGATGCTTGGATTGACGCTGAGCGTGATCTCTCCGCCCGCACCTACTTGCGGAATGATGTCCATCACCACCCCAATGGGAACGACTTGGTTGACTATGTTTTGAGTCGTAATCGTGGAACCCACGCTCTGATTTGCCTGAGAAGTCAGAGTAAAGAACACTTCTTCTCGAACCACCCTGATCATCGCCTTTTGATTATTCAGTGTCGAAATTCTCGGGCTAGAAAGAACGCGGAGGTGGCCTTGGCGCGACAAGGCATCCAGGACGACTCCTACTTTCCCGTTTGAGATGCCGTATTGAAATTGTCCCAACGAAGGATTGACGTTTTGATTGATGGGAACGCCCGACGAAAAACTTGTCGAGGGCCGGGTGACTCCTCTCGCACTAGGTAGAAGCCCGGAAAAAGCATTTGTAGGATTGAGGATCGCTGACCAATTCACACCCAGTTGGTAGTCTTTGTTCAGCGAGACTTCCACGACTTTTGCTTCGATCAGAACCTGGCGCTGTACGGACCCTTCCACCGCCTCAATGTAGCGCGCAGCTTCCTCGATCAGAGCTGTTTCGGCATGAAGCATGATTAAACCTGCCTGAGGATTGATGAGAATGCGACGACCTCCGGCATCGGCGGCTGCAAAACCCGCCGGCCCTTTGTCCTCGGTCTGTACATTCGGTGCCCCCTCACCTGTAGAACCAAAAACGATCGTTTCCAGGCCAAGACGCAAGTCGCGCCAGATTGAAGAATAACTCACCGTCGAAACCTTACTCTCATTTTCAGATTGACTGCCTCCGCCGCTCCCACTCTGACCGCCCGCCGATGCCGCTGAGCCGCCTGCCGACACGCCTCCCGAAGTGCCTCCGGTTTCAGATCGCGACGACAGGCGCATTTCGCGCGAGCCGGTGCGGTCGGCTGCAATATAGTTGAAATAGAAAAGCCGAGTCTGCTTGCCGGGACGACGAACTTTGAGCAGTTTACCGGTGATCTGATATTCCAATCCCAAATTCGACAGGATGGCTTCCAGAGCTTCTTCGAAAGTTACATCTTTAAGGTCAAGGGCCGAAATTGTGGCATCCACTTCGGGTTCGAGTACCAGACTGTACTCATAGTCCCGTGTCAGGAGCAAGAGCACTTCGCGCAGATTAGCGTCTTTGAGGTTGAGCGATAGTAGGTTCCTTTCACTACGCTGCAGGATCATTTCTTCTTGAAGCTTTTGTGTCGGCGTAGGAAGTGGATTCTGGGCACAGACTTCAACCGGATTCGAAACCGCTGCGAGCAACGCTATCAAGAGGGGTGCCCACAGCAAAAACTGGCTGCGCACCAAAGTCGAATCAATTCTCATAGGCAGTCTGCTTTCCGTAGTGTGAGCCTGTTTTCAGCAATGAAATGCTCATGGATGTAGCGGGATGTGTCCAATAGTAGGCCCGGATCTTGAGAGAATAGTTAACTTGACTTTGAACGTTCTCGGTGTTGACCTCAGCTAGACTAATGAGGGCGGGGAAAGTGGGGAACTGTTCTGTGAAAGCGAACACCTGAGAATATTCTCCAGTTACCAGTAGTGCCAAATCGAAGGAGGGCAGCTCTAAAGCTGGTAACGACAATGGGTCTTGAACTCCTTTTAAGGTCACGTTGGGCCACTGCACGAGCTGCTGCGCTGCACCGGTTCCACGCGGAATATAGCGACCCTTCAGTATATCCTCTTGAAGTTCTATGCCCAGAACGCGCAAACCTATGGTACGTGCCCGGCCTGCCAAGGCATCCGAGATCGATGAGCATAAACGGCGCAGTTCGTCTCGGTCAGCTACAGCCTTAATGCGTCCTAGAAACTTCTCCTGCACTGCACTCAGTGTGGCGTATTCCTGTTCCGATGCCAGGGTCACTCCTGACTGCCAAGTTTCGTGAGATTGAAGGGAAAAAATGGTCTGCTTGAAGGAGCCGATTTGTCGATAGTCTGGGCGGATGCCGAACCAACAGACCAGCAGCGGGACGACACCAAACGCTACGACTAGCCAGTTTCTCTGGATGGTTTTGTTCAAACAGTCCCTGTTCATCATCGGGTCCTTTCAGGGGGCTTCGCGTTCCGGCTCTCATCTTTGACCTTTGCGATCCGCGCCGAGAGCCCAATTTGTTTTGGACCCGTGGGAGTTTCCACCTGGATGCAATCTCGCTCTATCGACAGAATTTTCCATGAACCCAATCGGGAGCCTTCCTCTTTGAGGTTTCCGTTGACCACGGCCAACCGTCTGGCGCCTTGGACGAGGATCGCAGACACCTGTGGATCTGGCTGAGACTTTGCGGACAGATTTGTCGGCAAAGGTTGAACAGACCCGAGCCGCGTACTGCCTCCCTGCATGGGAGCGTGAACTGGCGAGCGCTGGGGTTCGAAAGGGCTACGCTTGGGCCACGCCGGAAATTTGGAGAGCACTATAGTCTGTTCGAAGAAAACTGGCTTCCGCGCACGGTTGATCAATTCTTCTCTCGAAAGTGAAGGTTTGTCTGTGGGAAATGCTGGGCTCAGGCTCGGCGCTCCGGCAGGTTCGGCGAACGCAGTGTCGTTGGCAACCTGCGTCCCAGCTAGAGCCTGCGACTCCTCAGACATCGATGCTTGCGTTACGGAAGCTTGTGTTCTCAGGCTTCTGCCGGAAAAGAAAGAAACGTTGTAATATCCAACAAGCAGCAGCACGACTGGCAGAAGAACTAACAACCAATGCTTACGCTTCATGAAAACTCCGTCTATGCGCTTGGATGGCCGACACTCTTCGGAGGGACAAAAACTCCAGATCTGAGCGTTGTATCGGCGCGCCCCTAGATTTGCTTTAGGCCTGATAGGAAGCGTTTACTTATCCGATCCGGGTTACGAATGCAATTCAAGACAAGCTATGGATTCAGGCGGGTGTTGGCAATTCTCGGCGCAATTGATGGCTGTGAGCGAACTCGAAACCTGATTGCAGCAAAGCAATTCTTAGCCGTGCGTCCCGCTCCAGGGAACGCAAACTGAAGCTCTTCTACCGATAGGCAGAGTAGGGTAGTTTCCCTGACATATTGAAGGTCAGCACGTTTCCGCCGTTGGAATCGTGGTCTAACGACTCATCCTGCAATTCAATTTCCTGCACTGTCAGATGCTTTAGCCACTGCGTCGCGCGAGCCCGGTTTTGAAACTGAAATAGGAGCTCCTGTGAAACAGATCCATTGACCGTCTTGATTCCGGCACCAAATGTCACCTGCCAGCCCATTTGTACCTCCCGAAATTGAACGGAGCTGACCTTCATCTCTGACGGAACGGTTTCTGCAAGTTCGCGGATCAGTTCGGAAGGGACACGATGCTTCTCTTTCAGCCACCGTTCGGCTTGCAGCGCAGCCAGCGAAAAGACTCTCAATTTGATCACTTGTTCGGCTTGCTGAGGGGTATCGAATATGGCTAGTCTCGCAGTGCCCAGATTGGCCATTCTAGGTTCCAGTCTGACGGCTTCTCGATGAACCAGCACCCAGATGAGAGACAGGATGCCGTAAAACGCAAAGACCATCGCGGCCATGGTGTACCGCTTTATTGTCGCCCGGCCGCGCTCGCGGGTTTCTGCTGGAACAAAATCGATGTATCGGTCGAATCGAGAATGCAGGGCGGCGACACAAGAAATATTGACAAGTGGCATTTGGCCGCTCGGCAGGCTAGCGCTAGTATCGGAGACGAAATGGAATCGCCTATCGTCCACGAACAAGCGCTCGACTTTCAGTTTGGCTGCACTCTCGAGGGTCCTACTGATCTCTTCCACTTGGGTCGTCGCACCATAAAGAAGGATCCGCTCCAAGGACTCTTGAGGCATCTGCTGCCTAAAGTAGCGTAGAGCCCGCTCTACTTCCAGCAACAGTTTCTCTTTGTCAAGATTGGAATCGGCGCAAACTCCCACAAGGAAGCGCCTTTCCATCAGCCAAAGGCCGTCCGCAAAAAGGGTGATGCTGCCTTCCCTATCGCTGATTTCCAGCATTGCCAGATTTCGTGAGGGGCCAGCTTTCTGGTCCGTTGCCAGATGGCAAATCATCTGAGTATAGGAAGTAAACCCGATGAAATTGAGATCCTTTCCGCTGAGGGTTCCTATGATGACATCTGCCAGGAAACGAGGAATCTTGCAGCACAGAATCTTCTCTTGAATCGTGTCTTCAGTCTTCCGCTGGCCCGCCGACCAAAAGGAGACCAGCTCTTGTTCATCGGTTTTGGCCGTTTGTTCGATCTCCCGCTGAAGCACCCTCTCTCTTTCGAGGCGTTTCATTGGAGGGATGGAGATCACCTGATGGTAGATCTGAGTTGAATTCATGACGACGGCCACATCCCAAAAAGGGCGGGCGGTCGCAAAAACCTGGCTCAAGGCATCGCACAATGAAATCAGGTCGCCCTGGACGAAAGAAACTTCATGGAGCAACCGAATTCTGATGGGATCTCGCCGAGGATCAATGGCGTAAAACCGAACTCCCAAGAGGCACACTTCCAGAAGACAAAAAGGCTTGCGACGTCGCTCCTGAAATGAGGGGATGAGAAGCGTCATGGTTCTCTACCTAACCGCAATCGTCTGCTGTAAACTGGAGCCGCCGCGGCAAAAAATGGTCAGTGTTGAACTCACTGCGGGCTGGGAACTCGCGCCATCGGGGTCGGCAGTTACTACAATTGCGTGAATGCCATGCGGCAGAATGAACGAGAAGGGCTGCGAAGTGATCAATGCGGACTGCTCCGCGCCGTCGACAGCGTAATAGAAACGCACGGAGTCTCCATGCTGGACGTAGGTCGGGGGAGTTGCACTGTTGTCCAGAACCTGAATGCTTAAGTTGACGGTGGATCTAAAATTGTCGATGGTGAGTGCGTTGGCTGGATAGACCAGGTCATCGGCGTCGCCCATAACATGATCCCGGCCGGCGCTCCGGAGCTGTCCGTACCCGACAACACCGAAATCCAAAGGATAGCCCCAGCCGTCAATAGGCCGACCCGAGGTGTCTATTCCATCCGTGACGTAGGGTCCCCTCCAACCCATCCCCACGTTTCCCGTATGTCCGCCAGTGCTGTAGACCGGACTTGAAAAACGATTCGTCAATTCTGTGAGCGGGTTGGGACTACGACTGGGAAGGCGTCCGATATCTGCCAGAAATCCCGACCCCTGAGAGTCTTCCGGCCCCACGATCGCTGTGAAGACCGTGATCAAACGCTGCTTCGTGACATCCTCTCGTGTTCTGTCGATGCTATTGGACACGAGAGGGGCCATAGCTCCCGCAAGCACTGCCATGACGGCAATCACGATGATGATTTCGATCAGGGTGAATCCATTGGCATTGTAGATTGGCCATTTCTGATTGCGGATTGATGGACCCTGTTTCAATCGCGAATCGGCATTCCGAAATCGACGTTTGCTGTAGCGGCTGGAATGGCACCGCGAGCAGTGGACAGGGCGAGCATTGAAAAACAAAATTGTGGTTTGAAGATGTCTCATACCTGGCTCATTTTACCCCCGCTCCAAATTCGTAGATCGGCAGCAGAATGGCGACCGCGATAAACAACACCAGACCACCCATGATCACGAGAACTAGCGGCTCTAAGACAGTGAAGGTTCGCTTGATGACGATGGGAATTTCCCGGTTGTAGTGCTGCGAAACCTTTTTGAGTGTGTTGTCCAGATTGCCGGTCTGTTCTCCCGCCGACAGCATCTGCACCACAAATGATGGAAATTCAGCGGAGAGCCTCAGGCGATGGGCCAGCGTCTCGCCGGCCTCGACTCCCCGGTGCGCCTGCCGGATGACACGCGCGATGACTTCATTACCCACCAGGCGCTCGACCAGTTGCAAGGACGACAACATGTCGATCCCAGCGCCGTTGAGGATGCTCATGTGATGGGCAAATCGCGACAGCGCAATCTTGCGGTGAAGTTCGCCCACCAGAGGAATTCCTAGCTTGAATTTGTCCAGAAAATAACGCCCCTGCTCGCTTATCGAAAGAAGAAACCAGACCACGGCCGGGATGGCTAAGCCCGCTAGCCCCCAGTACCATTGTTCGGAAAGGGTACTGGAGAGAGTGATCAGAATTCGTGTGGGCGCCGGAAGTGGAATATTAAACTGAGTGAGCATCTTAACAAACTTGGGCAGAGTAAATATCATGAGGATGACAACCACCAGCGCCAACAGCCCAATGAGAATGAGCGGATAGGTACTGCTTTGCTTCACCTGTGATCGCAATTCCTGCTGCCATTCCAAGTGGCTGACCATCTCCCGCAGACGCTCGTCCAGCTGCCCTGTCGTCTCGCCGATTCGGATCATCTGGGTGTAATGGTCGTCGAACGATCTTGGAAACTGGGCGAGGGCTTCCGAAAACACCGCTCCTTTCGCGATCTGAGTCGCCAGACCTTCAATTAGGATCTGATATTTAGCGCTGTTGTTTTCGCGCGATATGGATTGCAGCGCGTCCATCAGGGAGATGCCGGCTTCGAGAAAGGAGGCCATGTGAATGGTGAAGGCAAGCACCTGCCCGTGGGAGAGCCGCACGTTGGCGGCCTCTTTCTCACTGCCTTTCCGCTCCTTGGCTCGTAAGAGAAACAGACCCTGTTGTCGCAGAAGCGAATAGAGCACGTCTTCATTGGCTGCAAAGAGACTACCCGTGTTATCGCCTCCATTCCCAGCGCGAGCCCAATACTGAAACACTGGCATGGCAGCGTCCTTATCCCTCAAACGTGAGGCGCTGTGCTTCCTCGACTGTGGTTAGACCGTCGATCACCTTCTGGGCTGCATCCGCGCGTAACGTTTTGAGTCCCTGTTCTTCTGCCACTTGTTCAATTTGCCGATGTGAGGCGCGATCCAGGATGAGAGGTTGAATCTGTTGCGTCACCCTCAGTAGCTCGTAAATGGCTGCCCGGCCGCGATAGCCGGTGTGATTGCACGCCTCGCAACCGCGCCCGCGAAAGTAAACGTGGCTGGAAGAAGAAAGACCCAGTTTTTCAAGTTGCCAGTCATCGGGGCTGTGAGGTTCCTTGCAGCGAGCACAAAGCTTTCGGTAGAGACGCTGTGCCACCACCAGAATTAAGGACGAGGCCAGAATGTGAGGCGACTGACCCATCTCGATCAGACGGGGGATGGCCCCAGCCGCATTGTTGGTATGCAGCGTGGCCAACAAGAGATGTCCTGTCAATGCGGCGCGCGTGGCCATTTCGGCTGTTTCCTGGTCACGGATCTCGCCAACCAGAATCACATCGGGGTCCTGCCGCAAAAAGGCCCTCAAGCCCGCCGCGAATGTGAGTCCGGCCTTGGTGTTGACTTGTGATTGCCGGATCAATGGAATTTCGTACTCCACCGGATCCTCGATCGTCATGATGTTCTTTTCTAGCGAATTCATGAAGTTGAGCGCCGAGTACAACGTCGTGGTCTTGCCCGAACCGGTGGGTCCGGTGACAAGGATCATCCCATAAGGCCGGCCCAAGGCTTCCTTGAATGTTACGAAATTCTGTTCCGAGAATCCCAGTTGATGCAGGCCCTGTAGCAGCTTTGATTTGTCAAGGAACCTCAGCACTACGTTCTCGCCGAAAAGAGTCGGAAAGAAGGACGCGCGGACATCAATGGGCCTCTTGTCTACGTTGAAGGTGATGCGGCCATCTTGGGGCAACCGGCTCTCAGCAATGTTGGCGCCTGCCATGATCTTCAGTCGGGCGACAACAGAAGGCAGGATCTTGCGCGGAAGCGCATTGCCAAGATGCAAGATTCCATCCACCCGGTAGCGGGTTCTCACCAGTTGCTGCTCCGGCTCGATATGCAGATCGGTCGCTTCCTTTCGGACGCAATTGGTGAGCAGTAGATCCACCAGCCGAATGATGGGCGCCTCTTCGGTTCCTTTGGAGAGCGGATCGCTTTCGTTCAACTCAGCCGAAGCAATGCCAACACATTCCTCAATACTTTCTTCAATGGAGCTTGGATGTTCATACAAGCGAACAATCGCCTTCAGGATCGCTTCATGGGAGGATGAAACCGCATGAACGGTAACGTTGAATCGACTTTCTATCTCGGAAATTGTGAGAACGTCGTACATGTTGGCCATGACCACAGTCAAAACGCCGCTGACCAGGCTGGCCGGCACGATTTTTCGTTCCCGAGCATACTCTTCGGTGATTATGGAGAGGCACTCAGGGGAAATCTCCAGAGTTTCCAGATCGACGTGCTCTGTGCCGAACTGGTTTGCCAGAGCCAATGACAGGTCGTGGGACGATAGAAATCCCAGCTTGTGGAGGACTTCGCCGAGCAGTTCGCCCGTCCGGCTTTGCTGTTGAAGGGCAATGGCCAGCTGCTGAGCGGAGATCGCTCCAGCAGCCAGCAGCTGCTCACCGAGAAATGCCTTCTTGTTAATTGCTTCCGTTTTCAGGGGCATGGCTCGTCAGGCTTCGCATCAAGTTTGGCGAAGTCAGGCTCAGACCTCGAGCGGGGCGCGGTGGGTCGCTGGAACCTTCGATCTACGTCCTTCGTGCTGCCAAACTCTTGGAGAAACTATCGGTGTTTACCTCAGACGATAACCGATATCATCCTGAGCAAGCGCTAGCACTCCGTTGTTGGGAATAGCCTGGTTGAAAGCGGTGTTGATCACGCCGTTCGGACCGGCCGAGATTACCCATACGGCGTTATTGGCGCTGAACATATTTCCTACGTTGACTGCGTAGCGGTTGCCCCACGGATCGCTTGTGAAACTGGTATGGTAAGGTCCGCTCCAACGAAATTCGCCGGTTGCGTTGTAGATGTTGACAGCTTGGTTCTTGGGACGGTTTGAAACCAGATGGTAGGCCATCAGATCGGCGGTGGCAGCGGTCGTGGCCTGGCCCCAATTAGCAGCTGCTCCAGCTGCTGTGGGGGTTGCGCCTTCGCCGACCAATAGAGTTAGAGCAGCGGCTCCAGTCGCTCCGCTGGCATCCATGTTCGGCCATCGTCCTGTGTCCTTATAGAAGGAGGCGAGTGTAGAGCCGACAACCTGACAATCGTTCTGAGCCCTAGCACGCTTGGAATCATCCAAGTGCTTAATGACGCTTGGTGTGATGATTCCGGCCAGGATCGCGACAACTGCGATGGCGACAATGACTTCGATGAGAGTAAACCCCTTATTTGCTTCTTGGTGCATGATGCAATCTCCTTGCGTGCGGCAGACTAGGCTTGATCGGATCGAAGGCCTCATGTGCCTAGCTAGCTATATCGTGTCTTTCTGTATTGACTTTAGAGAAAGTTTTGAGGGATGAAAGGATCACGGTTCCTGCTGAAGTCGAATTGCGCGCGTCAATTATTCGGCTTGAGCAATAGGACGTGAATGCTTTGCTTCAAAGTGAGGATGGGAATCACTCCACCTCCATGGAACTGTAAACGCCACAGACTATCCGGTCGAGGACTGCGATCTCGGGTTGATCCGTTGTTTAATCGAGGCAAAATCAGATGGAACCGGAATCAAGCAAGAAGAGTTATGGGAGAGAGCGATGTTGGGAAATCTGGAACAAGGAATCGCGACGGGTTGTCCTTGAGTGGCTACGTTCACATGATCTTCTTAATCGGGGGCTTTTGTCCACGTCCTGCTCGTT
>Ga0187893_10012858_pt1 | contig 11780 bp, 13 predicted proteins | sample MA1701074metaG_FD_139574 | JGI IMG/M metagenome (GOLD analysis project Ga0187893, IMG submission 139574) | White microbial mat communities from a basaltic lava cave in the Kipuka Kanohina Cave System on the Island of Hawaii, USA - MA170107-4 metaG ... | reverse complement strand
CGGACCGCGAGACGCTGGGGCGCGTGCACCAGCCGCTCTCGGTGGTGGACCTGCTCGACGCCGGCCGCGGCGCGCACTCGTGGGGCGTGGGCGAGGCGCTCGCGGAGATCCGGCGCGCGGGCGAGGGCGCGGTGGTGCTGCTCAACTGCGGCCAGTCCGACAACGCGCTCGAGGCGCAGCTCGCGGAGACGCGCCCGGCGCGCGCCGCGCGCGGCATGGACCTGCGCACCTACGGCATCGGCGCGCAGATCCTGCGCGACCTCGGCATCGGCAAGATGCGGCTGATGGCCGCGCCGCGCAAGATGCCGAGCATGACAGGCTTCGGTCTCGAGGTGACGGGGTACGTCGAGCGGGCGGCGTGATGAACGCTCCGCGGCTCGGCATCGTCCACTCCCGCTTCAACGAAGAGATCGGCAAGGCGCTCCTCGGCACGGCGCGCGCCGAGGTGGCGCGGCTCGGGGCGCAGGCCGAGTTCGTCGAGGTCGCCGGCGCGCTCGAGATCCCGCTGGCGCTGCAATGGATGGCGCAGTCCGGGCGCTTCGACGCGCTCGCCGCGATCGGCGCCGTGATCCGCGGCGACACCTACCACTTCGAGATCGTCGCCAACGAGTCGGCGCGCGGGCTGATGGATGTCGCGCTCGAGTTCGGCATCCCGGTGGCGAACGGCATCCTCACCACCGACAACGAGGCGCAGGCGCTCGCGCGCAAGGACAAGGGCGCGGAAGCAGTGCGCGTCGCGCTCGAGATGGCGCGCATGCGGCGCGAGCTCGCGGAGCGCTGGCGATGAGGACCGCCCGCCGCCGGGCGCGCGAGGTGGCGCTGCAGGCGCTTTACGCCTGGCTGCTGGCGGACGGGGACGCGCTCGCGCATGCGCGCACGCTCGCGGGCTGGGAGCGCTGCGACGCCGCGCTTGCCGAGGACCTGATCGGCGGCGTTACCGCGCGCGCCGGGGAGCTCGAGGCGCGCATCGCGCCCTGCCTCGACCGCTCCTACGCCTCGCTTTCTCCGGTGGAGCGCGCGATCCTGCTGATCGGGGCGTACGAGCTCGCCGCGCGTCCCGAGACGCCGTTCAAGGTCGTGCTCAACGAGGCGGTCGACCTCGGCAAGAGCTTCGGCGGCACCGGCGGGCACAAGTTCGTGAACGGCGTGCTGGAGCGGCTGGCGGGCGAGCTGCGCGCCGAGGAGCTCGCCCGGGCGCGCAAGACCGCGTAGCCGCTTGCCTTCCGAGTTCGAGCTGATCCGGAAGTTCTTCGAGCGCCCGGCGCGCAGCGCCGTGCTCGGCGTGGGCGACGATGCGGCGCTGCTGCGCCCGGCGGCGGGGATGGAGCTGGCCGTGTCCTGCGACCTGCTGCTCGAGGGCCGGCATTTCCGCGCCGGCGCCGAGCCGCGCGTGCTCGGGGGCAAGGCGCTCGCCGTCAACCTCTCGGACATGGCGGCGATGGGCGCCGCGCCGCGCTGGGCGACCCTCGCCCTCGCCCTGCCGGCCGCCGACGAGGCGTGGCTCGCGGCGTTCGCCGGCGGCTTCTTCGCGCTCGCCGGGCGCTACGGCGTGGAGCTGATCGGCGGCGACACGGCGCGCGGCGCGCTCTCGATCTGTGTCACGGTTCTGGGCGAGGTCCCGGCGGGGCGCGCGCTGCGCCGCTCTGGCGCCGTGCCCGGCGACGACCTCTGGGTCTCGGGCGAGCTCGGCGGGGCGGCCCTCGGGCTGGCGCGCCCGGAGCTCGCCGGCGCCGCAAGACGGCTGCACGAGCCCGAGCCGCGCGTCGAGCTGGGGACGAGATTGCGCGGGCTGGCGAGCGCCGCGATCGACGTCTCGGACGGCTTTGCGCAGGACCTGGGGCACATCCTCGAGCGCTCCGGCTGCGGCGCGCGGGTCGAGTACGAGCGCCTGCCGAAAGCGGCCGAGTTCGCGCGCCTCGCCGATCCGGCGCTCGAGCGGCGCTGCGTGCTCGCGGGAGGCGACGATTACGAGCTCGTCTTCACCGTGCCGCAATCGGCGCGCGGCGAGATCGAGGCGCTCGCGCGCCACGCCGGCGTCGGGCTCGCGCGCGTGGGCGCGATCGTCGCCGGCGAGCCGAAGCTCAGCGTGGTCGACGCCGCGGGCCGCACGCTCGCCCTCGAGCGCGGCTTCGACCATTTCGCGGCATGATGCTCGCGCGCCCGAGCGCGGGATTCGCGTTCTCCCACCCGGCGCACTTCATCGCCTTTGGCTTCGGCGCCGGGCTCGCGCCCTTCGCCCCCGGGACGGCGGGCACGCTGCTCGCTTTCCCGATCTCGTGGCTGCTCGGGCGCGGCTACCAGCCGCTCGAGCTGCTCGCGGTGATCGCGCTGCTCTTCGCCATCGGCGTCTGGGCCTGCGAGCTGACCGGCAGGCACCTCGGGATCTCGGATCACGGCGCGATGTGCTGGGACGAGATCGTCGCCTTCTTGCTCGTGCTCGCGCTCGTGCCGCCCGACCCGTGGTGGCAGGCGGCGGCGTTCTTCCTGTTCCGTGCTTTCGATGTGCTGAAGCCGCCGCCGATCCGGGAGCTCGAGCTGCGCCTGCGGGGCGGCTTCGGCGTCATGCTCGACGATCTGCTCGCCGCGGGCTACACGTTGCTGGTGCTCGCGATCGCGAAGAGGCTCTTCTTCTGATGCTCGAGCTCGCTGAAAAAGTGGGGGCGGGCCTGAAATCGGCCGGCGCGGTGCTGGCGACGGCGGAATCGTGCACCGGCGGGTGGGTGGCGCAGGCGGTGACGTCGGTCTCGGGCTCCTCGGACTGGTTCGAGCGCGGCTTCATCACCTATTCGAACGACGCCAAGGTCGAGGTCCTCGGCGTCGGCCGCGCGACGCTCGAGCGCCACGGCGCGGTGAGCGAGCAGACCGCGCGCGAGATGGCGCAGGGCGCGCTGCGCCACAGCAAGGCGACGCTCGCGGTGGCGGTCACCGGGGTCGCGGGCCCGACCGGCGGCACGACTGCGAAGCCGGTCGGCATGGTCTGTTTCGCCTGGGCCCGCGGGGGTAAGATGCAGAGCGAAACGCGGCGGTTCGAAGGCGACCGCGAGAGCGTTCGCCGCCAGTCCGTGATCCGCGCACTGGAAGGAATTCTGGAGATCCTGTGAGCCAGCGCATCCGCCCTGCGGCAGTGGCCGGCGCCTTCTACCCGGGCGATCCCCGCGCGCTCGCCGCGGAGGTCGAGGAGCTGCTCGACGGCGTCGAGCGCTTCGAGCCGCACTTCACTCTGCCCAAGGCGCTCATCGTGCCGCACGCCGGCTACATCTACTCGGGGTCGGTGGCGGCGGCGGCCTACGATGAGCTCGCGCCCGCGCGCGGCGCGGTGAAGCGGGTGGTGCTGCTCGGCCCGGTGCATCGCGTGCCGGTGCGCGGCCTCGCGCTGCCCGCCTGCGAGGCTTTCGAGACCCCGCTCGGCCAGGTCGCCGTGGACGCGGAAGCCGCGCGCTCGCTCGCCGGCATGGAGCAGGTCGTGACGAGCGCGCCGGCGCACGCCGAGGAGCATTCGCTCGAGGTGCAGCTGCCGTTCCTGCAGAAGACGCTGGGCGCGTTCTCGGTCGTGCCGCTCGCGGTGGGCGATGCCTCGACCGCCGAGGTGGCGCAGGTGATCGAGCGTCTCTGGGGCGGGCCGGAGACCCTGGTGGTGCTCTCCACCGATCTCTCGCACTACCACCCGTACGACGAGGCGCGGCGCATCGATCGCGGCACGGTGACCCGCATCGCCTCCCTGGCCACCGATCTCGACCACGAGGAGGCCTGCGGCGCGACGCCGCTCAACGGCCTGCTGCACGTCGCGCGCGCGAAGGGGCTCGCCATCCGGCTGCTCGCCGCCTGCAACTCGGGCGACACCGCGGGCGGCAAGGGGCGCGTCGTGGGCTACTCGGCGTTCGCGCTGCACGAAGGCGAGCCGGTGTCGCGCGAGGAGGCGGGCGCGACGCTGCTTGCGATCGCGCGCGGCACGATCGCGCACGCGCTGGGGCTCGCGCCCGAGCCGCCGCGGATTGCGGGCGCGCCGTGGCTCGAGCGCGCCGCGGCGACGTTCGTCACCCTGGTCAGGGACGGCGAGCTGCGCGGCTGCATGGGGAGCCTCGCCGCAGAGCGGCCGCTCGGCAAGGACGTGGCGGAGAACGCGCTCGCCGCGGCGTTGCGCGACCCGCGCTTCGCGAAGCTCACGGTCGAGGACTGGGCGCGCTGCGAGGTCGAGGTGTCGCTGCTCTCGGCCGCGAAGCCGGTGCGCTTCGCCGACGAGGCGGACCTCCTCGCGCAGTTGCGCCCCGGCGAGGACGGCGTGATCCTCGAATCCGAGGGCAAGCGCGCAACCTACCTGCCGCAGGTGTGGGAAGGGCTCCCCGACCGGCGTCGCTTCCTCGAGGAGCTGAAGAAGAAAGCGGGCGTCCCGGAGACGACGCGCCTCGGCCGGTGCAGGGTGTTGCGCTACCGAGTGGTAAAGTGGACACAAGGGAAGCTGCACTAGGATGATTCCCGAGACCTCATTCCCCGGCCGCTGGTGGCACACGCTGCCCGACGGGCGCGTGCAGTGCGACCTGTGCCCGCGCGACTGCCGGCTGCACGAGGGGCAGCGCGGCATGTGCTTCGTGCGCAAGATGGAAGGCGGCCGCATGGTGCTCACCACCTACGGCCGCTCCTCGGGCTTCTGCATCGATCCGGTGGAGAAGAAGCCGCTCAACCATTTCTTCCCCGGGACGAGCATCCTCTCCTTCGGCACCGCCGGCTGCAACCTGGCGTGCAAGTTCTGCCAGAACTGGGACATCTCCAAGTCGCGCGAGATGGACCGCCTGATGGACCAGGGCTCGCCGGAGGTGATCGCGGCGGCGGCGGTCAAGCTCGGCTGCAAGTCGGTCGCCTTCACCTACAACGACCCCGTGATCTTCGCCGAGTACGCGATGGACATCGCCGACGCCTGCCATGAGCGCGGCGTGCAGGCGGTCGCGGTGACCGCGGGCTACATCCAGCCCGAGGCGCGGCGCGAGTTCTACGCCAAGATGGACGCGGCCAACGTGGACCTGAAGGGCTTCACCGAGGATTTCTACTTCCGCATCTGCGGCGGCAGGCTCAAGCCCGTGCTCGATACTCTGGTCTACCTCGTCAAGGAGACCAGCGTCTGGACCGAGATCACGACGCTGCTGATCCCCGGCAAGAACGACTCGGACGAGGAGATCGACGCCGAGTGCCGCTGGATCGCCGCGAACCTCGGCCGCGACGTGCCGCTGCACTTCACCGCCTTCCACCCGGACTGGAAGATGATGGACGTGGAGCACACGCCGCCGGCGACGCTCACGCGGGCGCGCGCGATCGCGCTGCGCCACGGCCTGCGCTACGTCTACACCGGCAACGTGCACGACGAGGAGGGCGGCACGACCAGCTGTCCCTCCTGCGAGCAGCCGCTCATCGTGCGCGACTGGTACGACATCCGCGCCTACCGCGTCACCCCGCAGGGCGCCTGCACGCATTGCGGCGCGCAGCTCCCCGGGCGCTATCAGAAGTTCGGCAAGCCGTTCGGACCGCGGCGCATCCCGGTGCGCATCAGCGCCGCCCGCGCGTTCGCGTGACCCTCCGGCCGGGCTCGGGCGGGTTCAGTTCTTCAGCAGCTCGATGAGCGCGGTGTTGTCCCAGCGCCCCGCGCCGCGCGCGTTGAGGCGGCCGAAATACTGCTCGATGAGCGCGGTGCCGGGGAGCGGCGCGCCGTTCTTCTTCGCCTCCGCGAGCGCGATGTTCAGGTCCTTGCGCATCCAGTCGCAGGCGAAGCCGAAGCCCTCGAACTTGCCCTCGACCATGGTCTTCCAGCGATTGTCGAGCTGCCAGGACTGCGCCGCGCCCTTCGAGATCACCGCGATCACCTTCTCCATGTCGAGGCCGGCGCGCTTGCCGAAGTTGAGCCCCTCGGCGAGGCCCTGCAGCATGCCGACGATGACGACCTGGTTCACCATCTTGGTGAGCTGCCCGGAGCCGGGGCCGCCGATCCGCGCGCACATCTTGGCGTAGACGTCGAGCACGGGCTTGGCGCGCTCGAAATCCGCCGGCTCGCCGCCGCACATGATGCCGAGCTGTGCGTTGACGGCGCCGGCCTGCCCGCCGGAGACCGGGGCGTCGACAAAGCCCAGGCCTTTCTTCTTGCACTCGGCGTGCAGCTCGCGCGCGACGATCGCCGAGGCGGTGGTGTGATCGACGAGCACCGCCCCCTTGCCCATGCCGGCGATCGCGCCGCCCTCGCCGAAGGCGACCGCGCGCACGTCATCGTCGTTGCCGACGCACATCATGATGAAGTCCTTGCCCTGCGCCGCCTCTTTCGGGGTGGCCGCCGACCTGCCGCCGTAGTCCTTCGCCCACTGCTCGGCCTTCGCCGCGGTGCGGTTGTAGACCGTGACCTCGTGGCCGCCTTTCTTGCGCAGGTGGCCCGCCATCGGGTAGCCCATGACGCCCAGGCCGAGGAAAGCAATTTTCGCCATCGCTTTGTCTCCCAAGGGTTTTTGGCATTTTAGCGCAGGCGGTTTGACAGCATCCTGTCAACGAACCACAATACATGTGCATTTATACAGTATCCGGTGTTGGCCCGGGCCCCGCCCGCCGCAGATGCCGACGACCAGAACAAGAGGTACAGCATGGACGACAACAGGCAGAAGGCGCTCGCCGCGGCGCTGTCGCAGATCGAGAAGCAGTTCGGCAAGGGCTCCATCATGCGGATGGACGCCGAGGCGGCCAAGGACGTGCAGGTGGTCTCGACCGGGTCGCTCGGCCTCGACCTCGCGCTCGGCGTCGGCGGGCTGCCGCGCGGCCGGGTGTGCGAGGTCTACGGGCCTGAGTCCTCCGGCAAGACCACGCTCACGCTGCAGGTGATCGCGCAGGTGCAGAAGGCGGGCGGCACCGCCGCCTTCATCGACGCGGAGAACGCGCTCGACGTCGGCTACGCCGCCAAGCTCGGTGTCAGGACCGAGGACCTGCTGATCAGCCAGCCCGACACGGGCGAGCAGGCGCTCGAGATCGCCGACATGCTGGTGCGCTCGGGCGCGGTGGACGTGATCGTGATCGACTCGGTCGCCGCGCTCACCCCCAAGGCCGAGATCGAGGGCGAGATGGGCGAGCCGCAGATGGGACTGCAGGCGCGCCTGATGAGCCAAGCGCTGCGCAAGCTCACCTCGAACATCAAGCGCACCAACACCCTGGTCATCTTCATCAACCAGATCCGCATGAAGATCGGGGTCCTCTTTGGCAACCCCGAGACCACCACCGGCGGCAACGCCCTCAAGTTCTATGCGTCGGTGCGCATGGACATCCGCCGCATCGGCTCGATCAAGAAGGGCGACGAGGTGGTCGGCTCCGAGACGCGCGTCAAGATCGTGAAGAACAAGGTCGCGCCCCCGTTCAAGCACGCCGAGTTCGACATCCTGTACGGCGAGGGCATCTCGCGCGAGGGCGAGGTGCTCGAGCTCGGCGTCCTGCACGGCGTGCTCGAGAAGTCGGGCGCCTGGTACGTCTACAACGGCGACCGCCTGGGGCAGGGCAAGGACAACGCGCGCGACTTCCTGAAGGAGAACCCCGCGCTCGCGCGCGAGATCGAGGCGAAGATCCGCGACAAGGCGGGCGTCGCCGCACCCGCGGCCCCGGCCGTCGCGCCGCCCGCGGAGGACGGCAAGGTCGAGCGGCTGCCGGCGCGCAAGCGCGGCTGATTGAGGGACCAGCCGGACTCGGCGCAGGAGCTGCACGCGCGAGCGTTACGGCTGCTCGCGCGCCGCGAGCACTCCCGCGCCGAGCTCGCCCGCAAGCTCGGGCCGCGCGCCGAGTCCGCCGAGGCGCTCGCTGCGCTGCTCGATGCGCTGGAGCGCAAGCGCCAGCTTTCGGATGAGCGCTACGCCGCGGAGCGCGTCCGCACTCTTTCCCGCAAGTACGGCGCCGCGAAAATCCGCCAGGATCTCAAGGCCCGGGGAGTTGCGGGCGAGCTGATCCGGCGCGTCTCGAGCGAAGGCGAGCTCGAAGCCGCGAGGGCCATTCTGCAGCGCAAGTATCGCAACCCGGCAGGCACACGGGCGGAGCGAGCGAAGCGCGCTCGCTTTCTCCAGGGACGAGGCTTTTCGTACGAAATAATCCAGAAACTGCTGTCAGCGCGCAGCGCCGACTGAGCGTTCTCCTCGATACGCGATAGCGGGAGAGGAGGTGAATCTGATGGATCAAGCACAGGCATTGGCAATCGTGCGCTCGCTCGCCAACGGCGTCGACCCGGCGAGCGGCGAGGCGTTCGCGCCCGACAGCCCGTACCAGCGGGCCGACACGGTGCGCGCGCTGTTCGTCGCGGCCGGGGCGCTGGAGCGCTCAGAGCGCTTCTCGCGCCGGCGCGGCGACCTGCCGGCGAAGGCCGGGCAGCCCTGGAGCGAGGAGGAGGACCGCAAGCTCCTCGCCTCGTTCGACGGCGGGCGCGGGCTCGTCGAGCTCGCATCGGCGCACGAGCGCACGCAGACGGGAATCCGCGCGCGGCTCGTCAAGTACGGCCGCCTCGCGGCCTAGCGGCAAGGACGCGCGGCGCCCGGGCGCCGCCCGCCCTTCCCGTAGAATGGCGGGTGCCGTGAAATCCGCCGAGATCCGCTCGAGTTTCCTCGAGTATTTCCGGTCGAACGGGCACGCCATCGTCGCCTCCAGCCCGCTCGTGCCGGCGAACGACCCGACGCTGCTGTTCGTCAACTCCGGGATGGTGCAGTTCAAGGACGTCTTCCTCGGCAGGGAAACGCGCGCCTACAAGCGCGCCACCAGCTCGCAGCGCTCGGTGCGCGCGGGCGGCAAGCACAACGACCTCGAGAACGTCGGCTACACCGCGCGCCACCACACGTTCTTCGAGATGCTCGGCAACTTCTCCTTCGGCGACTACTTCAAGAAGGACGCCATCCGCTTCGCCTGGGAGCTGCTGACGAAGGTCTACGGGCTGGCGCCCGAGCGCCTCTGGACCACGGTCTACCAGACCGATGACGAGGCCTACGAGCACTGGACCGGGATGATCGGGGTGCCGGCGGAGCGCTGCCTGCGCGTCGGCGACAAGCCGGGCGGCGCGCAGTACCAGTCGGACAACTTCTGGCAGATGGCCGACACCGGCCCCTGCGGGCCGTGCAGCGAGATCTTCTATGACCACGGCCCGGCGATCGAGGGCGGGCCGCCGGGCTCGCCGCAGGAGGAGGGCGACCGCTACGTCGAGATCTGGAACCTGGTGTTCATGCAGTACGACCGTGACGCGAGCGGGGTGCTCACGCCGCTGCCCAAGCCTTGCGTCGACACCGGCATGGGCCTGGAGCGCATCGCTGCGGTGCTGCAGGGCAAGCACTCCAACTACGAGATCGACCTGTTCCAGGACCTGATCCGCGCCGCGGCGCGCGAGACCGCGCAGAAGCAGCTGAAGAATCCTTCCCTCAACGTGATCGCCGACCACATCCGCGCCTGCGCCTTTCTCGTCGTGGACGGCGTGATCCCGTCCAACGAGGGTCGGGGGTACGTCCTGCGGCGCATCATCCGGCGCGCGATCCGCCACGGCTACAAGCTCGGGCAGAAGCGGCCCTTCTTCCACCGCCTGGTCGAGGACCTCGACCGCGCCATGGGCAAGGCCTACCCCGAGCTCGGCGCCGCGAAGAGGAACGTCGCGCAGGCTCTGCGCACCGAGGAAGAGCGCTTTGCCGAGACGCTGGAGAACGGCATGGGCCTGCTGGAGAGCGCGCTCGCTTCGGGCGAGAAGCTGCTCGACGGCGAGACCGTGTTCCGGCTCTACGACACCTTCGGCTTCCCCGTGGACCTGACCGCCGACATCTGCCGCGAGCGCGGCGTGCGCATCGACATGGCGGGGTTCGAGACCGCGATGGAGGCGCAGCGCGAGCGGGCGCGCGCGGCGAGCAGGTTCGCGGCCGCGGCCGAGCTGGCGTACTCGGGCGGCAGGACCGAGTTCCACGGCTACCAGGCGCTCAGCCTCGCCGCGCGGGTGGTGGCGCTCTACCGCGAGGGCTCGGCGGTCGAGGCGCTGAAGGCGGGCGAGCCTGGGGTCGTGGTGCTCGATCGCACGCCGTTCTACGCCGAGTCGGGCGGCCAGGTCGGCGACCGCGGCGAGCTCGTCGGCTCCGCCGGCACGTTCTCGGTCGCGGACACGCAAAAGATCCAGCCCGAGGTCTTCGGCCACCACGGCACGCTCAAGACCGGCGCGCTCAAGGTCGGCGACGAGGTCGAGGCGAGCGTCGATACGGACTTGCGCCGGCGCACGATGCGCAATCACTCGGTCACGCACCTCATGCACAAGGCGCTGCGCGAGGTGCTGGGCGCGCACGTGCAGCAGAAAGGATCGCTGGTCGACGCGGAGAAGACGCGCTTCGACTTCTCCCACGACCGGCCGATGAGCGAGGAGGAGATCCGCCGCGTCGAGGCGATCGTCAACGACGAGATCCTGCAGAACACGCCGACGCGCGCGCAGATCATGCCGATCGAGGAGGCGAAGAAATCGGGCGCGGTGATGCTGTTCGGCGAGAAGTACGGCGACGAGGTCCGCGTGCTCGACATCGGGTCCTCGCGCGAGTTCTGCGGCGGCACGCACGTCGAGCGCACCGGCGACATCGGCGTCTTCAGGATCTACGCTGAGGGCGGCGTGGCGGCCGGCATCCGCCGCGTCGAGGCGACCACGGGCGCGCGCGCGCTCGCCCTGATGAACAGCCAGCTGCAGGAGCTCAACGACGTCGCGAGGCAGCTCAGGGCGCAACCCGGCGGCGGGCGGGTGGAGAAAGCGGTGCTCGCCCTGCTCGAGGAGAGGAAGGCGCTCGAAAAGGAGCTCGCGCGCCTGCGCTCGAAGCTTGCCATGGGGCAGGGCGGCGACCTCGCCTCGCAGGCGGTGGACGTCAAGGGCGCCAAGGTGCTGGCCGCGACCGTCGAGGGGGCCGACGCGAAAGCGCTGCGCGAGGCGATCGACAAGCTGAAGGATCGCCTGAAGAGCGCTGCGATCGTGCTCGGCAGCGTGCAGGACGGCAAGGTCTCCCTGATCGCGGGCGTGACCGGTGATCTGGTGGGGAAGGTGAAGGCCGGGGAGCTCGTCAACTACGTTGCCCAGCAGGTCGGCGGCAAGGGCGGCGGCCGCGCGGACATGGCGCAGGCCGGCGGCACCGACGCCGCCAAGCTCCCGGCGGCGCTGCAGTCGGTCCGGCCATGGGTCGAGCAGAGGCTCTGAGCAGGCGCTAGCCGTGCATCGATACTGCCCGCTGTGCGCGGCGCCGCTCGCGGCACGCGGTGCGGACGGCCGGCTCGCCTGCAGCTGCGGCTACGTGCACTGGGACAACCCGGTCCCGGTGGTCGCGGCGATCGTCGAGCACGAGGGCGCGGTGGTCCTCGCGCGCAACAGGGCCTGGCCCGACCCGAAGATGTTCGGGCTGATCACCGGGTTCCTGGAGAAGGGCGAAACCCCCGAGGAAGCGGTGCGGCGCGAGGTGAAGGAGGAGCTCGACCTCGAGCCGCTCGGGGTCGCGCTGGTCGGCCTCTATCCGTTCGCGCGCCGCAACAAGCTGAGCATCGCCTACCACGTGCCGGCGCGCGGTGCGATCGGGCGGAACGAGGAGCTCCCCGATTACCGCCGCATCGCGCCCGGCAAGCTCCGGCCCTGGGACTTCGGCACCGGGCTCGCGGTGCGCGACTGGCTCGCGCGCCGCGGCGCGACCGGCTAGAAGCCGATCCGCTGGCGCTTGGCGCCGCGCGGGTCGCGCACGTCCTCGGGGGCAAGCTCGGCGCGCCCGGCGATCTTGGCGCTGCCGAAGGCTTCGCGCACCGCG
>Ga0187893_10012857_pt1 | contig 11780 bp, 11 predicted proteins | sample MA1701074metaG_FD_139574 | JGI IMG/M metagenome (GOLD analysis project Ga0187893, IMG submission 139574) | White microbial mat communities from a basaltic lava cave in the Kipuka Kanohina Cave System on the Island of Hawaii, USA - MA170107-4 metaG ... | reverse complement strand
GTGTCTCTCGACTCGGTCGTGTATTCCTTCGAGCGGGGGCATTCGCCGGAGGCGATCCAGAAGAGTTTCCCACGACTGAAGCTGGCCCAAATCTACGGCGCGATCGCCTTTTATTTGGACCATCAGGCGGAGGTTCGGCAGTACCTGGAAAACGAGGAGCAAAGGATTCAGGAATCGACCATTCCGCTCAGTGAAGCCAACCCCGAACTTTGGAACAGGCTTCAGCGCGCGAGAGAGGAATTGCGGAAGCCGAGATAGTGAGCATCCGATTCCTTGCGGATGCCGATCTGGATTTCGCAATAGTTCAGGGCGTCCGCCGTCGCGAGCCGTCGGTTGATTTCAAGAGCGCCAACGATGCCGGCCTCGAAGAATTGCCGGACGACAAAGTCCTCGAGATTGCGGCAAGCGAGGGCCGAGTGCTCGTATCACACGATAAACGAACCATGCCCGTCCATTTCGCCGCGAGGATCAGGTTGGGTCTGCGAAGTCCTGGAGTGTTGCTGGCCGTACCACGAGCAACTGTCGGCGAGGTTGTCGACTCGTTGCTAATCATCTGGTCGGCATCCAGCGAATCGGACTGGGCAGACCAGATACACTATTTGCCGTCGCTATCTCGCCACGTGTTTCGCTGAAGCCCATACGGCCCCGGCTGGCGTGAGATTGTATTTTCGACTTGTGGCTTGCCCGAAGCCAATTCGACGTGATTCCATGACCGCACTAACCCCGAGCGCGCGCAACCGATTGCGCGTCGCCGCATCGTCGCGCCAAATATCTCGAAGGCCGAGCAGAGACCTAACAACCACCACGGAAACAGGCTTGTCCCAAAGTGGCCACCGCACCGCGCAATCCTCCTGCCAGCTATCGGGTGTTGCGGCCCTCCAGCCCACGACGCCCATGCCTCCGCGGACCGGCATCGCAGGAAAAAAACGCAGCGCTTCGAACGCTAGCCGGTTCGCCCCCCAAAGAGTCTTCGGCTCGTTTCCCCCCGCTGTGGGATCCTGTTCCATGAGTGCGTAGCGGCGGTCGTCGGCAGTGTCCCAACGCAGCGAGTACTTCATGTCCCTTGGTATCCATGGACCGAACAGCGCCTGCTTCAGATGCTCCGGCCCACATAGGGTCATGATGTTTTCGACGCTTTCCAAGAAGTTCTGCTGGCTGTCCCCTCTGATCAGTGCCCAAGGTGAGGACAGCATGCGCTCATCGGGTCGATTGGGGTCGCTAACACCGTAGCTGGCCGAGATATCGATCCACCCCCGATTGCTTGAAGAACATTCTGCTCCAGCGGCTTCGAAGTACGATGTAAGTTCACCGTTGGTCGCCGTCAGGTTCGTGCCGAGTGCGACGCAGGGATCGGCCGCACTCTTCATAAGCGCTAACTTAAAGAGTCGTTCCTTTTCACGGGCGTTCTCTTCAAGAGGGAGCAACTCAACTTGCCGGGCTTCCTTCGCGGCGGCACGACCGAGCTTGCGGCCTTTGATATCCTCGCGCTTCTTCTTGACGGCGGCTTTGGCACGCTTCATCTCTTTCTTAGCTTCATCGGCGACCGCTGCTGCCGAGCCGCGTTCCCGCCGAAGCAAGGCCGAGAGCACCTGTATGAGCACTTCTCGCGATTGCGGCTCGCCACTATTGTGTGCTTCCGGCAGCGCGTCCGAGCTGACGCAGAGCCGGGGTGTGAATGCGTCCCAGCCAAGACGAGCGCCCCGGCCGTTTTCTTCCAGGGTTACGAGCGCGCCGAGTGCCGCGAGGAAGCCCAGAGGGTTATCTCCGCGAGGGCCAGTCAGCGCGAACTCATACAGGGTCAAGGTGCTCCTCGTCTTCGGATCGGCGGTGGTCCGCAAGCCTCAGGATTGCTTCAAGCCAGGCCAAGCCCCACCAGCCGTATCGCTTTGTAAGCCGCCAATAGCGCTCGGCTATCCCACTATCGATCCTATGCATCAGGTGATTGCTTGTGCCCGAAAGCGATAAGGGACCGAGTTCCAGTTCGAACCCTACCGGCTCGGGATCGAACGCGGGCGGCACGAACGGGCGGCCAAAGCCATGATGCGTCACTACGAGATGCTGGACCAGGTCCCAATCGTTCGCCTTTGCGCGAAGTCGCTCCTCATGCTGGATGAGAGCGAGCGATTGAACCTCATGTCGTGCGTCCTTCGGGTAGCCAGCCAGCTTGCGAGCCCGCCGAATCGCCGCACGATCACGTGGATTCATTCCCGACTTCGCCAGCGGCCATTCGGCCAGGGCAGCAGCGATCTCGTCGCCGCCGTGAAGCCACTGCTGAAATCGCGAGTCAACTTTGCCGACGTCGTGCAGCACAGCTGCAAGAGCGATGTCGGAGATCACGCTCGGCGGCAATCCGACTGCCCTCGCGAATCGTTTCGCATACCCGCGCACTCTGACACAGTGGCGTTTGAGCGGCACTGGAACGCCCGATGAAGACCCATCCTCGGAGGTGCTGAGGTCCTCACCAGAGCTCCGCGCTCCAGCGATGGCGAACTCTCCGGCATTGGTAACAAGCTTGCGTCGCCGATCGCGCGCCAGATGAGACGCGAGTCCAGTCAGCCACTCCGGCACATTGGGTGCTGAACCCAGGCGTGCCAACGATCCCTCCGGAGCCGGAGAGTTCTCTTGACCAGATGCCCACGTTCTTAGATCGTTCGCAGCGGCTCGCGCTTCATCGCTGCCCGTAATTGAAGGCAGAAGCGCGTCCAGAGCCGCAAGACGCAACACAGGTCTGCGTCCTGCATGGAAAGCTACGGCGTCACCGATATCGCTAACGGGCTGTGTCGCGGCAGGATTCCAACCAAAGCCGTCGCAGCCTCCATACGCAGAGGGGACCACCACGACATCACCCGGTGAGATCGTGGCCGCATCCACAACCCTGGCATCGCTTATACCGCGCCAACGCAGCACCGGTTTCCTACTGGCGGGTATGTCGTCTTCGCGAGTGACACCTTCCAGATCGCCATCATCTTCGAGTTGACTACCCGCGTCACGTGCCACCCAGCGGCGGAACTCCCAGATCGGCACAGAACAACCTTCTCCAGTGACAGGCCTCTGGACTGCCACCCGATCGGCCCAATCCGCTGTGGGATGGTCCGGAAGATCACACCGCCAGATGACAGTCACGTCGGACGAGCAGGCTGTGGTCCCGTGCAGAAAGGCCGCGATATCTGGCTCGGGGTCTGGCCGCGGGTTCGTCTGGGCGAGCAGATCCAGGTGAGCCGGCAACAGCGGGTACGCCCCCAACGTTTTCTGGCACAGTCCCGCCAGGACCCCACCATCTGGCAGAATGGGCTCAATCGCATCGATGCCAAAATCGACTTCGGCCTGCGTACTCAACCACGCCCAAGTGCGACAGAGTGCCTGGCCATAGACACGATCCGGGAACTTGGCGCCGTCTCCCTGAACTTCAACCTGCTGTTCTGTAGCGACAATGATTCCGGGCAGAGCATCACCAAGCTGATCGATCCTGTTGACCCTTTCACCCAAGCGATCGAGTCGTCCGAATCGTTGCCGCAAGGCGTCTAAAGACGCGATTTCGGTAATCAAGTAGTCGAAGTCAAGATTTGCACCCACTTCAATGCACTGCGTGGCGACGACAGCTACCGGCGCGCCGGTTTGTTGACGCGAGCCCGCGCGCAATCTCGGCAACCACCGCGCAAGCAGGCGATCTCGTTCCCAGCCCCGAACGCGGCCGGTGAGCAGGATCTTCCGATCATCCGGAAGTTCGATCTGCTCAAACAGCATCCGCGCATCGCCAACCCGATTCACTACGATCGCCAACACGCCGCCGGCCATCAGGCGCAGGCGCGCGTGCGCCTGATCGCGGATTTCGTTAATGAGTCTCAGCCGGTCGTCCTTCCGGGGTGCTTCCACGAGCACCCGTTCGGTCTTCTTATTCGTGGAGAGGCGTGGCGCGAGATTCTCGTCCTTCCGATCGTCGTCATCCAGTTCAAAGTCGGCTTGCTCGTCAGGCGTTGCAGACATCTGAACGAGCGCAAGTCTGGGACCCATCGGCTGCTCCGCGAAATCCTGCCACCGGTCTGTGACAGCTCGCGTCGTTTCGCAGAACGCTTTCGCACAATGTGCCTCATCCACGATAAGCAGCGTATCCCGTCCGAGGAGACCGGCATGGATCGGCCACGATCGAGGGCCATGACCGCCATACGCGCGAAACAGCAATCGCGAGCCACACTGATCAACGGTTGATAGCACCACTGCTGGCTGCGCAGGCGACCTTGCCCATGTGTCGTCTCCAGCAATCCCGCCACGCAGTGTCGCGACTACTAGAGGTTCTTCCCCGCCCAGAGCGAGCAAAGCGCGGCTAACGTCGTGAAGGGGGTCAGCGGAATCGGCGAGGGCCTGTCGCAGCCGCGTAGCAATCGCGTTCGCCCGCAAAGCGGCTTCATCGACCACCACTCGCCGGTCCACAACAAAGACGATGCGGCGGCGCGCACATGCCGAACCGGCGGCAAGAGCAAGTATCGCGAGGTCAATAACCGCTGTCTTCCCGCTGGCCGTGGGTAGTTTGATCAAGCGCGGCCAACGCCCATTGTTCGGGTGAGGCGGACACAGCCACTGATGGAACAGCCGCCGCTGCCAAGGAAACGGACCTTTGTCCAGCTTAAGATTGTTCAGTTCACGGAACCAGCCGTCGAAGTGCGAGGTGTCGAGTTTCATTCCGCTCCCGCATCCAGTTGGCGGAAGATACCGTACCCTTGATGGCGTCCCGCTCCTACTAACACAGGTCCAGCGACCTGCTCAGCAAACACCAGTCGAACATGAGCGTGCGGACGTTTCGGTTTTCCCGGTCCGCTGGGGAGCGGTGGGAACCGTCGCGCCGGAGGTGCGCCTACAACCCAGGATACAGGTGCGGTACTTACTTCCACAGGGGCTGGCAGACCTGCAATCATGCAGGATTCGCGCACAAGCGCCGCTGCCTCTTCACCCCAGAGATCTCCCGGGTACCTGCCGAAGACAACGGGAGTTACGCTCGCCCAGACCTTAGCTGACCGACTCCAGGTGTCCTGCCACTTCTTAGTTGCATCGGAGCGCTCTATGCGCCACTCGCCCAAGTGGGCGATTGTCAGGGCCTCCACCCTCCCGAGCACGTGCAAACACGCCCTCCGCTCCTCCCGCGTCAGGTCCGAGGGAAGTGCCGCGGCAACGCCGAGGAGATGCGAACGTGCGTACTCATGTCCCACATCAGCAATCGGAATCAAAGCAAGGTGCGCACGCCTGCTTGGCTTGGGTGCTTCGGGCGTGCTCCCTTCAGCGTGCCCACTGATCGCTTCTGATATGGGCTGATCCGCTGCGGAAAGCAAGGCCTTTCGCCAGACGCCGATCACGCTGCTTGCGGCCTCGACAGGCAGCGGCGCGCCTCCTCCTGTCAGCCGGAACATGAAAAGTTCTTTGTGATGTCCGCGCCGGATTTCTCGCTGCTCCGGTGGCGGTCCGTATGTGGCCCATATGCTGTTCGTCGGCCTGCGCCGCGGGTCGGAGCTGTAAGCCTCGCGGAGATGTTGCAGTCGCCCCGAATGAGGCACGCGTAAGGTGATACTGCCGTCCTCAAGCGGCACCAACTTCGGATTTGTCGGGCTGAGCTCATTTAATGCTTCCACGGACACAAGAGAGGACGGATGTCCGAGACTTGCCACGGCAGTGGCAAGTCTCTCCAACTCCTGAAGCTGCTCCCGAGTCGGGGTTGCATCCGGCCACCACATCAGGACGACGTCATTGGTCAGCGAACCCGTGGGGATTCGCCGTGGCTGCCGATTTCGTCCTACCAATGTGCCCTGAATCAGGGACTCGCATTTCCCTTTCTTGCTGATCGGGTCCCATTTGTCGTTTACAGGCACGTGCCGCGGAACAACTGTCACGCTGAGCAATTCAGCGCAGCGGATCAGGGGAGGCGAGATATCATGAAGCTCTTCAAGGTACCGCAGTGCGCCTTCGCCAAGTTCGTTCTCGCCGAGATCGCCCCACGCCTGTACCAAGGCACAGAAGAGTCGGTCGGGATGAGGTGGCCACTCGACCTCATCTTTCTCATTCCCGCATCGGACATCACTTGCGGTGACCGAACCGCGCAAGTAAGTTATTCGGAAGCCGAACATCGCCGCTACTCCGTTGGTTCGGCTGCGAGTTTTCGGCTTTTCGCGATCGCCTCCGCCAAATCCTTCGTAGGCGTGAGATTCAGACATCCGTTCTGCCACGGTGGTTCTGCATTTCCGGTGGGCCAAGGGAGCGCGCATTCCAGCGCTGCATCCGTAGCGTCGTGGACCAGTTTGCTCGCCTCTTCAACGGACAGCGTGAATGGACAACTATGACCGGCCGTTAGAAGATCGAACACGAGTCCGTTTCGAGGAACGAGTTCGCAGCGGGAACGCAGGTTGAAGCCTGTCGACCACTGGCGTGCCACGGCCGCGAGTCCAAGCGCAGCGAGTGTCGTGCGTGCCGCGATGTTGGCCTTGGCCTGCTCCTCTGCGGATGCGTTTGCGGTCGGAAATCGTAATCGACGCAGGGCAGGAAGAGAAAGCACGCTGATCTGGCGGGCGAACTGTACGCTGACCCCGCCATGGTTGTATTTGTCTTCACCGGGCTTCCTCTTGTTCGGAGGAATCTCCAGGGACGGGGTTACGTTCCCCAGCCCGACTTTGGATAATTTGTCCGTTCCTTTCTCGACGTTTGCCCACGTGCGGTCGGGGTTTATTTTGATCGGAAGGCTTTCACCCGCGACTACAAGCAGGGGGTCCACGCGGCTGGCAGGCCGCCGACTATCTTCAGTCGCTCCAACCCCGATGATTTCCGACACGAGCGCCCGCTGGAACTTCTCACCGAGTCCGCCACGGGCACCATGTGAGTCCCACATGCCGAACAGCAGCGAGGTAGGGCAGAGGCCGAATATGCCGGTCGCATTCGCGCTACTCGAGTCATCAACGAGCCGACCGATTCGACTGCCCTGGCTCGCATCCCCGGGATGACGGAAGCGCTTCGGGCTGGTTTGGCCGTTATCGGTCTCCTTGATCTCACAGGCGAGAAATAGCCCGTCAGCAATCCTATGCGGAGCTTCGAGCACTGTGAACAGTCCTACCTCGGCCGCCACCGTTTTTGCGAAGTCGATTTGAACGAGTGGAAACGGTTTCTTGTCGTTGTCAGCGGAGCGATGCCAATCCAGCAGAGCCAACTCCAAGCGGTTCGCCTGCGACTGCACAGAGTCCAGGAGAACGCACGGGACGGGCTGGCCGTTGATGATGCGCTTCTCTCGCGCGTAAACACCGCCCTGGTATGTCGGAGGAAAAAGCTTATCCCCTTCGCCGCCCGCAGGGTCAAGGTCGGTCACGGCTCGAAACGCCATAGCGTCACCGGCTACGGCCTTGCGAAGGTCCTCGTACGTTAAAGGCTTTGCGGCCACGTCGATCTGCTCCTCACAAACGTCAGTTCCGCGCCATACGGCTGCTTCTGCTCCGCCGCCGAGACTCTTTAAACGCCTGAGGAACGGAACCATTAGTCAGCGTGGCAGCCGACTCCTGTACGGACGGATGGCGGCAAGCCGTTCCTTCCGTGGAGCGGCTGCCTTAAGTCCGAAGTGTTTCCGGTCAGACTAACGCTATCACAGATTAGCATGCTATGCCCAATACTATGCCCACTCTTTGCACCGGTCGTATCATGCAGGCACGCAAGGCAAACCTATGCGAATGCGCGACTTCGACGCGCGCGCAACAAGGGAACTCCTGGTGCGCGACAACCGCGCTCACATACGGCTTGGTTGTAAGTAAGGGATCGAGGTTGCCCCCGTTTTTGGTGTACAGCCCGTTTTTGGCGTACAGCCGCCGAAGATTGGTCGGGGCGAGTGGATTTGAACCACCGACCTCCTGGTCCCGAACTGTCTATCCATTACTGCCACCACGACGTAAGAAATCACCACAAGTTCCTGTAGTTTCTGCGTTTAATCGGTTAACTCCACCAGTCGTTTAGTTTGTCGCTTAATGTTCAATGGCATACCGATTTACGGCTGGTTGCGTCACAGCGAGCGTCACAACGCACGCGGTGGAAATTCCACGAACAATTCCACAAAAACAGAAGCAAGTATTTTCACTCATGCGGGTTGAATCTCGGGCACTCGCATGCTAAGTTAAGAATAACAGTCAAGGCTTTCAGGGGCCATCAAACAAGTTGAATCCCGTTATCCGGGCGGGGGCAGGCGTGGCGTCGAGCCATCATATCGGCGTCCTGGACAGATGGCTCACTGGAGCTTTCCTCCGTCCCGTCCAGATAAAGGGCGGCCTGCCGGTCACCCTTACGTCAATCGATCCTGGTCTCATGGGAGGTGTTATGTCTCAAGCCGAAGTTATACCGGCAGTCTACAGCGTCTCGGCAGCCGCCCGGCTGCTCGCTTTGTCCCCGCAAACTGTCTTGCGCAGGCTGCACGATGGCACTCTGCCGGCTGTGCGGATCGGGCGCCGTTTCAAGGTTCACCGCGAGCGGTTGAATCGTTTGATCAACGGCGAGATGTCGATTAGAGCGGCGCCGATCACAGCGGATCGTGGAACTGACTCGGCAACGTCGCCCGTGGCTTAACCGGCTCATTCCAAAGAACAGGGTTGTTTCTATAACTCTTCCGTAAAACACGCCAGAATAACCGCTGTCGTGCGCGTGGTAATTATTGAGTGCGCGAGCAACTTCGCGAGCGCGAAAGGAAACTCAAATGTCGAATGAAGATCGTTACGTCAACAAAAACGAGGCCGGGCGTCTCATTGGTGTTTCGCCCCGGTCGCTGGACAGGCTGGCTCATGAAGGGCGCGGCCCGATGTATCGCAAGATCGGACACTTGCGACGGTATCGCATCAGCGACTTGTACGCCTGGGCAAGCAGCTTTCCACTCTGCGGCGACGTGTCGCGCGTAACGCAACAGGAGCGCAACAAAACGGCGACGGCCTGATCACATGCCACGAATCAGGTCAATCAAGCCTGGTGTCTGGCTCGACGAGGAATTGGCGTCGCTTCCCTTCGAGTGGCGCTTGCTGTTCATCGGTCTGTGGGGACTCGCCGACCGAGAGGGCCGGTTGGAGGATCGGCCGCGAGCGATCAAGGCGCAGTGCCTGCCGTACGACGCTGTAGACGTTGACGCTGGCCTCGGAGAGCTCGCGCGTGCCGGGTTCGTCCTCCGGTACGAAGCGGGCGGCCGGCGCCTGATATTGGTCCCGGGCTTCAAGAGGCACCAGATAATAAACTCGCGCGAGCCTCAGTCGATCCTGCCGCCGCCACCGGACGCGGATATGCACGTGCAGTTCCGAGCGCCCGACTCCGACTTGCACGTGCACGCACGTGCACGCATTTCACGAGAGACGGACTTAGGAATGCACGCACGAGAGGAAGGGAGCGGAGCGGGAATGGAACGGGAAGGGAAGGAAGCGGAGCCGTGCGCGCGCGAAGCAGATTCGCCGGACGCTTCGCCGGAAACGCTCGCTCGCTCGCCGGACACGGAATCGCAGAACGGCGGAAACATCGAGGCCGCCTGGTTGTGGGCTATCGGGGACGCTCTCGGCAGGGCGACTGGCAAGCGGGTGACAGTTGACGACCCGCTGGTTGGGCGCTTGTTGAGCCGGGCGTCTTTCTCCGGCCGCTGTCATCCGGCTGAGCTGCTTCGCTGGCTATCGGATACCTGCGAGCGGAAGCGCGAGGGCGGCGATGCGGTCAGGTCCGCCGGATTTTTCGAGTCGATCTTCGACATTGAATTTGTCCCACGAGCTCTGGTGAAAGCAGCGGACCCGAACAGCCCGTGGCCGCGGGTTGTCGAGGCGGTTCCGTGCGAGCGTTGCGGCTCTGGGCGAACTCGATTCTCGGACGGCCTTCGGATAGGCTGCGCGTGTCGGTTCCAAGTCGTCCCGCGACTCGTCGGCGACTCTTCGCGGCGGCCGCCGAAGGCCGGACATCACCCGAGGGAGCCGGCGCGTCCCGAGGCCCGCCGCGGCGAAATGGCGCGGGTCACAGGCGAAGAACTGAATGCCATCCTCGGGAAAGTCGATACCGGGTGAAAATCGGTACTCGTAGTACTCAATTTACCGCGAGAGTTTTCCGAACGAACTCACACGGCGGTTTGTGAGGCTGTCGCAGATGGCAGCAGGTGGCAGCAGGTGGCAGATTTTACCGAACGATTCATGGAAAACCGTGGACATGGCGAGAAGCTCAGCCGCAAGCAGGAAGCGGCGATTTCTGCGCTCATCTCCAACTCGACGCTCCGTGCGGCGTCTCGGGCCTCCGGGATTTCAGAGCGAACGATCTCCAGGTGGTTGAGCCTCCCAACGTTCAAACGCGCGTATTCGGCCGCGCGCCGCGCCCTAGTCGAAGGCGCGGTCGTTTCGGTCCAGCGGGCAACGGGCCGCGCCGTTCAGTCGCTTCTGAAGATCCTGTCCGATGCCAAGGCTCCCGCGGCTGCGCGTGTCGCGGCCTCGCGGACCATCCTGGAGCACGCGATGCGCGAGAGACCGGTCGCTCTCGATCTGCCGGAAGTACGGAGCGCCGGCGACATTGCGTCGGCGTTTTGGGCGCTGCTCGCCGCAGTTGCCTCTGGCGACCTTACGCCGGATGAAGCTCGGAGTGTCGCCGGGATTCTCGAAGGCCACAGCCGCGCAGTCGCGGTCGAAGAATTCTCGCGGCGACTGGCGGAACTGGAGAAACGCCAGACCGAGAACGCGGGAGGCGGGTTTGTCGTCGAGGTCGTCGGACCGGACGAACCGCGCGGAAGCGATAAGTCTCCAGATATCAATCCTGAAGAAAGGCCGAAAGCAGCATGATTTCGCGGGGTATCGAAGCTCGACTTCGGCGGCTCGAAGAACTTCCTCGACCCGGCCCGAAATTAGCGAGTGCGCGATTCTCGCTGTTCGGGCCGCCCGCCGATCTGATCGGTGCGCGACGGTTGCGCGGGCTTCGCTTTCGAGGCCCCGCGAAGTTCTCGCTCTACAGCGGCCAGACGATTCAAGGAGATCATCGAAAATGACATACGACGAATTCGACGTCGCTTTGATAGGCGAAATCCACCGGACGCAGGGCGATGACCCCGCCGTAAAGCTGGAGCAACTCAAGCGGTTGCTCGATGACGCCGGAAAAGTCGGTGATCCGGTGTATCTGGCGACCCTACTCCAAAGCCTCGCGTTCGGCGGCCTAGTTGGTGTCGCCGGCGCGATTGCAACGCGGTCGTCTCGCCACGAGGAAGCGGTCAAAGCAGCTGCCAGATTGAGTAGAGCGGCGCTTCAGGTTCTTATCGACCTGATGGAACCGGAGGCCGCGGCGGACCTTGAGCGGCTCGTCTCTCCGTCTCCGCATGTTCAGTGAGGCTCAATGACAGCGAAAGAATTTCAAGCGAAACTCATCGGCGCTGGTGTCGAGGAGGCGGATTTTACGCCCGAAGGACTCACTGAGAAAGCGAAGACGCTTCTCGAAGGCGCGGTCGCGGACGATAATCCGATGCGGGCGGTGATAGCCCTTCACGGATTGGGCTACGGAAGCTTGCTCGGTCTCGTCGAAGGAGCCGGGCGGATCGAGGCTGCAAGAGATGCACTTACGGTATCGCTCGGAGCGCTTCTCGAAGTCATGGCGCTCGACGAATCCGGCGCGCTCGGCCCACAATCTGATTCAACCCCAAAGGAGTAAACAAACCTTGCCTGCAATCACTTCGGAAAACGCTGCTCAGGCGATCGCCAAACTGGTGGCCGCTCAAGCGCTTCCCGCCCTTGTGAGCAACCTCGTCATGGGCAACCTGGTCAATCGCAACTTCGAGGCGACCG
>Ga0187893_10012856_pt1 | contig 11781 bp, 11 predicted proteins | sample MA1701074metaG_FD_139574 | JGI IMG/M metagenome (GOLD analysis project Ga0187893, IMG submission 139574) | White microbial mat communities from a basaltic lava cave in the Kipuka Kanohina Cave System on the Island of Hawaii, USA - MA170107-4 metaG ... | reverse complement strand
CGGGCGTCGCCGCGCTGCTGCGGGACGGCGACTCGTGGAACGCGCTCAACGCGCTGCGCCGGCCGGAGGAGTGGAAGCGCCTGCGCGAGACGGGCGTCTCCGGGGCGATCGAAGGGACGCGGCGCGAGGTCGTCGAGGCGCTGCTGGCGAAGGCCGGGCTGAAGCTCACGGCGGTGCCGGAGTCGCTGGCGTCGGATGCCGCGTGGTCGTCGCAGCGCGTGAGCGTGGGCACGGCCGGCGGGACGGGGCCGGCGTCCCGGCTTCTGGAGGAGACGGTCCGCCGCCTGTGGGACGTCGTCGTGGATCCGGACGGGGTGCGTGTCGTGCCGTCCGACGAGGCGCGGGCGTTCTGGGCGTCCTGGGCGCCGCGGTGATGGTTCGACTCGCCGCGACGGCGCCCGCCGGTCGCGGCGGCTCACCATGAATCAGCGCCGGCGCGAGCCGCCCTTGCCGGCGGGGCGGCGATGCGTCGGGCGCGCGCCATCCGAGGCGCGCTTGGTCTCCGCCTTCACGCGGGCGTCCGCGGCCCGCACGAGCTGCTCGCGCCGCGCGGCGTCGAGATCGCTGTCGACCATGATGTCGACGAGCTGGGCGAACGCGACCTGCGGTTTCCACCCGAGCTCGCGGCGCGCCTTCGACGGATCGCCCAGGAGCAGGTCCACCTCGGTCGGGCGCAGGTAGCGCGCGTCCATCTCGACGAGCGCGCGGCCGTCCGCCGTCGTCCCCTTCTCGTCCGCGCCCCTGCCCTTCCACTTGAGCGGCAGTCCGACGCGGGCGAACGCGCGCTCGCAGAACTCGCGCACGGTGTGCGTCTCGCCGGTGGCGACGACGTAGTCGTCCGCCTCCTTCGCCTGCAGCATGCGCCACATTGCCTCGACGTAATCGGGCGCGTAGCCCCAGTCGCGTTTGGCGTCGAGGTTGCCGAGGAAGAGGCGGTCCTGGAGTCCGACGGCGATGCGCGCGGCGGCGCGGGTGATCTTGCGCGTGACGAAGGTCTCGCCGCGGCGGGGCGACTCGTGGTTGAACAGGATCCCGTTCGCGGCGAACAGGCCGTACGCTTCGCGGTAGTTGCGCGTGATGTAGAACGCGTACGCCTTGGCGGCGCCGTAGGGGCTGCGCGGGTAGAACGGCGTGGTCTCCGTCTGCGGGCTCTCGAGCGCCTTGCCGAAGAGTTCGCTCGACGAGGCCTGGTAGAAGCGCGCGTCGAGGTTGAGCTCGCGCATGGCCTCGAGCAGCCGCACGCAGCCGAGGCCGGTGCACTCGGCGGTGTATTCGGGGACGTCGAAGGAGACCTTCACGTGCGACTGGGCGCCGAGGTTGTAGATCTCGGCGGGGCGCACGGTCTTCAGGATGCGGTTGAGCGAGCTCGCGTCGTTGAGGTCGCCGTGCACGAGGCGCAGGCGCACGTCCGGTTCGTGCGGGTCCTGGTAGACGTGGTCGATGCGCGCCGTGTTGAAGGACGACGACCGTCGGATCATGCCCCAGACCTCGTAGCCCTTCGACAGGAGGAGCTCCGCGAGGTAGGAGCCGTCCTGGCCGGTGACGCCGGTGATGAGGGCCTTCTTCCCGCACTTCTCAGGCCAGCGCGGCATGCGCGTTTCTCCCCTTGATGGCGGTCCCGTAGTTGGCGGCGAACCACTCGTACGTCGAGCGGACGCCCTGCTCGAGGGTGGTCTTCGCGGACCAGCCGAGCGCGGTCAGCCGGCCGACGTCGAGGAGCTTGCGCGGCATCCCGTCCGGCTTCGTCGCGTCGAAGACGAGCTCGACCTGCGGGGCGACGATGCGGCGGATGAGCTCGGCGAGTTCGCGGATGGTGCCGTCGACGCCGGTGCCCACGTTGACGTGCGACTCGGATTCGTAGTGCCGCATGAGGAAGAGGCACGCGTCCGCGAGATCGTCCACGTGGAGGAACTCGCGACGCGGCCCCCCGGTGCCCCAGACGACGACCTGCTTGTCGCCCGCGAGCCTGGCCTCGTGGAACTTGCGCATGAGCGCGGGCAGGACGTGCGCGTCGCGCAGGTCGAAGTTGTCGTGCGGGCCGTAGAGGTTGGTGGGCATCGCGGAGACGAAGTTGTCGCCGTACTGGCGGCGGTACGAAGTGCAGAGCTTGATGCCGGCGATCTTGGCGATGGCGTAGGCCTCGTTCGTCGGTTCGAGCGGTCCGGTGAGGAGGTGTTCCTCCTTCATCGGCTGCGGCGCGGCGCGCGGGTAGATGCACGAGCTGCCGAGATAGAGGAGCTTCTTCACGCCGACGAGGTGAGCCGCGTGCACCACCGTCGCGTGGATCATCATGTTGTCGTAGAGGAATTCCGCCGGGCGCGTGGAATTCGGGAGGATGCCTCCGACGGTGCCGGCGACCAGGAAGACGTACTCAGGGCGACGGGCGCCGAACCACGCGTTGACGGCGGACTGGTCGCGCAGGTCGAGGTCCTGGCGCGTCGCGGTGAGGAGGTTCGTGAACCCGTCGCGCTGGAGGCGGCGGACGACGGCGGAGCCGACGAGTCCGCGATGGCCGGCGACGAAGAGGCGCGCGTCCGGTCGGATGTTCTCGGTCATGCCCTAGAAGAAGCTCTCGGGCACGAAGATAACATCACCGGGTTGGAGCGGCACGTCTTCTTCGGGATGGCCGTCGAGGATGCGGGCGACATTGACGACGTAGGACACGACCTTGCCGTCCCGACCGCGGCGGTTGAGGCGCACGCCGGATTCCTTCGCGATGCGCGTGAAGCCGCCGGCCATCGAGATGGCCTTCGTGATCGTCGTCGGCTGATCGGCCGGGATCAGGAACTCGCTGGCCGCCCGGACCTGGCCGAACACGTAGATCTTCTCGCGCGTGGGGACGAAGACGATGTCGTCCGGCACGAGCATGGGATCGGCGCCCCGGCCGGTGCGGGTGAGCGCGACGATGTCGATGGCGAGCGCCACGCGCTCGGTGCCGCCGATGTCCTTGCGGCGGAAGACGAGCACGGCGCGCTGCTCGGCGTCGGCGCGGAATCCGTACGCCTGGCTGATCACCTGGAGGAGCGAGACCAGCCGTCCGCCCGGCAGCTCGAAGTCCTTCGGCTGGACCACGGCGCCCATCACGTAGACGTACTTCTTCGAGTACTCCTCGATGAGCACGCTGGCGTCCGGCTTCACGAGGTATCCGTCGCCGAGCCGGCGGTTGAGTTCCGCGCGCACGGTCTCGCCGGTGCGGCCGACGAGCTGGAGGCGGCCGATGTGCGGGAAGTTGATGAACCCCTCGAGCGGCACGTGCGCCGAGAACGACAGCTCGGCGTTGCCGACGACGAGGAACTTGATCTTGTCCCCGGGATAGAGCGGGTAACCCTCGCTGAATCGCTTCGCGTGCTCCGCGAGGATCGCCGCCACCGCGGCCTCGTCCTGCACGATCGCGTCGGCCGCGCCGGAAGGGAAGCCGGCGCCGAGGGGATCGCGGTCGCGCGGGGCCGGCGGACCTCCGGAGGAGCATCCCGCCGCCAGCAGAGCGATCCACACACTGTGCCTCATCCGGTCCTCCTTACCACACGACGGCGATGCCGGCGTAGCCCCGAACGTTGGACGTGGCATCGCCGCCATCGGCGTCCAGCCGCCGGACCTCCACCTTCGCGTCGATCACGAAGTTGCGCCCGAATTCGTACCTGGCCGTGCCGATGATGCCGATGCCCCGCGAGTCGGGTCCACCCTCCGGGTCCTCCGCGAGGTCGTAGTACGCCACGACGCCGACCTGCACGCGCTCGGCGAGCCAGTGGTCGTATCCCACGCGAAGCCGCGTGTAGAGGGCCCACCCCTGGGTGAGCGTTTCGACGGGGATGCGCTCGAACTCGACGGTGAGGATCTGCGGCTGGGAGAGATGCCAGACGAGGCGGCTCTTCACCAGGACGTCCGTCTCGTCGTCGCTGGGCACCGCGGCGTCGTCCGTCCGCACGTCCGAACGGAACGGGCCCGCCTTGAACTCGACGAACAGCTTCTCCGTCAGGCTGCCTCGCACCCCGGCCACGACCCACGTGAGGTCGAAGTCGTTGAACGCCGTGGAATCGTCGAACCGGATGCGTCCCTGGCCGACCTCCAGGATCGCCGACGCCTTCTCCGTGAAGCGCCAGCCGGCGAGAAGCGTCGCGTCCAGCCGCGAGTTGTCGTAGAAGTCGGCGACGTCGTCGAGCACGTTGAAGAGCCGGTACGAGGCGCCGACCTCGGCTTCCACGCGGTTGAACGTGACGCCCACCGTCGCCCCGGCGTCGTTCTGGCGCCGCTTGAGGCGGTCGCGGAAGATCACCGCGTCGTACGGTTCGCGCAGGTGCTGCCAGCTGTCCCAGAGATGCGCATGGACGCGCTCACCGGTGTAGCGCAGGTGCCCTTCGGCGAAGTGCTCCATGCCGTCGAACTCGTCGTGGTCCGCGAAGCGGCGGTACGGGCCGCGGTACTGCGCGCTCGCGACGAACCGGTCGTGATCGTAGAGCGCGACGAGGGTCGGCACCACGGAGGTGATGATGTCGGACTCGCGGTTGTCGTCGTCGAGGAGCACGTTGTCGTCGTAGCCGATTTCGGTCTTCGCGGAGCCGCCGACCTGCAGGCGATCCGAGATGCGACCGCGGCCGGTCAGGAGCTCCCGATACCCGGGGGCGAGGTACTCCCGGAACTCCTCCTGGCGGGAGGTCTCTTCCTCCTGCGCGGATGCAGCGGGAGCCGCAAGACAGAGGCAGATCGCGACCCGGAGACGCATACGACTCACTGATTATACTTCGTCATTTCCGCCGTCCGGCGGCAGCGATCGCGTCTCCGATGCGGTCCATCACGGCGGGCGGCATGTGGCTCCAGAGCGGAACGCTCAGGCTGTTGCGGGAGAGCCGGTACGAGCCGGGCAGGTCGCGGGGCCCGGTGCGCGCCCGCCAGGCGCGGAATGCCCGCGTCTCGTGCACGAGCGGGAAGTAGTACTTGCGGCTGTCGATCCCCTGCCGCGCGAGCGCCGCGGCCAGGCCGTCGCGCGTCGTCCCGAAGGCGGCCGGGTCGATCTCCAGCGACAGGTCCTTGTACCCGTGCGCGCCGCCGTCCGGCACGCGCTGGAAGCCGACCCCGGGGACGTCCGCGAGGCGGCGCCGCAGTCGCGCCGCCAGCCGCCGGCGGGCCGTCGCGTGCGCCTCGAGCGTCCGCAGCCCCCAGCGGGCGAGGATCGCATTGAACTCTTCGAATCGGGCGGAGAGCCCCGGGAACTCGCAGTCGTAATTGCCGGGGTTGCCGTATTCGCGCCCGATCCGGATGCGGCGCGCGAGCGCGGCGTCGTCCGTCGTGACGAGTCCGCCCTCCGCCGCGACGACGAGCTTCGTCGGGCTCATGCTGAAGACCTCCGCGTCGCCGAACCCGCCGACCGGGCGTCCGCGCCAGCGGCAGCCGAAGCCGTGGGCGGCATCGAAGACGAGCTTCACGCGGTGGCGTCTCGCGATGCGTTCGAGCCGGTCGCAGTCCGCGGGAGCGCCGAACGTGTGGACCGCGAGGATGGCACGCGTGCGCCGCGTGATGCGCCGCTCGACGTCCGCCGGGTCCACGGTCGCCGTCTCGGGATCGACGTCCGCGAAGACGGGGGTGAGCCCGCACCAGAGGACCGACGTGCCGGTCGCGAGGAACGTGAAGCTCGGCAGGATGACCTCGCCTTTCAGGTCGAGCGCGCGCAGGACGAGCATGAGGCCCGACGTGCACGAGCTGACGGCGACGGCGTGGCGCACGCCGAGCCGCCGCGCCGCGTCCGACTCGAGCGCCTGGACGTTCCGGCCGCGCGTCACCTGGCCGGAAACGAGCGCCCGCCGGAGGGCCGAGTGGATGCGGTCCAGGGCCGGGAGCGTGGGACGGACGATCGGGATGGGTTGCATGTCAGTGCGTGTGGTGCTTCTCATCGGTGAGCGTGCGCATGACGCGCGCGGGCACGCCGTACGCGACGCACAGGTCGGGGATGGACTTGGTCACGACGGCGCCCGCGCCGACCACGCACCAGGTTCCGACGGTCAGGTTGGGAAGCACGGTCGCCCCCAGCCCCAGGTGCGTGCCGGAGCCGATGGTCACGGTGCCGCCCGTGACCGCGTTGGGGGACAGGTGCACCCAGTCGCCGACGGCGTTGTCGTGTTCCACCACGGCGGCCGAGTTGATGATCACGCCGCGCCCGACGCGCGCGTCCACGTGCACGACCGCCAGCGGTCCGACGAACGTGCCGTCCCCGAGCGAGGCGCCGCGGGAGATCGAGGCCGACGGGTGGACGATGGTCGCGAACCGCGCTCCGGCGCCCAACAGTCGGCCGAAGTTGAACCGGCGATCCCGATTGGCGCCGATGCCGAGGGCCACCTGCGTGCGCGGGTCCAGTCCGGAGAGCCGGTCGAGTCCGCCGAGCACGGTCAACCCGTGGAACGGCTTGTCCCATTTGCTGCGGTCGTCGTCCAGGAAGCCCTTGAGCGCATACGCGCCGCCCTGACGCGCCGCCTCCGCGACGACCTTGCCATGGGCGCTGGCACCAAACACGACGAGCGGGACGCGTTCCATGCGACGGTGAGGAGAGTCTACCCCAGCGCGCGATAGGCCGGGAAGAAGCGACCGGACGAATCGGCGGCACGGCCCGCGCGCACCTCCCATGCGCGCACGAGGTCCTGATACGGCTCCGGAGCGCAGATCGCGCGCCAGGTGCGGAACGCGTGACGCCGGGGGGAGAACCCCGACTTGAAATGCAGCAGGGCGTCATCCTGCGCGCCGACGCCTCCGCCGAGGTGGTGAACGCGCGCGCCTCGGGCGCGTGCCCAGAGAGACACCTCGTGCAGCAGCAGCTTCATCGCGTTGGCGTCGACGTGCTCGTCGAAGGTCCCGCCCAGGTGATACTGCACGATGCCGCAGAGCTCGAAGAACAGGCCGGCCGCGGCGATGCGCCCCATGACGCGCGCCGTGAACAAGTGGACGTGCGGACCGAGCGCGTCGTGCAGTCGCTGGAAGTAGCGCTCGGCGAAAAAATACCCGGATGTGGCGCCTACGCGCCGCATGGTCTGGCGATACGCGAGCATGAACTCGGGGAGGTGGCGCCAGTCTCCGTCCCGATCGACCCACGCGCCGCGACGCACGAGCTTCTCGATGTCGCGGCGGTGATTGTCGCGCAGCTGCTGTTCGAGCGCTTCCGCCGGGAGCGCGAGATCCACGGACACCGTGCTGCCGTGGTCCACGAGCACGCCGTGGCGCGCGAGGATATCGGACGGCGCGCCGAGCAGCGTGTGACACCGCACGAACACGGAGACGATCCCGACGTCCCGGAGTTCGGAGAGGAACCGGGCGAGCGCGGACTCGAGGAACTCGTGCGGGCCGCTGCACAGCGGGCCCGGGTAGCCGTAGGGGGACGCCGCGTCGTGCCACCGCGAGTCCTGGATCGCGCGCACGATGAGCGGGCAGAGGAACACGTTCGCGCCATCCTCGTACAGGTAGGCGCGCGGCTCGCCCCCCTCCTCCTCGGCGCACACCGAGACGTACCCCGGCAGGTGGTACACGTCGTGTTCGAGTCGCGCCAGGGCCGTCGTCCAGCGCGGGTCGTCCGGCGCCAGGAGTGTCATGTCCGCTCCGCGACCAGGAGGAAGCGGTTGGGGGGCGGGTTCCAGTCGGTGCGCGTCGACGGCTCGGACGCGGCGTACGGCGCGACGCGCTGGTCCGCCTGGAACGACATGCCGCGAAGCGCCCACCACGCGCGCCCCGGGAGACTGTCGAGGGCCGCGGCGAGGCGCGAGCCCGTCGGCGGATCGTAGTGCGTATCGAACTTCGCGATCGCCTTGGCGACGATCGGACAGTCGCGGTTGGGGACGACGCCGACGAGCCGTCCGCGGGGCGCGACGCGCTCCCACAGGAGCCGGAGCGTGGCCTCGAGCGGGACGTATTGAAGCACCTCGATCGTGAAGACGAGCGCGCACGGTTCGACGCCGTCGTACACCGCGGCGTCCGCGGCGCTGCCCGCGCGCCAGTCCACCGCCGGAACGTCGCGCCGCAGTGCGGTGATCGTCGCCTCGGCGATGTCGACGGCCGTCACGCGGGACGCGCCGAGGGCAAGCAGCGCGCGAGCGAAATGGCCCCGGCCGCATCCGGCGTCGAGGCACGGCCGCTCGGCCACCGGCCCCGCCGCCTCGAGCGCCAGGGCGAACGTCTGCGCCTGCACGCGCTCGTTGGAGTAGTCGAGCCACGCGGCGTCTCCGCGGTGGACGTCGGCGTAGTACGTCCGCCAGTACGTCTCCTGCGCTCCGTCCATGGCGCGCATTATAGCGCGGACGACTCCGGCGTCCGTTCGTCCTGCTCGACCGGGAACGACCGCGGGCCCGCCGCGGGCGGACCCTGGACGCCCCAGAACTCGTCGAAGTCCGCGGTTCCGCCCGGCTTCACGCCGCGACGGCTGAGCACGCTTACGACCGTGCGGAGCAGGATGCGCAGGTCGAGCGCGAGCGACGCGTGCTCGGCGTACCACACGTCGTACTCGAGGCGCGTCTCCCAGTCGAGCGCGTTGCGACCGTTGACCTGCGCCCATCCGGTGATGCCCGGCTTCACGTCGTGGCGGTGAGCCTGGCGTTCCGAGTAGCGGGGGAGGTAGCGCGTGAGGAGCGGCCGGGGGCCGACGAGGCTCATCTGGCCCGCGAGCACGTTCCAGAGCTGCGGGAGTTCGTCGAGGCTGAGCGAGCGGAGAAACCGGCCGAAGCGCGTGAGCCGCCGGTCGTCGGGAAGCAGCCGTCCGTCGGCGTCGCGTTCCTCGGTCATCGTCCGGAACTTCCAGAGCCGGAACGGGCGCGCGCGGTGGCCGGGCCGGACCTGCCCGTAGAGGACGGGCCAGCCGACCGAGAGGAGCGCGCCGAGTCCGAGGAAGGCCAGGAGCGGGCTGAGGAGCAGCAGTCCCGAGAACGCCGCGGCCACATCGAGCGTACGCTTCAGGAACGCGTACATCGCTCCTATTATAGGCGGTCGTGGCGCTCACCATCGGCATCAATACGCTGCCGTACACGCCGGGAGGACAGGGCGGCGCGGAGGTGTGGCTGGCGAACGTCCTCCAGGCGCTGGCGGAGCAGCCGACGCCTCACCGCTTCGTGGTCTTCTGCAACCCGAGCGGCGCCGGCCGCTACGCGCCGCCCGGATGGGGCGAGGTGGTCGTTCCGGTGCCCGTGGGCGCGGGGCGCATCGCGCGCGTGATCGCCGAGCAGGCGCTCCTCCCGCTCGTCGTCGCGCGGCGGGGCGTCGACTGCCTGTTCTCGAACTACGTCGCGCCGGTGCTCGCCTCCTGCGCGCAGGTGGTGAACATCCACGACATGCTCTTCCGGGTCCACCCCGAGTACATCGAGTGGGCGAAGCTCGTGTACTGGCGCGCGCTCATCCCGCGCACGGCCCGCGCGGCGCGCGTCATCCTCACGGACTCGCGGCACTCGGCGAGGCAGATCGCCCGGTTCATGCCGCACGCGGCGCGCAAGATCCGCGTGACGACCGCCGCCGTCAAGCGGTCTCTGGCCTCGATCACGCCGGCGGCCGACGCGCTGCAGCGGCTGGGCGTGCGCACGCCGTACGTGCTGTCGGCGGGCTCGTTCGCGCGGCACAAGAACATGCCGCGGCTCATCGACGCGTTCGGGAGGCTGGCGACGCGACGTCCCGACGTGTCGCTCGTCCTCATCGGGTCGGCGTCGCGGCCCGACTCGATCGCGCACATGGCGCGGCTCCGCGAGCAGACGCGCGCGACGGGACTCGCGGAGCGGATCCGGTTCACGGGCTTCGTGAGCGAGACGGATCTGGCGGGGCTCTACGGCGGGGCGAGCGTCTTCGTGCTCCCCTCGCTCTTCGAGGGATTCGGGCTGCCCGTGCTCGAGGCGCAGCACTTCGGGTGTCCGGTCGTGTGCTCGTCGGCGGCGTCGCTGCCGGAGGTCGCGGGCGACGGCGCGCGGCTCGTCGACCCGCGCGACAGCGCGGCGCTGGCGTCGGCGATCGAGCAGGTCATCGCGGACGACGCGGAGCGGAAGCGGCTCGTCGACCTCGGGCGCGCGAACCTGACGCGATGGACCTGGGAGGCGGCCGCGCGCGACGTCGTGGCCGCGTGCGAGGACGCGGTCACGCGCGCGTGAGCAGCTCGCGCACGTCGGCGGCCAGGCGGCGGCGCGCCGGCACGAGCGCGGCGGCGTAGGCGGCCGCGAACGCCAGGGCGACGACGGCCGTCGGGGCCCCGACCGCGGCGGTCGCGGCGAGGGCCGCGAGCCCGATCGCGGCCGCGGCGGCGACGGCGGCCGTGGCTCCCGACAGAAACTCGCGCGCGCTGACGACCGCGAGCCGCAGCGCGTTGCACACGCCCGTGGAGACGAGCAGCGCGAGCCCGACGCCGATCGCCCCCCATCGGGGCGCGAGGAGGCCGCTGCCCGCCCAGACGCCGGCGACGGTCGCGAATCCGAGCAGCAGCTCGACGCGCTCGCGGCCCTGCGCCAGGAGCGCGGGCGAGTTCAGTCCCGTGGCCGCGACGGCGATCTGTCCCACACCGAGGACCGCCAGCAGAGGCGCGGCCTCGGCGTACTCGGGTCCGAAGATCGACAGCACCTCCCGCCGCAGCGCCACCATCGGCCCGAAGAGGGCCGCCGTGCCGACGAGCAGCAGCCGCCCGGCCGCCGCGTGCAGCCGCCGCGCGCGCGCCGGGTCGCCCGCCGCGATCGCCGCCGACATGGCCGGCCCGAGCACGAACAGCAGCGGGCCGATGCAGAGGAACGCCATGCCCCAGAGCTTCGCGGCCACGACGAAGAGGCCGAGGGAGCGCTCGCTCAGCAGCGTGGGGCCGAGCAGCACGGCACTGTTCTCGAGCAGCTGCTGCATGAGGCTGCCGCCGAGCGTGGCGAGCGAGAACGCGTGAAGACGACCGAGCGCCGGCCGGTCGAAGACGAACGCCGTGCCGCCGAACGTCAGCGCCGTGAGCGCGGCGAGCGCGCCGGGAATCGCGAGGGCGACGATGCGCGTCGCGTACGCCTCGTGCAGGGTCAGCCCGCCGACGGCCAGGATCGGCAGGGCGACGAGGGTCACGGCCGGGACGCCATAGAGGAGGCAGGCCGCCATCAGGTCGGAACGCTGGAGGCCGCGCAGCGCGTAGGCGGCCACGTAGAGGACGGCGAGCGTCGGCAGCATGACCGCGGCGAAGCGCAGGTCGGACGCGACCCCCGGCAGCGGGAGCAGGGTGCGCTCGACGGCGGGCGCCGCGACGAAGATCGCGACGGCCAGGGCGGTCGACAGCAGGCCGCTGACGACGAGCGAATAGGCCACGAGCGCGCGCGGTGATCGACCGTCGACGGTGTGTTTGGGAAGCAGGTACGCGAGCGCCTCGTCGAGTCCGAGCTTCCCCGGCACATGCAGGAGCATGAAGAGCGCGATCACGACCTGCAGGCGCGCCACGCCCGCCGGCCCGAGCGCGCGCGCGCACACCAGCATGAACGCGAACGCGGCGAGCTGCGAGAAGACGAGCCCGCCCGCCGACAGCATGCCCTGTCCGCCGGGCGTACGGAGCAGGCCGCTCACGCACGCACCTCGACGCAGCGGCGCAGCGCCTCGACGAAGCGCGCGGACAGTCGCCGGCTGTAATGCTGGACCGCCGTCGCGCGCGCTCTCTCCTTCATCCGCGCGAGACGCGGGCGGTCGTCCGCCAGGGCCGCGATCGCGGCGGCCAGCGCGGCCGCATCGCCGGGACGCGCCACGACGCCGCATTCATGCTCGCGCACGAGGTGCGCGAGGTCGGTGCCGTCGGGGGCGAGCGCCGCGACGGCGACGCCCGCGGCCAGG
>Ga0187893_10012855_pt1 | contig 11785 bp, 9 predicted proteins | sample MA1701074metaG_FD_139574 | JGI IMG/M metagenome (GOLD analysis project Ga0187893, IMG submission 139574) | White microbial mat communities from a basaltic lava cave in the Kipuka Kanohina Cave System on the Island of Hawaii, USA - MA170107-4 metaG ... | reverse complement strand
TGCCAGCCGCGCCTCGCCTTCGCGCGCGAGGTCCTGCTCGGAGCGGGTGGGCGGCGTGGTGACGATGAGGTCCGGCAGCTCGGCCGCCTGGGCCCCGGGCGAGCACGGCCGGTCGGTGTAGGTGATGACGCCCTTCTCCTCGCACTTGTAGACCGGCTCGGCGCCGGCGGGTAACGACAACAGCAGCAGTCCGAATCCAACCATCCGCAGCAGGTTCATTGTTGTTCTCCCTGTTGTTTTTCTTGTTATGGGTGCCGCCGGGGCCAGTATAATGCGCGGCCATTTCACCCCCCAAAAACACTGGATTCCCGCTTTCGCGGGAATGACCCCCGCCCATGCAATACGTCTACACGATGATCCGCTGCGGCAAGATCGTGCCGCCGAAAAAAGAGATCCTGCGCGACATCTCCCTGTCGTTCTTCCCCGGCGCCAAGATCGGCGTGCTCGGCTACAACGGCGCCGGCAAATCCACCCTGCTCAAGATCATGGCGGGCGTGGATAAAGAGTTCGTCGGCGAAGCGCGGCCGCAGCCGGGCATCAAGATGGGCTACCTGCCGCAGGAGCCGCAGCTCGATCCCAAAAAAACCGTGCGCGGCAACGTCGAGGAAGCGCTCGGCGATGTGCTCAAGCTCAAGGAAGAACTTGAGAAGGTCTACGCCGCCTATGCCGAGGACGGCGCGGATTTCGACAAGCTCGCCGCCAAACAGGCCGAACTGGAAGCGAAAATTTCCGCCGCGGGCGCCGACAACGTGGACCTGATTCTGGATCGCGCCGCCGAAGCCCTGAACCTGCCGGACTGGGACGCGGATGTCACCAAGCTCTCCGGCGGCGAGCGCCGCCGCGTCGCGCTATGCCGGCTGCTGTTAAGCAAACCCGACATGCTGCTGCTCGACGAGCCGACCAACCACCTCGACGCCGAATCGGTGGCCTGGCTGGAGAAGTTTCTCAAGGATTTTCCCGGCACCATCATTGCCGTCACCCACGACCGTTACTTTCTCGACAACGTCGCCGGCTGGATTCTGGAACTGGATCGCGGCTACGGCATCCCCTGGCAGGGCAATTATTCCAACTGGCTGGAGCAGAAAACCAAGCGCCTCAAGGACGAGGAAGCCAAGGAAGACGCGCATCAGAAAGCCATGGCCGAGGAACTGGAATGGGTACGCAAGAACCCCAAGGGCCGTCAGGCCAAGTCCAAGGCGCGCATCAAGGCGTATGAAGAACTGGCCTCGCAGGAATTCCAGAAGCGCAGCGAAACCACCGAGCTCTATATTCCGCCCGGCCCGCGCTTGGGCGACATCGTGGTCAACGTCGAAAACCTGAGCAAGAAATTCGGCGAGCGCACGCTCTATTCCGGCGTCAATTTTTCCATGCCCAAGGGCGCCATCGTCGGCATCATCGGCGCCAATGGCATGGGCAAGACCACCTTGTTCCGCATGCTGCTGGGACAGGACAAGGATTACGGCGGCAGCATCAAGATCGGCGAGACCGTGAAGATGGCGGCGGTGGACCAGAGCCGCGATTCGCTCAAGGGCGACAACACCGTGTTCCAGGAAATCGGCAACGGCCACGATTTGCTCAAGGTCGGCAATTACGAGATGCCGACCCGCGCCTATCTGGGACGCTTCAACTTCAAGGGTGAGGCGCAGCAGAAGCGCATCAAGGAATTGTCCGGCGGCGAGCGCAATCGCGTGCACCTGGCCAAGATGCTGATGACCGGCGGAAATCTATTGCTGCTCGACGAGCCGACCAATGATCTCGATGTCGAAACCCTGCGCGCGCTGGAGGAAGCCCTGCTCAACTTCCCCGGCAACGCCATGGTGATTTCGCACGACCGCTGGTTTCTCGACCGCGTCGCCACTCACATCCTCGCCTTCGAGGATTCCGGCGAAGTCACCTGGCACGAGGGCAATTACCGCGAGTATGAGGACGATTTCCGCCGCCGCACCGGCTCCGAGCCCGGCGTCAATCGCCGTTCACGGCATCGCAAGCTGGCTTAACGTTTACCGCAGGTAGCGATCCAGGAACTCCAGGGCCGCCTCCATCGCCGCGTTATCCGCCAGCGCCGCACTGATGTGCCCATGCCCGCGGATCACGAAGTACTCATGCGTGACGCCGGCCCTGGCCAGCGCCTCGCGGTAAACCTCGGCCTGCTCGATCGGCACCAGCGAGTCCAGGCCGCCGTGGTAGATGAACACCGGCGGATGCCCACGGTGCACATGCGTGACTGGGGATGCGGCGACGAAGTCGGCCGATTTCTGCTCCCACGGCCCGCCGATGAAGGCCGGTACCAGCTCGCCGTGCTTGAAGCGCGGCAGGTCGGACGGAATGCCGCCGGCGACCACCGCCTTGATTGCGGTGCCCGGCGCGCCCCACTGGGGATCGTCGGCCACGCCGGCGACCAGCGCCGCCAGATGCCCGCCGGCGGAGTAGCCAAACGTGCCGATGCGCCGCGGGTCCACGCCAAACTTGCGGCCGGCCGCCGAGCGCATCCAGCGCACCGCCTGCTGCACGTCGCGCAGTTGCGCCGGCCACACGTATTGCGGAACCAGACGGTATTTGATGTTGACGACGAGATAGCCGCGCTGCGCCAGTTCTTCGGACAGGCCATCGGTGTAGCCGTAGTCGCCGCGCTTCCAGGCGCCGCCGTGAATCGCCAGCACACTGGGAAAAGGTCCGGGCCCCTGCGGGCGGTAGATATCGGCGGTCAGGGGCGCCGGCCAGCCGGCCGGCGTATAAACCACGCCGCGCGTGATCTCAAAACGGGTCTCAATCGGCTGTGGCGGCGCAGAGGCCGGTTTGCCGTAGTGATTACTGCCGCAGGCCGCGAGCAGCAGCGAAGACAGCGCGATAAAAATGCGGGACATTCAGAACTCCAGGGCTGGAGCCCTATACGGATGCCAGGCCGGAGTGGACGCAGCAGATTTTTAACGCCACCCGCTTGAGGCCAAAAACCGGCCAAAACCGCTCGAACCCAAAAATCACTGATACACTTTTAGTATCACTATTTTTCTGCGAGAGCCTCAGAATGGTCTGCAAACCCTCCAAGCGGGTGGACGTCCTGGAGCACTGATGCCTCTCAGTTGGAACGAAATCAAAGACCGCGCCCTGGCCTTCTCCAAGGAGTGGGCGCATGCCGAGTCCGAGGACGCCGAGGCCAAGAGCTTCTGGGACTCCTTCTTCAACGTCTTCGGCGTCTCGCGCCGCCGCCTTGCCAGCTTCGAGCGCCCGGTCAAGAAGATTGACGGCAAGGACGGCTACATCGACCTGCTATGGAAAGGCGTGGTGCTGGTCGAGCACAAGTCGCGTGGCAAGGACCTCGATCGCGCCTACAAACAGGCTACCGATTACTTCCCTGGCCTCAAGGAGCGCGAACTGCCGCGCTACATCGTCGTCTCCGACTTCGCCCGCTTTCGCGTTCACGACCTCGATACCGGCGAGACCCACGAGTTCACGCTCAAGGACCTGCACAAGAACGTCAAGCGCTTCGCCTTCATTGCCGGTTACCAGACTCACGTCTACAAGGAGCAAGACCCGGTCAACATCAAGGCCGCCGAAAAGATGGGCCGCCTGTACGACCGCCTCAAGGCCATCGGCTACACCGGCCACCCGCTCCAGCTTTATCTGGTGCGACTGCTGTTCTGTCTGTTCGCTGACGACACCGGCATCTTCGAGCGCAGCCTGCTGCACGACTGGCTGCGCGAGCGCACCCATGAGGACGGCTCCGACCTCGCGCCGCGGCTGGCCGAGTTGTTTGACGTGCTCAACACGCCGACGGACAAACGCCTGAAGACGCTGGATGAATCACTCGCCACCTTCCCTTACATCAACGGCAAGCTGTTCGAAGAGCGCCTGCCGGTGGCGGCCTTCGACGCCGCCATGCGCGAGGCTCTGCTGGACGCCTGCGCGCTCGACTGGAGCGCCATCAGCCCCGCCATCTTCGGCGCTCTGTTTCAGTCGGTGATGGACGACGAGGCGCGGCGCAATCTCGGCGCCCACTACACCAGCGAAAAGAACATCAAGAAACTCATTCACCCGCTGTTCCTCGACGAACTGCGCGCCGAGTTCGAGAAGATCAAAGGCAACCGCAACAAGCTGTTCGAGTTTCACAAGAAATTGCGCACGCTCAGGTTTCTCGACCCCGCCTGCGGCTGTGGCAACTTCCTCGTCATCACCTACCGCGAGCTGCGCCTTCTGGAGCTGGAAGTGCTCAGGCGTCTCTATAACGTCGAGCAAGAATTTGGGCAGATGCAATCCGATGTATCAACCATCGTTTTATGCGACGTAGATCAGTTCTATGGCATCGAGATCGAGGAGTTCCCCGCTCAGATCGCCCAAGTGGCCCTGTGGCTGATGGACCATCAGATGAATCTCAAAATCAGCGATGAATTCGGCAAGTATTTCCACCGTATTCCGCTCAAAACCACCCCGCATATCGTCCACAACAACGCCCTGCGGCTGGACTGGAACACCGTCATCCCGCGCGAACACCTGAGCTACATCCTCGGCAACCCTCCGTTTCTTGGAAAGAAAGAGCAGTCGCCAGAACAGAAGGAGGCTTTTGAATCTGTAATGGGTGAAATCAAAGGCGGCGGCGTATTGGACTTCGTTGCAGCTTGGTATGTGAAAGCGGCTCGCTACGTTACGGAATCTGTTCGCTGCGCTTTCGTCTCGACCAACTCCATTACTCAGGGCGAGCAGGTCGGCGTGCTCTGGGCGGAATTATTTCGTCGGGGCATGAAGATTCATTTCGCTCACCGCACGTTTTCGTGGAGCAACGAAGCGCGCGGCGTTGCCGCCGTGCACTGCGTCATTATCGGTTTTGGCGCACAGGAGGCGCCAAGCAAAACTATTTTTGATTACGACGACATCAAGGGTGAGCCGCAGGCGATCAGCGCTAAGATTATCAACCCTTATTTGCTGGATGCTCCGGTCCTGTTGCTGGAAAACCGGCGCAAATCAATTTCCGCAGCGCCCGAACTTTCCTACGGCAGCTTTGCTTTGGATGATGGGCACTACACCCTGTCGCCCGGCGAAAAGAAGGCGCTTCTTGATGAATGCCCAGAAGCGGAGCCCTACATTCGTGCGTTCATCGGCGGGCAGGAACTGATTCGCGCGGAAGAGCGTTGGTGTCTATGGCTTAAAGACGCTCTGCCCTCTGCAATCCGCGCCATTGCGCCAATCATGAAACGGGTTGAGGCTGTTCGCGAATGGCGTTTGCAAAGCGGTCGAGCAACCACCCGCGATCTGGCTGAAACGCCTTCATTGTTTGCTGAAAATAGGCAGCCCAATACGCAATATCTTGCGTTTCCAACGGTATCCTCTGAACGCAGGAATTACATCCCCATCGCGCTTCTATCACCTGATGTCATTGCATCCAATCAGGTTTACGTTCTGGCCGGCGCCACGCCCTACCACTTTGGCGTTCTCACTTCCGCCACGCACATGGCCTGGGTCCGCACCGTCTGCGGACGCCTGAAAAGCGACTTCCGCTATTCCGCCGGAATCGTCTACAACAACTTCCCATGGCCCCTCGACGCCAGCGATAAGCACAAGCAGGCCATCGAGGCAGCGGCGCAGGGCGTGCTGGACACCCGTGCGCAGTTTTCTGGCTCGTCACTGGCCGATCTCTACGACCCGCTGACCATGCCGCCCGCGCTGCTCAAGGCGCACCAGACCCTCGACCGCGCAGTGGACGCCGCCTACGGTAAGAAATCCTTTGCTTCCGACGCCGAGCGCGTGGCCTTTCTGTTCGAGCAGTATCAGAAACTCACCAGCCTGCTGCCGGCGCAAACGGCAACGAGGCGCGGGAGAAGGAGAAGCGCATGAACGACGAAAATCCACCGGTTGTTTCGGACAAGGACTTTTACAAGACCAAGGTCCCCGGCTGGCAGGCCTTGCTGTGCATCGCCGGGTTTGGCGCACTCGGGGTATGGGCGGCGCTGTATGAGCAGACTCATCCCCATGTCATTGCTATCTGGATCATCGGAATCGGCCTGACGCTCTGGGTGGGCCGGACGATTTATTTGATTTTGTATAAACCGTTTGGCGATTGAGAAGGAGGCTCCATGCGCAAAACCTTGCAAATCCCGCTCCTGATGTTGCCGCTGCTCGCCTCGGCGCAGTCATTCGAGCTGAGCAGCCCCGATGTCGCCGCTGGCAAAACGATTTCCAGGCCGTACCTCTACAACGATTACGGCTGCACCGGCGGCAATCTTTCGCCCGCGCTGGAGTGGAAGAACCCGCCAGAGAACACAAAAAGTTTCGCGCTGACGGTGTTCGACCCGGACGCGCCGACCGGCCACGGCTGGCTGCACTGGATGGTGGTCAACATTCCGGCGGCGACGCGTGCGCTGCCGCGGAATGCCGGCAGTGCCGGCGGCAAACGACTGCCCGCGGGCAGCGTGCAGATCAAAACGGATTTCGACACGCCGGGCTACGGCGGGCCCTGCCCGCCCAAGGGACATGGCCTCCATCACTACGTGTTCACGCTGAGCGCGCTGCCGGCCGCAACGCTGGATGTGCCTGCCGATGCCAGCGCTGCCCAGATCACCACCAAAGTCGAAGCCACTCGCCTGGGCACGGCCACGTTCACGGCGGTGTATCAGCGATGAAGCCGGACAAGTACCTCGCCTTCCGCTGGCGCAAGAACGAAGCTCGAAAAGCGCTTGAAAGCGGCCACCCGCTTGCAGTGTTTTAAGGCCGCTGGAGACGGGTGTTCAGCAAACCGGTGATACACTTTTAGTACCACTGTTTTTCGCGCATTGCCTCAAAATGGCCGTTTCAGGCACTAAGCGGGTATGACTTCCAACGACCTCATCGGCGCCCTGCGTTCCAGCGCGCCCTATGTCCATGCCCACAACGGGCGCATTTTCGTCGTCTGTTTCGGTGGCGAGGCGGCGCTGCGCGCGGATTTCGACTCGCTGCTCTACGACCTCGCCCTGCTGCACAGCCTCGGTGTCAAGCTGGTGCTGGTGCACGGCGTACGCCCGCAGATTGACCAGCAACTGAAAAGCCGCGGCCTTGAGCCCAAGTTCGTCAAGGATCTGCGCGTCACCGACAAAGCCGCGCTCGATTGCGTGAAATCCGCGGTCGGCGGATTGCGCATGGAGATCGAAGCCAAGCTCTCGACTTCGCTGGCCAGCACACCGATGGGCGGCGCGCGGCTGAAAGTCGCCAGCGGCAACTGGATTACGGCGCGCCCGGTCGGCGTACGCGAGGGCGTGGACCACCAGCACACCGGCGAAGTGCGCCGCGCCGATGCGGCGACGATCCACGAAGTGCTGAAGGAAGACCGCGTGGTGCTGCTCTCGCCCATCGGCTATTCGCCGACCGGCGAGATCTTCAACCTGCGCGCCGAGGACGTGGCCACCGCCACCGCCACCGCGCTGTCGGCCGACAAGCTGATCTTCATCACGCCCAGCGACCCGACGACGTGGACCCTGGCCGGCGGCGCCGGGGACGCCGGCCAGATCTCGCTGGCCGAAGCCAAGCGCCTGCTCACCGCCGAACCGTCGAAACTCAACGCGATTGACCGCATCTATGTGCAGGCGGCGATCAGCGCCGCGCGCGGCGGCGTCAAGCGCGTGCACCTGATCGGCCAGGAAGGTGAAGGCCTGCTGCTGCGCGAGCTGTACACGCGCGATGGCGCCGGCCTGCTGATCTACGCCGACGATTCATACGATGTGACGCGCGAGGCCACGATTGACGATGTCGGCGGCATCCTGCAACTGATCCAGCCGCTGGAAAAATCCGGCGTGCTGGTGCCGCGCTCGCGCGAGCAACTCGAGCTGGAAATCGGCAATTTCATGGTGATGGTGCGCGACGGCATGGTCATCGCCTGCTGCGCGCTGTTCCCGTTCAATGAAGCGCAGACCGGCGAGCTCGCCTGCGTCGCCGTGCATCCGGCCTATCGCGGCTCCGGCCGCGCCGCGCTGCTGCTGGTGCGCGCCGAGCAGACGGCACGGCGCATCGGCCTCAAGCGCCTGTTCTCGCTGACCACGCACACCCCGCACTGGTTCATCGAACGCGGCTTCGTGCAGGGCAAAATGGATGACCTGCCGCAGCAGCGCCAGCAGATGTACAACTATCAGCGCAATTCGCTGGTGCTGGTGAAGGACCTGTGAGGAGGGAGGAGTAAGGAGTGAGGCGAAAAAAACAGGTCTTGTCCCCCTACCCCTCACCTCTGACCCCTCACGGTGCGCGCCGATGAACGACGCCTGGCACCAGCGTTCACTCGCCCATGTCTGGAACCCGTGCACGCAGATGAAAGACCACGAGCGCCTGCCGCTCGTGCCCATCGCCTCGGCCGAAGGAGTCTGGCTCACTGATTTCGAGGGCAAGCGCTATCTCGATGCGGTGAGCTCCTGGTGGACCAATCTGTTCGGCCATCGCCACCCGAAAATCGTCGCGGCGCTGAAACACCAGCTCGACACGCTCGACCATGTGATGTTCGCCGGCTTCACCCACGAACCGGCGGTGCTCCTCGCCGAAAAACTCTGCGCGCTGACCCGGCTCGACAAATGTTTCTACGCCGACATCGGTTCGGCGGCGGTCGAGGTGGCGCTGAAAATGAGCCATCACTACTGGCGCAACAGCGGCCAGCCGAACAAAACAAAATTCGTCGCCCTGGAGAACAGCTACCACGGCGAGACTCTCGGTGCGCTCGCAGTCGGCGCGCCCGGCATCTACCGCGACGCCTACGCGCCCCTGCTGATGGACTGTCTGCGCGTGCCCTCGCCCGACTGCTATCCGCGCGCATCGGGACAGTCCTGGGAGGATTTTTCGCGCCAGCAGTTCGTTCACATGCGCAGCCTGCTCGAACAGCGCGCGCAGGAAATCTGCGCGGTGATTGTCGAGCCGCTGGTGCACTGCGCGGGCGGCATGCGCATGTATCACCCGGTCTATCTGAAGCTGCTGCGCGAAGCCTGCGACCGGCACGGCGTGCACCTGATCGCCGACGAGATCGCGGTGGGTTTCGGCCGCACCGGCAGAATGTTCGGCTGCGAATGGGCGAATATCACACCGGATTTCATGTGTTTGTCGGAAGGGCTCACCGGCGGCACCCTGCCGCTGGCCGCGGTGCTGACGCGCGATTCGATTTATCAGGCGTTTTACGCGGACCACGGTGCACACAAGGCTTTTTTGCATTCGCACAGCTATACCGGCAATCCGCTGGCCTGCCGCGCCGCGCTGGCGACGCTGGAGATCTTCGCCGAACGCGATTGGCTGCTGGACAACCGCAACCTCGGGCACCTGATCTGGATGAATCTGTCCGAACTGCTCAAGCATCCCCAGGTCGCCGAAGTGCGGCAGCAGGGCATGATTGTGGCCATCGAGCTGGCCAGGGACGTCAACCGCAAAATCCCCTTCCCCGCCGCCGAGCGGCGCGGACGGCGGGTCTACGAATACGGGCTGGAGCAAGGCGTGCTGCTGCGGCCGCTGGGCGATGTGATCTATTTGATGCCGCCCTATACCATCAACGCCGAGGAGATTGGCCTGATGTGCAAAACCGCGATTGAAGGGATCAAACGGGCTACCGATGGGTAATCCACGCATCTTCGTTTCGCAGACGCTCAAGGTCGGCGACCGTGTGCAACTGCCCGAGGGCGCATTCCGCCACGTCGTGCAGGTGCTGCGGCGCGCGCCCGGCGAAGGCCTGACCCTGTTCAACGGCGAAGGCGGCGAATACGAGGCGGTGCTCGACTCCGCCGGCAAGCGCGAGGCCTATGCGCGCATCGAGCGCTATCGCGGCACCGAGCGCGAATCGCCGCTCAGGATCACGCTGGCGCAGGGCGTGTCCAAGGGCGAGCGCATGGACTACAGCATCCAGAAGGCGGTCGAACTCGGCGTCAGCGAAGTGATCCCGCTGATGACCGAACGCTGCGTGGTCAAGCTGTCGGCGGAGCGCTGGGACCGCAAGCTCGAACACTGGCAGAACATCGCCATCTCCGCCTGCGAGCAGTGCGGGCGCACGCAGGTGCCGGGCGTGCTGCCGCCGGCCGATCTGCGCGACTGGCTGTCGCAGGCGCCAGCCGACGCGCACAAACTGGTGCTCGACCCCGACGCCGAAGCCGCCCTGCGGCAGGGCAATCCCGGCCGCAGGATCGTGCTGCTGGTCGGGCCCGAGGGCGGCCTGAGCCCGGTGGAGATTAAACTGGCCGAACTCGCCGGCTTTCGCGGACTGCGGCTGGGGCCGCGGCTGCTGCGCACTGAAACCGCGGGTGTCGTCGCCCTGTCCGTGCTGCAGGCCCAGTGGGGAGATTTAAAAAGCTAAATGCTCATCACCAACGCCAAGATCATCAACGAGGGCCGCGAGCTGCATGGCGACCTGCGCATCAAGAACGGCCGCATCGACAAGATCGCCAAGTACATCGCAGCCTCGGCGGAGGATGAGGTGTTCGACGCCGACGGCCGCTGGCTGCTGCCGGGCTTCATTGACGATCAGGTGCATTTCCGCGAACCGGGGCTGACGCACAAGGGCGATCTCGCCACCGAGTCGGCGGCGGCGGTGGCCGGCGGCATCACCAGCTTCATGGAGATGCCGAACACCATCCCCAATGCGACCACGCGCGAAATCCTCGCGCAGAAATACGTGTTCGCGCAGGGCCGCGCGCGCGCCAACTTCGCCTTCTATTTCGGCGGCGCCAACGACAATCTGGAAGAAGTCAAGCGCCTGCAAGCCGGTGAAGCCTGCGGCATCAAGGTGTTCATGGGCGCCTCCACCGGCAACATGCTGGTGGACGATCCGAAGACACTCGAAGGCATCTTCGAACACGCACCGGGCCTGATCGCCACGCACTGCGAAGACACGCCGACGATCAAGGCCAATGAAGCGCGGTGGAAAGAAAAATACGGCGACGACATCCCGCTGGCCGAGCATCCGAACATCCGCTCGGAAGAAGCCTGCTACAAGTCGAGCCTGCTGGCGACGACCCTGGCGAAGAAATACAAGTCCAAACTGCACGTGCTGCACCTGACCACGGCGAAGGAGCTGGAGTTCTTCACGACCGGCCCGCTGAAGGACAAGCGCATCACCGCCGAGGCCTGCATCCACCACCTGTTCTTTGACGAAAGCGAATACGCCAGGCGCGGCAACTTCGTGAAGTGCAATCCCGCGATCAAGAAAGCCAGCGACCGCAAGGCGCTGGTGCAGGCGGTGAAGGAAGGCCGGCTCGACATCCTCGCCACCGACCACGCCCCGCACACCCTCGAGGAAAAATCGCAGCCTTACGTCAAGGCGCCGGCCGGGCTGCCGCTGGTGCAGCATGCCCTGCTGATGGCCCTTGAATTGGTACAGCGTGAAGAACTCGACCTGCACACCGTGGTCGCGCGCACCAGCCACGGACCGGCCGAGCGCTTCGGCGTGGTCGAACGCGGCTACATCCGCGAAGGCTACTGGGCCGATCTGGTGCTGGTCGACCCGAGCACGAAGACGACCGTGAGCCGCGACAAAGTGCTCTACAAATGCGGCTGGTCGCCCGTGGAGGGCATCACCTTCTCACATGCCATTGCCGCCACCTGGGTCAATGGCGAGCTTGCCTGCCAGAATGGCAAGGTGTCGCCGAAGGTGCTTGGCCAGCGGCTGCTGTTTCAGTAATCGTCATGCCCGCGCAGGCATGTCCCGAGCATTGTCGAGGGGCGGGCATCCAGTGCCAACTCAAACCGCTAGAGCGTTTTTGGTTTAAGTGTTTACAGTCCTCTCCTGAAGTACGGTCATACCGGCGAAAGCCGGTATCCAGTCTTTTTTCCGTCACGGCGCTGCGCGCCGCCTGGATTCCGGCTTGCG
>Ga0187893_10012854_pt1 | contig 11786 bp, 11 predicted proteins | sample MA1701074metaG_FD_139574 | JGI IMG/M metagenome (GOLD analysis project Ga0187893, IMG submission 139574) | White microbial mat communities from a basaltic lava cave in the Kipuka Kanohina Cave System on the Island of Hawaii, USA - MA170107-4 metaG ... | reverse complement strand
GTTGGCGCGGGCGATCGCCATGGTCCCCCAGGAAATCGCCCTCCCGTTCAATTTGACGGCGGCGGAGGTCGTGCTGCTCGGTCGGACGGCCTACCTCCGTCGTTTCCGAGCCCCAGGTCGCGAAGATCGGGAAGTGATCCGGTCGGCGATGTCGGCCACCGACGTCTTGCGCCTGGCGGGCCGCCCCTATCATGAGCTGTCCGGCGGCGAACGCCAGCGGGTCATCGTAGCGATGGCGTTGGCCCAGGAGCCTCGGTTGCTCTTACTCGACGAGCCGACGCGCCACCTTGACCTGAGTCACCAGCTGCGAGTCCTCTCGTTGATCCGGCGCCTGAAGCGAGAGCAGGGCATCACGGTGATTTCTGCCATGCACGACTTGAACCTGTGCGCCGTCTATTTCGACCGGCTGATCCTCCTGTCGTCCGGGCAGATCGTCGCGGATGGCCCGCCCGAGAAGGTGATCCAGCCGCAGCTTTTGGAGGAAGTCTTCGGCATCGCCGCGCTCGTCGCCCGGCACCCCACCCGCGACGTCCCCTGGGTGACCATCCTGCCCGAGAATTCATAAGGTCATTCCCACCCCGCGCCGAGCCCTGTTCTGCCCCGATCCTGCCTTGACAAGATCGCAGCCGGCGGACTATGCTAGCCCGATGTCGTGACGGTTCCGGGTAAGAGATCGGCGTCGTGCGTGCCGTGACGACGGAGGTGAGGCGTCGCGAATGATGCTTGCCGAACGCGCGCAGATTCAGAAGTTCCTCGGCCTCTCGGTCCTGGCCCACCTCATTCTTGTCGGCCTCATGAGCGTGGCGAAGCTCCCTGTCTCGTTTCGCGCCGACCGGCCTCTTCTGGTTCGGATCATCGATCAACGGGAATCGAGTCAGAGTCGGCCGCCTGCCGACAGCCCGAATGTCGGTGCGGTGACCAGCGGCGCGCAGCGCCCCGCAGAGAGGGTGGGGCCGCCCAGGACGGTAGAGAGCAGGGGGGTTCCCGGACTGGGGTCGGCGCCGGCGCCACTCGCGGCCCCATCGCCGCTCGGTTCACCGGAGGGCGGTCCGGGGACTTCCTCGCCTCGAACGGTCTCGGACCCGGCGATCCCGGCACCGCCGCCGCCGGCTGCGCTCGCCGCTCGCTCGCCGACGCGCGCGATCCCTGCACCGCCGGCTGCCGTCACGACCCCCTCATCGGCGGTGTCCCCCGCTCCTCTCCCGCTCGCGGCCGATGCGGAGCTTGTCGCGGCCCGCCCTGCGTCGGCGCCGGGCGCGGAGACGATACCGGCTCCCGCCCTGCGCGGCGCACGCGCCCCTTCGACCGGCGGATCGCCTCAGAGTGAGGCTGCGCGTTCGCAGGGCGTCCCGGGTGGGCTGAGCGCGGAGAGATCCGGCCGGGGAGTTCCTCAGGGGGGGCGGGTTCAGGGGAATGGCGCCGAGCGGCAGGGCCGCCCGTACGATCTGAGGGGCCAGGTCGCCATGCTCTGGAGAAACCTCGATCCGCGGGAGTACTTGTCCGCGCCGACCGACATGGGAGATGAGGGCGACACCGGGACACCGGGCGAGCGAACCGTCTCGCTGGACAGCCATGATTCCCGGTACGCATCCTACCTCTTGGGGGTCAAGCGTCGCATCGAGAATGTGTGGGGCTACCCGCCCGACGCGCGTGGCCTGACCGGAGATCTGCTCGTCACTTTCACGATTACGCGCGACGGCCGCCTGAAGAACCTGGAGCTCGCCGAGACCTCGGGAATCGCTCCGCTCGACAATGAGGCGATCCGGGCGATCCGGGAGGCGGCCCCCTTTGCACCGTTTCCGGACCGGATGCAGTTCGAGCGGCTCAATATCCGGGCGGCCTTCTACTACTATGCCAACCGGGTGCCGGGCCGGGTTCGATGAGCCGGTGGCCGGGCATCCCTCCGGACGTTCCTCGACACGACGCGCGGCAGCCCTGACCGCGCCCAACACGCGCGAAACACGCCTCATGACGAATCAGCACCAACCGGTCGATAGTCCGATGTATGCCCTGGGGAGGGAGATGGATGGGATCTTCGCCATCTCCGAGTATCAGCACGTCGATGGCAATATTCGTTGCAGGGGGAGGTTGCTCGTCGATCGCGACACGGCGCAGAGCGTCCTCGCCCGCCGGCTGGCGCCGCACGGCTATTACCCCGTCATGCGGAGCGACGACGAGCTTGCGCTTATGCGGGTCGCGGCTCCTCCGGCCCGCGCATCGATGCCGTGGGTGCACATCCTGCTCCTTCTCGCCACGCTGGCGACGACCGTCTTCGTGGGCGCCACGCATCGCGGCGCCGATCCGTTCGCGGACCCATCGAGCCTCGTGTTGGGGCTTCCGTTTGCGCTGACGCTGTTGTCCATCCTTGGCGTGCACGAACTGGGACACTACTTCACCGCCCGCCGGTATCGCATCAAGGTGACGCTTCCCTATTTCATCCCGGCCCCCATCGGGCTGGGAACCTTCGGTGCCTTCATCAAGATGAAGTCGCCGGTCACTGATCGGAGGGCGTTGTTCGACGTCGGGATCGCGGGACCGCTGGCGGGACTCTGCCTCGCCTTGCCGGCTATCGTCGTGGGGCTGTCCTTGTCTCAGTTGCTGCCGGAAACGCGATCGGGGCAGGTCGGGATCGTCCTGGGGGAGCCCCTCCTGTTCTCCCTCCTCCAATGGGTCACGCTGGGACCGATCCCCAAGGGCGCCGACGTCTTGCTGCATCCGGTCGCGTTCGCGGGCTGGATCGGCCTGTTCGTGACGGCCCTCAATCTCCTTCCGATCGGGCAACTCGATGGCGGCCACGTGTCGTACGCCCTGGTCGGGAGGCATCACCGGAAGGTGGCGATCGCGACGCTCTCCATCCTGGTCGCGATGGGGATCGCCTTCTGGCCCGGCTGGCTGTTCTGGGCAGCGCTGGCCTTGATCCTTGGGCTCAAGCACCCTCCGCCGCTTGACGATTCGATCCCGCTCGATCGCCGGAGGAGAGTGGGGGGCTACCTGTCGCTCCTGCTCCTCCTCTGCCTGATCACCCCCTCCCCGTTCAGCATCCCTGCCCCCTGATCACCGGCCTGACGCGTGGGTCGATCTGTGCCAGCAGGCGGCACCCCGGTGTTGGCGGGGACCCACATGCCTCCGGTGACGGGCCGACAGTGGCGCTTGACAGCGGGAGCGAGACTGGATATCTTCTGTCGGGCCGCTGAACTCCCGCAATCGACCGGAAGGAGGTCCGAGAACCATGCTGATCCTGTTTAGCAAAGGGTTTTTCCTGCTGTCGTTCATCACGTTGGTGTGCGGGGTTCTCGGGAGGCTGGCCGAGCGTCCGGTGTTGGGCATCACGCCACGGGCGCTCCTTGACTTCACCCGCACGTGTCTGCTGTTCTCGATCGCCGCGGCCCTGCTTCGACTGGCCCGATAGGGTGCAGGCGTGAACAGCCGGTCGCGTCCGCTGTCCGAGTGACCGGCCTCCGTGGGATTGCGCTGAGGGGACACGTAACTTCTCGGCGTGCGTGAATGTCGGGGACCAACCTGATTCGATCACCGCGTCCCGGGGGTGACATTCCCCCCTCGAAGGGAAGACGAGGAGTGCTCAAGAATCTTCTCTACCGCCTCTACGAGAGCCGGCTGCTTCAGGAGGTACGGGCGGGCACGCTGCCCCGGCACATCGGCCTGATCCTTGATGGCAATCGCCGATACGCCAGAGAGCGTGGCTACCTGAACATCCTTGAGGGACACGAGCGGGGCGCCGAGAAGCTTGAAGAGGTTCTGGGCTGGTGTGAAGACCTTGAGATCAGGATGGTGACCGTCTGGATCTTCTCGACCGAGAATGTCTCTCGGACCCAGCAGGAGGTGGACGGCCTGCTGGACCTCATCGAGAAGAAGATGTACGAGATCGCCCAGGACCCCAAGGTCCACTCGAAGCGGATGCGGATCCGGGCGATCGGCAACATGGAGTTGCTCCCCGCGTCTACGGTGAAGGCGATTCGGGAAGCGGAGGATGCGACCCGCGACTACGATGCCTTTTCCTTGAACGTCGCGGTGGGGTACGGCGGCAGACAGGAGATCGCGGACGCGGTGGTCGCCATGCTCCGAGACAAGTCGAACAGTGGATTGACGTTGGATCGAATCATCGATGAGATCTCCGTGGACGAGATCGGCAAATACCTCTACACCTACGATCTCCCCGATCCAGAACTGATCATCCGGACGAGCGGTGAGATTCGATTGAGCGGTTTTTTACTCTGGCAGAGCGCTTACAGCGAGTATTACTTCTGCGACGCGTACTGGCCGGTGTTCAGGAAGATCGACTTCTATCGGGCTATTCGCAGCTATCAGCAGCGGGAGCGTCGATTCGGAGCCTGAACGTTTCCCGCGGTTTGCCGTTGTCACAACGGGGCGGCTCCTGTACGATCGCGGCGGCATCGCGACCGCGCGAGTCGCCCCGCGGTCGTTCGATGTTCTCCTGTCGTGCTGACTTCAGCGTCCCAAGAGCGGATGACAGCCGTCGCGAGAACGGGATCCGTCCACTTCGGGTAGGGAGGGAAACGGGATGAGACGCAGTCGAGTCTTGACAGTCACAATGGTTCTCTGGCTGCTCGCGCAGATCGGGATGATGCCGGTGTCCTCTGCCTGGGCGGAGGCGCCGAATCGCGCGGTGGATCTTTCGGCTGGCGCGATCAGCGTCATTGCCACGGCGGTGGCGTTCCCCGTGAGGCTCGTTGCGTGTGTCGCGACGGTGGCCATCGGCGGCGTGGCCTATGGCCTCACGATGGGGACCAACGAGTTGGTGCGACAGGAGCTGGTCGCAGGGACCAACTATACCTGCGGAGGGAAGTTCGCCGTCACGCCGGAAGAGGTCAAGCAGTTCACCAAAGAAGCACAACCCCGAATGTGAACGTCACCCCGCGCCTCGTGACGCACCATTGCGATCGATCCTGGGGACCCGGCCAGGGTCCCAAGACGTGAACCCCGTGGCCTGTCGGGCATCCATCCGAAGGCGTAGACGGACGGCGGCGAGCCGCGTCGTGTTGTTCGTTGTGGGGATCTCGTTGGCCATCGCCGCGGACGTCGGAGGGGAGGAGCTGGCCACGTCAACCCCAGGCCAGAAGGCCCTGAGGGGTGCGGCGAACCTCTCGCTCGGGCTGGTCGTCGACTGGCCGAAGACGATCTACTACGAGGCGAAGAAGCAGGGTCCCCTCGTGGGGATCCCCGCCGGCTTTCTCGCCGGCTTCGGTCTTGGCCTGATGCGGACCGCGGTCGGCGCCTATGAGCTGCTGACCTTTCCGCTCGAGCTCCCGGACCACTACAAACCGATCCTCACCCCTCCGTTTCCTTTCGAACAGGGGCAGACTCGCGTCTCCCCCGCCCTGATCGAGCGCCCGAAAGAGCCGGCCAAACCATAGGGTCAGGCGACTCCGCTGATCGCATCCGTCGCTCCTCCGTCATCGCTCACTAGCCTCACTCGATCGCGTCCCCATTCGCAATCCCGCCTTCTCAGACCCTTTCACGGAAATGAATACTCTTCCTGCGCGTGAGCTGATAAAAACCGTAGCGTGATAACGTCGTCCCCTTGCCGCTGTCGCGCGTGCCCGTCCAGGGAAGCGCGGGATCGAGGTAGTCGCAGCGGTTCTGATAGATGGTGCCCGCCTCAACCGCGCGCGCGAAGCGCTCCGCGCGATCTCGGCTGCGCGTCCACACCGACGCCGTGAGCCCGTACCGGGTGTCGGCCATCCGAGCGAGCGCCTCGTCGTCATCGGCCACCGCCAGGACGGGGACCAGGGGACCGAAGGTCTCGTCCTGCATCAGGGTGGCATCGTTGGGGACGTCGGCCAGGAGGGTCGGCGGAAAGAAATTGCCGCTCGTCCCGTCAAGGCGTCTCCCGCCAAGGAGGAGCCGGGCGCCGCGCCGGACCGCCTGCTCCACCCGCCGCTCCAACATGTCGAGGGCGGAACGGTTTGCGAGCGGCCCAAGCGTGGTGTCGTCGTCGAGGGGATCACCGAGTCGGTACCGTCCCATGACGATCTTCGCCCGGGCGAGGAACTCACGATAGAGCGCCCGGTGGACGTACACACGTTCCACCGCGCAACACGACTGCCCTGCGTTGTAGCAGGCGCCGTCGATCAGGTGTTCGACGCTGAAGTCGAGATCGGCGTCCTGGGCGACGTACGCGGGATCCTTCCCTCCGAGTTCCAACCCAACGTCGAGAAACCGCTGCGCGGCGGCACGGTAGATCTGGTGCCCGCCGGGGACCGAGCCGGTGAAATTGACGTGATTGACGCGGGGATCGGCAATGAGCGCTGCGGTCTGCTCATGGGACAGCACCAGGTTCTTGACCAGACCGAGCGGTTCCAGACCTCCGAGCGCGTCTTCGAAATGCTGACCGCACAGGGGGGTCTTGGCGCTATGCTTCAGAAGGACCGTGTTCCCCGCCAGGAGCGCGGGCACCACGACGTTGACGGGGATGAGCAGGGGATAGTTCCATGCGGCGATGCACAGGACGACGCCGAGCGGCGTATGTTCGATGCGGCGGTGAAATCCCTCCTTCTCCGGAAGGATGTCCGGCGCCAGCGATTCCTGGGCGATGGACAGCATGTACTCGGCCCGCTGAAAAAACGTTTCGATTTCGCGGTGCGACTGGCGCAACGGTTTCCCCATTTGAAGAGTAATGTCTCGAGCGATCGCGTCGGCATTGGTCCTAAACCGTCGGAGCCCTTCCGCCACCCGGCTGGAGCGTTCCGCAATGGACAGGTGGCGCCACTCTTCGTACGCGCGCCGGACAGCATCGATCTTGGCGTCGAGTTGCGTGCCCTCGTCGTACGAAAGCTCACAGACGACTTCCTGATTGTAGGGATTGACGACCTTGAGCGACACGGTCAGCCTTTACGAATTGCGGGGTATCCACCTACTCCGGAGTGACATACGCGCCTATGATGCCGCCATCCACCACAAACGCAGCGCCCGTGACATAGGATGAGTCATCGGAAGCAAGGTAGAGGGCGGCCTTCGCCATCTCCTGGACCTCCCCAAAGCGACCCATCGGAATATGCACCAGGCGACGGAGTCGCTTCTCCTCGGTATCGAGGACCTTCATCAGCAATTCGGTGCGCAGGGGGCCGGGGCAGAGTGCGTTCACCCGGATGTTCTCTCGCGCGTGCACGACGGCTAGCTCGCGGCTCAGCGCGACAACGCCTCCTTTGCTCGCGGTGTAGGCGACCTGGGGCGTGGCGGCGCCCATCAGCGCGACGAAGGACGCGGTATTGATGATCGAGCCACCTCCCGCCCGACGTAGCGCGGGAATGCCGTACTTACACCCGAGGAAGACGCCTTTCAGGTTCACCGCCATCGTGAGGTCCCACACCGCCTCGTCGGTTTCGACCGCGTCATCATCGTGGCTGTGCAAGATGCCGGCGTTGTTGAAGAGAACGTTCAGCTTGCCATAGGTCCTTTCCGAGACCGTCACCATCTGTTTGCATTCCGTGCCTTTCGAGACGTCTGCGTGGACGAACGTGGCGCGCCCTCCCGCTGCCTCCGCCATCCTCACCGTCTCTTGACCGGCGGCGTCGTTGACGTCAACTACGATGACGCTGGCACCCTCCTGAGCAAAGAGCAGGGCCGATGCGCGACCGATGCCGCTGCCCGCCCCCGTGATGAGCGCTACTTTGTCCCGCAATTTCACGTCGATGCCGCCTTCAGCGCGTGTCTCATCGTCACCGGTCGTCAGATGCGCTCGAAATACCGTTGGCGCTCCCAATCGGTCACCGCTCTATCGTACGCCGCCTGTTCCGTGCGGTAGAAGTGAAGGTAATGCTCCAGCACCTCGTCTCCCAGCGTGCGCCTCGCAAACTCGCTCTGTTCGAAGAGATCGATCGCCTCGTGGAGCGTCCGTGGCACCTGGGGCACTTGCCGGGCGCCATACGCGTCCCCCTGGAAGTGGGGAGTGGGCTCGATTCGCTCGATGATTCCATCGATCCCCGACGCCAGGACGGCCGCGTAGGCCAGATACGGGTTGCAGTCAGCGCCGGGGATTCGACACTCGATCCGCAATGAGTCCCCCTGGCCCACGACCCGAAAGCCCGCGGTGCGATTGTCGTAGCTCCATGCGAGCCGGGTGGGGGCCCACGACCCCGCCAGGTACCGCTTGTACGAGTTCACAGTCGGCGCGTAGAACACCATGAAGTCCGGCACGTGGGCGATCCAGCCCCCGAGGAACCATCGAAAGACGTCCGAACACCTGACCGGTCCCAGTTGCAGGTCCCCGGGAAACGTATTCCGTCCGTCGCGCCATAGGCTGACATGAAGATGGCCGCTGGAGCCGGCTCGATCTGCCGCATACTTGGCCATGAACGTCACGCTGATCCCCATGTCGTCCGCGACCTCTTTCAGGCATTGTTTGTAAATGGCATGGCGATCGGCCATCGTAAGCACATCCGCGTAGCGCACGTTCAGTTCATGCTGACCCATGCCCCACTCGCCCTTGGAGTGTTCCACGGGAACGCCGGAACGCTTCAGGTGGCGGCGCACCGTCCCATGAAAGCGCTCCTCTCGCGTGCCCTGTAGGGCATGATAGTCTTCGATGTACCATCCTGCCGGCTGGAGTCCCTGATACCGTTTGGCTGCGGCGTCCCGGTAGGAGTCCTGAAAGATGTAGTACTCCAGTTCCGATCCCGCCATGACCGTATAGCCCATGGCAGACGCCTTCGCTAGTTGCCGTTTCAGGATCGACCGTGGTGCCTGCGCGACGAGTTCGTGACCGTTCTCATCCTCTACATCGCAGATCACTAGGGCCGTCTTCTCCAGCCAACTGGCGACCCGCAGCGTCGCGAGATCGGGGGCGAGATGGAAGTCCCCGTACCCCTTTGCCCAGTTGGCGAATCGGTACCCGGCCACGGGCTCCATCTCCATGTCCACCGTGAGGAGATAATCGCATGCATGCGTACCGTGGCTTGCGGAGTTCTCAAGGAAAAAGTCTGCGTCCAGGCGCTTTCCCATGAAACGCCCGTACATATCGGGGAACACCATCAGTACCGTCTCGATCTCGCCCGCCTTGATAAGGGGCGCAAGCTCATCCGGGGTCAACATGCCGGGCGTCTTGGACATACGAACCCCTCCTTTCAGGGCGCCCACAGCTTAGCAGATTTACTGACTCCTTGTCCCGTGTACTTCGCAAGACGGCAGGATAGTCCAAGTCCTCCGCGTCACGCGCGCCGTTCGACGCACGCTCGCCGTGCCCTGAAGGCGATCGGAAAGGATTTGAATACCGAGTCAGGAATGGGACTTGGTGGGCCTTCGACGGTGGTGATGCGCGCTAGCGCAGGAGAACGCCCTGTTCACACATCTCGACGCGGAGGCGCGCCACTCAGAGGATCATGCTGGGCCGAGGGCCGGAGGGGGAGCGCGACCCTCGGCGTACCAGCATGACGCTTGTGAACCACTACATGCAGAGAGCCCTGGCCCCGCCGTCCACCATCAGCGCGTCGGAGAGCCCGATGCAGTGCGGGTTAAACGGCACCTCGAGAGATTCGGTCGCGTGGTCGTCTCGAGCGATAATCCCGTGAAGCTGGGCATCGAGCATCGCGACCTCCTGCCCCAAGGGGGGAACTCCCTGCTCCAGCACGAGGCGCTCGTCCTCGGTCGCCTGCGCCCAATCAGGCGTGGTGGCGAGCGCAGGACCTCCGAAGGTCAGCGCGAGCGCGGCCATCAGCGCTACGATCCTTGCGGTGTGTGTCATCTTCTTTCACCTCCTGTTGCGTCGCACTTCTGCTCCTCATGTCGTGATCAGGAGCCGGACGACCACAAGACGGGTCTCGTCTCTACTCACACGTCTGCGGTCACTTTGCTTAAGAGCAGCCCGCGTGCCAATCCGTCGGTATGCGCCGCTAAGCCATTAAAAACAAGGGAGGGATTTAAGAAAACCCGAGCCGGTGGGAAAGGGATGAGAGTGCGATTTTACCCAGAGAAGTGTGTAGGTTTTCCACCAAAATATCCAAAACCTACAGAGAACCAACCGTCAAACGCGAGAAGCCATGAACCCTCTTCACTCGGATAGCTCGATTGACCCCAGTCGTTGCGCGCCTGATGGATATGGGAGTCGTACACGCCGCGGTCGGCAAGGTCGATTTGGACGTCGTGCTCGCCAGGCTCGCATCGCCTGATCAATAGACGGCCCCGGGGAAGGTGTGGACCTGAAGCCGCTTCCCGACCAACTTGTACATCCGCGGGGCCCTCCAGGGCTCTCCGAGGATCCCATCGTGAATGGCCCAGCTCCGACCCCTCACCGTCTGCTCCATTCCAGGTTGGCGAAAAGGAGTGGAGCCGTCGAGGCGCCGAAAGAGCGGCCCTCCTGGAGTAAAGCCGTGATGGATCGACGCCATCTCCTGTCCGCCGATCACATAGCCGAAGCCGTATCTCTCGCACAGGATGGCCATGTGATAAAACTTCGCTTCGAGGACGAACCGGTCCCTTCCCAGGGATGCAGCGAACTGCTCGACGAGGCGGAGCACCCTCCCCAGCAGCCGGAGGCTCCAGCGGACCTGGCCGGGGGCGAGGCCCGCCCTCATCGCCCGCTCCTCTTCCTTGTGGTTCCGCCGTGTTGTCCCGAGGTGGGTCTCCTGTCCGTTCTCATCCCGGTCGATCTGGAACCGCTCTCCGCGGGGGTCGTTGATGATGACAAAGCCCAACTCCAGCTCGCCGTCGAAGGTCTGGTCGAGCTTCAGCAGATAGAGGTAGTCCCGATCCTCGGGAGCGAGGCGCACCTCGATCCGGACCAGGTCCTGGTCCGGAGGGCAGATGAAGGTGACGAGCCGCCTGCCCAATCGGTCGGTCAGGGTCTGCCGATCGATGCCGAAGGTCACCAACAGCACGTTCGGGATCAGCTTTGCGTAGATCGCCTCCCGTTCCTCTTTCGGGAGGAGGTTGATCTGCCGGATCGACAGCGTCTTCCGGTCGTCAAGGAGCGTTCGAAACCGCGTATACACGCCGGGGGCGATCTGCCGGCCTACCCGCACCAGGAGGCGGTTCGCAGGATCGGCCGTGATCTCCGGCTCATCGGTGGGGAACTCGGCAAAGCCGAAGGGTTGCGCCAGACGGAGGAGCATGCCCTGGTAGGCCGGCCTGTCGAGGCCGCTCCCCTCGAGATCCCATTGCTCCGCGTAGATGGGCGCGAGAACGATCCGTTCCTCCCAACCCCCTTCAGAGAATGGGAGCCCCAACATCCCCTTGGCAAGGCCGATCCGGCGGAATGGGCGTGCCACTTCCATCCCTGCGATCTCGTAGAGGGGAAGCGCGGGGTCACGACCCCACCGCTCGATCGGATCGGGGGGCAACATGACGAGATAGCCGACGAGCTTCCCCTGAGGCGTCCGGGCCACTACGACCTCGGCATCCGCGAGGGCAGCGCTTCGCTCGAGCATCCCCTTGAGTACTCGCGGCTTAAAGTGGAACTGGGCGCCAAGGCCGTCTTCCACCGCCATCGAAGCGATTTCCTCGGGGGTCGGATGGTTCGCGAGCCGGATCGAGCCGTCAGCCGTCCGAAGATCCTTAGTCAACATGGGCAACCCTCCACACATAGTTACTAAAACCTATTCTAACGCGATGCGTTATAGATTGTCAAGGACCGTGACATGCATTCCCGCCTGCTTGACGCACGATCTACCAGGGAGTAAGATGCGTAATAACTAGTGTACTGTATCATAATTAACTTGACATATAGAGAGTTGTGCCGTATGCTCTGTGACCATGAGCCGAATGGCGGAACCGATCCGGCTATCCCCCGAAGAACGGGCCACGATCCGCACGTG
>Ga0187893_10012852_pt1 | contig 11788 bp, 11 predicted proteins | sample MA1701074metaG_FD_139574 | JGI IMG/M metagenome (GOLD analysis project Ga0187893, IMG submission 139574) | White microbial mat communities from a basaltic lava cave in the Kipuka Kanohina Cave System on the Island of Hawaii, USA - MA170107-4 metaG ... | reverse complement strand
GCCCCCTGGATCTCGTCGCGCACGAAGCCCGAGTCGGCGTCGCTGGCGAAGGCCTTGAATCGAACCCCGCCGCCCTCGTATTCGCTCTTGAAGCCGTTGAAGGCGCGGCTGTAGCGGGAGAGCTGGCTCTCGGTCAGGCCCGTGTCGTAGTCTCCGAACAGGGCGTAGAACTGCGGGCGCTCCAGCCTCAGATAGACGTTCTCGCGGCTCGATGCGTCGTAACGCTGCCCGGTCCGGTCGCCGTAGAGCGTGTAGAACGCGTCGGGGTCGATGACCTGGAAGAGGCTCGACCGGCCGGCGCGCTGCTCGGGCTTGTCGCTGTCGTAGGCCAGCGTCAGGAGCCAGCGTCCCTTGACGCGCCCCTTGGCGTAGAAGCTCACCTGCCCGTCGCCGGTCAGATCCTCCTCATGCCCCGCGTCCTCGGCCGCTTCCATGTTGTCCGACAGGGTCTCGTACGCGATCGTCCCTTCGGCGAAGCCCACGACGATCCAGTCGCGCGCCTCGGGAGCCAGCCACGCGCGCAGCTCCTGCGAGACGACGCTGCGGCCGTCGTCGAACGTGAAGTTCAGCACGGCGACCCCGGCCTGCGTGGTCGGCTGAAGCTCGATCCACGCGATGCCTTCGTCCCCTTCGATGGTCCAGGACGGCTGGAATCGATCGACGCCCGCGAGCTGTCTCTTCTGCTGCATGTCGATGAGCTGCTGGGGGACGTGCGGCGGCTCGAGGGCGTAGGGCCCCGTCACGCCGTGCCTGACGGGATGCCCCGAAGCATCGAGCAGGCGCACCGCGATCAGGGGGCGCGCGATGCCGTCGGCGGCCAGCAGCGAGCGCTCCGGCACGAGCAGTGCGCGCCGCGGCGTGTTGGCATAGTGGACGCCGCGCGTCAGCGTCGCGACGATCTCGCCGTCCGCGCCGGCGACCTGCGCGACGAGCGCATTGGCGCCCTCCTCGATCGGAACGCCGCGCCACACGCTGACGGCCACCGTGTTGTCCGCGCCGGCCTCCGTGCCGTCGAACGTGAGCGGATCGATGGGCCGGCCGTCCCGGGTGAGCGTGACGGTCTGGCCGGGCGCGTGTTTCACCACGACACGAAGAGCCGGCGCGCGCGGGTTGTGTCCCTCGGGTGGGAAGAGCATGGCGATGCCCGGGGCCTGTCCCTCCAGCCAGTCGGTCTTCGCTCCGGCGGAGGTCTCCTCGTCGGGGATCGCGTCCCGGGGATCCGGAGAACGCGAGCCTTCGGGAGCTTCACTCCCCACGTCCGGTCCGGCCGGGTGGTCCTCGGGCCGGGGCCCCGTGCGGCGGAGACGGAAGTCGGTGCGCCAGAGCGTCCCTCCCTGCAGATCGACGAACTGCGAGAAGGCGCTTCCCGCGAAGCGGGTGTTGCGGATGCAGGAGACCGGCTCGAGTCCTTCAGGGACGCTCTGGACGTCGAGCTGCACGACGTGCGTGCCGTCGCAGACGCCCTCGAAATGGAACCGGCCGTCGGAATCGGTGCTCGTGTAGGTGCCGTCCTCGAGGAGAATCCTGACATTGGCGACCCCCACGGCCTCCTCGTCGCGGGTTCCGCACGCGCCTTCCGCGACGCGCCCGATGAGCAGGGCGCACCGGCCGAAGAAGGACTCCTTCACGAGCACGGCGGCTTGCGCGCGGTTCGACGCGAGACCGCCCGACGCCGCCGCAACGGCGGCGTTGAGAGCCCGGCCCGTCTGCGCTCCGGAGGCGACTTCGGCCACGTACGTGAGGCGGACGCCCGCTCCCGGCGCGACGGTGCCGATGTCGAACGTCAGGGTTCGGCCGTCGGACGAGATGACGGGGTCGGCGACGGGGGTCCCGTCGACGTGCGCGGAGCCCTCGCGGTAGCGGAACCCCTGGGGAAGAAAGTCCTCAATCGCGGCCGCGGAGGCCGGAGCCGTCGTGTCGAGGTTTCTGAGGGTCACCGTGTACTGGACGAAATCCCCGATGGTGGCCTCGGTCTTCGACGCGAACTTCTCGAGCGCGAGACCCGTGGCCGTCTGGAGCGGATCGACGGGAACGTCGATGTCGAGCGCCGGCCCCGGGTCGGCGGTGAAGAGGTCGGCGTAGGAGCCGGCGCCGACGGCATAGGGGCCGCCGTAGGGGTCGGTCAGACCGGCGAGCGCCGCCGGGGGTACCACCGAGGGCGCCGTATGGCCCGCCGGCGGCGTCACCATCAGCCGGTAATCGCCCGGAAGCACGAAAGGGAAACGGAATCCCCCGGGCGGGAAGGCGTAGACGCGGCCGGAGCCGTCGGTCACCGTGCTTCCCGTCACGAGGCTCGCGGGGAACGACGACGCGCCGTCGTCTCCGTAGACCGTCGCCGGCAGGCCGCTGATCCCATCGACGAGGACCACCGTCGTCCCGTCCACCGGCGCGCCGCTGCCGGAGTCGAAGACGAAGCCCAGCGGGTCGACCCAGGCCAGGTCCGAGGCGGTGTCGATGGGGACGACCGGATCGACGTAATCGGCGGCGAGCGACGTGGCCTCAATCACCGAAAGACGGCAGTCGTGCTGCGCCGCCGGCGGGGGCATGGGGTCGCTCTGGATCGCGCCCGAGAAGACGCCGGTATCGAGTCCCGTCTCCATCAGACGCAGCGTCTCGATGTCGCCGCTGGACGCCGTCACAGTGATCTGCACGGTGTCGCGCGCCAGCGGATCGACGTTCCGGTCCGCGTCCGCGAGCACGAGGAAGATCGGCTCTCCCGCGTGATAGACCGACGTCGGCCGCAGATCGACGGGGACGCCCGTGTCGATGAGGGCGCCGCCGAACGTCCGCGGTGGAAGCGCAGCGTAGAACGCGCCCCCGCCGTCGTCGCATGCGGCGCCGTCGGATTGAACGGGGACCGCCCCGATGACGCCGGGGGCGTGCTGATGGAAGCTCACCGTCGCCGTCGTCGACGCCGGAAGCGTGACGAGCGTGACGGCGTTCGAATCCCGGATCTGGGGAACGCCTCCCGGGAGTTCGTAGGACACGCGTCCCGTGTTCGTGATCACCGCCCCCGATGCCGGCTGGAGAACCGTCACCAGCGCGGACAGGCACAGCGCGATCGCGCCGGGACGCCGGAAAGGCCGGGACCACCGCGGGGCCGGACCGGAGAGCGACGCCCGCGTCTCGCGACGCGCGACATCCGCCTTGCTCGGGTCCGGCCCAGGGTGGTTCACGGGATTAGTTGACGATTCTCACCTGGAACCGGAAGCTCGTCGTGCTTCCGCTTCCGAGCGTGTCGACGCGGAACTCCGCGACGGTTCCGGTGAAGTTCGCGCCGGTGCCGAGCTCGTCCGCTCCCGCATCGTCGTCGTCCTCGGCTGTGCCGCCGGTGCAGTCCGCGGCGCCCCCGGCGATCAGCGTGCCCGGCTCGTAGGTCACGGGCTGGCCCGCCAGATCGTCGGAAATCACCACCGCGGTGGCATCCGAGCCGCCGGTGTTGCTGACCACGATGCAGTACTCGATCACCGCTCCCGGGATGCGCTTCGGATTCACGCCGAGGTTGAACGGGTCGCTGACGACCGTCGTGGTCTTGGCCACGGTGATGGTCGCCGAGAGCGCACGGTACGCGTCCCCCGCGCTGTGGCGCCCGTCGCGCGCGTTGTCGGTATCGCCCGCGGCGTCGCCGAAGACGGTGTCCACGGCGTTCGGGTCGTCGTTGGCCGACTGGGTGTAATCCCCCCCGAGCGTCCCGCCGGTCCCCGCCGCGGCCGCGATGGCCGTCAGCGTCAGGCCCGCCGTGTCCTGATCCACGAGGGAATTCGGGATCGACGATACGATCCACACGGTCACCGACGTGTCGGGCGCGAGCTCGTCGACGTGCGTCTCGGTGTCGTCGAGCGCCACGTAGACGTCGTCGCCGTTGTCCACGTACGCCACCGACGAGGTCGGATCGAAGTCGTCGAACCCGCCGTAAGGATCCGCCACGCCGAGCGCGTCCTGCGCGACGTCGAGACGGAAGTCCATCGTGTCGTTCGTGTTGTTCAGCACGCTGAACCGGAGCACCTGTCCCGTCTGGCCGGGGGTGACGTCCGTGTACGCACCGCCGAACTCGGAGACCGTGACGAGGACCCTGCGGTCCGTCTCGAAGTTCGTCGTGTTGCTGTTGATGGGCGCCTGAGCGAGGCCGCCGACGGTGAAGTCGACCGTGGCGGTATTGAGGATGTTCGTGTCCGCCAGCGTTCCGGCGGCACGGATGTGCGATACATTGCCGAGCAGCACCACGGCCGCGGCGGCACCAAGGATTTGCTTGAGCCTCATGTCGAGAGCCCCTTCTGTCCAATGAAGGGGCCGGATCGAGCGGCGCGAACACGGTGGCGTCGCGTTACGCTTCCCGGCCCTGGTTGAGTCACCTGAGCACGGCCCTGAAGCTGACCTGCCCTTCACCGCCCGGCGGTACCGCGCCCTCGAGTGTCCACCTGATGTTCGTGATGTCGCTCGCCTGCGCGGGCCGGGTCCTGCCCTCCGTGTCCTTCACCGTGAGGCTTCCGAGCGGGCCCCACGTCCTGCCGCCGTCCACCGAGAGGTCGATGACCGCCCCCTCGCCGTTCGCCGATTCGTTCCTGTACGACAGCTCGGCGGCCAGCGGGTTGGTGATGACGACGCTCTCTGCCGGATCCGTTCCGGCGTTCCTGTAGGTGATGACGTAGATCACCTCGGAGCCGGGAACGACCTTGGTGGCCGGAACGATCTTCCGTATCGGCTCTCCCCGGGGTCCCTCGGCATCGATCTCCTGGAACACCTCGTTCGTGAGCTTCATGGTGTCGGCCGCGAGCGCCGGAGGCGCCGCCGCCAGAATCGCCGCCACGAGAACCGCGCACGTCACGAGGACTGTCTTCCCCTGCGTCATTCCTGCCTCCATTTTTTTCCTGTGTTCATTTCCGCTTCCCTGCAATGACGCGTGGCCGGATCCTCCTCTGCTTTTTCCGAATCAGTTGATGAACACCTGGAAGACGATGGTCCTGCTCGCGGGAGCCGAGACCGTCCCCAGATCCACTTCGATGCCCGCCCCCGTGAAGCGCCCTGCGTCGAGGTCGGCGATATCGGTCAATGGAGAGCCATCCAGACGGAGGCTCCCCGCCGCATACGTCGTCCCGGCGGGGACGGCGTCCGCAATGAGCGTGTTGTCGATCGATCCGGTGCCGGTCACCGACAGCGTGAGCGTGTAGGTGATGGTCGCCCCGGGGAGGGGGTTGGAGCCTCCGTACTGATCGGCGACGACCTGCGACTTGATCAGGCCGGTCACGATGTCGCTGACGACGTAGCCACCCTGGGCCGCGCCCGACGCGGTCGTCGCGCCGACGACGGCGTCGGTGCCGCCGTCCCCCTGGAGAGCGAAGGACGTGCCGGGCGCGCCGCTGCCGGTGACCGCGGCGACGTCGAGGCGCACCAGCCCCACGTTGCCGGCCGCGAGCGCCGCGGGGGTGTCGTTGCTCAGGAAGATCACCCGCGACGCGTCGGCCGCGAGGGTCGGGTCGTTGACGCCGGCGACGTGGAGCGGATCGGTGCCCGGCTCGAAGACGCCGTTCCCGTTCAGATCGAGATAGATCCGCGTGTCGGTGGGGTCGTAGTCGTCCCCGCCCGGGGCGGGGTCCGCGGTCAGCGCGAAGCTCTCCGTTCCGTTGCCGACGTTCGTGATCGTGAAGCGCAGAGGAACGTCGTCATCGGGGCTCGTGACCGCGACGTAGGCGGCGTCGTTGCTGACGATGGTGACGCCGAGGATCTCATCGACGAGCAGGCTGGTCTCGTTCGACAGCGCGGTCTGCGGCGTGCCGCCCGGATCGAGGTACGTCACCACGGCGCTGTTGCGGATCTCGGTGGTGGCGGGCGTTCCGGCGGCCCGGACCGCGCCGGTTGCGCACAGACAGACAAGCAGGACCGTAGGAATCCTGAACTGCATGGCGTGGCTCACCCCTGCTCACGAAGGACGATCCGTACACACGGAGAGCCCGGTGCTCCCTGCCCGAACCGGACCATCTGCGGGGGCGGAACATAGGTCCGCGATGGGGTCGCAACAATCGGACCGTCGCGTACGGAGGGAGACGACGGAGAGGATGACGACGCCGGCAACGATCCCGACGAACCCGACAACGCCTACCGCGACTTTTTGGCGTCCTCGAGGAACTGGCGGATGCCGCGCTCCGTGAGAGGGTGCTGCATCATCTGCTTGAGAACGGAGAACGGCGCCGTGACGGCGTCGGCGCCGGCGAGGGCCGATTCGATCACGTGCACCGGCGTGCGCACCGACGCCGCGAGGATGCGCGTGGAGGAGTCCGCGTCGGCGTCGTAGATCGCGGCGATGGATCGGATCAGCGCGATCCCGTCGTGCGAGATGTCGTCGAGCCGCCCGACGAACGGGCAGATCCACGCCGCGCCGGCGCGCGCCGCGAGGATCGCCTGCGCCGGAGAGAAAACCAGCGTCAGGGTCGCGGGGATGCCTTCCTTCGCCAGGGCGCGGCACGCCACCAGCCCGTCGTGGTTGATCGGGATCTTCACGTGGACGTTCTTCCCCCACTGGGCGAAGCGCCGCCCCTCCTCGACGATCTCCGCGGCGGTCAGGGACGTGACCTCCGCGTTGACCGGCCCCTCCACGACGGAGGCGATCGCGCGGATCGTCTTCTCGAGATTGACGCCGGACCTGGCGATCAGCGTCGGGTTGGTCGTGACGCCGTCGGCCAGACCGAGCGCCGCGGCCTCCTTGATCTCGTTCACGTCGGCCGAGTCGATGAAGATCTTCATGGCTTGCTCCCCGTGATGGAGGCGATGACTTCGTCCTTGATCCCCCGGGTCTCCAGCAGCAGGTCGATGAGCTCGCGCACCGCCCCCCGCCCGCCGGACGCCCGGCACACGTAATCCACCTGATCCCGCACGTCGGACACGGCGTTGGCGGGCGCGGCCGAGATCCCGGCGCGCCACAGCACGGGAAGATCCTGCACGTCGTCGCCGATGTAGGCGATCTGCCGGGGCTCGAGACCCGTCTCCGCGAGGACCTCCTTCCATCCCGCGAGCTTGTCGTGGAACCCCTGCTTGACGACGCTCATCTTCAGCTCCTGCGCACGCCGCGCCACGACCCCCGAGGACCGTCCCGTCAGGATCCCCACCTGGAGCCCGGCGCGGATCGCCAGGGTCACTCCCATCCCGTCCTGGATGTCGAAGCGCTTCAGCTCGGCCCCCTCCCCCGCGTCCGCCGACTCGTAGATGATGCCGCCGTCGGTCAGCACGCCGTCCACGTCGAGCAGGATCATCCTGATTGCGGCCGCCTTCCCGGCGAGGCCGGTCCCCGCCGCGCTCACGCCCCCGCCTCGGCCTCGCGCACGATGCGGGAGAGCGTCAGCGCCTGCGTCAGCATCCACTCCATCCGCGGCAGCGGGAACTGGCTCGCCGCGTCGCACAGTGCAGCGCGCGGCTCGGGGTGCGTCTCCATGAACAAAGCGTCGCAGCCGGCCGCCACCCCGGCGCGCGCCAGCGTCGGGATGAACTGGGGCTCACCGCCTTTCGGGTCGGCGCTCGGCGTGCCGTAGAGCCGAACGCTGTGCGTCGCGTCGTAGACGACGGGGCACCCGAGATCCTTCATGATCGGGATCCCGATGAAGTCGTTGACGAGCCGGTTGTAGCCGAAGGCGCTCCCGCGCTCCGTCACGAGGATGTCCTCGCAGCCCGTGGAGCGCAGCTTCGAGACGGCGCTCGCCATGTTCTGCGGCGCGAGGAACTGCCCCTTCTTGACGTTCACGGGACGCCCGGACCGCCCCGCCGCCAGCACGAGGCTCGTCTGCTGGCAGAGGTAGGCCGGGATCTGGATGACGTCGAGCACCTCCGCCGCGGCGGCGACGTCCCCTTCGCGGTGGACGTCGGAGGTCACCGGCACTCCGAAGCGCTGCTTGATCCTCGAAAGCAGCGCCAGCCCCTCGTGAAGGCCCGGGCCCCGGTAGAACTCCGCCGTGGAGCGGTTGTCCTTCTCGTAGGAGGACTTGAAGATGAACGGGATTCCGAGCTTCGCCGTGATCCCCTTGAGCGTCTCGGCGGTGCGCATCATCAGATCTTCCTTCTCGATGACGCACGGTCCGGCGATGAGGGCGAGCGGCCGCCCGGCGCCGATCTCGATCCCCGAGACGGTCGCCCGGCGCTGCGCGGGCTGCTGTGGGGCTGCTGTCATGACCGGCCCAGTATACCCCTCTCGGGAAGCTCCCTCAGGAGTCCTTCCGACAGCCACAGCTCGAACAGCTCCGCCATCCTGCGCGTCGCGTCGTCCTGCAGGGGCGCGTCGTCCCCGCGTTGCGCGGCGTGCTCCAGCAGCACGTCGCCGATCCGGGGAAGCGTCGCGCCCGCGTCGCGCAGCAGAACGAGACACGCGTGCTCGTCGGCGCGCACGCCGCGATGGAGGACCTTGAACCCGTGACGCCAGACGCGGATCCACGACGGCTCGCGCCGCGGCGCGGCCACCGCCGCGGCCGGGATCTCCTCGAAGTGCCCCGACCCGACGGCGGCCTCCGAATCGTGCCCCCCGGAGACCGCCGACTCGCCCGACGCCGTCAGCGCGAGCCACAAAGGCGCCACGGCGTGATCGAGAGACAGCAGCCGCGCCGCGGGGACGAGCCCCAGCCGCAGCGACGCGATCCCGTCCTGCGCGAGACCGGCGACGCGCTCGCGCGCGATCGGCGCGGCGTCCTCGTCGTCGAACGCCTCGACGCGCGCCCATTCGAGACGCGCGAGATCCGCGAGGAAGGGATACTCCCGCGCCAGCGGATGCCCGGCGATGAACCCGGCCAAGGGCTCCCCCACGAAGCGCAGCGACCAGCTCCCCGAAGGGTGCGCCAGCAGGTAGTCGGTGATGAGGTTGTGGAAACGCGCCCCGCCGATCGCGGCGAGCGCGCGCGGGTAATCCTCCGCCAGCGCGTCGCGCAGTCGGTAGAAGTACATCCCGGCGTAGATGTCGAGCCGCCCGGCCGCGTCGAGCCGCGCGTCGCCGCGCACGAGGAACGACAGGTCGGTGGTGTCGAGCCGTCCCGCGGCGCGCAGCTGCCCGGCGCCCGGGACGACCCCCTCGGGGGCCGTGATCAGATCCTTGAAAAGGATCTGACTCGTCCGCAGATCAGGCGGCGAGGGCATCGCGCATCACCTCCCGCGCCCTGCGGCTCTCGGCCTCGAGACGATCCCACGCGGGGATGTTCCCGTCCCACTCGATGAGCGTCGGCACCGTCCCGAATCGCCGCACCGCACGCCGGTACAGGTCCCATACCTCCTCGCGCACGGGATGGTCGTGCGTGTCGAGCAGGTGCGTGCCGTGATCGGAGTGCCCGGCGAGATGGAACTGCCAGACACGATCTTTCGGAATCGCGTCGACGTAGACCGCGGGGTCGAAGCCGTGGTTGCGCGCGCTGACGAAGACGTTGTTCACGTCGAGCATGATGCCGCAGTCGGCGCGCTCGGCCACCGCCGCGAGGAAATCCCACTCGGTAATCGTCGAGGCGGTCCAGGTCAGATACGAGGAAGGGTTCTCCAGCCCGATGCGGCGGCCCAGCCGCTCCTGGACCTGCTGCACGCGCCGCACGACGTGCGCGAGGGCCTCCTCGGTATAGGGCATCGGCAGCAGATCGTGGCTGTTGACTCCGCTCACGCCGGTCCAGCAGAGATGATCGGTCACCCACGCCGGCTCGATGGCCCGGATGAGCGTCTGGAGGCGGGACAGGTAATCCGCGTCGAGCGGATCGGTCGAGCCGATGGAGAGGCTCACGCCGTGCAGCACGACGGGATAATCGCGGCGCACGCGTCTGAGAATGTCGAGCGGGCGGCCCCCGGGAACCATGAAGTTCTCCGAGATGGCCTCGAACCAGTCCACGCCCGTCGGCGCGGAGAGGATCCGGTCGAAGTGATCGCGGCGCAGACCGACGCCGTGGCCGAGGAATCGCCGTTGTCTTGGGGGGCAGGTTGCCTGGGGAGCCATGGGGGGACGAAGGGGAAAAAAAGAGGCTCCGGCGTCACGACCCCGGAGCCTCATCCTCGATCGAAGCGTCGGGCTACTTCTTCTCCTTGTCCTTCACGACGGTGCCGCCCTTGTCCGTGCACTCCTTCTCGCTGGCGACCTTGATCCAGCCCTTGCCCTTGCAGGCGTTCTTGCCCGCGCAGTCGTGGCTGCCGTCCGGCGCGCCGCACTCGCCGTGCCCCTTGCACTCGTTGATGCCGGCACACTTGACCTTCTTCTCTTCGCCGGCGGCCTTCTCACCGGAGATGACCTTGGTGGTACCCGCCGCGAGGAGTCCGACCACCGCGGTGGCCACGGCCAGACCCATGATTCGACGTCCGTTCACCAGTGCCTCCTTCCCAGACCGGGAGTTAATAGGAGCGGAAGCGGGCCGCTCCGGTTTGTTGCGTCGCCATCTGACGCTTGAGCCGATATCGTAGAACAAGCGCCCGATTCCACGCAATGGCCCCGCGGGCCCCCGGGCCGGGACGTGCCCCGTGGTAACATGCGGCCCGTCATGAACTTGGGAGAAGGCCGCGCCGCGCGGCCATTCCCCGGCGATGACAGGAGCCTCGCTTGCCCCTCGCACCCGACGTCGCGGACCGGGCCCGCAGAATCCGGATGATCCTGATGGACGTGGACGGCGTCCTGACCGACGGGCGCATCATCCTCCAGGCCGAGCAGGACGAGGCCAAGAGCTTCGACTCGCGCGACGGGGTGGGAATCCGCCTCGCGCAACGGGCCGGATTGCTCACGGGCGTCATCACGGGGCGATTGAGCATCGCCACCACCCGGCGCTCGCGCGAGCTGGGCATGCAGGAGTTCCACCAGCGCGTCTTCATGAAGATGGATGTCTATCGCGCGATCCTGAAGGCGCGCAGGCTGCGTGACGAATCGATCTGCTTTCTCGGCGACGACCTGGTGGACATCCCGATCATGAAGCGCGTCGGTCTGGCCGCGGCGCCCGCCGACGCACGGCCCGAGGCGATCCGCGTCGCGCACTTCGTCAGCGCGCACGAAGGAGGGCGCGGCGCCGTGCGCGACGTCATCGACTTCATCCTGAAGGTCCAGGGGCGGTACCGCAAGGTGACCGCGCCGTATCTGTAGGAGCGCCCGTGCCGTTCATGCGATTCCTCGCCTTGATCCTGATCGTGGGGGTGTTCTGCCTCGCCCTCGTCTTCACCTACCAGAACAAGGACCAGCTCGCCTCGCTGACGTTCGGGTCGCGCACGACCGGACCGATCCCGATCTTCATCATCATCCTCGGTTCGTTCCTGCTGGGAGTGATCTTCACCAGCGTGATCGGCGTCATCGAGGGGATGAAGATGCGCGTGGGCAACGCCCGCCTGAAGCGCCGGGTGAAGAAGCTCCAGGCGGAGGTCGACGCGATGCGCAACCTGCCGCTGTCGGGGTCGGCCGAGGAAGAGCCGCTCGCGCGCGCATACGACGACGAGGACAGCGCCCTGTGACGGGGAGGAGGCCCCTCTGCCCCCCCTGACTTCCGGTCTCGTCCTCCTCGTCCTCGCGGCCCTGGCGGCCGGCGCCGCCGCGGGATGGGGCGCCGCGCACCTCTACCGCGCCGTGCGCCGCGACCCGGCCGACCTGAGCGACGAGTTCATGCGGCGCTACTCCGAGGGGATCGCCCACTACCTCTCGGGCCGGATCGACCAGGCCATCGAGCAGCTCGTGCGCGCCGCGCGCCTGCGCACCGACGTCGTCGGTCTCTATCTGATCCTGGGAGACCTCTACCGGATGAAGGGGCTCTTCGACCGCGCCATCAGGATCCATTCCGGCCTGCTGTCGCGCCCCGACGTCACGACCCCCGAGCGG
>Ga0187893_10012851_pt1 | contig 11789 bp, 8 predicted proteins | sample MA1701074metaG_FD_139574 | JGI IMG/M metagenome (GOLD analysis project Ga0187893, IMG submission 139574) | White microbial mat communities from a basaltic lava cave in the Kipuka Kanohina Cave System on the Island of Hawaii, USA - MA170107-4 metaG ... | reverse complement strand
TCGACTCGGCGCGAGCCAGGTGCACCAAGCCGTAACGCTGCCGTGCGTTCGAACGACGTGGGTCGAGCCAAGCCTCCACGCTGTACACCACGTCCTCGATGGCAACCGGGGTGCCATCGTGGAACATTCGTTCCCTTGGGACGTGACACAAGACGGCTCGCACCTCGTCTTCGTGTTCGTGCAGGCATCGATCGGCCAAGGCAGGCTCGGCGAATGGATACGCGTCATATGCGCGGCGAACCAGGCCTTCGAATACGAGGTCATCGGCAACCCTTGCACCCACCGAGTCGAGCTCGCCCAACGGATCGAGCGCGAGCGGAAGCCGTCGGACAGCGATCACCAATGGACCGCTCGCGGCTCGCTCGGCGGTCGCGACATCGTCGCCATGTTCTCGGGACGGCGCACTCGCTTCGACGAGCGCGCCGTTGGATGATGGGCTCGATTCCTCTTGCTCGACGCAGCCGCTGGCGAGAACGCTACCCACGTAGAGCCGCAGGGATCCAACGATTGGGGCCATCCAACCCCGATGGACCCAACCTAAATTGGTCACCTCCGACCGAGCTCCGCAGCCTGCCTGGCGCTTGCTCTGCGGCTGCTCGGCAAGGTTTTGTTCGCGTCCACCCCCTCGGCCCCGCCAACACCATCGTGCCGGTTGCTGCGATCGGGCCATGCGCGAGCTCCTGAGCCCTTGCTGGTGCCGACTTGAAAACGTGCTCCCCAGCGTGTTACGACGGCCGCTCGAATCGAATCGCCCCACGATGGGGCTCGGAGGCACGACCGGGCGATGATGCGCACAACCAGCATGCTTTCCACCACCCTCGCCCTCGCGTTGCTGGCCATCGGCTGCAACAAGGAAGAGCCGAAGGCCGCGAAGATCAAGGACGAGGACGAAGCCCTCCAGGGTCCTCCCATCAAGGTCGAGCTTCCTCCAAAGCCGAACTTCGACGAAGGGAAGACCGTGGAGAAGTACGAGGACGGCTCGTACTCCGTCTACGGCCTTCGCGACAAGATCGACGAAAACGTCAAAGCCGGTGAGGCCGCCACCGAAGTGACCGTGCGCGCCTACGTGCAAGACATCTACGTTCCCCCACCTTGCCCAGAGGGACAAGCGTGCCCGCCCGGCAAACAGCCGCACGTGTGGGTGGTGGACAACCCGGCCGAGCAAGGCAAAAAACGCGCGATGATGGTGGTCAACTACCGCTTCCAGATCCCCGAATGGGACGCCAAGCGCTGGAAAGGCATTCCTGAGGTCGTTCTCGAAAAAGGCAAGCAGTACACGTTCAAGGGCAAGTTCCTGCGCTTCTCTTCGTCGGGATTCGCCGCCGACAATGGTCTGCTCGAGTTCGTGGCCTACGAAGTGGCCAATCCCAAGACCGGCGTAAAGGAGTGGATCGCGCCACCCGGAGCGCCATGGCATCCAGCCGAGATCGCGCGGCAGGAAGAGTCCAACGCCAGCTTGGTCGAGCGGGCTGCCCAGTCCGCAGCAGACTACAAGAAGGGCAAGAAGTAGCCCGTCGCCCTCGCCGTCGCCGTCGCCGTCGCCGTCGCCGTCAGCATAGGGGGTCACCCAAGTTGCCGCAGATCGTCGTCGTTCCCGCGATGGTCATTCGGCCCCCCGCTTCTTGCGCCAAGGTTCCGGGCAGCGCGATGTTCTGCGAAATCTCCAGGTTGCCATCGACTTGATGGAGCCCCACGAACCCGGCCAGGTCGGCAAGTGCTGCGTTTCGTCGCAAGAGCACATCGGCCAACACGATTCTGAGTGTCGAGATCGCGCTGGTATCGACGAGGACGTCGTTGTCGGTGATGTCGAGCGAGCCGTAGAGCAGACCGGACTCGGCGACATCCCCCCCACCCGTGGCATCGCCCTCGGGTGGCGCACGAAACAGCGCTTTGCGGGTTTGGTCAGCGAACGCATCGATCTCGGACTCGGAATTCCTCACCTCACACGTCGTACAGCCACCGAGAAACTCCAGGCCACGCAAGCTCGTCAGGCCATCGTTGTCGACGATCGACACGCCGCCAAGTGCGATGAGTGAGCTCGAAAAACCCTCCGGGGTGGACAACTCGGCATTGCCTCGGATCTCCAACGTTCCGGTGATCTCGTACAGCCCGGACAACCCCTGCAAGCTGGTGAGCATGGGGTTGTTCACGATACGAAGCACGCCGACATGGCCGAGCTTGTCCAGCCCGACCAAAGACGTGACCGTGCTCGTCGGAGGCTGTGCATCGTTGCCGATGAGCAACGTGCCCTGGATATCCGCAATGCAAGCAAGTGCAGCGATGTGCTCGGGGGTCGAGACGTTCACATCATCCGTGGCTGGAATCACGCTCGGTGCCTGCCAGGACTGCACGAGACCCGTTTCCGTGCACTGCCAGCGCGTACATGCATCGGGCCACTCGATTTCGTCATCGAGCGGGACTTCTTGGTCTCCGAGTTGGCAAGTCCTCGTTTCTGGATCGAAACTGGTTGCGCTGGTGCTATCGGTGTTCCCATCCAGAGGCTCTCGCATACATGCTGCGATCAGCGCGAAAACGCTCGTGAGCGCAGCGATCTCACGTCGAGCTTGCATGCGCATGCCCGTGTTCGGCGTCAGGTCAGGACTCAGCATGGTGCATCCCCCATGTTGCCGCAAATCGTGGTCGTTCCACTGATCACCGTTCGACTCGCGACTTCGCGTGCGAGGTCACCCAAAAGGGCGACGTTTTCCACGATCGAGAGGTTACCACCGACCTCGTAAAGCGAGGCAAAGCCGGCAAGATCGGCCAACTTGGCGTTGTTCTGCACGAGCACGTCGGTCCACACGATCGTGAGCTTCGAGATCGCACTGGTATCGACGAGCACGTCGTTGTCGCTGATGTCGAGGGAGCCGAAGATGTGGCCGCTCGGCGTCGGTTCCCCGGTGGCACCACTCACCCCACTGTCACTGTCCTCCGGCGGAGGAGGAATAGGAACGCGTGCATCGCCGCTGTTTTCGCCAACCGTGGGCTTCGCGCAGGTTGGGCAGTAGCCGCCCAGGAATTCGAGCCCGTCGAGGCTCGTCAGCGCGTCGTTGTCGACGATCGATGCATCGCCCAACGCAGACAGCGAGGCCGAGAAGCCTTCGAGCGTCTGGAGCTTACCATTTTGTCGAATCTCCAACGCGCCTGTGACCTCGTTCAAGCCAGATAGCCCCCGCAAGCTGGTGAGCGCGGGGTTGTTGATGATTCGCACGGCTTGGCCCACCCACATGAGCTTTTCCAAGCCAACCAGCGACGTCACGGTGCTTGCTGGCGCAGGTGCATCACCGCCAATCACCAACGTACCCTCGATTTGCGTGATGCAAGCGAGCTCGGCGATGTGCTCGGGTGTCGAAACGTTCACGTCGCCCGCAATCGAGCTCTTTGCCTGCCAGGTGTGCACAGGACCGTCTTCAGTGCATTTCCATCGGCTGCAGGCATCGGGCCATTCGATTTCGCTATTCAGCGGGAACCATTCGACCCCGTCGATCACTTGACACATCTTGGTCTCGGGGTCGTATGTGGTCGATCCGGGCATACCCACATCGAGAACGTCCGGACCACTGTCCACGTCGGTCTCGGAAGCTACTGTGGTCATGCCCGTCTCGGAAGCTACCGTAGTCATGCCCGTCTCGGAAGCTAGCGTAGTCATGCCCGTCTCGGAAGCTACCGTAGTCATGCCCGTCTCGGAAGCTACCGTAGTCATGCCCGTCTGCGAACCTCCTTCCGTATCACCGGTATCTTCCGAGCCATGCCCATCGCCCAAGGGCGCTCGGGTACATGCGCTGCCCAAGACACAGCTCATTGCAATCATCGTGGTGGTGCTTTTCAGGTACATGATAAGGCTCCTGTTTGTCGTCCAGAGATCCGCTCAACAAGGGGGGTCGCCCATGTTTGCGCAAATGGTTGTGACGCCCGAAATCGTCATTCGGCTCGCGGCCTCGCGCGCGAGGTCACCCAAAAGGGCGATGTTTTCCACGATCGAGAGGTTGCCGCCGACCTCGTAGAGCGAGGCAAAGCCGGCAAGATCGGCCAACTTGGCGTTGTTCTGCACGAGCACGTCGGTCCACACGATTCTGAGCTTCGAGATCGCACTGCTATCGACCAGCACGTCGTTGTCGCTGATGTCGAGCGAGCCGAAAATCAAGCCACCGGGCGCTGGAGCGCCGCCACTGCCTTCTCCTCCAGTGGTGTCCCCACACTGAGCCGTGACTCCACAAGGAACGCACGTCGGGCAATCGCCGAGGAACTCGAGGCCACGCAGGCTTGTCAGAGCATCGTTGTCGACGATCGCGACATCGCCCAGCGCGGACAAAGCGACCGAAAAGCCGTCGAGAACCGGGAGGTTGGCGTTGCCCCTGATTTCCAGCGCTCCCGTGATCTCGTACAGGCCAGACAACCCCTGTAAGCTGGTGAGCGCGGGGTTGTTCACGATGCGGAGCGCCCCGACATAGCCGAGCTGTTCGAGCCCCACGAGCGACGTTAGCAGGCTCGCGGGATCCGATGCATCGCCACCAATGAGCAACGTGCCGCCGATATCCACGACGCACGCCAGCGCGGCAATGTGCTCGGGCGTCGAAACGCTCACGTCACCCATGATCGAGCTCGGAGCCCGCCAGGACTCGACGGGACCCTGTTCGGTACACGTCCATCGCGTGCAGGCATCTGGCCATTCGATTTCACTGTCCAGAGGGAAGCCTTCGTCTCCGAGTTGACATAACCCGGTATCGGGATCGAAAGTCGTGGTGCTCGTCGTGGTGCTCGTGCCCACGCTGCTCACCTCGCTGCTGACTGCGGTGGTCCCGGTGTCGACCGCCGTCGTCCCGGTATCGACCGCCGTCGTTCCGCTATCGACGAACCCGCTGTCTTCGTGACTGCCATGACTGTTGCCTTCGTGTCCCTCGCTGCCGCTCTCGGTCGAGTCTGTGGCCTCACTTCCGTTCGCGTCGTTGCTATCCGAAATCGGCGCTCGAAAACACGAGGCAAGCACCATGGTCGTCGCACACAATTTGTAATAGTTCATGAGCTCATTCTCCGAAGCATGTGCCCAAGCCGGGCGTGGCGGCCTTACGGACGAATGGCCGAATTTGTTTGATGAAAAGCTCGCCGTCCACGAGCTTGAATTCGAGGTCGAGCAAGACTTTGCCGGCCTCCACGTCTACCGCATCGATGGGATACCACGATTCGATGTCTGCCATCACGGCCCCGAGCTCCCGCAGCTGGACATCGGTCATGACCACCTGGCCCGGTTCCGCCAACGAAGACGCGGCGGCCCGCTCGATCTCGGTCACGACGCCATGCTCGAGCCTGAGACGGTCGAGCTCGGCCACCACGCCAGGTCGCGAGCCAACCACGTCGACGTCGCCTAGCTGCACGTTCACGACGAAACGATCGTCACGAAGCGAGGCAGGGTTGCCCGTGAACGCCACCCCGTTCGCATCTTCATGATCGAAGCGCGTGCTTACCAATGCTCCCATGGCGATTCTACGATGGTCGATCTGGTAATACTCGCGCTCCTCGAACGCACCGTGATTCCACAAGCTGGCCCACACCTGTCGCAGCGCCTGTGCGATTGGCTTGGGATTGGCAGTCGAATCACACACGGACGTGGGCGCATCGACATCGTCGTCCAAGGCACACACACTGACCGATTCGTACAGACCGGCTCCATTGAACACCAGCGAATCCTCTGCGTTGGATGACGAGCGCAAACGCACCATCGCGGCACGATCCCCGAACACGTCGGCGATGTGATTCCCCACATCCGTAATCAGGTCCCCGGGCACTGTGGCGTGCGTCTCCATGTGCGAACGCAATTTCGCGAGCCAGTCGCGACGCGTGGCGGCATCCGAACGAAACCGTTGATCCTGCATCCATGCGTCGATCGTAGCGGCATAACTCAGCTCACGCGTCGACGCTCCGACCGGTGCCGACCACACGTTTTCGTCCATGAACGCAAGATAGTGCGCGACGGGGATCCCGAATGCGCGGGCCTGGTAGCGATCGTCCAGACCCGCATACAACGTGGCCAAGCCAGTCACTTTTGCACCGAAGCGCGCCACTGCAGAGAGGCGAGCATCCTCGCTATCGCTGGCAATCGTGAGCACGTCGTCGAGCGAAACGTACGAGTCGTCCGGGTCGGCACGCACATTCGCCTTCGGTCGATGCTCGAGCCAGAATGCTTCGGCCTCGGCCAACGTGGCCGTGCGGAGCGAGTACGCTGCATCTCCCACTTCGAGACGAACGAGCTCGTCCGCCCAGATGGCGAACGCCTCGAGCGGGTCGGCGACAAACATGTTCGGCGTTCCTCGCATCCCCGACAGCACGTTGAGGTGACTGAGCGCATCCTGTCGTTCCCCCGTGACCGCACCCGCCATCACACCTTCGAGCAACAATGGCACGTGCTCCAGCACGAGAATGTCCTGCCAGCCAAACTCCAGCGCATCGCCGTTGTCAGGCTTCAATCGGATGCGCCCGAACGCGGTTCCCGGTGTATATGGCTCGAACGAAAGCGAAGTTTCGCCTTGCACGACGACCGGAAACGGAACATCTGACCAGGCTTCGGCCTGCACGGTTTGCGCCTCGCCATACGGCATGTATGCAAGCACGCCAGCTCCAAAACGATCGGCGAGCTGTCGGTACACCTCGTGGATCTGTTCGGTGGACAGCAGCTCGTTTTCGTGTCCGAGCGTCTCGATGATGAACGTGAAGCGAACACCGCTTTCGAGCGGTACGGCCAGCTCGAACACGGACCCCCCGTAGTATTCCCGCGCGCTGCTGGACAGCACGACTCTCGCGTAGTCACTGGGCGTAAAGCCCGGAAACAACGGTTCGAATCCTCTCGCCATCAAGCAATAGTGCAGTGGATAGGTATTCGCGTCCGCGAACACCGTAGGTAGGCGAGCATCACGTATTGCAGGAACCAGGTACTTGCCCGTTCGACGTGCGTCGGCGCGCCATGCCCCACCGACCGACATACGCGTCCACGTGACCTCGTCGGGAATTGCATGAGCACATACGACGTGACCGAGTCGTGCCTCCGCATCGGCGCACATGTCCCCGTGCGCCTGGCAACCTTCGTCGGGGTCGCCCCGGGCCCCAGGCTCGCAAAAGCACGCGAGCGTGGCTTCGTCACAGTACGCGCGCTCACCACACTGCACACCATCACACGCGGAGGGCTTGGCGTCCGTGGCACTGCAGGACGAAGCGCCGATCACTGCGACGACCGCGAGATAGCGAGGCAAAAGCATTGAGATCGCCAATCGAACAATGCTCGAGCGTACAGGCTCCAGCGACAGCCGGCAAGGTAGGAGGTTTCAGTACGATACCCTCCCTCGCACACGTCGCGGTACGGCTGTGGAACGCCGTCCGCCCATCGATTCAGGCGTACCCCAGTCCTGCTCGCAAGCTGCTGCGCGGACCTCGGGTACGCACGTTCACGCTCGACCGCCGACGTTACGCACGACATCCACCTTGCATACGTCTTCCAGCCCTTCCAGCTTGCGCACCAAATGTTCCGCCGAGCGCGTGCCGAGCTCGACCTCGAGCTCGAGCTTCAGCACGTCTCCCGTGCTCGAGGTTACACGCCGCACAGGGTATCCGCGACGCTCCACGAGACTCAATGCACGGACCAACGCACCTTCGATAGGACGCATGGCAATGTCGAGTGTCAGGTACATGATGCCCCTTCCAGCATTTCGTGATTCGAGCCTCCGGGCGGCACCAATGGCCACACGTTGGCTTCCGGATGGATGCGAACGTGTACGAACAACGAACCACGCGTCGACACCAGGCGATCGATCGCAGCATCGACCTCGTCGGCGCGTTCGATGCGAAATGCTGGCATACCGAAGGCATGGGCGACCTCGACGAAGTCGGGGTTGTCCGACAAGTCGACTTCGCTGTACCGACCGGCAAAGAACAGCTCTTGCCACTGACGAACCAGTCCGAGCATGGCATTGTCGAGCAGCACGATCTTGATTGGCAGTGCACATCGGCGCACCGTCGCGAGCTCTTGGATGTTCATCATGATCGAGCCGTCGCCCGTCACGACGACCACGTCGGAGTCCGGTCGACCGAGTCGCGCTCCGATGGCGGCCGGAAGCCCGTAGCCCATGGCCCCCAGGCCACCGCTGGTGAGATGCGAGCTCGGGTGCGAGATGCGCCAATGCTGGGCCACCCACATTTGGTGCTGTCCAACGTCACATGTGACCACTGCCTGTTCTGGCAGTGCACGCGACAACTTTGCCAACAATGCAGGTGCATAGATCTCCGGGCCTGGAGCGTCGTATCGAAAGGCATGGTCTTGTTTCAACTGCAGGCAGGTACGGCGCCACGAATCGAGCGAAAGCGGGATCGCCAATGCATCCAAGGCGGTCGATAGGTCACCCACGATGGCCACGTCGGCATGCCGGAGCTTGCCGATTTCCGACGCATCGACGTCCATGTGGATCACGTCGGCCCCTGGAGCAAAACCGGCCAATTTTCCAGTGGCCCGATCGTCGAAACGAGCGCCCACGCACACCAACAGATCGGACTGCTGAATGGCCAGGTTTGCCGCCTTGGTGCCATGCATCCCCAACATGCCCAAGAACGTCGGAGCATCGGGCGGCATCGCCCCCAATCCCTTGAGCGTGGACACCACGGGAATGCCGGTCACGTCTGCGAACTTCCGAAAGTTAGCGACCGCTGTGGCCATGCCGATGCCGCCACCCGCGTAGATCACCGGGCGCTCGGCGCGAAGCAGGCGGTCGAGTGCTGCCGCGACCGATCGTCGATCCGGATCGGCCGCGTTTTGCCGCTCGAACTGAACGCAAGCATCGCTAATGACGTTCGCTTCCGCGGCGGCCACGTCCTTCGGCAGGTCGATGACAACCGGTCCCGGACGACCGGAGCATGCAATGCGAAACGCGTCCGCGATGACCTGGGGGATGTCGTTCACGTTGCGCACGAGAAAACTGTGTTTGACCACCGGCATCGTGATGCCGATGGTATCGACCTCTTGGAACGCATCGGTGCCCATCAACACAGTTGGCACTTGGCCAGTGATCGCGACGATCGGCACCGAATCCATGAATGCGTTGGCTAGGCCCGTCACGAGATTCGTCGCGCCGGGCCCGGAGGTAGCCATGCACACGCCGACGCGGCCTGTCACGCGTGCGTAGCCGTCGGCTGCAAACGCAGCACCTTGCTCGTGACGAACGAGCACGTGACGCAAACGTGCGCCCACGAGCGCGTCGTACACCGGCATGATCGCACCACCCGGATATCCGAACACGATCTCGCAGCCCTGAGCTTCCAGGGCGCGCACGAGCAGGTTGGCGCCTTTCATGTCGACCTGCGTTCTCCCGAGTCGTTGCGCAGCCACGCCATACGAGCGCGCAGCTCTCGACCCACTTGCTCGATGGGATGTTCGAGTGTCTGGGTGACCAGACGCCGGTACACAGGACGTCCGGCCTGGGTTTCGAGCACCCATTCGCGTGCGAACGTCCCATCGCGCACCTCGCTCAAGATCTCGCGCATGCGGGCCCGTGCGGATGCATCGATGACTTTGCGTCCACGTGTGACTTGCCCGAACGTCGCGGTCTCGCTGACGAACCTCTGAATGCGCTCGAGCCCACCCTCTTGCATGAGATCGACGATGAGCTTGAGCTCGTGCAAACATTCGAAATAGGCCACCTCGGCTTGATAGCCGGCCTCGACCAGCGTTTCGAAGCCCGCCATGACGAGCTCGGTGACACCGCCGCACAGCACGGCCTGCTCTCCGAACAGATCAGTTTCGGTCTCCTCTGCAAACGTTGTCTCGATGACACCCGCTCGTGCACCGCCGATGGCATCGGCATACGCCAGCGTGCGCGCGTGGGCCTTGCCCGACTCGTCGCGGTGTACGGCCATCAAACACGGTACGCCACGTCCTGCTTGGTATTCCCGACGCACGAGATCGCCCGGGCCTTTGGGTGCCACCAGCGAAACATCGTGACCCTTGGCCACGTCAATCTGCGCGAAGTGGATGTTGAATCCGTGCGCGAACATGACCATCGCGCCGCTTTGCAGGTTGGGTGCCACGGCGTCGCGATACAGCTTCGGCTGCGCCATGTCGGGCGCAAGCATCATGACGATGTCGGCTTCGCGCACGGCACTGGCAGGCTGTTGAGGATGAAACCCATCGGCTTCGGCCTTGCGCCATGTTGGACCGTCAGGGCGAAGGCCGACTTGCACCGCCACTTTCGAGTCCCGGAGATTGAGCGCGTGGGCCCGCCCTTGGCTGCCGTAGCCAAGCACGGCTACCCGAACATTGGAGAGAGCGCTTCGATCGACATCGGCTTGCGTGTGGAGCTTCATGGTTGTCCTGCCTTCGTGGCTGCGGTTGAGGTTGATGGTTCGAGCGGCCTGGTGACCGCACCTTCGGATGCCGACGAAACCAATGTGGCGTACTTGGCCAACACACCGGTTCGTGGGCTTGTTGTGTGGGATGTGAAACGACGACTCGTCAGGTCTGCCAACACGTCGATGCGGCGTTCGTTCGCGTCGATGCGAATCACGTCTCGGTTCTCGACGAGCCCGAGTGGTCCCCCGCATGCGGCTTCCGGGCAAACGTGACCCACCATCATGCCGCGGGTGGCTCCACTGAACCTCCCGTCGGTCACGAGCGCCACGTCATCTCCGAGCCCGCGCCCGACGATCGCGGCTGTCACCGCCAGCATCTCGGGCATGCCCGGCCCTCCCCGTGGGCCTTCATTGCGAATGATCACGACATCGCCGGCCTCGATCGCTCCTGCTTGCACGGCTGCGAACGCCGCTTGCTCACCTTCGAACACGCGCGCGGGCCCTTCGTGAACACGTCGTCCATGCCCGGAGAGCTTGATGACACACCCTTCGGGCGCGAGTGACCCAAACAGGATGGCCATGCCGGACTCGCGAGAGATCGGTCGTTCGCAATCCGTCACAACCTGCTGCCCGGGCTGCTCGCGTGCATCCGTGAGCTCCTCGAACAACGTGCGTCCCGATACCGTTGGAGCGTCCGACAGCAGACCTGCCGCCCGCAGTCGAGCACCCACGAGCGCGGTCCCACCGGCTTGGGCGAGATCCGGCGCGGTAAACCTGCCTCCCGGTTTCAGATCGGCGATCACAGGCACGGACCTGGTGAGCCGATCGATGTCCATCAACGAGAACGTTATGCCGGCCTCGCGCGCGATCGCGAGCAAGTGCAACACGGCGTTGGTCGAGCCTCCGGTCGCGAGCGCTGCGGTCATGGCATTGCCCAAAGCGGCGCGACCCAAAAATGTTCGGGCCGAACGACCATGGTGAACGAGCTCCATCACCAAACGTCCACACTGCTCGGCCGCCCCAGGCTTGCGGGCATCCGTGGCAGGGATGTCCCCGAGCCCCATCGGCGCGATGCCGAGCATGGTCAGTGCAAGCGCCATCGTGTTGGCCGTGAACTGCCCTCCGCACGCGCCGGCGCCCGGACAGGCCTGGGTTTCGAGCTCGGCCAGGTCGTGCTCGCTCATGGTCCCAGCAGCACACGCGCCGACTGCCTCGAACACGTCCTGCAAGGTGACGTCTCGGCCACGAAAGCGCCCTGCCGCAATCGAACCGCCATAGAACACCAAGCCAGGCACATCGAGCCGCGCCAGCGCCATCGCAGCCGCTGGGATCGTTTTGTCACAACCCACCAACACGATGACACCGTCCAACGCATGGGCCGAGACCACCAGCTCGATGGAATCCGCAATGACCTCTCGCGACACCAACGACCCTCTCATCCCCTCGGTACCCATGGTGATGCCGTC
>Ga0187893_10012850_pt1 | contig 11789 bp, 23 predicted proteins | sample MA1701074metaG_FD_139574 | JGI IMG/M metagenome (GOLD analysis project Ga0187893, IMG submission 139574) | White microbial mat communities from a basaltic lava cave in the Kipuka Kanohina Cave System on the Island of Hawaii, USA - MA170107-4 metaG ... | reverse complement strand
TCTACTGCCCCAGCAACAGCATCCCAAGTAAACGTACTACTCGAACGAACGTCCATGAACTACCCACCCGCTAAATCAGGTGGGTTTCCACCGAAATAGATATGAGTTTCTATAGGGTAGTTCCTACCCTTGTTAAACTGCGTCTTAGGAAATGAAAAATTCACGATGTTCTTCGCAGCATTCACATCTCTATCGTGTCGCTCATTACAATCGGGACACTGCCATTCCCTATCATCAAGTGTTAAAGAATGATTAACATATCCACAATGAGAACACGTCTTACTGGATGGGTCAAACCTACCTATTTTCAGGAAGTTCTTACCATACCAATCGCTTTTATACTGCAACATGTTTACAAACTTCCCCCAAGCATAATCTCCTATGATTTTATTAGTTGGTGAATAGTTGACCTTCTGCATTCCCCGAATGGTTAAATCCTCAATTACAATCGTTCCAATTTGGTTATCATTGGTTAGTTTGTATGAGAGCTTATCCAAGAAATCTTTTCGTTGTTTTGCTACTTTACTATGAAGTTTGGTTATCTGCTCTTGTTTGGAAATATGAGCAGTAGAACCTTTAGTCAATGTCTCCAAATCTTGTTGGTGTTTTACCAACTTATTTTGGGACTTCTTTAACGCCTTTGAATTTTCAATCTTCGTTCCATCGTTTAGAGTAATGAAGGTCTTAACTCCAAAATCTATGCCTATTGCTTTATCTTTCTTTGGTGCCGGTTTCTTCGGCAGTTCCTTATCCACTTCAACAAGAATGGATACATAATATCTTCCATCTCTATCTTGGGAGACGATTGCTTGCTTAAATGTTCCTTCTGCTGGTCTATCAAATATACACTTAATGCCTTCACGAAACTTTGGTATGACTAATCGTTTTGTATCATAGTTCAGTTTAATGTTTCCGTTGGTAATTGGAACAACGAATGATTTACGAGCATACTTTTTCGACTTGAACTTTGGAAATCCCGCATTGGAACGAAAGAAAGCGGTATATGCTCTATCCAAGTTAAGAATGGATTGTTGGAGAGATTGACTACCAATATCACTCAACCATTCATTTTTCTCCTTCAACTTTGGAAGTTCCATTGCCATATCCTGCCATCGTATAGTCTTCTTGGTTTCTTTGTAATGTTTAATCTTCAACTCAAGAAAATGATTGTATATCCATCGGCAATGTCCAAAATGTTTCTGCAACAAATCCTCCTGTGATTTGTTTGGATACAATCTGTATTTATACGCTCTATTGAACATTATATAATACATATTACACACTTTAATAAAAAATTACCTTAACTTTGCTATTAGCTTTTGCTGATACTCTAACAAACTTTTGTATTTTTGTGCCATTTGTTCTTGTTCAAATTCCATAGGTATTCATCTTGACAATTTATCATAATAAACCGATAGTTTTGCCAGCCTAAACGCATTATCAATTATCCTATCTATTATTTCGTCATTTTCCATTACTAATTATGTATATCCTATCATCAAGTATTGGGCTAATCAGATTTTTAACCTTTTGCCAATCTAATCCTCCACAACCACAACCTGGTCTTGGTAATACAACTTTCTTAATCCCATGAAATGCTACAATATTCATTAGTCCAGCACAAGATTTTACAATAAGATCTAAGCCTGATTTATCTAGCCAATGGTTTTTTGTTGGAAAACTAATAATATCATACGGCCGAATAGAATCACTGCTTTCAAATAAAAATTCTTTTTTAATTATAACAGGAATATTTCCATTTAAAGCTAATAATTCGCCAAAAGTAAATGGTAATTTTGGCCATCTATTTTTTGCTTCTAAAGCACATCCTGCTCCCATTATTAATTGTCCATGACGATTTACAATCCCATTTGTTGTAATACAGATAGCATCGCATTCTTGGCTAAACAAATCTCCTATTATTTCTCTCATTTTATTATGCCTATATTTAATTTTAGTCTTTCAGAAAATCTTTTTTGTATTATTTCTTCACAATACTCTTTAGATATTTCAGATGTAATAAAATTTCTTTCTAGTATTTTTGCCATCAAAGCACTTGTTCCACTTCCGCCAAAAGGATCGTAAACTAAATCATCTTTATTGCTGAACGAAACAATTAAATCGTTAACCAATTTTTCAGGAAATCTGGCAGGATGTTTAAAAGCTAATTTGTCTTGCGTATCTACATTATATCCCGTATTATATCTCCAAACATTTCCTCTTATACTCATTTCTTTTACCAAATAATCACCGGAAAATTTAGTTGTTCCATCTTTTTGACGTTGTGTACTGCTTTTATTCATTGTGCCAGCATATTTATTTTTAACATCTTTAATTGGATTATAAATAGAAGGCTTTCCCTTTGATAAAACAAAAATATACTCAAACCTATGAGGATATCTTAAAAGCCCCGGATATTGAGGAGGTCCGCCTGATCTTTCATATATCATAGTGTCTAAAAGTTTAAATCCACACTGTTCAACAAAATAAATTGCTTGCTTAAAAGAATCTAGAGATTCAGAAAAATTCTTGGTAACGTCTGCCACAACCCAAGTGAGATGTCGTCCTAGCTTTAAAACTCTATAAAGTTCCTTGGCTATTTTTTCAAAATCCCAACTAAAACCTTTGTAAGTTCTCCATGTTTCTTTTGTTTTTTCATCTGCTTTAAGCCCACCACCATAAGGAGGACTAGTAACAACAAAGTCTACATAGTTTTCTGGCATTCTATTAAGAGTCGCCAAACAATCCTCGTTATATATCTTATTAATTTCCATGTTTTTCCATACCATTTTTTACCCTTTCTAAGTCATGCTCAACCATTTCTTTAACGATATCTTTAACGGTTTTTTTAGGCTTCCAATTAAGAATTGCTCTTGCTTTTGAAGCATCTCCACATAAAAAGTGTAATTCCTTTGGTCTCAAAAGATTTTTGTCTATTGTTATATATTTATCAATATTTCCCATCGTAATATTAATATCAATTACCTCAAATGCATAAGTTGCAAAATCAAAAACAGATAAAGAATTGCCCGTTGCTATTACAAAGTCATCTGGATAAGGATTTTGTAATATCAAATACATGGCCTGTGTATATTCTTCTGCGCTTCCCTCATCTCTTACAGTGTTTATATTGCCCAAGGATATGTGGTCTAATAGCCCGTGTTTTATTAATGCAACTGATTTAGAAATTTTCCTTGTAACAAATTCTTCTCCACGATATGGCCCACAATGATTAAACAATATTCCACAGCTAATAAACATACCATAAGACTCTCTGTATATTTTTGCCATATTATAAGATAAAAGTTTTGCGGCTCCATAAGGAGAAACAGGTCTCATTATACTTTCTTCGTTGAGAACATGAGATTCGTTATTTCCGAACTGCTCTGAAGACGAAGCACAATATATTCGTGCCTCTTTACAGTGTTTCCTGGCAGCCTCAAAAACTCTAAATGCTCCAATTCCAGTTACATCTAAAACAGACTCTGCCAAATTCCAAGACGATCCAACAAAACTGTTTGCGGCCAAATTATATATTTCATTTGGCTTATATTCGGAAACTATTCTATCAATTGAAGATTGGTCAGATAAATCTCCAAAAACTACTTGTAAATTTCTATGTCCATTTATTCCAAGTTCTTGCCATCGCCAATTAGTCGGCGATGATGTTCTTCTTAGCATGGCAATTACTTTGTGCCCTTTGTCTAGTAATTGCTTGGATAATATACTTCCATCCATTCCGGAAGCACCTGTAATCAAACTTACTTTTAACATTTACCTTTGCCTTTCCTTCTTTGATATTTAACTAATAATAAGTTGTTGTTATTAGAGTGCGCTTTACATTCTGTTCTAACAAAATTATTAGGAATATCTGGGAAATAAACTAATTGATCAGTATCATATCTTTCATATGATTTAATAGGAATAATAGTCAAAATAATCTCATTGGCAAAACGCATACCTTCACTAAAGACTTGAGTGCCTCCTATAAAATTAATATTCCAGCCTTCTTTTGATGGATAATTTCGACGACAATGACTTATATCTGCGTCAAGCGAATCTTCCCAATGTAAATTCTCAGCTTCTTTTATTGATTTTCGTGAAACCACAATATTATAACGACCAGGAAGAGTAATGAAGTTTATAGATTCAAACGTTTTGCGGCCCATAATAACTATAGATTTTGGCCCAGATGTTATTTCTTTGAAATGTTCCAAATCTACTTGTGCTTCTTCTGGTTCCCAAGGAAGTCTGCCTTTTTTGTGAAGTCCGTTTGGATAATACCCTATACATCTATCTAGCGAAATAGCGCCTACTATTCTAATCATTGTTCTCCTCTATTATATCAAACTCATCAAAACCACAACCTTCTTCATCTAGTTTTCCATTTCTTATGCCTTCAAAAATACCGCAATCTTCTGTAGAGTTTTTATTTGGCCCATCTTTGAATAGATATTGCACTATAAGTTTTGCTTCGGTTCCTTCATCAAACCATTCGCCTTTACTAATAAACCTTTTCATATTATTTAACCTCACTTAGTCTTTTATTGGCAATATCAACATATTCTTGATTAACATCTATTCCAATAAATCTTCTATTGAGTTTTTTACAGGCAATAGCAACAGTGCCGCTACCGATAAATGGATCTAACACTAAATCATTTTCTTTTGTTAATTTGCTAATATAATAAAGACACCAATCCAAATCTTGTTCCCATTTATGATTAACTTTTTTTTGACCGGCTTTACCTGATATTTTTATACCATCCTTTAAAAATCCTTTACCAGTAGGATATGCATCTTTAACATACCCAAAGCATAGGCTTCCATAAAACCTCAATGCCCATGGCCATTCTAGGATGAGAACCATCAAACTGATTCATACAAAATGTCCATCTATATTTTAACTTGTTTGCATCATAGAACTTTTTTGTTATCAATGGTAAGGCAAAATGACCAACAATAGTCACTAAAGATGCTCCTCTTTTCATGATTCTAGCACAATCATTGGCAAGAATATCATATGTATTAAGAAAACTTTTTAAATATGGAGGATCTGTAAAAATGAGATCAACTGATTCATTTGGCATACTTCTTATTATGCTAGAACAATCACCGCAAATAATCTTATTTTCAAAATCTGTTGGCCAAATCATATTTTATCCTTTATTATGTTAAACTGCAACTGGGAGCTTAATAAATGATTGTGGGTTATATCCTATGATTTTAAACTTATTCATTATTTCTAATGTTGTGCCATTTTTAATAAGATTATCCACATCATCAATAGATTTAATATCATCACTAATAAGAAGTGTTGGTAAAACTCCTGGTATTCTTGTTATTTGTTCGGAAACTCCATCTATTTGATTTTCATATATATGAGCATCTGTCATAGAAAATGCTATTGTGCCAGGAGGAATATTAGTTAAATGAGAAACAAGGCAAAGAAGAAGGGCAAATCCTGCAATATTGTAAGGAAGCCCAACTGGCGCATCTACGGACCTTCCTATATTATGTAAACAAAGATTCGGTTCGCCATTTTTGTTGTACTGTACATTAAAAATAGAGGCAAAAAAACATGGTGGCAATTTTTCTTTCCATGCTGTCGGTGCATGCCATCTATCTATAACTAATCTACGATTATCCTTATCTTTTTTCAGGCCATCTACAATTGCTTTAAATTGATCAAAATTACTATAATCACCATCAGGGTAAGCACGCCAATTTTCTCCATAAGATATTGGAAGCATTCCATCTTTTTCAATCCATCCATCCCAAAAATGAATGTTATGCTTATGCAGAAAACTAGGACTTGAATTCCCAGAAAGGAACCAAAGCATTTCTATAACGATATTTTTAAAGTCTATCTTTTTGCTAGTTAACAATGGAAAGCCATCGCACATATTATGAGACAAGTTTTTATTAAAAATAGATAGAGTATTTCCGGCTCTTGTTTTTTTTGTTGTTCCATTTTCCATTATATCAGAAAGTAACTCTAAATATTGTTTCATTTTCTACCTATAAATACACTGGCCATATTTATATCATTTTTATTTTTCAACAAATGTTCTTGTATACTTGCCATATTAGTGCCTTCAGGAATCGATTTTGAAAACTTTAAAGCTAAATTCTCACATTTATCATCTTCGCCAAAAAAAAGTTTAAACGCTCTATACGCTTGATCTTTGGTAGCATTATCAAGACAAGCAAAAACATCAATTCTTCCAGCTCTAATTATTGCTTTATCAAGTTTTTCTGGATAATTAGTAGTCATAAATAAAATTCTTCCGCTTTCAGATATAACTCCATCTAAAAAATTTAAAAATCCACTTAAAGTTAATGAATTAATTGTTATTTCTGACTTATTTCGCTCATGTTTTTTAGTTCTACTTAAAGCGGCGCTAATTGTGTCCACATCTTCTATTAGTACAATATGAGGATCAACGCTTCTATTTCTTATTTGTAAAAGCTTTGCATCTCCAACGTCACCCATCGGTATATAGTTTATTGGCAAATTAAAATGGCTTGCTATTGCTTTAACCAAAGATGTTTTCCCGTTTCCAGGTGTACCATATAATAAATATCCTCTTTTGTAATCTAGACCTCTTTTTAGATACCATTCACGACTTGCCAAGAATTGACTAATATCATCTACTACAATTTTTTTTATATCGTCAGTTATTATAACTGAAGAAAGAATTCTTTTATCAGAAATTAAATTATCTTCATATTCCGTTCCAGTTTTTATATTTAAAAATCTATTGCTTTCGGTGTCATATAATTTTTTTGCTTCGTCTATTATTTTATGAAGTATATTATTATTAATACAAGGAAAAACAGTTAAATTTATTTCATATGTTATTGCTTCTGCCATATTGCCAGTCCTTTTCGACTCTGTTAATGTAACTACAAAACATCTATAATATTTAAAAAATACTTGAAAAAACCCACTCCTTGGCATTATATTAAAATTTTTAACCCCTTCTTTTTGCAATGAATGATGCAGAGATAAAATAGATATGTTTTTACATGACCTAATTTTTTTGTGCGAACTAAGCCAAGAAAGGATTGAGTGATACATCTCATAGTTTGAATCTGACGTAACTTGCATGGATGCAGTAAATTTAAATTTTATCCACATCCAAATATATCTTGGTACATTTCTACAATAGGCAAAGATAGCTCCTAATAAAGCTATTATGGCTCCACCTTGAAAAAAGGCATTGTTGTGTACTATATCTTTTATTTGTTGGATTATTGCATCTACCATTAGAATCCGTTCCACTTTTCAATAATCTTAGCCACCACTGGATGTCTTATTATGTCTTCTTTTAATAATATAACAGAACCAATTTCATCTATAACACCTCCCTTAGGATGAGAACAAAGTTGGTTATATGCTTCTTGTAATCCTGACTTTTTATGCTCAAGGTCTACTTGAGTAACATCTCCATTGATAATCAACTTAGATCCTTCGCCTAGCCTTGTTAAAAACATTTTCATTTGTTCCACTGTACAGTTTTGTGCCTCATCTAAAATAACAACAGATTTCTTAAATGTTATTCCTCTTGTAAAGGCCAGTGGCAAAATTTCTATAGTTTTATCTTCCACCATTCCATTTATTATGTTTGGTGTAAATATATAAGAAAGGCAGTCGTACAAAGGACGAAGATAAGGATTTAATTTTTGCTCAATATCTCCAGGTAAATATCCAAGTCGTTCTCCAGACTCAACTACTGGTCTGCACAAAATTATCTTTGATGCTTTTCTTTCTATTAAAAGTTCGATGGCAGAATTACAAGCCAAAAGACTTTTACCAGTACCCGCAGGACCTATTCCAAAAATTATATCTTTTGACTTTATTAATTCTAAATACTTCTTTTGCCTATCTCCTTTTGGCTCTATGTTTCTTCGCCACAAATTTTTATTGTAATTGCCCTTAACTTGTAGAACTTCGCCAACAATTGTTTTGTGCTGCTTCTTAAATTTTCTTTTTTTCATTATTTTATCTCATCTATTGGGCCAGGAATATCAGAATCTGGTACAATACTATTTTTGTTTATATTAGTAGAATATATCATTTCAAGATATAAAAATAAATCCTGTATAAAAGATTTATATATCCCAACAAAAGATTTTAGCGCCTCAAATGTTAAAAAATTTGCCTCTATAGATCTTTTTAGAGATTTCTTAAGAAAATAATACTTATAATTAATATATATACAATGTAAAAACAACAATAAAATTAACCAAGAATTAATGTCATTCAAATTCATTTTGCCACTTGATTGGTTTCCACAAAGGAGAAACCATATAGCCCTTGTAGCTCTTCTATTATTGATTTGAACTGTAAAGATGGACCATTGCTTTGCAATTTATCTATTGCATATGCAATCGCAAGCATAGCCAAAATCTGACCATAATCATCATCTGTAATTCTGCCGTTTCTTTTAATTATAGTAAGACCTTGGTTAGGGTCTTTATCTGGCTTTAACATTATTTCTCCTTAATACCGCCCATTAAGCTACTCATTCGTAACACCTTTACTATCCTTTGCTTATAGGTATTTTTTACGTAAAAACGTTGAATCATCCGTGCTTAAAAAATTACTTTCCAAATTTAGCCTTTAGTCTATTGTATTCCTTGTACTCTCTATCTATCTTGTTTTGTTCAATTTTTTTACTTTTTAATAATCTTTTCTTAACCTCAACATCGGTTTCATATCTGTCGCCAGTAATTTCTACATTAATCCCTTCATAGGAAAAAATATCTAAACAAATATTGTTAAATCCCATAGACTCAGCAGTTTTCTGTACTTCTTGTAAACGACATATTACCGAATCAATTGAACCAACCAAATCTGAATCATTAAAAACTATAGATAGAATTTTTCCCTTCTTTAATAATTTCTTCATATATAACCATCCTTGCGTCTTAATTCCCGATGTTGTTTAGTTTCTTTGCGCACTTTCATTAATATTTTGCCTAAATTATTTTCTCCTTTTCCATTACAAACACCCCAAAACTTATCATTCCAAGTATTGCCCTCAACAAGTTCAAATCCCTCAGTATCCAAAAGTCTTTTGCAAAGATATGAATGATTAGTAAATTTTTGCCTTACCAAATCTTCCATTATTCCCAATTTTACTTGTTCCCAATCAGAACGCAACTTGAAAGTTTTGGCAAAACGCTTAGCATCTCCCGGAGAGTTTAAATCTCTAATTTTTAGCCTGATATCTTGATCCAAAGTTTTTGCTGCTTGATATGCATGTTCAACCGATTTGTAAATCAAGCCATCAAATTCAACTGTGGCGGGCCAAAAGTTAGATAGGAATCTATATTCGCCCTGAAATTTTGATATTTCCATGTTTGTCCTTTATTCATTATGGGTCTTAAGATCGTCGCATTTATTAGAAGAGTTGAATGTTTTTCGCATAGTTAATATATTAGAGAAAAGTAGAAATTGTTACCGATGTTTATCCCTGAACTAAACGTTCAGGGTTTTAATAGGAAAAGATAATTATTTGCCATCGTTTATTGTACTATCTTTCCCATCTACTACAATTTTCTTTACTTGTTTCTTGTCTAGAATAACAGTTCCGCCTTTGCCCTCGTTATAAAAGTAAACATGTATTTTTTGACTATCTTTGTTAGGAGGAGCCATTACTGTGCCTTTTATAACATTGCCATTATGCAAGAAAATAGTATCGGCAAACAAAAATTTAGTCATGAAAAACCCAACAAGAAAACCTAAAATAGTTAAAACTAAAAGCCTTACAACTTCCTTCATATTTTGTTCCTTTCCTTTAAAAACATAAGATGGACATTAATATCCATAACACAGCTACATATTTTACTAAATTATCGCTCATAATAAATCCCTTTCATTTCGTAGTTTTTAAGTTTTAACAATATACCACTAACTAATGCGCCATAGATTAACGAGTTTATATCAAAACTAGAAAATCTAAGGTCATATTTTGTATAAGAGATAGATGTCTGAATATTTATTCCCCCATATTTCGCTTCACAATATATCATAATAATTTCTTTTTCAGCCTCAGCCTCACATGTAATAGATACTTCTTTAATCTTAGGCAAATAGTTAGTAATTAATTTGACTATCTTTTCTGTGCTTATATTAATTTCTTTCATAATAAAACCATATAAAGTATTTATCTAGCAAAATATATACCGTTAGTTTTTGCTAATTCTTTGGCTTTCTTTTTAGCAATTCTTCCCTTTACTCGTTTGTATTTATTTTCTATCTCATTAACTATTTGTTTAATTACAGAATCTTTGTACATATCTTCTTTTTTATTAATGTCTCTTATTTCAACATCTAAGAAAAATGATATATCTCCAATATATACCATTCCTGTAAAATATGTGTTTTTGTACGAATCATGTACTTGCATCGTTGATAAATCTGCATCAGTAAAGCTATCTTGTATTAATTTAATAATCTTTGGATCACAGTATATTGATGTCATCATTTTTCTTTGCTCCTAAATTTTCTCATATACTCCTTTTGGTAGCTGTAATTGCGGCGTCTCGAACTCGCCTCCCTACATCTTGCACAGCAAAACCTTTTGTTAGGGAAATTAGTGGAAAAATTATTTTGGCATTTTTCGCATTTTTTATTCATAGTATATAATAAATTCCTTTTTTTGTTGTTTGTATTTTTGCCATTATTTCTTTAACTATAAAATCTTCCATTTGTTCGTATGGCTTTTCAAGCCACGTAGTTTCATCTATTTTTATTTTATCACCAAGCACAACATTCGGCAAAATATATATTCCGTAATGTATCTCTGTTTTATTTTCAACTGGCAGTACATCTTCAATATAAAACATCGGTAATATTCGCCTTATTCTTTTCTGAATACTTGCTATAAAAACATATGGCATATACATACCTTATAAAATATAATAAAGCCCTTTTTTACGAGTCGCTATTTGTTCAATTATCTTGGTTGTGATAAAACTTACTCTATTATGATGAGTAATTTCAGGTAATTGCTCTAAATTTACTGTTATTATAAAATATTCATTATCCAAGCAATAAGACATACTTAAATCTTTATTGGACTTAAAATGCGAATTGTAAATATAAAAATATTTTGGCAATTTATTCTTTAATTCTTTATCTACTTTGTATAGAATAGGATCATAAAACATAATAAATGCCCTTCATCGAATTATTGCTAACTATCTTCATTGTGCCAAGTTCTAAGCATAAATTAATAAAATCACGTGTATAATATATACTCTTTGAAAGTCTAGATGATTTGAACCAAATACAACCATTACGTTTGATGTATTCAATGGTTAAAATGTCATTACTATATAATATCATTTGGCCAATTTTAATGTGCATAATAAATACCGTTTAATCTATTTGGCCACATTTTGTCGCAAAATAACTCAAATAAAATTTCGGCAAACATTTTATTGTTGTGTGTATCAGCCCAATATGAGTATGTTCTTTCAGATATAACAATTGTAAATGAAATTTTTTCCTCTTTAAAAATAAATTCCCAGTCCGTGTATATACCTTTATCAGAGTAATATTCAATAAATAGGTTTATAAGTGCACATCTTTTTTGGGCGAATTTTTGCCCAACAATATCATTAACTTCTTTCGATATATTTATTTTGTGCATGCCTACTTATCCATAAGAGGTGCATGCTTATTACAGCAAAGTTAGTACGATACTCCCCTAATAATTAATACTAAAATATAAAGACATATTAGTATGAGCATGTTAGTATGATATTAGTAT
>Ga0187893_10012849_pt1 | contig 11790 bp, 4 predicted proteins | sample MA1701074metaG_FD_139574 | JGI IMG/M metagenome (GOLD analysis project Ga0187893, IMG submission 139574) | White microbial mat communities from a basaltic lava cave in the Kipuka Kanohina Cave System on the Island of Hawaii, USA - MA170107-4 metaG ... | reverse complement strand
TGTCGTGTCGGCAGGGCCCCCAGAAACGACGGTGTTGCCATCAGGAACGAGACAGCTCGCTCCTGCAACCAGTCAAGGACCTGCGGCCCAGGCAAGAGGCCCTGGGGAAGAAGGCAAAGTGTCCCTCCTGTAGTAAGCGCCGCCCAGATCTCGGACAGTGAAACGTCAAAACTGGGCGAATTGACCTGGGCGACGCGGCTTTCTCGAGTGACCCCAAAAAAACCTGTCTGTGCTTCTACAAGGTTGCTCAGGCTCCGATGCGTGACCAGAACTCCTTTGGGTGTTCCGGTCGAACCAGAGGTATAGATCACATAAGCCAAGTGGTCGGCGTCAGCTTGAGTCGATGCTTGTGGAATGTTCTCTCGGGGAGGAGACCCTCCGTTTTCATTCAGCCATATCAGTCGCACGGTCGATTCCGTCGACAGTTTTCGCACGAGCGCTGTCAGCTTGGCTTCGTGCTGCTGGCCAGCGAGCAGCACTTGAATACTCGAATCCTGCGCCATGAACACCAGTCGCTCGTCAGGATAGCCGGGATTAAGCGGCACGTACGCGCCTCCAGCTTTGAGCACCGCCAGAAAAGCCACGATCAATTCCGTGGAACGCTGCGCGGCGACACCTACCCGCGCCTCTGGCCCGACTCCCAAAGAGCATAGCTGGTGGGCCAGCGCATTAGCGCGACTGTTCAGCTGTCCGTAAGTTGTCTGCTGGCCTCCGAAGTCGATCGCGATTCTCTCTGGGCATCTTTTTGCATGGGCCTCAAAAAGTTGGTGGACACACTCAGAAGGAAACTTCGCTGCAGTGTTGTTCCAGCTCTTCAGAAGTTGTTGCTTCTCGAATGGCTTCAGGAGAGGCAGGCGCGACACGCGTCCTCCTGGATTAGCCACCACCGCTTCTAGAATCGTGTGCAGGTGACCAATCATCCTCTCGATCCTGGCTGCGTCGAAGAGGTCACGGCTGTATTCTACCGATCCTTCCAGTCCTTCTTTCTTCTCGTAGAAAGCCAACGTCAGGTCAAACTTTGCAGTACCCGCATCGACCCTCAGGAGTCGAGCGTCCAAGTGCGGCAACTTGAGTTCCTGTCGCGGAGCATTTTGCAGGGCAAAGGCTACCTGGAACAGTGGATTCTGGTTGAGCGTGCGCTCTGGCTGTAGTTCTTCGACTAACCTCTCAAATGGCAAGTCCTGGTGATCGTAAGCGTTGATGGCCGAAGCCCTGACCCTGCCAAGCAACTCACGAAAAGTAGGATGACCTTTCAGATCGCCTTTCATGACGAGAGTATTTACAAAGAAGCCAATCAACCCTTCAATTTCCACCCGATTACGATTGGCAATGACGGTGCCAACCAGCAACTCCTCCTGACCTGTATAGCGGTACAGCAAAGCCTGAAAGGCTGCTAGCAAGGTCATGAACAAGGTCGTCCCTTCCTGACGACTCAACCGATAGAGCTCCGCCGTCAGCTCCTGCGACAACCGAAAGGACAATGTCCCTCCGTGGAAGCTGCGTTGCGCACCTCGTGGACGATCGGTTGGCAGTTCCAGGTGCGGGATCTCGCCAGCCAGTTGTTTTTTCCAGTATCCAAGCTGCGTGTCCAAAACCTCTCCCTGCAGCCATTGGCGCTGCCAGCACGCAAAATCGGCGTATTGAATCGACAGCTCAGGCAAGGGAGAGGGCTTGCCCTCCAGGAAGGCTTCGTAGAGGATGGAAAGTTCCCTGACGAGAATTCCACTCGACCAGCCATCAGACGCGATGTGGTGAACGACCAGCATCAACAGATGGTCGTCTTCCTTCAGCTGCAGCAGCGCGGCACGAAATGGCCATTCGGCCTGGAGATCAAACGGGGACAGCACCTGCTGTCGCATCCACTTGGTTGCTTCTTCCTCCAGGTTTTCAGCTTGAACGTTGCCCAAATCAAACATCCGGAGCTTAACGGGTTGCGGTTCACTAATTGATTGCACAGGCTGTTCATCGATGATCGGGAAGGTCGTTCTCAAAACCTCGTGACGGCGCACGATTTCAGTGAGAGCTCGCACCAAAGCATCTACATTCAAAGCTCGTGCCAAACGAATCGCTCGAGGAACGTTATAAAGCGGGCTGCCGGGATCCAGCCGATCAAGCAGCCAGAGGCGCTGCTGCGCAAAGGAGAGGGGCAAGTCCCGGTCCCGCGGCACCGGCCTCAACGACAAGGGTTCCGGTACTCTCTGGCTCACTAGACAACTCTGCGCAATCCACTCAGCAAGACCAGCAACCGTGGGAACACTAAGAAACTGTTGGAGTGACAACTCCACGCCGAATAGCTCCCGGATACGCGAAGCGACTTGAGCCGCGCTGAGTGAATGACCGCCAAGGTCAAAGAAACTGTCGAGTACTCCAACACGTCGTAAACGGAGAACTTCACCCCACACGGCTGTCAGCGTTTCTTCAAGCGGATTACGCGCTGCAACAAATTCGGAGTTGAGTGGCAAGGAGTTTTGGCTTGGCGATGGCAAAGCAGTGCGGTCCACCTTACCATTGGGAAGCAACGGCAGGGCGTTCAACGTCACGAAAGCAGAAGGAAGCATAAACTCGGGCAACTTCTGCCTGAGGAGTCCGAGCAGCGCCTTGGCGGAGGGTACAGGCTCGCCTTCCGGGACCGTATAGGCAATCAGGCACGCGTCTCCGTTGGAGTCTTCGCGTGCGGCGACAACAGCTTCTTTGATCCCAGGTATGCTCAGCAAAGCCAGCTCGATCTCTGCAACCTCCACTCGGTATCCACGAATCTTTATCTGTGAATCCTTTCGGCCTCGGTGAGTGATGGAGCCGTCGGGAGATCTGTAGCCGAGATCTCCCGTGTGGTACATTCCGACTCCACTGCCGCTCGGGTCTGGGAAGAACCGTTGACTCGTCAATTCCGCGCTGCCCCAATAACCTTTAGAAAGATGCCGGCCCTTCACGACAATCTCGCCCATACCTTCGCCTTCAACGACCACTCCGCTTTCATCCAGCAGCAAGACTTCTACACCCTGGGCCGCGTAGCCCGCAGGCAGCGTCGGTGTCACGCACTCTGACTCATGGTCGAAAAAGCACTCCAGCATCATCCCTGTCTCGCTGCTGCCCATTCCAACGTGCAGCAGACAGTCCTTGTGGAAGTGCTTCTTGAATAGATCCAGGTCGTGCCGGTACATGATCTCACCGCCAAGTCTGATCAGGCGTAACCGAGGAAACAAACCAGGATCTGATAATGAAGAAGCAAAATGCCGAAAAACGGTTGGCACCGTATGGATCATAGTCACTTCTTCACGCGCGAGCCAGGCTGCCAATTTATCAAGCCCTTGCTCCTTGATGCTGAAGGGCAGCAGCATCGCCCCGTTCAGCAGGGCACCGTAGGTGTTGTTTGCCGACGCTCCGTAGCTGTAAGAGAACAACAAGCCGATTCGATCGTCTGAACTCAGGTGGCGCCCGTTGGTCTGTCGAAACACGTTGTGCAGGAGACTCCGATGCGTATGCATCACACCCTTCGGCTTCCCAGTGGATCCGGAGGTATAGAAGACATAGGCTAGGTCGTCGGCTGAGGGGTCCCTTTCCGAATCACACCGCGAGCCCTGATCACCAGCTTCATCGAGGTTGATGATCGAGCGGCCCTGAGCCAGCGCGTGCGCCTGCGCGAGATTCCTGGTGTTTGTAACCATGAGCTCAGCGGATGTATCTGCCAGGATATACTCGTTACGCTCCCGAGGATAGAACGGGTCCAGGGTCACATAAAATTTCCCTGCCTTGAGGACACCCAACATCGCCGCAGGGACAGCGGCATCGTGCTCTAACAGCAGAGCAACTGGTTCTGCGCCTCCGCCTCGCTTGGCCAGAATGGCCTGTCCCAAGCGGCTGGAGAGGTCATCAAGGTCTCCATAGCTGTAAGTGCCCTGGTTCGTTTTGAGCGCGACTTTTTCATGATAGTCACGGGCCACACGGGAGAAGCGATTCAGAATGGAATGCTCGGTCCACTCGACTCTGAACTCGACGAATGGATTCTGAGGGCCGGTTCGCCGTATGCCCATTGTGGTGGGCGTGGACCGTTCGGCGGTAGCGGAGTAGAGATTCATTCTGACCCTCCAACTGAGACTGCGTCTTTGATCGTGCTCTTGACTAGACGAGTCCAGTCTGACGAATGGCGTCTGTGATAGACCAATGTGTCGTACTCAAAACGGACTCGACCCTGAACCTCATGTTCGCAAAAAAGCCCCTCAATATTTTGCAACATTGGCTCAAACATCGGATTTTCTGGGTCCGGTGTTACCGAAAGAGACAGAATCCTTCCCCGAAGTTCCTCTAACGTGCACACCTCACTGTGAGCCAGAGTTGTGAGGCAAAATCCAAGGTCTCCAAGCAGCTTGCGCTGTTGGTCCCGCGCGGATCTCATCTCACGATAGTCGTCGCAGTAGGTCTGAAGAAACGAATCATAGGCGCTCATGAACGGGCCGACCTTCCGCCGATTCCAAACAATGACGCACCAGCCATCCGGTTTGAGTATGCGGGAGAACTCTGCTAGTGCTCTTGCGGTATCGAACCAATGGAACGCTCGTCCGGCCGCCACGAGGTCAACGCCGCCAGGCTCCAGACCCGTTGATTCTGCCGATCCCGCGACGCTCCTAAAGCGAGAAAAGCGGAGAAGTCGCTGTTCACCAGACTCTCGCATTTCCCGATTTGGCTCCACTCCAAGCACGGCATAACCACTCCTTAGGAAAGCCTCTGCCAGGAGGCCTGTGCCGGAACCCACGTCGGCGATCACGGAGTGCGTCGTCAGTTCAGCCAGCGTCTCGATCAGAGGAATCAGAGTGTCGGGGTAGCCCTGCCGGTATTTCACATAGGCACCCACACGTCCTGAGAATCGCTCTCTTGGATCTTTCGTCATATGTCTCGGATGAGGTTCTCACCCGACGTGTAACCAGCAGCGCGGCGGTCCAGATCCTTCGGATCACCCAAGCCCAATGAGCGGCCAGTACAAAGACGCCAGAAGCAGTATTACCACCGACTCGATGATGGCCATACAGGCCCCGAAGCGAAGCAGATCCCGCCCGTTGAAGAAACCGTAGGAATAACCGAGTATCATGACTGAAGACTGATACACAAAGATTTTGCTCGCGCCCGCGAATGTCCAGATCATTCCCAAGGCCAATGGATTGAATCCTCGATCTGCAGCGAACTTCATTAGAGCCGGCAACGACGTGCTCAGCATCGAGAGCTCACTCCCTAAGAAGAAGTGGTAAAAAAAGGCGGTCCAGTACGAGACCAGCGCCAGGCTGGGCAGCCCGGTGATCAACAAGTCCATCCATGCAAACATTGCTGTCGTAAGCAGACCAATTGCTCCGGTGTCCATCAGTACCTGACCCAAACTGAGTGCTGTGGCCACAAAGAACACCGGCAAGACGTTCACCTTCTTTATGTCATCTGCATCGAGCACTCCGATTCCTGGCAGAGCTGCAGCCAAGCCCGCACCCAAGCCAATCATGGCTGGTGGAATGTGGTGCAGGAAGTCGGTCATCCACAGGGCTGTCGCAGCTCCTATGAGGAGAACGGCTCTCTTCTCAAGAGAACTCCAAGTTCCCATCTGCTGCAGTTCTTTCCGTACGAACGTGGCACTGCTTGTCGAAACCGCTTGGTCGGAAGGAAACAGCCAAAGGCCCAGACGCCAAGTGACCAAGAGCGTAACCACGGTGCACGGCAAAAACGCCAGAAACCACCGACTCCAGAGAACCTCGACGCCGGCAAATTTCTGAATCAAGCCTTGGGCAAGGATTGCGGACGAGCCAGCAATAACAAGCTTGTTAAACATGCTGGCTGTATAGGTGAGGATGAGAAAAACTCCCCGTCCTATGCTGCTGCCCTTGGAAGCTCCCATGGCGGAAAGAACCCCCAGGGCGATAGTGGCTTTAATAACCACACAGGCAGAACCCGAAGGCACTATCAGAGTTAGAAAAAACGAAACCAGCACAAATCCAAGCAGAACGCGCGAATAGCTCGCTCCCACGGCAGACAAGATCAGGTAAGCCAGCCGGGTTGCCAATCCCGATTTGGTAGCCATCATTCCAAAAAGAAGAGCGCCAAAACAAAACCAGGGTGTTTCTGTGGCGAACCCACCAAATGCCACGCTGAATTTTGCGACCCCCAGGACCCAGAACAAGTAGCAACCGATGAATCCGGTCAACGCATAAGGAAGCGATTCAGTGATCCAGGCAACGATCATGAACGCGCCAATGACAAGTGCCTTTTGGGCCACCGGATCCAAAGGCAAAGGCATCAACCCGAGGGCCAGGGGAACGGATAGGGAGAGAATCAACCCGGTTAAACGTCGCCAGCGGTCTGAGGAAGCGGGCTCTGTCCTTGGTATCGCATCCGATCCGACATCGATCGCTGTGTCCGTCATATTCATCTTAGATCCACTGTCGAGGGGGGCTGAGGGCGCCTTAAAGAAACATTGTGAGACTTTTTAAAAAATGAACTTCAAGGCAAACTGAATTTCACGCGAATCACCCACCGTGTTGAAGATCCTCCCAACACTAGCGGGCGGAACGAACGTAGCAGGGTTACTTCCCGAGGCGGGCGTGTAGATGAACAACATTTCTCCATCCTCAGTATTCCCCGGAAGGTCGAAGTTGGCCTTGTTCAACAAATTGAAGGTTTCTACACGAAATTGCAGACTACGCTTGTCGTCGATCCGGAAGCTTTTCACGATGGCCAAGTCAACTGTCTGATACCCCGGACCGGACAGAATATTTCTGCCAGCGGTTCCTCTAAAACCAACCTGCGGCGGTGCAAAAGCGGCAGGATTGAACCACACGTTCGGCGTTGCGCCGCCCGTGGGCACCAAGCTGATTCCTGGAACCAAATTGGGCCGAGCTGCGTTTTCGTCTGTCCCGTCGCGGTCGGGATCGCCCTGCACATGAACCGAGAATGGTACTCCTGAGTTGAGAATCGCAATGGCGCTGACTTGCCATCCGCCGGCCAGCCGAGCGAACAGTCCGGTGCGCGATCTGCCGAAGGGCAGGTCGTAGGTAGCGTTGGCAGAGAAACTGTGGCGGACATCAAAGTCGGAGAGCCCCCGGTCGAGACGGCGGTTGTAGGGATCCAGCGTACGGGCTTGTCCGTTCGAATAGTCCAATCTTCCGTTGGTTCCGGATCTTTCGTCGATAGACTTTCCCAGGGTGTAGGCGAACTGGAACTGAAGATCGCTGCTGAATCGCCGCGACAAGCCGGCAGTCATGCCGTTGTAGACGGAACTGAATCCCTGAAGAGTAGACCTGACAATATCGAATGACGGATTGCGTCGCCGGCTTCCCTCCGTGAAGAACTCACGTCCATCCGGCAACCGCTGGGGGAATGCGATGTTGGTATCTCCTTGCCCGAAGAGATTGACTCCGCGCGAACCCACATAGGCTAACGACAGAACTGTGCCCCTCAGTTCCCGCTGCAGATTCAGACTATATTGCATCAGGTAACTGGGGCGCAGGTTAAACTCGAGGGCTTCGGTAGCCAATTCCACGCCGCTAAAGCGGGAAGCTTCCACCGGCAAAGAGCTGACCGAGGTTAACCGACCGCGGTTGACATACGGCAGAGACCGGAATGCTGGCGATCGAAAAATGTGGAACAGGGGTTGGTCATGGAATAATCCGAAGCCTCCCCGCAACGAGGTCTTGCCGTCGCCCGTTGCGTCCAGCGCAAAGCCAAATCGCGGCGCCCAGATGTGGTGTCTGGGTTCAAAGTATGGATCGCCCACGGTAACGGTCTTGTCGAGGATGTTGCGAAGATTGGCGACTTTGTCGTTAACTTCATGGGGTGTGGTCACGAGCTCATAGCGGAGGCCAGTGTTGAGGCTCAGCCTGCGACTGAATCTGAACTCGTTGTCGACGTAGAAACCGGCGAGCGACTGCCGGAAGCCGCGCACAAAATCGGAATCGATCGTGGCACCCTGCAAATCCCGAACGCGGAAACGGAGTAGATCGGTGAGAGAATTGAAACGTAGCAGACCTCGAGAACGACTCTCCGAAAGGCCGTTGTATTGAAACCGTTCGAAACTTCCACCCAACTTTAGACTATGTTTCCCTTGAGTGAAGAAAAGATTGTCGGCCCACTGATAGTTGTTCATCAAAAAGGCCTTTGGATTTGTCCGGTCAGTCCCGATATCGCTCAACCCCGGAACATTGATCTCACCCACACCCCGTCCAGCGATCAGCTGAAATGTTCGGTCGGTTTCGGGCACGATTTCGGACGGCGTGCTGCGATTGAAGCCAAATCGCGCTTCATTCACCAATCGGCCGGAGAGAATCTGGCGATGCTCCAAGGTCGCAAGTTGTTTCCGGTTGACTGCGGTGTTTGGAAATTCCGGATAGTTACGAGGAAGGAGTTGGTCAGAGTCATCGAAGAGATACCGGAAAAATAAGCTGCTGGAAGCGGAGAAGTTGTGATCCAGACGTACGGTAAAGAAGTCGTCGTTGGAAAACCGTTTGGTCGTCCCTGCAAACTCAGCTGTTCCATCGCCCAAAGCGCGACCGTTGGCATGAGGGTAAAGGTCGAGAATCGGCACACTTCGTGGATCCACGGCAATCGGAGTCTGCCCTGGCAGCACCCCCCGTCTGGCCGCTTCATCCGGAACAACTGCGACTCGAGTGATGCCTTTCCTTTCGCGCAGACCCTCATAACTGCCAAAGAAGAAGGTGCGATTCTTGGCCAGAGGTCCCCCAAACGTGAAACCAAACTGGTTTCTTCGAAATGGAGGCTTTTCGCCGTCGAAGAAGTTTCGGGCGTCAAGAACGTCGTTGCGGAGGAATTCGAAAACCGAACCGTGCAGTTCGTTGGTGCCGGACTTGGTTACGGCTAAGAACACACCGCCCGCGACGCGCCCATATTCAGCGCTGTAGTTGCTTGTAAGAACTCGAAACTCTTTGACCGTTTCCACGCCAATCAGCAACCCTTGAGCGCTTCCTGGGGTGTTGTTCAAGGCGTCGTTGATCGTCGTCCCATCCAGCCGGAATAGGTTTTGACCAGGCCGCGCTCCTGAGACAGAGAAGCGGGTGCCTCGACCTGTATTGGCAGACTGGACACTGCCCCGGCTGTTGACCACGCCTGGCTGCAGTAGGATCAGTTGGGCCATGTCCCGACCATTCAAAGGCAGATCGCGAATCTTGTGACCATCAACCAGACCACTGGATGTCGAACCCGTGATGTCAACCCCAGTGTTCTCGCTGACGAACACCTGTTCTGCCAGCGGACTAATCGTGAGTCTAAAATTCACTATCAAATCTTCGGCTACCGTCAGTACCAACCCCGTTCGGGTCTCTTTTGAAAACCCCTGGTGCTCGCCATAGGCCTCGTAGTCCCCAGGAGGCAGTCCCACGAGGCGATAATATCCGGTGGCGTCACAGGATGCCTCGCGCTGCAACCCTGTCTCGGTGTTCTTGATCCTAACAATTGCACCGGGAACTCCGGCTCCGTGGACGTCAAGCACTCTTCCCGAAAGGACACTGCTGGAATCTTGAGCCAGGGTCAGTGAACTGAACACTAGAAGACACAAGAGAGCATGCCACAATTGGCGGGAAGAGCTGACGAAACATCTTGCTGTTCCAAAAAAGCTGCCGAGATGGATATGCCCGGCAGGAAGAGATTGGCTCATCCTTCTCCCTCTACTGAAAGGTCCGCGCGTGCTTTCGCTTCGGCTGGAACGAGGCGCCTTTAAACGGGTGGGCGCAATTGCGGCCGCCGGTCGGAAACAGGCTTGTCCAACACGACGTTCAGAGTTTTGCTCCATCCAAAAGAAAACCCACCTGCACCCATTGATTCTGACTCTTTGTTTCCGCTGAACCAAAACTCTGGATAGCACACCCTTAAGTCTCAGTCCTTGGTTTGAGTTGCACCGTGATCGACATTTTCGCTGCAATTGGATTGCCTTTGAAGATAGTCCATTTTCACGCGCCCAAGTGAATGAAAGGCAAGACAAGGGAAGAAGCGCAGCCTGAGGGACGCCGGACTATCTCGCCGACCATGAGTACATTCGCTTCCAAGAAGAGGAAAACTTTTGCTACCTGTGCCGCACTCCCTCAGAGGCAGCGGCGGTCTGCGGTTTTCTAAGGTACGTGCGTCTTCCCGTCAATCAAGCTCGCGCGAAGGCTGCAGGCAAGTGTGCACCTGCTTCAACGAACTCGATGGGTCAGCCCCAAGGAAGCCAGAACGATTCCTTTTGGGACTTCTTCTGTCTACACCGATTTGATGAGTTGCGACTATCTTCGTGACTCTCTCTCCGAGATCTTCGCCTCTTGTCTCGATCAAGACCATCAGTTCTCTCAGAATGTCTTCACAGTCACGTCCGGGGTTGCCGCACCTCTCAGAACAAGGAATGAACTCCACTACTTGGCAACATCGAAAGCATGCGAGGGGTTGCTGACGCAGCAGCCAGCTACTAGGGTGCTCAAGAGCAGCGTTCTTTTCTTCGCGGAAGACTGAATGAAATTCTTACATCTGAAGAGATGCCATGCGGAAAGTATTACTCGTCCCGTCGTTCGACTGAGATGATCTCATCCGTTTCTTCCCTTGCTGGACGCGGCTTTCGGACAAAGTTTCGGTTTTGGATTTTCAGTTGCAAAACGAGCGGTCTACCTTGAAGAGTGGAGCGACATCTCTCCTCTGCAGTCCGTGGGGTTTACAGCCCTGTAACTGAAGGCGACAAATCTGTAACTGAACTGACAAATCTGTAACTGAAAGCATGCTCAATGACAACCGTGTCATTCTGCGAACCAGAGTAGTCCTCTGTCGCGGTCCAACTACGGTCCACAGAATCAGGTGCTGGCTGTGCCACGTTGGCGCTGCTTTGCGTTGACTCTCCCGTTGCCAGTTCAGACGCGGTCTGAGCTAGATCCCACCCAAAAGTAAACTCGTCGAAAACATCCATTCTCTGCTCTTAGTAACCTACTGGAGGCCCCGATGACACCCTTTCGCACCCTACTTCTCGCAGCTCCACTACTCGCTTGCTTGTCTTTATCCACCAGAGCTGCAACATACTATGTAGCCACGAACGGCAATAACTTATACAGCTGTGCCCAAGCTAGGAACCTGAGCACGCCGAAGCGGAACATCACAGGCATTGGTAGTGGCCTGACTTGCCTGAGTGCTGGCGACCGATTGGAAATCCGTGCTGGAAACTATGCCGAAGTCATCCGGACGTCATGGGCTCAGACCATTCCCTCTGGCTCGTCCTGGACCAATGCAACTACGATTGCTGCGTATGGCTCTGAAACAGTGACCATCCGCGGAGTCAACGTATACTCGCCAGTTCAATACGTGGTTTTTTCCCGGCTGATCATGGACGCAAATTACTCAACCAGCGAAGCCGCCTTGGTTGGCAATGGCGGGCATCATATTCGGTTCGTCGATTGCGAAGCGAGGAACACCAGGGGCCAAGGAGGCCTCATCTTCCAAGGTTCTGGAGGCAATGAATGGATCAGGGGCCGGATTCATCATAACGGGGATAATACGGGAGTCGATCACGGAGTCTACATCACCTCCCCCAACAATATTCTGGATGGCGTCGAGATTTATAACAACTATGCGTTCGGCGTGCACATCTACAACCAGGGAAAAGGCGGCGCCAGTGGGAACGTCGTCAAGAACTGCAAGATTCATAACAACGCGGTCGGAGGCACCACTAACAGTCCCAGCGGCATTTTAATGACTGATGCCAGCAGCGGACTTGTATTCAATAATCTCGTCTACGATGAATACATGGGCATCTCCGTCGCTACACCGTGGACTAGCGCCAGCAATATCAAG
>Ga0187893_10012848_pt1 | contig 11790 bp, 10 predicted proteins | sample MA1701074metaG_FD_139574 | JGI IMG/M metagenome (GOLD analysis project Ga0187893, IMG submission 139574) | White microbial mat communities from a basaltic lava cave in the Kipuka Kanohina Cave System on the Island of Hawaii, USA - MA170107-4 metaG ... | reverse complement strand
TTCATCGGCAGTCACATGGTCGATCTCCTCCTGGAGCGAGGGTTCGAGGTCCGCGTAATCGACAACCTCTCGACCGGGCGACTGGACAATCTCTCGCATCAGGCCTCGAATCCGAAGTGTACGATTCATCAAATGGACGTTTGTGAATTACCGAACAACTCCGCTCAGTTCGAAGGCGTGGACTATGTCTTTCACTTTGCCGGCATCGGGGATATCGTCCCCTCGATCGAGCGACCGCTGGAGTATATGCGTGCGAATGTGCAGGGGACGCTGGCTGTCCTGGAGACGGCCCGGCATGCTCGCGTGCGGAAGGTGGTCTACGCCGCCTCCTCGTCCTGTTACGGACTGACGACGGAGGTGCCGACGGCAGAAACGGCAGCCATCAAGCCCGAATACCCCTACGCGCTGAGTAAATACATAGGGGAATGTGCCGCGCTCCACTGGCATCAGGTCTATCGCCTGCCGGTGAATAGTATCCGCATCTTCAATGCCTATGGGCCGCGGTCCCGGACATCGGGCGCTTATGGGGCCGTCTTTGGCGTATTTCTGGCGCAGAAGCTGAAGGGGCAGCCTTTTACGGTGGTTGGGGATGGCACGCAAACACGGGACTTCGTGTACGTGACGGACTTGGCGCGGGCGTTCCTTGCCGCGGCCGAGGTGGACGAATCGGGCGAAGTCTTTAATGTGGGCACTGGCAACCCGCAAACTGTGAACCGGTTAGTGGAGTTGCTACAAGGACCGGTGGTCTATGTACCGAAACGCCCCGGCGAACCGGATTGCACGTGGGCGGATATTCGGAAAATCCAAAAACGCCTTGGTTGGTCGCCCCATGTCTCCTTTGAAGAGGGTGTGGCAACCATGTTGAGACAGATCGCACACTGGGCCAATGCGCCGGTCTGGACTCCTGCCAGCATTGAGACTGCCACCAAGAAATGGTTCGACTATCTGGGCCGATAAGCCCGGAACAGGTGCGCTCAGTCAAAAAGTGTTTTCTGAGCGACGTTGGGTTGCGGACGTGAGAGCCTCAGAGAGTGACGCCATGGACTCGTTTGAAGAAGCCGGGTATTGCGTCATCACCTTATCGGACCCGAGCCCTATTCATGAAATGCGAGTTCGTCTCCTGGAGGAACTTCGAGGTCTCATTGGAGACATCCATGTCACCCTGGAAAACTACCATGAGTTCATCGGAGAGAATGATGATGAGCATATCGCGATACAGTTTCGTCTTACCGAGATGCTCCGCGAACACAAATGGCACCTGCCGATCTTCCAAAAGAACCTCTCTCTGTTCGCCGACCTCGTGGGGCCCGACCTCGATGTGCAGTCGGCCCCATACCTTCGGATAGTCCGCCCTGGCAAAACTCAGGACAACATTGGGTATCATCGCGATACTGTCTATGGTGGCTCTCCATATGAGCTCTCGGTATTTGTGCCCTATGTGGAACTCGAAGCAGGAGCGGCCCTGTGTGTGGAGCCGGGTTCTCACTCGAAGGGAGAACCTGAGATCCCATTTGTCCGCATGGAGAATCCTGATAAAGGTGTCGTAAAAGGTTCCATGAAGCATAAAATCGGGTACCCTTATGCCCCACAAGTGCTTGAGGAAACGTATCCCCTGAATATGCTGCCTATTCCGCTGCATATCGGGCAGGTGCTGGCCTTCAGTCTGGCGACCCTTCATGGCACCATTATGAATACATCTGCAACCACGCGATGGACGAGTGACGTAAGGGTCAAGAACGCCTTTGCACCGGTAGGGACGCGCGCCAGCGCAGACATATACATGGCACTTGCGCGGAGCCGCGCGACGAAAGCGGCGCAGAAGTATCTGCGGGCAAACGAGAGACAAGACGTTTCGGCGAACGAGAAAGTATGAGCGGGTATCGGGCTGGGACAGCGCCGTGCTTGTTGTGTGGCTCTCCAGATTTACACGTCACCTATGAAGACCCCAAGGCAAGAATGGTGACCTCCGACTGCAAGCCCTGGCCCTACTCCGCCACGGTCACCGTCTGCATGAAGTGCGGTCATCTCCAGAAACTGGTCGATGAGGAACTGAACCTTCAGACGATGGCGGCGTATTCGCAATACGACTTGTATCACCTGAGTGATGGTGGAGAGCAATTCCTGTTCGATGCCTGTCAGGAGCCTCCCAAGACCAGGTCTGCTCAAATTCTTGGCCACCTTCGGCAGCTGATCGACCTTCCTCCGTCCGGGCAACTGCTGGACGTGGGGTGTGGAAACGGTGCGATGTTGCAGGCGTTTGGAACGCTCTTTCCAGAGTGGTCCCTCTTCGGCTACGAGCAGAATTCCCGGTACCGGACAAGGGTCTTGGCCCTTCCTGGCGTCGAGGGATTTTACGAGGATCGCCTTGAGGCGATTGACACAACATTTGACTTGATCACCCTCGTCCATGTGCTCGAACATGTGCGAAACCCGGAGCATCTCCTGAAGCAGCTTCATGGCTTGCTGGCGGCACAGGGAGTGCTGTTGATCGAAGTCCCTAATGCCACCGAAAATCCCTTCGACATGATAATCGTTGATCATTATTCCCACTTTTCGGCAACAGTCCTTTCGCGGTTCGTCATGAATCTTGGGTACGAGGTGCTGTGTTGTGCTACGGACTGGGTAGACAAGGAGATTACGCTTGTTCTGCGTGCGGCACAGCGCGCGCAACCGGCTTCAGATGTTGGACCGCTCACGCCGGAGTTGGTGAAGAGGTACCGGCACAATGCCGAGTGGTTGCAACGTGTGGCCGGGGATGCGGCACAACATGCCGCACATTCGCATTTCGGAGTGTTCGGAACCGCAATCGCGGGGACGTGGTTAGGTGCTGTCTTGGGCGATAGCGTGCGATTCTTTGTCGACGAAGACTCGAGGAGGGTTGGCAAGTGCCATCTTGGAAAACCGATCCTCCACCCGGGTGAACTGACACCGACCGATTGCGTGTTCCTGGCATTCCCCTATCCCATAGCGGCGCGGGTGTATAACCGACTGTCGCGGGTCAGCCCTGCGGAGTACCTGCTGCCCCCGCCGATATGATTGTTTACTATCCCTATCGGTGGTGAGCGAGGCATGATGAAATCTCCCTTCCCCCACAAAATCAAGACGGCCGAGGAACTGACGGCGATTATCGGACCGCGACCGCGGACCAAGACCGTGATCATGTGTCATGGCATGTTCGACATTGTTCACCCGGGACATTTGCGACATTTGATATACGCGAAGGGGAAGGCGGACATCCTGATCGCGAGTGTGACCGCGGACGTGCATAACCAGAAGGCCAATTTCCGGCCATACGTGCCCGAAGACCTGCGGGCAATGAATCTGGCGGCGCTGGAAGTCGTGGATTATGTCATCATCGACACGCACCCGACGCCGATCGAGAACATCAAGTGTCTCCAGCCTGACTTTTTCGCGAAGGGTTACGAGTATTTTTCCAGCGGCGTGCCGCCGAAAACGCAAGAGGAAGTCGACGCGCTCGACAGCTATGGAGGGGAAATCGTATTCACGCCGGGCGACGTCGTGTACTCTTCTTCGGCGTTGATCGAAGCCGAGCCACCCAAGCTGGCGCTGGAGAAGCTGTTGGCCCTGATGCATTCGGAAGGCGTCACGTTTGCCGATCTGCGGAAGACGATTGCAGCGCTGGCGGGCCTGCGCGTCCACGTGCTCGGCGATACGATCGTGGACACCTATAGCTACTGCTCTCTGCTGGGCGCCACGGCCAAATCCCCCACCTTCAGCGTCAAGCACGAACGGAGCGACATGTTCGCGGGAGGCGCCGCAGTTGTGGCGAAGCATATGAAGTCGGCAGGGGCCGACGTCTCATTCTCCACCGTACTGGGGGACGATTTCTTGAAGGATTTTGTGCTGAAGGACCTTGCCCTCGCGGGCATTGCGTGTCACGCGGTGATTGATCATACCCGGCCGACTACGCATAAGGAGCGGTTTATTGCCAGTGGGCACAAGATGTTGCAGGTGGACCGTGTCGACAACCATCCCGTTTCCGCACGGACCATGAAGGACCTGGTCGATTCCACGCGTCGCGCGAAGGCCGAGATCGTGGTGTTCAGCGATTTTCGCCATGGCATCTTTAACCGGCAGACCATTGGGCCGCTGCGTGAAGGGATCACACCGGGCGCGTTGACGGTCGCCGACAGTCAGGTGTCGAACCGATGGGGGAATATCCTGGACTTCACGGATTTTGATCTGATCACCCCGAATGAACGTGAGGCGCGGTTTGCCCTGGGGGATCAGGATTCGGTTGTCCGGCCCCTGGCTTCGGAATTGTTCCGCCTGGCCCGATGCAAATATTTAATCTTAAAGGTTGGTGAGCGAGGCATCATTTCTTATCGGGGTCCTGGCCCGATGCCGCGCGAGTTTTTCACCGTAGACAGCTTTGTCGAACATCTGATCGATCCCGTCGGCGCCGGGGATGCGTTTTTGGCCTACGCGTCGCTGTCCTTGAAGGCCACGGGAAACCTGGTCATCGCCTCCATCCTCGGGTCGGTCGGTGCGGCCGTCGCGTGTGAGCATTCGGGGAACTTGCCTGTCCGGGGACCGCAGGTCGAGGAGAAGATCGATCGGATCGAGAAGCAGGCGCAGTATCTATGAGGTACCTGCTGGTCGGATTGGGCAATATCGGCGTCAAGCGACGCGCACTGTTGGGAGGGCGTTGTGTCGGCGCTGTAGATCCCTTCAATGCAGCGGCGGACTTTCGCGACATCCGGGACTGCGCGCCAGATCGGTATGACGCCGCGATCCTGGCGGTCCCCAACCAAGTCAAACTCGAACTCCTCCGTAGGCTGCTGACGTTGGGCAAACACGTGCTGGTTGAAAAGCCGCTGTTGTTTCCGGATCGAGAGACGGCACACGATCTGAATCGACTCGCTCACCAGCATCACGCTGTGTGGTACACGTCCTACAACCACCGTTTCGAGCCGCTCATTGAACTGTTGAAACAGGAATTGGACAAAGGAACCGTAGGCCGGATTTATCACGGACGGTTGTACTACGGCAATGGGACGGTGGGAAATATCCTTGGGTCGTGGCGTGAAGAGGGCCAGGGTGTGCTGGAAGACCTGGGGTCTCATCTGCTGGATCTGGTCGGCTGGCTGTTCAATTGCGTCGGCACCGACGTCGCCACCTGGAGTTTGGAGCGACATGAGGCGAAAACCATCGATCATGCCATTCTTGCTACGGCGGACCGACGCGTTGTGATTGAAATGAGTTTTCTCTCGTGGAAGAACCGGTTTGAAATTGACCTCTACGGTGAGCACGGCTCGCTCCATTTGCGGGGGCTGTGCAAATGGGGTCCGAGCGAACTTCTTGTCCATCAACGGGTTCTTCCATCCGGAGTGCCGCGGGAGCATCGCGAGAGCAGAACGGGTCAGGACGTCACGTGGCAACGCGACCTGGAATATTTCGAGCACATGACGACCGTGGGTGAAACTTCCATGAAGAACGACTGGTGGATCTCCAGCGTGGTCCAACATGCGGCAGTCTCCACATGACCACCCATTTGGGTCCAACCGCGTTTGTCGGTCTCTCCCATCTGGGGATTGTATCCAGCATCGCTTGGGCCTCGTTCGGTCGGGCGGTCGTGGCCTATGACGCCGACAGTGATCGCGTGGAGGCAATTGAACAGGGTAAATTCCCGATCCATGAGCCGGGCCTGTCCGAGCTGTTTGCAAAGACGCGGCGTACGTTGCGTTTTTCAAGTGAGCTGGAAGCCTTATCGGAGTGTTCCCTCGTAATCGTCTCGCTCGATGTGCCGACCGGGGCGGACAACACCAGTGACCTTGAGCCGGTTGTTTCGCTCGTAGAGCGGATTGTTCCTGTTCTACGGGAGGGCGTCGTGCTGGTGGTCATGAGCCAGGTCCCTCCCGGATTCACCCGCGCACTGTCGGCTCGCATCAACACCTTGCGACCGGCGTTGTCGTTCACGCTCTACTACTGGGTTGAAACGCTCATCTTTGGTCGGGCAGTCGAGAGAGCCCTCGAGCCGGAACGCTTCATTGTCGGATGTGCAGATCCGAGGCAGCCCCTGATGGAAGTGTTCGGGCGAGGTCTCGAGGCGTTCAAGTGTCCGATCCTTCCGATGCGGTATGAAAGCGCTGAACTCACCAAGACAGCAATCAACCTCTATCTCATCGGATCGGTGACGTACACCAATACCCTCGCCGACCTTTGCGCGGCGGTTCAGGCGGACTGGGAGGAGATGGTTCCGGCCCTGAAGTTGGATCAGCGGATCGGGCCGGCAGCCTATCTACGCCCAAGCCTGGGCATTGCCGGCGGGAACCTTGAACGGGACCTGCACACGTTGAAAGGGTTGTGCGACCGAGACGGCGTCGATGGCAGCTATCTGTCCTCTCTGATCGAATACAACGCCCATCGATATCGTTGGGTCCTGCGTATGCTGCGCGAGCATGTGTTCCACGTGGAGAGCTCCCCGAGGCTTGCCACCTGGGGCTTGACCTACAAGAAAAACACGCGGTCGATGAAAAATTCTCCCGCGCTCCGTCTGATTAGCGACCTGGGATGGGCGGCTGACGTGACCGCCTGGGATCCCGTGATTTCAGCCACCGAGGTCGATCTGCCCGTCCGGGTTCTGTCGTCGCGCGACTCGGTGTTGGACGGTGCAGACGGTCTCCTCATTCTCTCGGACTGGGACGAGTTTTCGACTTGCGACCTGGGGCCGATCCGGACCTCCATGCGGCACCCCGTAGTTATTGATTGCGTCGGAGCTTTGGAACTTCGTCGGGCCGAACTGGCGGGGATCCGATATGTGTCAATGGGACGAGCCGTCCAAGGGGACCAGTGAGCAGGCGTGCGGTCTTCCTCGACCGGGATGGTGTCTTGGCTGAAGCGATTGTACGCGGCAATCGGGCGTATGCGCCGGTCACGCTGGGTGAGTTTCGATTGGTCCCGGATGCTGCGGCGCAGGTGGCGCGCCTCCGCGCGGCCGGGTTTCTCTGTATCGTATTCACGAACCAGCCCGAGGTTGCGCGCGGCCTGTTGTCCAGGGAAATACTCGAGGCCATGCACGGCCGCCTCCGTGCTGCGGCGGCGGTGGACGATGTACTCGTGTGTGAACACGATCCAGCAGCGGGATGTGAGTGTCATAAGCCCAGGCCGGGTATGATCCACGAGGCAGCTGCACGCTGGGGCATCTCGCTAGCGGCCTCGTTCGTCATCGGCGACCGATGGCGCGATGTCGAGGCCGGCCGCGCGGTGGGCTGCTATACGGTTTTGATCCAGCGACCCTACAGCCGATGTTCAACGGCGGACGTCTGTGTGCCGGATTTGGGGCAGGCCGTGGATGCCGTTCTCAAGCAGCTCGGAGGCAAGGGATGACCGATTTCGTGGCCCGGTATCTCGAGGAAACCTGCGAGGTGGCCGCACGAATCGACCGTTCGGCGGTGGAGCGCCTGGTCGATCTACTCGTAGATGTGCGGCAAAAGGGCGGACGTCTTTTCGTGCTTGGGGTAGGGGGCAGTGCGGGCAATGCCTCGCACGCGGTCAACGATTTCCGGAAGATCTGCGGGTTTGAGGCGTATGCGCCTACGGACAACGTGTCCGAGCTCACAGCGCGGATCAACGATGATGGGTGGGAGAGTTCCTTCGCGCGGTGGCTCCAGGGAAGCCGATTAAGGCCGGACGACGCAGTCTGTGTGTTCTCGGTTGGCGGCGGGGATGCCGAGCGGGGTGTGAGCACGAATCTGGTCCGTGCCATGGAATTTGCCAAATCGATGGGCGCGCGTGTGTGCGGGGTGGTCGGGCGGAACGGAGGGTATGCCGCCAAAGTGGCCGATGTCTGTGTGATCATCCCGACGGTGAACCCCGATACGGTCACGCCCCATACTGAAGCGTTTCAAGCCGTCGTGTGGCACCTGCTCGTCTCGCATCCTCGACTGCAAGCCGCGCCGATGAAGTGGGAGTCCCTTGGAAAATAGCACGTGCATCCCCTATAAACGCGTTCTGCTACTGGGCCACACCGGGTTTCTCGGCAAGGCGATCTATCGGGTGTTCCAGCGCGATGAGCTTCCGGTCCGTGGTTATGGATCCGCCGAGCTGGATCTGCGCCGGTTCGAGATGTTGAAGGCGCTGGAGGACCAGATCGATGCCGACACGGTACTCATCCTCGCATCGGCGCTGACACCGGACAAAGGAGCCACGCTGGAGGTGCTGCAGGACAACTTCCTCATGTACCTGAACGTGGGCCGCTACCTGGAAACTCATACGGTGGGAGCTTGCGTCTACATCAGCTCCGATGCCGTATATCCCTTCCGTGGCAATCCGGTCACGGAAGACACTCCTGTCGAGCCGGCTGGTTTCTATGGGCTGGCCAAGTATTCCGGTGAACGGATCCTGGCGCGACAAGCAGAGGTGAGGGGTTGGCCCCTGCTGAATCTGCGACTGGCCGCGTTGTATGGCCCCGGCGATCCGCACGGTTCCTACGGTCCGAATTCTTTCATGCGCTCCCTGCTTAAGGAGAGAACCGTGCGTCTGTTCGGCAAGGGTGAAGAACAGCGCGATCATCTCCATGTGGAGGATGCCGCCCGGTTGGTGTATCAGTTGGTGGCGGCCAGAGCGAGTGGCACGTATAATCTGGCCACAGGCCACAGTCAATCATTCTCGGATGTCGTGGAGGTGTTACGGCAGGTGGTTCCAGACTCTTTTGCAGTGGTATCAGCGCCGCGCAAGGCGCCTGTTACGCATCGACATTTTGACGTGACCAAGCTGTTCCTTCAGGTCCCCGGGTTCCACTTCACGTCCATCGAACAGGGACTGGCCGAGTACTATCGATCCTCTGCGCAGGGCTCATGAAATGGTGAAGAAAAGCGCTGAAGAAGCCCATCGCGATGCCGTCCGTGCCCAGGCTAAGGAGGAACGGATCTTCCTGGGCCCGTATTCGTCGCACAGCCTTCGCACGGATGCCAAGCACTTGTGTTTCGTCCTCTCTCGGTACAAATTCTGCGCCAAACTTCTAGAGGGCAAGCGAACGGTCCTCGAGATCGGCTGCGGCGATGCCGTCGGCTTGCCTATCGTGGCGCAGGCTGTGGGTCGTGTCTATGCTACGGACTGGGATGCCGCGATTATCGAGGAAAACAAACAGCGAGCTTCCTTCCTCACGAACTGCACATTCTCCCGCTTCGATATCCTGGAGAAACCTTTTACCGAGACCCTGGACGCCGTGTACTTGTTGGACGTGATTGAGCATCTTGAGCCGAGCGAAGAACCCCGGGTGATGGAGCATATTACGAAGTCGCTCTGCAAAGCCGGTATCTGTCTGGTCGGTACTCCCAACAAGGAGGCATCCCGATTCGCGTCCCCTCAGAGCGAAGTCGGCCACATCAACTTGAAAAACCACAGGGAGTTACGGGTTCTGATGGAGCGGTACTTCAGCAACGTGTTTCTGTTTTCAATGAATGACGAGGTTGTTCACACGGGGTTCTATCCCTTGGCCCACTACCTCATTGCGATGGGAGTCGGCCTCCGCGACGCGTCAGGAGGCGAGCGAAGCGGTGAGGCTCCCTCAGGCGAGTGACTCCAGCGCTGTGCCGGCCTGACGCGTCTCCTGACGTACCCTGCGGTTTGACACCTTCTTCGATACCGCTCATCTTTCGCATGCCGGTGTGGTAACGGCGGTGCCCCGATGGGATGGGGGCCGGAGTTCGATTGAGGCATGACCACTGGTTCTGGGTACCAGATTGCGATCGTCGGAGGGGGAGTGGTCGGCTGCGCGCTGGCGCTGTCCTTGGGGTCTCGGTTTAGGCGAATCGTTGTGCTCGAAAAGGAGTCCGCGCCTGGCCTGCATGCCAGCGGACGGAACAGCGGCGTCGTGCATGCGGGGTTCAACCCCAAGCCAGGCACGTTGAAAGCCAGGTTGTGCGTCGAAGGGAACCGGCGCTTGGCTGAGTACGCCGGAGCGAACGGCGTTCCGTTCCGTCGCGTGGGGACGTTCGTGATAGCCCGGAACGAAGCTGAGGCGAAGGTCGTCGAAACCTTACGGCAGCAGGGGTGCGCCAACGGCGTGCCTGGCATCGAGCTTGTCCCGGGCGAGACGCTCCGGCGCCACGAGCCGAACGCACTGGGGGAGGTGGCACTCCACGCCCCCACCGGCGGCATCGTCGATTCGACGGCACTGGTCCGGTCTCTGGCGCAGAGTGCGCAGCGGGCGGGAGCGACATTCCTGTTCGATCACCGGGTCGACCGCGTGCACGAGACGGTTTCACACGTCCGATTTGCCGCGGGCTCGCGCGAAATCAAGGCGGAGTTTCTCGTCAACTGCGCCGGGCTCTACGCCGATAGGCTCGCACATCAGATGGGCGTCGGTCGGGAGTATGCGATCCTGCCGTTCCGGGGCGAGTACTACGCGATCCGCAAGGGGGACGGGCCGCCGCTGGTGCGCTCGATGGTCTATCCGGCGCCGGATCCGGCGTTCCCGTTTCTGGGTGTCCACCTGACTGCGACGATCGATGGCGGCGTGATCATCGGACCGAACGCCGTCCCTGCGTTCGGCCGGGAAGCCTACTCCCGCTTCTCATTCAACGTCCGGGACATGGCCATGCAGCTTCTGTGGAAGGGGACGTGGCGGTTGCTGAGGGACCCGTACGTGCGTCGGACGGCCGCCTGGGAAATCAAGCGCTCCCTAAGCCAGAGGATTTTCGTCGCGGAGGCGGCGCGCGTGGTCAACGGCATTCGGGAGCAGGACGTCGTACCGTACCGAGCTGGGATTCGAGCCCAGCTCGCGAGTAAGCAGGGCAAGCTGATCGAGGATATGGTGCTGGAACGGACGCCGCGGTCGCTGCACCTGTTGAACGTCGTGTCGCCAGGGATGACCTGCTCGATTCCATTTGCAGAGCACGTCGCCGGGCTGGTGGATGCGGCGATGGCTTCCTGAGTCGAGCCGACCGCCGGAAAGATGACCGGCGCGACCCCGGCACGAATGTTGGCCCATGGATCGTATGCTGAGAATCGTCATTGCTGCCTGGCACCTGAGGGACTTCAATGTGGGCTTGGGGCGGTATTGCCGTGGATTGATTGAAGCGCTCGGAAGGGTGGATCAGGAGAATCAGTACGAAATCCTGCTGCCGGACGACACCTACCGTTTTCCACCACGCCCGAACATGCGCTATCGCCTGGTCCGGTTTCCGCTCTTCAAGCGCCGGTTTTGGGAACAGGTCTCGCCGTTTCTGGCCGGTCCGCACGAGGTGCTCCATTTCCCCTATGACTCCTGCGTGGCGTGGAAGCGGGCCAAGTTTGTGACCACGGTCCATGATGTGAAACCGCATCTGTTCGGGACCGACGGTACGGGGATTAATCTCAACCGGCTCGTCGAACGACTGCTGGTCCGGGATAAGTGGGCACGGATCGACCATATCGTGACCGACTCCGAGTGCTCGCGCCGAGACATTCAGGCCAAACTCGGGGTTGCACCCGAACGGCTCACCGTGGTCTACCCGGGAGTGGATTTGGACCGATTCCGGCCCGTCCAAGCAAGCGCGGGGAGGAAGCCGGACAAGGGACGGCCGTATGTGCTGTGTGTGGCCGGCGCCGACCCGACCAAGAACGTGGAGACGCTGGTGGACGCCTTCGCGCGGTTGCCGGTCCTCCTTCGAGAGCAACTTGATCTGGTATTGGTAGGGGACTTTCGTCGGCGACCGGAACTACGCGACCGGGTGCGACAGGCCGGGCTTGAGCAGCAAACTGTTTTCACGGGGGTCGTGGATGATGACCGGCTTATCGCCTGGTATCAGCAGGCGACGCTCTTCGTGTTTCCTTCCCGTTACG
>Ga0187893_10012847_pt1 | contig 11791 bp, 10 predicted proteins | sample MA1701074metaG_FD_139574 | JGI IMG/M metagenome (GOLD analysis project Ga0187893, IMG submission 139574) | White microbial mat communities from a basaltic lava cave in the Kipuka Kanohina Cave System on the Island of Hawaii, USA - MA170107-4 metaG ... | reverse complement strand
CGCCGCGCTGGACGTATTTGAACAAGAGCCTGTCCCGGCGGATCATCCGCTGCTGACGCTGGACGAAGTGATCGTCACGCCGCATTTGGGCGCTTCGACGCACGAGGCGCAGGATTCGGTCGCTATCACGATTGCTGAAACGGTCGCCAACTTCCTGCTCACTGGCGCCATCGCTGGCGCGGTCAACGTCCCGGCGGTGTCGTCCGAGGCTTTGGAAACGATGCGGCCTTATCTCGGCCTGGGCGAAAAACTCGGCGTCTTCCAATCGCAGTTCTTCAATCAGCCGGTCGGCGAAGTGCAGATCAATTACAGCGGCGAAGTGGCCGATCTGGACGTGCGACCGATCACTCAAGCCGTGTTGACCGGCTTGTTGAAATCGGTCAGCGCGCGCGTCAATCAAGTCAACGCCTCGTTGATCGCCGAAGAGCGTGGTCTGCGCGTGACCGAATCGAAGGCCCGCGCGGCACAGGATTACACCACGCTGGTCGAAGTCATCGTCCGCAACGAAAAGAGTGAGAGCCGGGTCGCCGGCACAATCTTCGGTCGCGGTGAACAACGCATTGTCGCGATTGACTCGTACCGCCTGGAAGCCGTGCCCGAAGGCCAGATGCTCGTGTTGCAAAACGACGATCAACCAGGCGTGGTCGGTCGCGTGGGCACGTTCCTGGGCAATCACCACGTCAACATCGCGCAGCTTTACCTGAGCCGCAACCGCGCGGGCGGAACCGCGCTGTCGGTTTATCAGGTTGACAGCGCGCTCGACGCGGCGACGCTCAACGAACTATCGAAATCGCCGCACGTGATTTCGGTGAAGCAGATTAGTCTTTGAGTCGCAGATCCCTGATGCCCCGGTTTTTCAAAAGGAGTACTCGACATGAAAAATCTAGCATCTCTTTTGGCGCTGCTGTTGATCTCGACGGCAACGGCCCTAGCGCAGCGCATAGTTGACCTTTCAGGCAATGGCATCCCCGGAGTGGAAATCAAATGCGTAGTGAGTTGCCAGCAAACGGCTGGCCCCGTTGCCACGGCAACCCAGGTAACCACAACGGACACAGAAGGTAGGTTCAGTTGGCCTCTGCCCGGTCCGCCTGGGATAGGCTCGGGGTGTCAGCAGAGCGTGAATTACTCCTACACGCTAAAAAAGGACGGGTATATTTTTACCAGGAGCGCTTTCCGTTACCGCCCACCTAGTTTGGCGCCGGGCGCTTACGATGATCGCTTAGATTTGATTCAAGGGACAAATTTGCCCGCGTGGGCAAACGTTTCCGCCGCTAGTTTCGTAACCGATCAGTTCATCGCGAGCGAAATGATTCTGGCAGGCTTTGGTGCGGATTTGGCCGCGCGCATAGAGATTGCCACGGAGCTGTTGACAACGACGCCAGCCAGCAGACGTGTGCTGGTGAAGGATTTTGTGGGCGTTGAGAAGGCGGCCAAACTGCTTTTTGTCTCTCCCGGACAAATCAACTACGTTACGCCAGAGGGGTTGGCCAATGGCCCAGCACAGATCAGATTGGTTGACGAAAACGATAACCTCATCAGAATTGGGCTGGCCGAGATCAAGACTCTGGCGCCCGCCATCTTTACAGCCAATGCCGATGGGAAAGGCGTTCCTGCTGCGGTGGTCGTGCGCGTCAGACCAGGTAATGTGCAGAATTATGAGCCTGTCGCGGAGTTCGACCAACAACAGCAGCGGTTTGTGCCGCTGGCGCTTGATCTGGGACCGGAAGACGAGTTCCTGGTTCTGTCACTCTTTGGCACGGGATGGCGGCGAGCTTCGCAGACGAATATGTCGGTAAAGGTCGGTGGCGTTGACTGTTCAGTTGAATATGTCGGAAAGCAGCCGACGATTGAAGGGTTGGATCAGATTAACGCGCGGCTGCCACGCGCCTTAATCGGTAGAGGCGAGGTTGATGTTTCTGTCAGCTTTGGCAGCTTCCCCATCTCCATTCCGAGCGACTATTTCGTGACCAATGCGGTCAAGCTCAAATTCAAATAATCAATGTTAGCCAAGCGCATCATCCCCTGTCTCGACGTTGATCGCGGTCGCGTGGTCAAAGGCATCAGCTTTGTCAACCTGGTTGACGCTGGCGACCCGGTCGAACAGGGCGCTCGTTACGACCGCGAAGGCGCGGATGAATTGGTCTTCCTCGACATCACGGCTTCATCCGATCGTCGAGAGATTGTCGCTGACATGGTTCGCCGGGTGGCCGACCGCGTCTTCATCCCTTTCACGGTCGGTGGCGGCATCCGCACGGTTGATGACATCCGCGCGATCTTGAAAGCCGGCGCGGATAAAATCTCGGTCAACACCGCCGCCGTGCAGAATCCGGATTTGATCCGGGAAGGAGCCGAACGTTTCGGAGCGCAGTGCATCGTCGTCGCGATTGACTCCAAACGCCGGTCAGGAGAAAAACTTGCTTGGGAAGTTTATCTGCACGGGGGCCGCACACCCACCGGTATTGACGCGGTAGAATGGGCGCGGCAAGCTGCGGAGTTGGGCGCGGGCGAAATCCTGCTGACCAGCATGGATTGCGACGGGCGCAAAGATGGTTATGATTTGGAGCTGACGCGCGCCGTCGCCGAAGCCGTGAACATCCCCGTGATCGCTTCGGGCGGCGCGGGCGATCTTGAACATCTACATCAGGCGTTTGCCGAAGGCCGCGCGAGCGCAGTGCTGGCCGCCTCGATCTTTCACTTCGGCGAGTTCACTATCGGCGAAGCGAAACAATACTTGCGCGAGCGTGGAATACTGATGCGATGAAAATCTGAATATCAGGAGTTAGTAAGATGAAGTGGTCAATCAGAATAACAACCTCACTGTTGATTTTGATCCTCACTGCCACGATTGTGGCAGCCCAGGCTAAAAACAATTTGTCATCGTCATCACCGGCTTCTTCTTCGGCTTATGAATCGAAGGAGATCAAATTCAATGGCGTAAACGTGTCGTTGGCGGGCACATTGCTCCTTCCGAAGCTCGAAGCTGGCAAACGCGCGCCCGCCGTTTTGATTATCGCCGGTTCGAGGTCAACGCCCCGTGACGGTTTGACGTTCGGCTCGGCGAAGCAGTTGATCTACCGTGATCTGGCCGAATATTTGGCGGCTCGTGGCTATGTCACGCTGCGTTACGACAAACGCTGCGTCGGCGCCAGCCAGTGCGTCAAGCCCACTTCGTTCGACGATTACATTGACGATGCGCGCGGAGCGATGGATTATCTGCGCCAACATCCGCAGGTGGAGAAGAAGCGCATCTTCCTCTTCGGCCACAGCGAAGGCGGAGTGATCGCCGCCACCATCGGATCACACGACGATCAGGGACTGGCCGGAGTGATCCTGGCCGCGATGCCCGGACGCACGCTCGGTAAATTAATGCGCGAGCAGCTTCAGAACCAGATGGCCGAGGCGGGCAAACCGGCGAAAGAGATCGGCGACTTCATCGCGAAATACGACCGCGTGGTCAGAGGATTGATGAGTGGCCGCACGGACTTTTCCGGCGAGAAGCTGGACGAGAAAGACCCTTTCGACGCTCTGCTCACCGGTCTGATCAAACAACATGAGATCGTCATCTCCCTGCTGATCAACGATCCGTTACAGATCGTCAACAACATCAAATATCCGGCGCTTGTGCTGCAGGGCCGAAAAGACGTTCAAGTGGCGGTCAAAGACGCGGAGTATATTGAAGAGGCGATGAAACGCGCAGAGCATCACGACGTGACAATCCGTGTGCTCGACGACGTTGATCACCTGCTGAAGACAAACAAAGGCGCCGCCGGGTTGTCGTCGTATGAAGACGCTTCGCGTCCCTTGGATGCGAATTTGCTGGCGATCCTGACCGATTGGAAGCAAAAGAGGTTGAAGTGATTCAATGTCCGAACTGCTGATTCAAAATCTGAAATTCGATGAAAGCGGGCTGATCACGGCCGTCGTGCAGGACGACGACACCGAAGAAGTCCTGATGGTCGCGCACATGAACGCCGAGAGTCTGGCCCGGACTTTGCAATCAGGCCAGACCTGGTTCTGGAGCCGTTCGCGCCAGCAACTCTGGCACAAAGGCGAAACATCGGGCAATACGCAGCGTGTCGTTGACCTCCGGCTCGATTGCGACGGCGACGCGTTGCTGGTGCGGGTCAATCCGAACGGCCCCGCGTGCCACACAGGCCAGCGCACCTGCTTCTTCCAGAACGCGCGGGAACTCGAAGCGCCGAAACCGACGAAAGGCGAAGAGAAGAACGAAACGCGCATCGAACGCGCCGAATCGCCATTGTCGCTGGTCAGCGTCGCCGCGATGGACTTGGGCATCCTGGTCCAGGATTTGTACAAGCTGATCCAGGAACGGAAAGATCAACGCCCGGAAGGCTCATACACGAGTTACCTATTCAACAGCGGACTCGACAAGATACTCAAAAAAGTCGGCGAAGAATCGGCGGAGACAATCATCGCGGCCAAGAATGCCGGAGAGGACGAAGGCCGCCAACAGCTCTCGGCGGAAATCAGCGATCTGCTTTATCATCTGCTGGTGCTGATGGTCGAACGCGAAGTGAGTTTGCAGGACATCGTCGCCGAGCTGAACAGTCGCGCCGGCAAACCGGCGAATCCGAAACACGCAAAGTAGATGGCCATCGAACGCCTTGATCACATCGCAATGCTCACGCCGGACGTTGATCGGGCGAAGCAGTTTTACTGTGACTGGGCCGGGATGCGCGTGATCCACGAGCGCCTCGATCCAAACACGGATCACAAAGTCGCGTGGGTTCGTCTGACTAACGACCAGAACGGATTGATCATCGTGTTGATTCAAAACGCCGGACAGCGGCCCAGAGGATTCATGGATCATTTCGGATTCCACGTCGCGTCGCGCGCCGACGTTGACGCGATTGCCGAACGGGCGCGCGTCGCAGGCATTCTGGTCGAAGAGCCGCAATACGCCGGGCCGGTGGTCGGTTATTACTGCACGATTGAAGACCCGGATGGCAACCTGCTCGAATTTTCGTGTGAGCAATTGAAAGCCTAGTTGGTGTCTGGAGCTTAACAAGGAAAAAGGCTTATAAGTTTTGTAACTTAGTCGAGGAGATAACGATGACACATTTCAAATTACCTAGCGTACTCTCGTGTATTCAGCCAACTGCTGAAATGCATATCGGTAACTACTTCGGGGCGATTGCGAATTGGGTCGCTCTGCAAGATTCACACCAATGCATTTATGGCGTAGTTGATCTGCACGCTATGACAATGCCTTTTGAGCCTGCACAGTTGGCGCGCAATACTGAAAGCATGGTGATTGACTTACTTGCTTGTGGAATTGATCCGGCGAGAACCATTCTATTCATTCAGTCTCTGGTACCCGAACATGCCGAGTTGTGCTGGATTCTGAACTGCGTCTGTCCATATGGCGAACTGACGCGGATGACACAATTCAAGGATAAATCCAAGTTGATCGAAGGTGAGAAATCTGATCACTTTATTTCTGCCGGGCTTTTCACCTACCCAGTCTTGCAGGCGGCGGACATTTTGATTTACCGGGCTGAATACGTGCCGGTCGGCAAAGATCAGGAGCAACATCTGGAATTGTCTCGCGTGATTGCGCGCCGTTTCAACAGCTTGTTCGGTGAGTTTTTCCTGGAACCCAAGCCGTTGTTTACGGAAACTCCCAAAATTATGTCGCTCGCCGATCCGGGGCAGAAGATGAGCAAGAGCCAGGGGGCGAAGCATTACATCGGCCTCTTCGAGGAAGAAAAAAGCATTCGTGAGAAAATCAAAGGGGCAGTGACCGATCTGGGTGATTTGCCTCCAGGGGCCGAGATGAGCTCTGGCGTGGCCAACCTTTTCGAAATTCTCAAAGCCTGCGGAAAGATGGATGAAGCCGCAGCCTTATTGAACGATTACGACTCGGGAATACGACGTTACAGTGTGTTGAAAGAGGCTGTGTCCACTGCCTTGGTTGAACTGACAGGGCGGCTGCGCGCGCAGCGGGAAGAAGTCACTGATAACGCCGCCACAGTGAGAAAACAGGTGCGGGAGATGTCGGAGAAGGCGCGTGAGATCACCAGAGACACGATTCGCGAAGTCCGGTCGCTCACCGGCTTGCCTGCCAGAGACTGATGTATAGCTCCAATTGTAACAACAAGATATAGTAGTTGTTGGTCGAGTCCTGCTCACCAATTTGTGGTTAGAGTGCGCACGATGTCGTGACTATTGAGACCTAGGGTAAGGAAGATGATGGTAACGCCATCTCCTTACTTACCGCGTCGCTGCCATTACACGGAGGCTGAATAAAGTATGAACGATGCTCAGATACCTTATTACTCAGACTACTTAGAACTCGGCAAGATTTTGGATAGTCAACATCCAAAGAGCTTTGAGCCAGGTAAAAATCGTGCCGATGACGAGATGCTCTTCATCATAGTTCATCAAGCTTACGAACTATGGTTTAACCTAATCATATTTGAGGTCGATCTAATCATACAAGTTCTTGTAAAACCTGAGATTAACGATGACTCTCCAGATATGAATAACGTTGTTCGTAAACTAAAGAGAATTGTCCGGATTTTAGAGCTATTGAATCAACAAGTCGAAGTTCTGGAAACCATGACCCCGCTTGATTTTCTGGCATTTAGAAGCTCGCTCATACCAGCATCAGGGTTTCAAAGCGTGCAATTCAGAATTATTGAGGCCAAACTCGGCTTAAAGATAGGTCAGAGGCATAAAGAATCTAGGGAATCTGAGTATTACAAACACACCCGCAGAGGAGGCTTCTCGGAGAGCGATTTAAAAAAGATAAATGACGCCGAGAAAAGTGATACTTTGAGGGACTTAGTAATCAGGTGGCTTGAGCGAATGCCGTTCTTTAATGACGAGTATTGGTATTCTTACCAAGGAACAAATAAGCCCAATATTGAAGATAAGCATAAATTCTGGGCTGATTACGAGGACATTTACTTTAATAGCTTATCCGAAGATGACAGCGACAAGAGCAAGGAGTTCAGCGAGGTATTTGTTGCTAAGGGGCTGGGCGAGTTTTCAGCTAAAGCCATGAGAGCCGTGCTTTTTATTATGCTCTATAGAGATTGGCCGATTTTTCGGCAACCTTTTGAATTGTTGAGTGCTTTGGTTGAGATTGATGAGTTATTATCTACTTGGCGTTACAGGCACTTTATGATGGTGCGGCGCATGATAGGAACGCGGGCAGGTACTGCCAGCACAAGTGGGGCAGATTATCTTGAAAAGACGTTAGACCAGTATATATTTAAGGAATTAACGATAGTGACTACGTTTGTTATAGAAAGAAACAAGCTTCCCGAGTTACCAGAAGAGCTGAGAAACAGGATAGGTTTTGGTTCGTAGTTTCGTGACACTCTTATTAAAACTATTAAGCCCGGCTATGGGAGCCTTTGTTCAAGGAGTAGATAACTGACTACAACACAGGCAGAACGTTTGACAGGCAGCTTCTCTGTGTTTTTGCTCTGCTTGTTGAGCGGCCTTTTTAATGCAATCGTTACTGCGTTCGATAACGGGATTGTGCGTTTCATCGGTAAATCCGCTCCCGAGTCAGTGAAGGTAGATTCGTTGACGACAGCCTTGGTTTATCTCTCGCTAGGCGGCACAGTGGGAGTGGCTACGCAGTTCGTCACCTCGAATTTCTTTGGGAAGCGCATCAGCGCTGATTTCACTGGGATCAAACTCTTCACTGGGCAAGCGCAAAAGGCGGCATGCTTCTCCGGTTTTTTGTCAGCGGCGGCGATGATGTTCTATTTGTGGGGTAGCCAGTTGGCTGATCCGAGCGTTACGACAGTGCTTTCCAATGTCACAGTTGTATACCTGCTGGGGTACGACGCCCTGACGAAGCATGTGAAACTGCGTTGGCTCTGGTTGCCAGCGTTGTTGATTTTGGGTGGGGCGGTGCTGACGGCCTGGAATAACGAAGCCCGATTTGACGCTACCATGCTGGGATTGGGTGTGTTGTTGATCGGACGTGGAGTGCCGCTCGCGTTGTCCCAGGTTGTTAATCAAGGCGGTGTGCGGCAGGCGAGCGACCCGGTCAATTACGCCTTCCAACGCTTTTACTGGCTGGCCATTTGGGGAGTGATTCTGGGGTTCTTTGTTTCGGTGAGTCGTGGGGCGCTAGGCGCATGGTTGGGCTTGTTGCGCGCGGCTTTTTGGCCGGCGTTGCCGTGGATTGTCGCCTTGATGTTCTTTGTCACTTTTGCGAATGCTTTTGAGATGGCGGCGCGCAAACAATCGCAAGCTTCGATAGTCTCTTTGTTGCTGGTAGTGCAGGTCGTCTTCGTGTTTGTCATCACTGTTGCGGGTGACTGGTTATGGTCTGGAATTTTTGGAGCACTGCCTGATTCCCACTTGGTTTGGTTCGGGCGTTTCGCCGGGGCGGGTGTGGTCACGGCCGGGGCTTTTCTCGTGCGGCACTACCAAGCGCGCGCGACGGGAACTTGAAGGAAAGTTGGAGGCGTAGTTGACGAAAGTGAGGGGCCTCGCTAAGATTGCGGGCAAGTTAATTCGGGGGCATGGTGTTAATGGTTAGCATGTTGGTCTCCAAAACCGAAGGTCCGGGTTCGAGTCCTGGTGCCCCTGCTCCAACCTGACGTAAATCCCATATATTTGATTTGTGAGAGTCAAGGATGCGTAGCAAGTCAAAGCAAAGTCAAACTCAGAAAGATAAAAATGTGAGTGTTAATGGTAATCAAAATGCACCATTAGCAGCCATAAAACGAGAAGATTTGCTCATCAAACAATACGAGATTTTCTCCAATCAAAGGCGACATTTCGGTTCCTTGTTTTGGCAAATTCCTGCTCTTTTTCTTGGCATCTGTGCTTTGATTGGAAACATGATCAAAGATGCTCGCGGAGATTTACGCTGGGCGTTGTTATTAACGGCGGGCGCACTTTTGGTTCTGATTTCATATGTGGCATGTCGCATGAGGATAAACGAAGATATTTACGAGAATCTCATGCAAAACATCGAGATGACACTGAGAGACAGCGGATGCGCCGATTTTAAGGTCGCGCCGCGTTCAAAAAGAGTGGGGGCTCGTTCAGCGGCTATCATCGCTTATGCACTACTTGGTTTTTCACTGGCGGTTGTAAGCATAGTGAATCTCTTGCGCTAATTGTCAGGGGCCACGACATCGTGGCCCCTGACACCTACAGGATTGGTGCGGAGCAAGGATTGCAATCTATTGCTGCTACATTGTCGGACAATTATTTCCTATGTCGAAAATCAATCCTTCTACTTACGAAGAATTTCTGAAGCTCGCTGCGCAAGGGACGGTTGTGCCTTTGGTCAAAACGGTGATGGCTGATTTACTGACGCCGGTGTTGGCCTATTTGAGTATCGAACGGCAGGCTTCGCAGGCCTTTCTGCTCGAATCAATTGAGGGAGGTGAGAAGATCGCGCGTCACTCGTTCCTCGGCTGCAAGCCATACATGATCGTGCGAGTGAGAGAAAATGAAGTCGTGATTGAGCGCGCCGATGGAACGACCGAAAAACGGGATGCGCCAATGATCGAAGTCCTGCGCGAATTGATGCATGCTTGTCACCCGGTTCGTGTTCCCGAACTGCCGCCATTCTCAGGCGGCGCCGTAGGTTACTTCGGCTACGATGCAGTGCGCTGGTTTGAACGCTTGCCGAATCGGGCAGTAGACGATCTGGGGATAGACACAGCGGTCATCATGTTTTTCTCCAGTTTGCTCGCTTTTGATCATGTCAAGCAACAGATTCAAATCATCGCCAACGTATTTACCGAGGGCGCGCGCGAAGGTGAAGCATTACGCGAAAAATACATCACAGCTTGTACAGAGATCGCTAGGCTCGAAGCGGCGCTAGCTGCTTCGGTGGCTCCTCCGCCTTCAGCCGCGCGCACTCTGCCTTTGCAAATGCACGCTAATATGTCTAAAGCCCAATATGTAAGCGCGATCAATCGTATCAAGGAATACATCTGCGCGGGCGATGCTTTTCAAGTGGTTTTTGCGCAGCGTTTCGAGGTGGACATTGTCGCCCATCCATTTCAAATCTACCGCGGGCTACGCAGAGTGAATCCCTCGCCTTACATGTTCTTCCTTAAACTTGGCCAAGACGAGTCGCTATTTGGCGCTTCACCCGAGATGCTGGTGCGTTGTAGAGGGGGGAGATTGGAGTACCGGCCCATTGCTGGCACTTACCCGCGTGGCGCAACAGAAGTGGAGGACGAGGCGCTGGCGAAGCAACTGAAGGAAGACGAGAAAGAGAGAGCTGAGCACGTGATGCTGGTTGACTTAGGGCGGAATGACCTTGGTCGTGTGGCGGAATATGGCTCAGTGGGGCTGGCGGAGGAAGGGTCTGGGAAGGGTAGTAACAAACAATTTATGATTGTCGAGCGGTTCTCACACGTCATGCACTTGGTTTCTGTGTTAAAGGCCCAACTGAAAGATGGCCTTGACTGCTTCGATGCGCTGGCAGCAGTCTTTCCGGCAGGCACTGTCTCAGGCGCACCCAAAGTCCGCGCAATGGAGATCATTGACGAATTGGAGCCGACGAGAAGAGGGGCCTATGCTGGCGCGGTAATGTACTTCGACTATTCAGGCAATTTGGATTCCTGTATAGCGCTGCGCACGATGTATGCGCGGAACAAACAGGCTTATATTCAAGCTGGCGGCGGCATTGTCGCCGACTCGGTACCGGAGCGGGAATACATGGAGACTGTGAATAAATCACAAGCTCTGCTTAGAGCGATTGAAATAGCGGAGAAAGAGCTATGACAGTGCTTCCGATAGCTTGGTGTGGTATGAGCGTCGCCAATCTGGGGATGTGGATCGCCGATCGCGGTTTGCAGGCCCTGGATTACCAACCGGAGTTTTGGCGAACGGCGTTGGTGATCACCGACTGGGGATTGCGGACCGGAGAGTTCGGCGCGCGAATGGCCGGTTGGGCGGTGGATGACGCAGAGTTGGCGGCGAGAATCGAGAGGATGAAGTCGAGATTTTCGGCGCTCAGGCTGAAGGTCTCCAGGGTCGGATTGAACGCCCTGCTCTGCGCCGTCTTGCTGGTCGCGGCGAGCGCTCTTGCGTTCGCTCAGACGCCGCGCAAGAAAAACGCCCCGGTTCCGGGCGCCGAACCGCCGCCGGTTTCGCTCGAAGAGGCCGCCAGTCTCGAAGCCGTGATCACCACCGACCTCGGCGTGATCCGATTCGAGTTCTTTCCCCACAAAGCGCCGAAGCACGTGCAGGCGTTCGTCAAAAACGCCCGTGCGGGCTTTTACGACGGCTCGGCGTTTCATCGAGCAGTTCGCCTGGGGATCATTCAGGGCGGCGACCCATTGCTCAAAGACCCAAAAACTCCGCGCGCCAAGTGGGGATCGGGCGCGCTGAATCAACTGCCCGACGAATTCAACGATGTCAAACACATGACGGGCACGGTTTCGACCGTGCGCATTCCGGGCAAGGCCAACAGCGGCGGCGCGCAATTTTTCATCTGCGGTTCCGCCCAGCCCGCGCTCGACGGCCAGTTTTCGGCTTTCGGTCAGGTGACCGAGGGCATCGAAGTCGTTGATCAAATCTCGACGGCCGAGGCCGACGCCGAACAGAAGCTCAACACGCCGATCAAAATCATCAGCGTCAAGATCGAGCCGAAACGCGAAGAGCCTTTTAAAGAAGCGGGCATTGACGAGATGCGCAAGGAGGTCACGCTGCGCACCAGCCTGGGTGACCTGACCGTCGCGCTCGAACCCGATCTGGCGCCTGAACACGTGCGCAACTTCCTGAAGCTGGTCCAAACAGGTTGGTACGACCACACGGTCTTCCATCGCGT
>Ga0187893_10012846_pt1 | contig 11791 bp, 13 predicted proteins | sample MA1701074metaG_FD_139574 | JGI IMG/M metagenome (GOLD analysis project Ga0187893, IMG submission 139574) | White microbial mat communities from a basaltic lava cave in the Kipuka Kanohina Cave System on the Island of Hawaii, USA - MA170107-4 metaG ... | reverse complement strand
TGACCACAACCAGGAATTCGAGCCGGGTTGGATCGGAGGAGCACGGTGCAATGGGCATCGTCAATTGCCCGAGACATGGGATGAAATGGCGGCCCCTTGTGCTGTCGGCATGTCCTGGACGCCGTACGAGGATGTGGCCCGGTATTGCAGTCAACGGCCCTTCGGTGCGACGCGGACGGCGATGGCAAATCTGTTCTTCATTTTAGGCTATGCATTGCATGCGCCGCGAAAGACGGGCTGCTGCATCAAGAAGAGATTTCTTTCGAGCGTGCATTCGACGAGACGCGATTCCCCTCGACGGCGCCGGTTTGCTCGGATTGCTTGAAGGCTCATGAGCTGATGCGTTGAACATGGCTGACGACGGGGTGAACGTCAGGACCATCGCCCGATCTCGACTTCCGCCGAGAAATCGCGCTTTGATGAGCATGTTCTGAAAACACCGGACGCCCGGGCGGCGGGCGCCAACAACAGGGAGGTTAGGGAAGCGAAATGAATACAAAGGGGAGAAGAGATCTCTCACGGCGCGAGCTTCTGAAGCGATCCGCTGGAGTGGGTGCCGGCGTGGCGCTGGGCACATCGCTGCCGGCATGGAGGGCGCGCGCCGCCACCGAGCTGACCATGTGGTGGTGGGGTGAGCAGGAACTGCCGGGGCTGCAGGCCTTCGTCGACGATTCAGTCAAGGCGTACACCGCGGCGACGGTGAAGCCGATGCTGCAGGACACGGCGGTCGTGATCTCGCAGTTCCAGACCGCCGCCGCCTCGGGCGAGGCGCCTGACGTCCAGTTCCTGTGGAACGGCATCTACCACATGGAGAGCGTGTGGCTCGGCTATCTCCAGCCGCTCAACGGGCTGGTGAGCGACGAGGTGATCAAGGCCTCGAACCCGACGCTCTTGAGCAATTTCGGCGGCAACACCTATCGGGTCGGCTGGTATCCGCTGCCGATGATCTGGATCTACAACAAGGACGCCTTCGACAAGGCCGGCCTGGACCCCGAGAAGGCGCCGGGGACCTGGGACGAGTTCCTGATAGCCTGCGAGAAGCTGAAGTCCGCCGGCATCGCGCCCGTCGGCGGCGGCATTCAGGACGGGTATTGGGGCGAATGGTATTTCGGCCATGCGCTGGGGCAGAACGTCGACTCGGCCGGCGAGGTGATCGGACTCTTCACCGGCGAGCGCGACTTCCGCGAGCCGAAATACCACGAGCATTGGGTCAAGCTCGAGCAACTGCAGAAAGCCGGCTTCCTCAATCCGGAGATGTCGTCCACCGAACTCTATCCCGGCATCGATCTGATCGTTGCCGGCAAGGTGGCGATGGGCCTCTCGATCGGGTCGCGCGTGCCGGCCGACAGCAAGGCCACGAAGGGCCGGATCGGAACGATGGTGATGCCGGTCTACGGCAAGGCCAAGCTCGCCGGCCAGCCGATCTTCGATTCGCAGGGTCTCGGCATTCCGGCCAAGGCCAAGGATCCCAAGGCGGCTGCGGCGTTCCTCGAATATCTGCAGTCGCCGGATCGCCTGAAGGCGCTGCATGAGCAGACCGGCTGGATCCCCGCCAACACGAACTTCGACGCCTCGGCGATCGAGGACGCAACCGTGCGCGACATGTGGCAACGCTGGGGCCTGTCGCCGAACATTCCCTATCTCTCCAATCTCGTGCCCGGACAGTTCTACGAGCAGGCGCTGCTGCCGAGCGCGCAGCAGGTGGTCGAAGGCAAGATCAACGGAGAGCAGGCGGGCGAGCTCGCCTACAACGTCGCCAAGGAGTGGCGCGAGTTCAACCCGGACATCGTCGAGAACTACGAGAAGTGGGCGGCCGATCTCGGCGGTTGACAGCTTCGGAGCGGGGTCCGGCCTGAGCGTGCCGGACCCCTTTTCCGGGCCAGCATCCATTGACGGTCGCGTGAGGGCGGAGCTGCAGCTGTGAACCAGACGTCACGGTTTGCGCCCTATCTCTATATTGCTCCGCTCACGGCGCTTCTGCTGTTCGTCTTCGGCTACCCGCTCGTCCGGATCTTCGAGTTCAGCTTCAAGATGGTGCGCGGCATCGACGGCCCTTGGATCGGGCTGCGCAACTACGAGCTCGTGCTCAACCAGCCGCTGTTCTGGGAATCCGTCCGGCACAATCTGCAGCTTCTGCTGGCCGTTCCCTTCATAGTGGTCTGGTCGCTGTTGATCGCCGTGTTGCTGTACGACCGTTTGAAGGGCTGGAAGCTGTACCGGGTCGTGCTGTTCCTGCCCTACATCCTCGCGATCCCGATCATCGCCGTCATCATGAAGAAGCTCTTCCAGTTCAACGGCCCGGTGAACGAGGCGCTGCGCTGGATCGGTCTCGATGCCCTCGCGCTGGACTGGATAGGCTCGTCCGACGTCGCGCTCTGGACGGTGATGATGCTGATCATCTGGCGCGAATCCGCCCTGGGAATAATCCTGTTTCTCGCGCGGATGCTGAGCCTGGATGAGTCGCTGATGGAGGCGGCACGGCTCGACGGTGCCAACTGGTGGCAGCGGGTGTGGTACGTCATCGTGCCGCAGATGAAGGTCGTCATGGAGTTCTATGTCGTGACCAGCGTGATCACGATCCTGTCCGCGGTGTTTGCGTACGTGTACATGATCGGCGGCGGCCGCGGGGGCCCGGGCACGGCGACCATGGTGGTGGAGCTCTACATCTTCAACGCGCTGATCAGGACCAGCCTTCCAGGGATCGCCTCGGCGGTATCCGTCATGCTCTTCCTGGTGTCGCTGCTCCTGATCGTGCCGCTGTTCGCGGCACGGCGTCACGCCAACGAAGAAGAGACCGCGTGACGGGCGCCATGCCGGGCAGAGGGCATCATGCGGCGCGCCTGGAGCCGGACCTGGTCCTCAAGCACGGCCTGCTCGTCCTCGCCGCTCTGATCGCGCTGACGCCGACGTTCTTCATGATCCTGACGTCGCTCAAGGGCCAGGAGGAATACACGTTCAACAAGGTGGGCCTCCCACAGGCTGTGGTGTTCGACCATTTCCGCAACGTCCTCTTCGAGAGCGATTTCATCGCATGGATGGCCAACAGCGTTATCCTCGCGGCGGGAGCCGTGGCGCTCAGCACGGTCGTCTCCTGCTTGGGCGCTTATGCGATCGCGCGCATGGAGTTCCGCGGCCGCGGCCTGCTGTTTTCGGTCAGCACATCGCTCATGGCCATCCCGCCGGTCGTGATGATAGTGCCGCTGTTCGTGCTCTATACGCAGCTTTCTCTGATCAGCACCTACGAGGGCGCCATCCTCATCTACGCCGGCCTGATCACGCCGTACTCGGTCTATCTGCTCACCAGCTTTTTCCGCACTCTGCCGCGCGAGCTGTTCGAGGCGGCGCGGATCGACGGCGCCGGCGACCTGCGGATCCTGCTCAGGATCGTCATCCCCCTGTCGATGCCGGCGCTGCTGACGCTTGTCGTCGTCAATGCGCTTTATGTCTGGAACGATCTGCTGATCGCGATCATTTTCCTGCAGGACGATGCCAAGCGGACGCTGATGGCCGGCATCAGCGTGTTCCAGGGGCGCTACAACGATCAGATACCGCTCACCATGGCGGGTATGGTCTTCGCCAGCGCGCCGATGATCATCCTCTATCTCGCCTTCCAGAAGCACTACATCCGGGGTCTGATGGCGGGCTCCCTGAAATGAGCAGCGATGTCGTCCTGCAAGCGGTCGCCTCGGATCACCGGATCCGTCGCTTTGCTGCCTTTGCTCGACACCGCCTCGGCGATAAGGGCCGCGGCGGCCGTCGATTGCGTGCGCGGGGCGGCAGCTGGCCGAGCGCCGCCGTCGCGGCGAACACGACCAGGACGAGAGCCATTTCAGCCCGCACCGAACGGCGCAAGGTCCGCATGGCCGCGGCGTCTCCGCCAGCGAGACGCGGCAGGAGCCGCAGCTTGTTGCAGCTCGCGATCGCCAGTAGCCCACCCGCCAGCAGCGGCTTGCCGCACAGCACCAGGCCGTATCCCGGCTCGACCAGAGCCGATATCCGACGCAGCTGCACGAGCCCGATGGCGATGCCGAGGGCCAGCAGCACGGCAACCGCGACGACGGCCGCGCGCGAGAATCGTCGCACCACCTGCGCTGCGGCGATCGGCGCCGATCCCGGCAGCACGACGGCGTCGAGCTCTACTTCCGCACGTCCCAGCGCCTGCTGGTGCTGAAGCTCGGGGATGGCCGCGACCGCCTGTTCCGCATCCGGCTGTCCGCCAAGCCCGACCCGGACGCCGGCTGGAGCGAGTGGCAGAAGGTCGATTTCATCGGTATTCCCGGCCAGCCGCAGACCCTCCCCCCAGTCCGGGAGGATCCGTTGGAGGTCCGCTATGCCGTCTGCGTATGGGGACAGTGAGGGACGTTAAGGTTAAGCAGCGATCCGCATTTACCGTCGCTCAACGCGCGCTTGCGACAATGCTCCGGCAGATGATCGCCGGAGGATTGCGTGCGCATACCCTGGCTGCTGATCATTTTCCTGGGTGGGACGGCCGCTATTGCCGTGTCCGATGGCGCCGGCTGCGGCATCGTTGAAAACTGCAGACCTCCAGCCGCTGCGACCACCCTCTCATACGCTTCGCCGGCACGATAGACCATCGATCGTACCCGGACGTCGTGTCGGCGTGATCGTCCTCACTTCCGGCGCCGCCGGTTTCATGTTCCAGTCACGCGATGAACGCCGGACGTAGGCGGGGGGCCATGGGATCACGCTGGGCCGCGACAGTGGTCGCGGGATTGATCACACTGTTTGTAGCGTCCTTGCCGAACGCGGCTTCCGCGCACCTCGATCAGCTCGCGCAGGCGACATCGGAGCCCGAGCTCGAGCTGGAGGTCGATACCGCCGCAGCCGAGCCCGAGCGTCTGCGCCGGCAGGCGGAAGAGCGTCTGCGTCGGGGCGTCCTCGCGCGCCAACTCGGCGATCTTGCAGCGGCGAGCGCCGACTTTGTCGCTGCGCAGGAGATCTTCAACCGGCTCGACGATCCGGCCGGAGAGGCGAGCGCCCTGCTGGCGCTCGGCCAGCTCGACCTTGAGCGACAGGAGTATGACTACGCGATGTCGAGCCTCGATCAGGCGCGCCATCTCTTCCGGCAACGCGGCGACCGCATCGGCGAAGCGGATTCGCTCGTCGGCTTGGCCGAGCTCGAACGCGAAACAGGCGAGCCAGACCTGGCGGCGCGCGACTTCGAGATGGCCGCCGCGCTCTACGATGCGGCCGGCGAGACGGACCGCGCGGCGTGGGCCCTCGATCAGGCCGCAGGGTTACCGGTTGCGGAGTAGCTCACCGGCCGAGAAGCCTCGCCGCCCGCAGGATGAGGATGCAGCTCGAGGCATGCTTGATCTCGCCGGCGAGCACCATCTGCAGCGCGGCTTCGAACGGAATCCTGACAAGCGATATCTCTTCCCCGTCGTCCGGATCGGCCGGCGTCGGCGACAAGGCTTTCGCCAGGAACAGATGGTTCGTGCAGCGAATCGCCGTCGTGAAGGGATCGACCGATCCGAGCTCCTGCCACTCCGCCGCGATCAATCCGGCCTCCTCGCGCAGCTCGCGCCTGGCCGCATCCAGCGGCGTCTCGTCCGCATCGATGGCGCCGCTGACGACTTCCAGGCTGTCGCGGCCGACGGCGTATTTGTACTCGCGGACGAGGTAGACGCTGTCGTCATGATCGATGGCAAGGACCGAGGAACCACCGACCATATCGACCACGCCGAACAGGCCCTCGCTGCCCCCGGGACGGATCACCCGATCCTCGCGCACGCGCATCCAGGGATTCTCGTACTGCGCCCGGCTCGAGAGAACCGTGTACGACCCGACGCGTCGGGGCAGGTCGTCAGACGCCATCGACTGATCCGATCACGCCGCCGCGCTCTTCGCCATGAAGCGCTTGATGTTGCGCACCGCTTGGCGCACGGAATAAGCACCGTCCGGTGTGACGATCCAGTTGGGACATCGAGGTCTCCTTCTCAAAACCGTCCGTGAGATCACCCTGGCACCACCTCAAGGATGGCTTCGATGGCCGAGTTTTGCTACTGTCTGGCTATGACTGATACATTGGCCGATCTTGAACGACGGGCCCGGCACCTGTCTGCCACAGACCGGGCACGGCTGGCGCTGTCCCTGATCGAGTCGCTCGAAGGTGTCGATGAGGGAGATGTGAACGAAGCATGGCGGATCGAGAGCGAGGCTCGCGCCGCCCAGATCGACCGCGGCGAGGTCGAGACCACTCCCGCTGCCGATGTATTCGCTGAGATCCGTCGCTCGTTGAAGTGAGCGCGGCGCGATTTCATCCGGCGGCGCGCGCCGAATTGCGCGAGGCCGCCGCTTTCTATGAAGCGCGTCTGGAGGGTCTCGGTGCCGCATTCGTTGCGGAGATCGAACGGGTCTCTGCCTTCATCGCTGCGCGTCCCACCGCCGGTGCGCCGCTCGGACAGCAACTGCGCCGAGCGTCTGCCCGCCGATTTCCCTACACGATCATCTACAGAGTGTCGGGTGAGGACATGGAGATCCTTGCGGTCGCGCATCAGCACCGACGACCCGGTTACTGGCGCAGCCGAACATGAGCGTACACCCTCACGCCGCCGCGCTCTTCGCCATGAAGCGCTTGATGTTGCGCACGGCCTGGCGGAGCCGTTCGCGGTTCTCGACCAGGGCAATGCGCACATAGCCGTCGCCGTACTCGCCGAAGCCGAGGCCCGGCGCCACCGCCACCTTGGCGTCAGCGAGCAGCAGCTTCGAGAATTCGACGCTGCCGAGATTGCCGAACCGCTCGGGGATCGGCGCCCAGGCGAACATCGAGGCCTGCGGCGCCGGCACGGTCCAGCCGGCCTGCGCCAGCCCCTCGATCACCACGTCGCGCCGCTGCCGGTAGCGTTGCCGCATCTCGGCGATGCACTCCTGCGGCCCGTTGAGCGCCGCCGTCGCCGCCACCTGGATCGGCGTGAAGGCGCCGTAGTCGAGATAGGACTTCACCCGCGCCAGCGCCGCGACCAGCCGCTTGCTGCCGACGGCGAAGCCGATGCGCCAGCCGGCCATGGAATAGGTCTTGGAGAGCGATGAGAACTCGATCGCCACGTCCTTGGCGCCGGGCACCTGCAGGATCGAAGGCGGCGGGTCGTCGCCGAAATACACCTCGGAATAGGCGACGTCGGACAGCACGATGATGTCGTGCCGCCGCGCGAACTCCACGACCTCGCGGTAGAAATCGAGGTTCACCGTCTCGGCCGTCGGGTTGGCCGGGAAGTTGACCACGAGCGCGATCGGCGGCGGCACGCTGCCGCGCACGGCCCGCTTCAGCCCCTCCATGAAATTCGCGTTCGGTCCGACCGGGATATGCCGGATCGACGCGCCGGCCAGGATGAAGCCGAAGGAATGGATGGGATAGCAGGGGTTGGGTACCAGGACCACGTCGCCCGGCGCGGTGATCGCCTGGGCGAAGTTGGCGAACCCCTCCTTCGAGCCGAGGGTGACGATCACCTCGCTCTCCGGGTCGAGCGTCACGTTGAACCGGCGGGCATAGTAGGTCGCATAGGCCCGCCGCAGCCCGGGAATTCCGCGCGAGCTGGAATAGCCGTGCACCCGCGGGTTCTTCAGCGTCTCCGTCAGCTTGTCGATGACGTGCGCCGGCGGCGCCGCGTCCGGGTTGCCCATGCCGAGGTCGATGACGTCCTCGCCGCGCGCCCGGGCCGCCGCCTTCATGGCGTTGACTTCCGCGAACACGTAGGGCGGCAGGCGGCGGATGCGATAGAACTCTTGCGGCATTGGTTAACGGTCTCCAGGCGGGCGGGCGTGGCCCCACCCTACGCGAGCACACCGCAAAATCTCAATGACCTTGCAGCCTGCACCGCTCCCGCGGCAAAAGATAAGGCAGATTGCTTGTCAAAACAGGGACCTGCCATGGCGGATATCCAGTTGCACCGCTCCACCTTCTACGAGATGGGCGCCCATACCCGCGCCGACCTCTGGCTCTCCGACAACGCGGCGACCGACCAGGCCACCCAGGTGATCGCGGTGCAGCTGAACGTCACCACCGATCCCGCCGCACGAAACGTCGAGCTCAAGCTCCTCGCCCTGATGACCGCCCGCGACGCCATCAACAACGCCATCGTCGAACTGGAACGAGTCCGCAGCAGGATCCGGTGACATACATGTTCGGCCGACCGCTCGATATCAGCCCACCCAAGACTGTCATTGCCGGGCCTGACCCGGCAATCCAGCCGGTGTGCAAGAAGCGCCCGCTTTCGCGCGGCGGCCTGGATCGCCGGGTCAAGCCCGGCGATGACAGTCTCTGAGTGGATGTGTGGTTGCCGGAATGCAACAATCTGTGATTCGCTGATGCCCACCTCCCTCGAATCCCGCGACGCCCAGTCCATCGCCGCGCTGCAGAAGCTGCGCTTCTTCCCGCTCGCGATCGTCGCCGGCGAAGGATCCTATCTGGTGGCAGAAGACGGCCGGCGGCTGCTCGATCTCTCGGCCGGCTGGGGCGCGGCGAGTCTCGGCTACGGCCACCCCGCAATCGTTGAAGCCGTGCGCAGCGCCGCCGCGTCCATGGCAGGCGCAACCATCCTCTCGGCCATTCCGGAGCCGGCCGTGCGCCTCGCCGAGGCACTGCTCGAGACCCTGCCGCCGGGCCCGGCAAGGAAGGTCTGGCTCGGCCACTCCGGCTCCGACGCCAACGAGGCGGTGGTCCGGGCCTTGCGGGCGGCGACCGGCAAGCACCGTTTCGTCGCCTTCGCCGGCGCCTATCACGGCAACAGCATCGGCGCGATGACGGTCTCCGGCCACCCCGCGTTGAAAGGCGAACGGGCGGAGGACGCGCTGCTCCTCCTGCCCTATCCCAACCCCTATCGCGACGGCCCCGGCACCGGCGAGGCGGTGCTCGCCCAGTTCGAGCAGAAACTCGCCGCCGATTTCCCGGCGCGCGAGGTCGCCGCGCTGTTCCTCGAACCGATCCAGTCCGACGGCGGCCTGCTCGTACCGCCATCCGGGTTCCTCAAGCGACTCGCCGGGATCTGCCATACGCACGGCATCCTCGTCGTCTGCGACGAGGTCAAGGTCGGCCTCGGCCGCAGCGGCCATTTCCACTGCTTCCAGGCCGAGGATTTCATTCCGGACATCGTGACCTTCGGCAAGGGACTGGGCGGCGGGCTGCCGCTCTCCGCCGCGGTCGGGCCTGCCTCGATCCTGGATCACGCGACCGCCTTCGTCATGCAGACGACGCAGGGCAATCCGGTCTGCAGCGCCGCCGGCCTCGCCGTGCTCCACACCATCCGCGAGCACCACCTCGATCGCCACGCCGCCGCGGTCGGCGCCTATTTCGCCGATCGCCTCAAGGGCCTTGCCAACCGGCACCCGCTGATCGGCGACGTGCGCGGCCGCGGTCTCGCCATCGGCGTCGAGCTTGTGCGCGACCGCGTGACGAAAGAGCCGGCGAAGCAGGAAACCGCACTCGCCGTCTAGCGCGCCTTCGAGCTCGGCCTCGTCCTCTACTATGTCGGCGTCAACTCCAACGTCCTGGAACTCACCCCACCGCTCACCCTCAGCGAAGCCGAGATCGACGAAGCCATCGACATCCTCGACCGCACCCTCGCCGACGTCGCCGCCGGCCGCGTCGACGCCGCGGCGGCAGCGCGCTACGCGGGGTGGTAGGAAGGATCACCACAGAGGACACAGAGATGTTCCGGTAGGGGCGACCCCATGTGGTCGCCCTCTCTGTGACCTCCGGCTCTCTGCGGTGAATCTTTTTCGCCACTACGCAGTCATTGATGCGTGCTGCGCATACGCCACGGCAATCTCGGCCGCCAGCCGCGCGTTGTTCTCGATCAGCGCGATGTTGGCCCTCAGGCTGTCGCCGCCGGTGATCTCGTTTACCTTGGCCAGCATGAACGGCGTCGCCTCCTTGCCGCCGATACCGCGCGCCGCCATCTCCTGCAGCGCCGTCTCGATCGCCCGTTCGATCGTCGCCGCCGGGATCTCGTGCTCCACCGGGATCGGGTTGGCGATGCTGATGCCGCCGGCAAGCCCGAGCGCCCATTTCGCCTGCATCAGCCGCGCGATGTCCTGCACCTCATCGAGACGCAGCGGCGCCTTGTGGCCGCTGGCGCGCGAATAGAAGGCGGGGAATTCGTCGGCTCGATACACCACGACCGGAATTGACAGGGTCTCCAACGTCTCCAGCGTCGCGCCGATGTCGAGGATCGATTTGGCGCCGGCCGAGACCACGGCGACGGCGGACGTCGCCAGCTCCGTCAGGTCGGCCGACACGTCGAAGCTGGTCGCGGCGCCGCGATGCACACCGCCGATGCCACCGGTGGCGAAGACGCGGATGCCGGCCAGGGCGGCGATGCGCATCGTCGCCGCCACCGTCGTCGCGCCGTTGCCGCGCGTCGCCACGAGATAGGCGATGTCGCGCGTGCTCGCCTTCGCCATGTCCTGGGCGCGCGCCAATCGCTCCAGTTCCGCCGCGCCGAGCCCGACCTCGAGTCGGCCGTCGAGGATGGCGATGGTCGCCGGCACGGCGCCGCCCGCGCGCACGATGGCCTCGACCGCTTGCGCCGTCGCCAGGTTCTGCGGATAGGGCATCCCATACGCAACGATGGTCGATTCCAGCGCCACCACCGGCCGCCCCTCGGCGATGGCGGCTGCGGCCTCCGGCGCGATATCAAGGAATTCGTTCATAGCTCTGACCCTAACCTCGTCATGTAGGGGCGCGCTGCGCGCGCCCGCGGGCGGGCGCAGCCCGCCCCTACCACAGCGCGGAGGGGTTAGGGTGAGGGCCTGGTGCTCCGAATGCAACGAGCAATCGCTCTGCGGTTCAGCCGCGGATTGACCGACCGCTCGCAGGCCACCGTCAGCGCCGCAGCTGCCTGGCCGTACCGCGCCGCCACCGGCAAAGGCTCGTCGCGCAACAGGCCGAGGAGCGTACCGGCCACGGCCGCATCGCCGGCACCGGTCACGTCCACGATCATGGCCGGAATCGCTGGCACTGTCGTCGCTGTCGTCCACCCATCATCGTCGCTCGAGACCACCATGCCGCCGCGCCCGAGGCCGATGCAGACATGCCGCACGCCCATATCGTGCAGCGCCCGCGCCGCCGCGCGCATCGTCGTCCGCGCCGCTAGCGCCCGCGCCTCGTCCCGATTGCAGAAGAGGGCGAACAGCGGCCGCTGTCGCCGCAGCAATCGCCGCAGCTTTCCGCCCTTCGGCACCGAGACCGCCTCGATCGCCAGGCGAACGCCATGCTCCGCCGCGACGTCGATCAGCCATTCCAGCGTCGCCTCCGGGAGGTTGCTGTCGGCAACGATCACGTTCGCAGCCGCGATCCGCCGGCGGTGCCGGTGGAGCCGCTGTGGCGTCAGTTGCTCCAGGATCGCCATCGCCGCGACGCCGACGATCAGCTCGCCGTGCGCGTCGAGTGTCGCCGCATAGAGGCCGGTCGGTCCTGGCGCGCGCATCACGTCGCTGACATCGACCCCGGCACCTGCCGTCTCGCGGATCAACTCGTCGCCCAGCCGGTCGCGCCCGACGGCGCTGATCAGGCTCGTCGCCACGCCGAGCCGCGCCAGGTTCTCGGCGATGTTGCGGGCGACGCCGCCCGGCGCCAGGACGGTCGTCCCGGGATTGGAGCTCGCCATCGCCGGCCGGCCGGCGATGCGGCACTTGATGTCCATGTTGGCGCCGCCGATGACGACGACACGCGAGCGCTTTCGATTCGCCATAACATGGCAGCCTAGCGTCGATCCCGCTGCTCGGATAGCGGCGCGCGTCGGCCTTGACCGAACCCGGCCGAATGGCACAG
>Ga0187893_10012845_pt1 | contig 11792 bp, 12 predicted proteins | sample MA1701074metaG_FD_139574 | JGI IMG/M metagenome (GOLD analysis project Ga0187893, IMG submission 139574) | White microbial mat communities from a basaltic lava cave in the Kipuka Kanohina Cave System on the Island of Hawaii, USA - MA170107-4 metaG ... | reverse complement strand
CCAGCGCCAAGAAAAGAGGGTAGGTCTTCACTCTGCGGTTTTCCGAAACTCCGCGATGCAGGCACAAGGCTTACGGCTTGCGCTTTCCGAAAAACCTGCTCCAACTGCGAAAGTCAGGTTAGGGGACTCGCCAGAACTCGTGCGGAAACACTATGCAAAATGGAGCCGAGCGAGACAGGCGAGCATCACTGACCTTCTGGCACGTATTTGGCACACGAAGAAATTTGATCCAGAAACTGTTGAGAATAAAGAGGGAAAATTGGTGGACGGCATGGGATTCGAACCCACGACCCCCACGTTGCGAACGTGGTGCTCTCCCAGCTGAGCTAGCCGCCCACAAAGTGCAGCAACAACGTCATTTTAACATGCTGGTGGAGCTATGCTGAATCTGGGAAGAAACGGTGTCCGTGCTGCGTCCAAACCTCGAAATGGTGGCTGCCGAAGCCGAATCTACGCTCGTTGAAGCCTGCCGTCGTGGCAATCGCGACGCCTATCGTGCGCTGTTCGAGCACTACAAGGACAGGGTCTACTCGATCGCTCATCACTACTGCTGCGATCGCGCTACCGCCATGGATATTACGCAAGACGTGTTCGTCAAGCTCTACTCGTCCCTGGCCACCTTTCGGGCGGAGGCGAGCTTCGATACGTGGCTCTACCGCCTGACGGTTAACCGCTGCCTGGATCATCAAAGACGCTTTCGCCGATGGCTGCCGCTGCTCGATGTCGTCAAGGACAAACTGTTTGCGCCGGACGAGTCCCTGATTGACAGCGCCATTCGCAGTGAGCTTCGCGGGCAATTGCAGGCTGCCGTGGCCAAACTCCCGCCGCCTATGAGGCTCGTCGTGGTGCTGCGGTATACCCAGGACCTTTCCTACGAACAAATCGCCGAAATCCTCGGCTGCTCGGCGGGCACGGTGGCAAGCCGTCTAAACCGGGCGCACAAGGAGCTAGCGCGCCGGCTGCGCAAGGAGAACCCGAATGTCTGAACTCGATCCTCGTTTCCCCGATGAATTGCCCGCCGAATTGCGCGCCAGCCTGGCCCTTCTTCCTGCTCCCGCCGGATTGTGGAGCCGCGTCGAAGCCGCCATGGTCCAACCCAGCGGGAGCGCTTGGGGACGGCCACTACGATTGGCTTTGGCCGCGGGGAGCCTCCTGGCAGCCGCGTGGCTTTGGAGTGTCCAGGCCCACTCGACGCCAACGCTTGAAGCAACGGCGCGCTCTGCCCGCTTGCTCGAGCCCGAGTTCCGTTGTAATGATCCGAAGACTTTGGCCATCTGGATTCAGAGCAATGCGGGAATGCCGGCAGAATTTCATCCCGGAACGAAGCTTCGGATTATCGGAGCGCGTAAGTTACCCCATCAGGGCAAGAAGGCCGTGGCGATCCGTTTTGGGGAGAGCGCGGAATCGACCCTACTCATCGCTCCCGCGGATATCGGTCACGGACACGGTGACCGGCCCTTCGCGCTAGCGGGTGATACGCAGAAGGCTTGTGGCTTCTGCCACGTGAAAAGCTAGAACGTAATCTTGGCGGCCAACTGGAGGATACGCGGGTCTGAGGTATCGGTGTTCGCCAGGAAGTTCGCGAGCGGTGTAAAGACTCCATTGGCAAATCCATACTGTCCCCGATTCCAGGAGCTGAAGTTGACTCGATTGGTAGAGTTGAATGCCTCGAAAATCAGCCGGAGCTTGACGCGCTCCTGATAGAGAGGAATGTCGCGCGATAGCCGGACGTCCAGGCCCGCGAACCCTGGTCCCTGCATCGTGTTTCGACCAAGCAGCGGGGGCCGGTCCGTGCGCCCATTGCCGTTGCCATCCGGATCGCCGCTGACGGTGGGCGAAAACGGTATACCCGACTGAGCCGTTCCAATCACAGAAAGCTGGTAGTCGCGCAGGATGGCTCGCGCCACCGCATTCGACAGTGACCTGGCGTAGGGTAGGTCCCAGACTCCGGACAATACGAACCGTTTCCGGATGTCGGCCTCGCCACGTCCTCGATCGAGATTTGGCAGCAGAGTGTTTTGCGCGACCTTGGCATCGTCTCCCGTGCCCACCACGACCGATGTCTGATCCGGAACGGTGTCGATCACTTTGGCGAGGGTGAAAGAGGCCAATAGCTGGAAGTTTTGGGAGAAACGCTTGTTCAATTGCACGAAGCCGCCGTGGTAGACGGAGTCGCCGCCGCTGTCGAACAGGCTGATGCGGCCGAAGTTCAGATTCGGGCGGACCAGTGGGTGGCGGAAGAACTGAACGTCTGAACCGTTGGCAATCCTCCCGGCCGTTAACTGGGCGGGGAAGAAATTGATGTCGCGTGTGCGCGAAAGATGCGCCCCGCGGACGCCCAGGTAGCCGAGCGTCACCGAGTAGTCACGGCCGAGGGCGGTTTCGAGGTTGAGGCTCCACTGGTGGGTCAAGGGCTGGACGTAGTCGGGTGCGAATACGTAGATGTCGGGGGTCCGGCCCGCAGCCGGAGGAGCGGACAGTACATTGGGATAGGAAGGAAAGTTGGCGCGGATCGTGTAGGTCTGGACCTGGATGCCGTTTTGCGAATGCGCAGTCCCGGTCATGATGGCCGGTGTGCGGCCGTAGAAGTTTCCATAGCCGCCACGAAGCACTATGCGGTCACTGCCTGTCAGGCGATAGGCAAAACCGAAACGCGCGGCCAAATTGTTGGTGTCGAGCTTCAGGCGCGACGTGTCGAGGCCAGCGGCCGCCAACCCGGGGTCGGGGTTCTTCACTTGGGGATTGGCCGAGTCCATCAGGTCGTACCGGACGCCATAGTTGAGCGTAAGGCGCTCGGTGGCGCGCCAGTCATCCTGGAAGTAGAAAGCGTACTCGTTGATATTGGGTTGCGTCAGCGCCCCATTGGTGCCCTCTCCAGCAAATGCCTGGGTGAACGAAATCGGACGCCGCGCCGCAAAGTCGGCGTAGCTGTTGAACTGGTACGAACCGCCGAAGTTGCCGGGAAAGAAATTGCCGATCCGTTCGAAGTTGAGATCCACACCGAACTTGAAGGTGTGGCGGGAGCGCGAGTAAGCTGCGGACTCGACGATCTGGTAGCGCTTGGCATTGGTGTAGCGCGGGCTGAAGTTATTCCGGCCGACGGTCATTACCAGCGTATTGTTTTGCCGGACCTGAGCTTCGGGCGCATTCGAGTTGGCGAATCCCGGCTCGTTGTCGCGCAGGAAGATGAAGCGGGAGTCCCAGACCAGCCTTCCCCCGAGCACCTTGGTGTAGGTTGCGGTGATGTTGTCGGTAGTGATGTTGCTGTCGCCCGTGTGCTCGGCGGCGCTCTGCGCGCCGGAGTTTTCCAGATTCTTGCCGTTGAAGCGATGTGCGTTGTACCGGACCGTTAGCCTGTCATTGGGTCCGAGGTTGTAGTCGGTCTTCACCAAGTAGATGTTGTTGTTGAACTCGCGGGTGTAAGGGGTCTGGTACTTGGAGAGCTCTTCGGCTGCCTGTTGCGAGAGCGGATCGTTCGGAGGCGGGACGGGGAAGAACAGCGCGTTCGGATTCCGGTTGCGCTGGCCATCATAGTCGAAGAAGAAAAACGCCTTGCCTTTCTTGATCGGACCGCCGACGTTGCCCCCAAACTGATTGAAATGATACGGCTGCTTGCGAATACCGCGAGCGTTCTGGGTGAACTTGTTGGCGTTGAGCGCCTTGTCGCGAAAGAACCAGAATGCGGCTCCATGCAAATCGTTCGTGCCACTCTTGGTAACGACGTTAATTACCCCACCGGCTGCCCTACCGGTCTCGGCGCTGTAGCCGGAATTGACGACCTGAAATTCCTGCACTGAGTCCTGGCTGAAGCTGTAAGGATTGCGGCCGCCTCCGGCGCGTCCCGCCGACTGGCCGAAAAAGAGATTGTTCGAGTCACCGCCATCCACCAACAGCGTATTGGCGGTGCCCTTCTGTCCGCCGAAGGAGAGATCGCCGCCTCGCGACGGGTCCCGCATGACGCCAGGGGTGAGCGTCGCGAAGTCCAGGAAGTTGCGGCCATTGATCGGCAGGTCGCTGACGGCCTTTTCGTTGACGGTGGTCGAGGTCTGGGACCGAGTGGACTCGATCACGGGAATTTCGGCTGTGACACTGACGCTCTCCGTGGCGGCTCCGATCTCGAGCGCTACATCGAGGTTCGCCACGGCGCCGACATTCAGGAGAACACCGGTCTTTTTGGCCGTCTTAAAGCCTTGGAGGTCAACCGTGAGATCGTATCGTCCCACGGCGAGCCGGAGGAGGGTGTACTGTCCAGCTTCATTTGTTTCCGTCGTTCGGGTGAATCCGGTCGCCTGATTAACTGCGGTGACTTTCGCACCGGCCACGGTTGCCCCGGATGGGTCGGTTACCGTACCTCCCAGGATCGCAGTGCCAACTTCAGATTGAGCCAGGAGGTAGGAGGCACAGAAGAAAGAATAAGGGAATAGACGCAGGAAGATGCTTGGCATGGTCCATTCTATCAACCTTCTGTTGCGGGAACGTGAAAGTTACCGGGCAGCGAGCAGGGCGCGCAGGTGCCGGGCGCGTTCCGGTGAACGAAGCTGCCGGAGGGCCTTGGCCTCGATCTGCCGGATTCGCTCGCGAGTAACGTCGAACTGCTGACCAATCTCTTCGAGAGTATGCTCCCGGTCGCACCCGATGCCGAAGCGGAGGCGGATGACTTTCTCTTCCTTAGGCGAAAGAGTCTTCAGGATGTTTGCCGTTTCATCCCGGACATTGGTATCGATGACTGTATCCACAGGGGACCCGACCCAACGGTCCTCGATGAGGTCGCCCAGGGCGGACTCCCCATCGCGGCCGACGGGCGTTTCGAGCGAGACCGGATCGCGCGAGATAGTCTTGAGTTTTTGCACCTTTTCGACCGGAATGTCCATGCGCCGGCTGATTTCTTCGTTGTTCGGCGCCCGGCCGAGCTCCTTTTCCAGTTCGCGCGTGGCCCGCAGGAACTTGTTCATACTCTCGTTCATGTGGACCGGAATACGAATCGTGCGGGATTGATCGGCGATAGCGCGGGTAATCGCCTGACGGATCCACCAGGTAGCGTACGTCGAAAACTTGTAGCCTCGCCGGTATTCGAACTTGTCGGCAGCGCGCATCAGGCCAATATTGCCTTCCTGAATCAGGTCGAGCAGGTGAAGGCCGCGGTTGACGTACTTCTTCGCGACGGAAACAACCAGACGAAGGTTGGCCTCGACCAAATCCTTCTTGGCACGCTCGGCTTCGAGCTCGCCGTGATGAATCACGGCCATCGTATGACGTAATGCAGAGAGAGTGGCGCCGACGGTCTGTTCGCGCCTCCGCAACTCCCGTTTCAACTCGCGCATCCGCGCCTGAGCAGTTTGCCCAGCTCGCGAATCGAGCTTTCTCAGTTCTGCTTCCAGGTGCGACATCTGTTCGGCGGCCCGCTCGAGCTCGCGCGAAAAATCCCGCCACCGGATCATGATCCACGGAATCTCACGGATGGCCTTGGCGGTCTCCACCCGGGCGCGATTCCACTTGTAAATCCAGCGCCTCTTGAGCTTCCTGTTGTTGGACGGAACCTCTTCGGCCTTTTCTTCGAGCTGCTGCTGCTTTTTATGAAGCACCAGATAGTCAATAAACTGCTGTTGAACTTCTTTGCGCCTCTTCAGATCGGCAGGAGTACCGTCTTCCACGTCCCCGAGATCGACCAGATTGTCGATCTCCTCGGTTCCCTTCTTGAGTTGTTCACAGGTGCCAACGACCATCAGTTGCACCAGAGCGGACCGGCTAATTGCCTTCTGCATCCGCAACTTGCCGCGCTCCATCTTCCGGGCCAAATCGACTTCCCCTTCCCTGGTAAGAAGGGGTACCGCACCCATTTCCCGGAGATACACGCGTACCGGGTCGTCCGTGTATATGGACTCTTCCTGCGGCTGAGCTGCTGGAAACTCGTCACCGTCATGTACTTCTTCCGGGTGGAAGAAATTGGCTTCCTCGTCAAACGGCAGACTGAGCGGCTCGTGCGCGTCTCCTAAAAATTGATCGTCGAAATGATCCACGAAACACCCACGTTCTTCGGCGGCAAAATCAACTAAAGCAATCGATTGCGCGGCGAACGCTGAGGCCGACTCCTCGACCCGCAACAGATCGCACACGATGCCCTCATGACGACGGGCACCGGGTTCCAGTATATCATCAGAAGGCCCTTTCGTTAAGTCCCCATTACAGCCGGGGGCTTGAAAATCTAAACTTTGGACCTCGTGTTGCCGCCCGATGTCTAGCACAAGCAGGACCTTCTTCGCTCTGTATTTTCAGTGCTTTCTAGGTCCCTACTCTCTCAGATGCTTTTTTGAATCGAAAGGTTTCACCCCCGCTTTTGGCGGACCAAGCTCTCCAGCTCTCCTAAAAAAGCCTCAACGTCTTGAAAATCCCGGTAGACCGAGGCGAATCGGACATAGGCTACTTTATCCAGCAACTTAAGCCGCTCCATAAGAAGTTCGCCTATTTCCGTAGTAGATAACTCGCGATCGGCGCTCTCCGACAGCCGGCTCTCCACGAAGTCTACTATTTCAGCCAACTTGGATACGCTAATCGGCCGCTTTTCACAGGCCTTCAAGAGTCCCGCGAGAACCTTCTGCCGCTCGAATTTCTCACGCCTGCCACCCTTCTTGACAACCATGTATGGAATCTCGTCAATCCGCTCATAGGTCGTAAATCTCCGCCCGCACTGGAGACATTCACGACGCCGGCGCACGACATCGGCCTCCTTGCTTTCACGAGAGTCGATGACTTTGTCTTCGCGATGGGCACAGAAGGGACAAGTCATAGTGGTCGCGGATTCTCCTCCTCCAAGTGTCTCAGTTTACTCCAGTTCAGGCCATCATGAAAGGCTAGCAGAAGACCGATCGGGACAATTACTACAAACGTAATCGCCCATAGAACCACCGCTATTCCGGTTGAAACCTCCAATGGCATTCCAAACAACTCGGTCAGGATCACGACAGCCACCACCTGCATGCCACCCCCGATGCCAGGGATCTGGATGACCGCTCCGAAGGAAACAAATCCAACAAAAATAAGAACTTCTAGCGGCTGGAGCCCCGCCGTTTCAGGTGAGGCCTGGAAGACGCAAATATAACACGCAACGATCAGAATCCATTCCAGCACTGAATAGCCGAAAACTTTCACAACAGCGGCCCAATCCTTGGTGGATTCCACGCCTTGGCGGAAAGCACGAACAACTTTGACCAGCCATCCGTGATACTTATCCGGGAGGAAGGCAGCCCCGTCCAGAATGCGAGATTCGCTCTTCTCCCCAAACTGGCGCAACGCGACGAACACAATGACGCAAACCAAGGCGACGAAGCCTGCGGCATAGCCACCCATCTGGAGCACCCATTGAAGCCCTTCTCCCACCTTTACCCCTGTTCCGCGGACATGGGATAGCGCGAAACCGAAGATGAACAGCGCCATCATCAAATCGTAGATGCGCTCAAGCAGCCAGGCTGCCATTTGAGAGGAGAATGAAAGGCGCTCCTTAAGGGCGATGAGATACGGCCGTACCATTTCGCCGGGGCGTCCAAAGAGCACAATAGCCGTAAATCCTATTGATGTAGCAGTAAAGAGGTTCCACAAGCTTGGACGTGCTTTCTGCGGCCGGATCAGGATGCGCCACCGCAGAGCCCGACCCAGGTATGTGGCAAGTGCAAAAAGTGCGGCGCCCACGATCCAACGCAAATCCAGGCCTCGGAAGGTATTCAGGAACAGGTCCCACTGAAATCGCTCCTTCCATTCCCAAAGTAACCATCCGAGGCCTACGGCGATCCCGAGGATCAGCAGGATCACCCAGCCTCTCCAGCGATTGGAAGCGGATTTCATGAGCTAGTGGACCAGACACCAGGTGCGGGCTAGAATATAGCTCTTGAACCACGCAAGTACCAACCCGACCTGCCGGGTCGGCCGGATCGTTTGGCCCGAAAAATGCAAATTCATTGAACCTCCCATCATAAATCCTCGTTCCTTCTGGTGGAAGTTGTTTTGGAACCAGAAAGGTACCAGATCTTCCCACTTGACGAGAAGAAGAACCCGCCGGTTCCGGGGGCAGCCCTGGACGGCGAACGAGGGATGCCATGGCGGCCATCGCCGTTACTCTTTCACATACGGGCACAATCATCCAATCGGCAGGATGGGAACTTCCCGCGCGCGCAACGTGCTGGAGTAATCGATTGCAAACCGACACCACGCTGGTGGAGCGGTGCCTAAGTGGGGATGATTCCGCCTGGGAAGAGTTGGTTCGGTCGTACACCAAGCGGGTGTATGGAATGTGTTACCGCTTCACCGGTTCCGACGGTGAAGCACAAGACATTACGCAGGAGGTTTTTTTTCGCGTCTTCCAGACGCTGAAATCATTCCGCGCGGGGGAAGGCTCGTTTGCCGTCTGGCTCACGCGGCTGACGCGGAATCTGCTGATCGACAACTACCGGCGTGGTCGAATGCAGCGCGCATCGGATTCGATTGACGATCAGTTGCCGGTGCTCGAGGAATCTTCTTATGCCTCGCGCACGGAGGGCATGCTCGAAGGCCGCGAGGCGAGCGAGATCCTGCAGTCCGCGCTACAGAAGTTGTCACCAGAGCTGCGGGAGGCGGTGATGTTGCGCGACTTGGAAGAGTTGGAATATCGTGAAATCGCCGAGGTCTTGAAGGTGCCGGAAGGCACAGTAAAGTCCCGGCTGAACCGTGGGCGCGCCGAGTTGGCGCGCGTATTACGCCGCTGGAAGGTGGCGGTATGATGCGGTGAAGACTATGAGCCTCAGTTGTACCAAGCTCGAAACCATTCTGTGCGACTACCTGGACGGCACACTCTCCAAATCAGACGCGCAGCAACTGGAACGGCATCTGGAAGGCTGCCCAAGCTGTGCCCAACTGGCCAATGACGCGAAGGCCGCGGTCTCATTCCTGGAAAGAGTGGAGGCCCTCGAGCCGCCCTCCGAGCTGATTACAAAGATTCTCTATCGCTTACCAGCTGGTGAAGAGCCTGTTCCGATAGCGCCTGCTGAACACAAAACGGGCATTGTCGCCTGGATCCGGCGGTTGTTCGAGCCCGTTCTGCAACCGCGGTTCGTGATGGGGATGGCGATGACGATTCTTTCGTTCTCGATGGTCGGACGGGTGGCGGGCATTCCGCAAAAGCCGGTTGAAGCGGCGGATCTCGATCCCGTCAAAATCTGGTGGTCCATCGATTCTAAATTGCACCGCACCTGGAACCACGCAGTGAAGTATTATGAAAACCTCCGCTTAGTCTATGAGATCGAACACCGCCTCCGCGAGTGGTCCGCGCAGGAGGAGCAGCTCCGGCAGGACGAGGAACGGAAATCGCGCGCCGCGGAACCCGTGGTTCCGAGCAGCTCCGGCTCCCAATCCCCAGACAGGAGAAACACAAGATGAGCACAGTGGCTTCTTTTTGCCGCACGTGCGGCAGGGCGCTGACGGACGAGGAAAAGGCCGTCCCGGAAACGATCTATTGCTCGGCTTGCGCACCCGCGCAACAGAGCGCGCCCCCGCAAGGTCCGCCCCCACCTCCGCCCCCGATTCCGAACCTCATGAATGGTCCTTCTCCCGGTCTGGCTTTCCTGCTTGGCCTGATTCCCGGCGTGGGCGCGATTTATAATGCTCAGTACGCCAAGGGTCTGATTCACGTGTTCCTGTTCGGACTGATGATTAGCATCGCCGAGTCCACCCGGGGAGAACTTCAGCCGCTGCTCATTCTCACCACGATGGGCGTTTACTTTTATATGCCGTTCGAGGCTTATCACACGGCCAACCGGCGTCTGCGCGGTCAAGCTGTAGACGAATTCTCTAGCATTGTGCCATTGAAGGGCGGGTCGCTTGTCGGCCCGGTGATTCTCATCGTGCTCGGCGTCATCTTCCTTCTGAATAATCTTGACCTCCTCCACATCTCGCAAATGCTGCGATTCTGGCCCGTGGGGCTGATCGCACTGGGCGTTTACTTGCTCTACACCCGGCTGAATACTGTCAGCGACACTACTCCCTCGCAAGAGGTGCGGCATGAATAACACGTACTTCCGGTCCATCCGCGGTCCGGTGCTGCTCACCACCTACGGTGCGCTGATGCTGGTGGATCACTTCGGCGCCTATAGCATCTGGAGCACCTGGCCCGCCCTGCTGATCGTCGCTGGCCTGCTCGTCCTGCTCGATCGGACTTTTGCGTCGCGTCCCGCTTCCGATTCCAACACCGAAGGGAGCCTTTCATGAGACGCGCATCGATCATAGGGCCGATTCTGCTAATTCTGATCGGGGTGCTGTTCCTGATCAATAATCTGAAGCCCGAGCTGCCGATTCTCCAAATGATCGGCGAGTACTGGCCATTTGTGCTCATCGGCTGGGGCCTGCTGCGATTGGTCGAGATCACTATCTGGAAGCTCAGCGGCAAACCTCTGCCATCCAACGGGATTTCGGGTGGCGAGTGGGTGCTGGTCATATTTCTGACGATCATAGGGTCCTCTCTCTTCTACGCCAACAAATATCGTGACCGCTGGCCGCAGGCGCGCATCAACATGCATGGCCTCGAACTGTTAGGCGAGTCCTACGATTTCAACCTTCCCGAGCAGACTTCGCCAAAAGTTGGCAAGTCACCCAAAATCCTGATCGAAAACTGGCGCGGCAACGCGCGCGTGGTCGGCGCGGATACCGAGGATTTGAGAGTGACCGGCCGCAGCACTGTGCGCGCCTATTCGCAGCAGGACGCCGACCGAGTGCAGAAAGAATGCCCGCTCGAAATCGTCAAACAGGGCGACCTGACCGTGATCCGCACGAACCAGGATCGCGCCGACCGCGCCTCGCGCGTCTCGACCGATCTCGAGATCACGGTTCCCAAAGGAGCTTCGGTGGAAGGACGGGGCCGTCACGGAGACTTCGACGTTGTCGACCTCGCAGGCAATGTTTCGATCGACAGCGACAACGCCGGCATCCGCGTTTCCAATGTCGCGGGTAACGTCCGCATCGAGACCAGGCGTAGCGACGTGGTTCGCGCCATCAACGTCAAAGGGAATGTTGAAGTCAAGGGCAGCGGGAACGATGTCGAGTTGGAATCGATTGAAGGCCAGGCCGCTATCAACGGGTCTTATTCCGGCCAACTCATGTTCCGTAAGCTCACCAAACCGTTGCGTTTCGAGAGCGGATCAACGGAGCTGCGCGTCGAACGTGTGAACGGACATATCGAGATGAGTCGTGGCGAGCTCACCGGCAGCGACGTCATTGGCCCCGTTTTTCTGAAGGCGCGTTCCAAGGACATCGACCTTTCGGACTTCACGAACACTGTCGAGATTACGGTCGATCGCGGAGATATCCAGCTCCGGCCCGGCAGACTCCCACTGAGTAAGATCAACGCCAGCACCCGGGCTGGGAACGTCGACGCCGCTCTGCCCGCAGCCGCCAAGTTCGAGTTAAAGGCATCCACCGAGAAGGGCGACATGGAGAACGACTATGGCACGCCCCTCGAGCGCGCCAGCCTCGGCCGCCGGGAAACGCTCGAAGGCAAAGTCGGGGCAGGTCCGCAAATCCAGTTACATACAGACCGTGGGAATGTGACGGTTCGAAAGAGCGACACTGCCACTCCCACACCATCGCCGTCGCCGACGCCTTCGGTCCCTCCGAAACCGCCGTCCGGACCCAAACCACCGTCGGTTACTTCGCTCTAGCCGTCTATTCGGAACAAGATCTTAAAGAATGTAGCAAGATTTCTGGATGTCTCAGGCAGCCTTGGGATGTGGGAAGGCTTCGTAGATTAGTTCGTCCATCTGCGCGTCCACCCGGTT
>Ga0187893_10012844_pt1 | contig 11792 bp, 13 predicted proteins | sample MA1701074metaG_FD_139574 | JGI IMG/M metagenome (GOLD analysis project Ga0187893, IMG submission 139574) | White microbial mat communities from a basaltic lava cave in the Kipuka Kanohina Cave System on the Island of Hawaii, USA - MA170107-4 metaG ... | reverse complement strand
GGGGGATGTAAGCAGCGAACAGGATGTTCTGCGCGCAATAGAGACGCTAACAAAACAGGGCAAAATTAAGGGGCTTGTACTTGATCTTCGCGACAATCGGGGCGGCTTTTTGATGCAGGCGGTAAAGGTGGCAGGGCTTTTTATTAAAGCGGGCGTTATTGTCATGGCAAAATATTCAGATGGCACTGTGCGCCACTTTCGCGATACCGATCCACGCATAGCCTACGATGGGCCTTTGGTAATTTTGACATCCAGAGAAACAGCCTCTGCTGCAGAGATTGTCGCCCAAGCGTTAAAAGATTACGGCGTTGCCATTGTTGTAGGAGATAGAACGACCTATGGCAAGGGCTCTATACAGATGCAGTCGGTGACAGGCGGCAAAGATTCTGAATCGCTCTTTAAGGTGACAATAGGCCGATACTATAGTGTGAGCGGCCATTCTACCCAGCTTGAGGGAGTAAAGGCAGATATTGTGGTGCCGGGACTTTTGGCAGAAAAAAAGGTGGGCGAGGCCTATCTTTCAGAGACTATAAAGGCAGACACCATGGATGAGGCCTACAAAGATACGCTCGAAGATATCCCCGATAGTGACAAGGGCTGGTATGAAAAGTACTACATACCATTTTTGCAGCAAAAAACTGATAAGTATCGCAAGTGGATACCAGAGCTTGCCAGAAAAAGTCGTCTTCGCATCGAAAAAAACAGAAATTACCAAAATTTACTGCATGGCGATTTTTTCATTTTTGAGCGCCATGGACTTACTGATGAAAAGGTGATTTTAGACTCCCAAGGTGCCCAAAGAACCATACGAAGCCTGCAGCTGCAGGAGGCGTTAAACATCACCAAGGATTTAATTAGCGAAATTGGCTCTTGAAATAAACACCACACTTGGCGTATCGTCTTGCTATCTTTTTGTGGCCAGATAGCTCAGATGGTAGAGCAGAGGACTGAAAATCCTTGTGTCGCTGGTTCGATTCCAGTTCTGGCCACTTTCTTTTAAAGGTTTATTTACATTTTTGAGTTTTTGGCCGAGTGGGTGGACGCTTCGCGCTGCCTTTGAAGGACATAAAGGACATAAAGGACCAAAGGGACCAAAAGGACAACAATAGACCGTCCTTTATGTCCTTTTGGTCCTTTATGTCCTTTAGAGGTGGCGCGAAGCGTTTAGCTTTTCAGCCTCGGGCTCGAATTTGTCCTTGAGCAAAATTGGGAGATTCTATACCATAGTCCCACTTAGATTAATGGGGAACTCCTATGTACGCAATTATCCGCAGTGGAAGCAAACAGTATAAGGTCAAAAAAGATGACGTTATCAACGTCGATCTCTTAGATGCAGAGCCAGGCAAATCAGTAGAATTTGGCGAGGTACTTCTCGTGACTGATGCAAACGGCAAAATCAAGGTTGGCACACCTGTTGTAGCTGGTTTCAAAGTGATTGGCCAGTATTTACAAGAAGCAAAAGGGCCAAAAATTGAAGCCCTTAAGTATAAAAAGCGCAAGAACCAGTACCGCAAGTTTGGTCATCGCCAGCGCTATTCACAAGTTAAAATTCTCGATATCCAAGGTTAAGAGGCTAGATCATGGCACATAAGAAAGGTCAGGGTTCGACAAGAAATGGACGCGATTCAATATCAAAGCGTCTTGGTGTTAAAGTAGGTGAAGGTGAGCTTGTATCAGCTGGTAGCATTCTCGTGCGTCAGCGCGGTACAAAATGGCATCCAGGCAAAAGTGTGAGACGTGCTAAGGATGATTCGCTCTTTGCTCTTCACGATGGCATTGTTAGTTTCAAAAAAACTGACAAGACGTTCGTCTCAGTTCTTCCATCTAAAGAATAAACTACTTTGTTTGTTGATCGAGTAAAAGTTCATTGCGTTGCAGGCAAAGGCGGTAATGGCGTCATTGCCTGGCGACGCGAAAAGTATATCCCCAAGGGCGGTCCATCAGGCGGCAACGGCGGCAATGGCGGCTCTATTATCCTTAGAGGCGACAATAACGCCTCATCTCTTGAATGGTATGCAAATAGTCGCATCTGCCGGGCCCAAAATGGCACTCAAGGCGCAGGCGGCAACAAGCAGGGCAAAAATGGCGAAAAACTCATCCTCAAAGTACCTCCGGGCACACTTGTAAAAGATGTATCTACCGGAGATATCCTCTTTGATATTACAAAAGATGGCGAAGAGGTAGTGCTTTGCCAGGGCGGAAAAGGCGGCAAGGGCAACTTTGTCTTTCGTAGCCCCACAAACCGCGCACCAAATATCTGCACTCCAGGTACTCCAGGAGAGGAAAAAGAGGTAGAGCTTGAGCTTAAACTTATTGCAGATGTGGGCCTTGTAGGCTTTCCCAACGCGGGCAAATCCACTCTTATCTCAACGCTTGCCAATAGAAATGTGGAAATTGCTGCTTACCCCTTTACAACGCTTCACCCCAATATCGGCATTCTGCGCTATCCAGACCATGAACGAATACTTATTGCAGATATCCCCGGCATCATCGAAGGGGCGCACCAAAACCGCGGCCTCGGCCTTGAATTTTTGCGCCATATCGAGCGTACCAAGATGCTAATCTTTGTGGTAGATATCTCAGCGTGGGAGGGAAGATCCCCGATTGGCGACTTTATGGTACTGCAAGAAGAGCTTAGAAACTATGATGCAAGCCTTCTGAAACGACCATTTTTTATCGCCCTCAACAAAAAAGATCTCGAAGGTGCCGAGCAGCATATCGAAGACTTTACTCAAGCTTTTTCTAAGCATAAAGCGCGCATTTTCCCGATATCCGCTGAAAGCGGCGAAGGCTGCGAAGCCCTCAAAGAGGCCATCAGAGCTTCTCTACACTCGAGCCCGAGCCCGTGACGGAGCCCGCGACCGGTTACTTGGCCACCGCATCCTCTAAGCAAAACAATCGGGCACGGGCTCGGGCTCGGGCACGAAATTAGTTCTACCAAAATATGGCGGAATTTGTATGATGCCAAAAAATGGAGAATTGTATGCGGTATCTTCTTGCGTTACTTATTGTGGTTTTGCTGGTTTTTGGCTACACGGCGTGGCAAAATAGTTCTGGGAATGGAAAGAGCGCAAGCTCTGGCATTGTCCACTACGGCTCTGAAACACTTACTACACTAAATTCTACGGGCTTTGTGACTCTTGATGGCACTTTCGTGAGAAAAGAGCTTACTGTTCATGGCTCACTTTCTGCTGAAAAGGCACAAATTAACAATATGACTGTACAGGGGCGTGCAAGCCTTACCGACTCTGTTATTAGCGGCCAGAGTAGTGTCTACGGCTTTTTGCGTGCAAAGGGCACTTCATTTCGCGGACCGATAGAGTTTTCAGGGCACGGCGTGACATTTGAAGATTCTAACCTCGATGCGATCGTGGTAAAAAAGCCCTTTTGGGCCTTTTTGCAGCAGACTATTGAACTTAGTGGTAAAACTATCTGCAAGGGCACTATCACCTTTGAAAGTGGAAAAGGCAAAGTTATCGTCTCTGGCAAAAGTCAAATGCTCGGCTCTGTGCAAGGTGGAGAGGTCGAAAAGCAATGAAACACTTTAGAAAAGAGCTCACCGTTGAGGCTGAGACCCGCTTTGCCCTTATCAACATCACCGACCAAGTAGAAGATGCCATCCGCGAAAGTAACATTGTAGAAGGGCTCTGCCTTGTCTCTCCAATCCACGTTACAGGCTCTTGCTTTATTGGCGACAATGAAAAAGGTTCTATAGCAGACATTGCCAAGTGGGCAGAAAAAATGGCTCCGCATGAGCCGCTCACACTCTGGAGGCATAATGAGTCGGGCGAAGAAAATGGCGATGCCACGCTCAAGCGCCACCTTATGGGCCGAGAAGTTGTGATTGCTGTCACCGGCGGCAAAGCTGATTTTGGCACTTGGGAGCAGGTATTTTATGGGGAATTTGATGGCACAACGCCAAAGAACATCCTCGTGAAGATCATAGGGGAGTAATTAACTATTTTCTACGCAGCGAAGGGTAAGATCTTTGAAGATCGTATACTGCGTCTCTGTAAGCAGCTTGGCATCTTTTAACTCCTCTAGAGAAGCAAGCTGGTTTTCCAGCGAGTCTGGAGTGATACGAAAGGCATCAGCAAGCTGTTCAAGAGGAGAAAGCGGACGAAGGGTAACGGTAATCTCTTCTGGCTTAAGGGTCCAGCAGGCGCCTGTGGCGGTATCAATTGCCATGCCAAGAAGGGTACAGCCTAAAATATTACCTGCAACTGCAGCATTAACGACCTGCACAATTTTAATAGTTTCTGTGTGATAGCCCTCTTTTGTGATGGTAAGCACATATTCTCGATTGCGATCGAGGGTAAACGTGGCGGGCGTGCTTGTACTGCTCTCTTCCACTGTAACGGTTGCGTCCTGCGGCTCAGATTTAACGGGAATCTTCTGGGTTGGCCCATTGATAAGCGTTGCGCAGCCAGTTAATAAAACTACTATGAGAATATTACGGAGTATCACCTGTCACCATCTCTGGAAGCTTTTTTTCATAAAATTGATTTCCCTGGATGAGCGCCTCATTGGCACTTACAGTAAATTCACTTACCGGGGAGATCTGTACGGGAACGCTAAGGCGACGCCGTAGTGGATAGTTCTCATTTGCCTGCGTGCGTATAAAGCCCTCTACATGGGCAACAGGGCCTTGAATATTATAGCGAGGAGCCCCAGTGCCAATGCGCACATCCTGGATATGAAAGACGACGCCCTGTTCATTGGGAAAGGCAATGACAAGTAGTTCATTATCTGTTGATCGCTGTTCTGCAGTCACCTTTACCTGGTAATCATCAAAGGAAACAGTAGTTGCACCCATAGAAAAGCTATATTGGGCAGTTTCAAGCCCGTTTGTATCATCATCAGCGTTTGCTGCAGATGAGAAGAGCAGTGCTAAAAGTAAAAAGCGTGTTAGGAACATGCTACCCCCTCTAATGGCTATTTACTACCCAAATACCATAGTATAAAATATTTTACAAGGCGATTTAGTGGATCAGTTATAAAGCAGGATAACAGGATCGGCTAAGAGCCGACAGGATATACCCAAACAAGCTCAAGAGTTGGGTTTTTTGCGCGCCAAAATCCCAACTCTTGAGCTTGTTTGGGTATAAAAGCAAAGCATTCATTTGTTTTTATCCTGTCCCGAAGGGATCCTGTTATCCTGCTTTTTTAAAGAGTGGGCTAGGTGCACCTTTACAAGACAGTGCGTGTCTGTTATAGGCAAATAGTATGACAAATTCACCAGTAGTTCGCTATCTACAGCCCATTACCGTTACTGAAAGCTCTTCGGGCATGGCGCTAATAGACTGCGTCTATGTGATTAATCTCGATGAGCGGCCAGAAAAGTGGCAGCGAATGCAAAAGCTTCTTCTCGAGCGCGGCATTAGGGCCAACCGATTTGCGGCCATAAATGGCTGGAAGCTCTCCACTGAGGCCATAAAGGAGCTTATGGGCCCCTACCACAAGCCCACCATGACGGGAGGCAATATTGGCTGCTATTTGAGCCATTTTAGCGTCTATAAGGATGCATTTGAGCGTGGGTATAAACTCATTTGGGTGCTAGAAGATGATGCCGATTTTATTGATGATATCCACCAGATCCCCGAATATATAGCAAAGCTTACAAAAATCGACCACAAATGGGATATTTTCTACACAGACGTAGACTGCAGAAATGATACAGATGGCTATTTCCCCTTTGTTGTCTCAGAAGAGCCTCGAAAAGATCGCCTACTACCCAAACCCTTTGGCTACTATAGCATTAAGTTTTTAGCAGGAGAGGGGCTGCTTCGCCTTCACGGCCGCTATGGAGCTACCTCCATGCTCATCCAGCGCTCAGGCCTTAAAAAAATCGTAGAATATCTGTCGCAAAACTACATCGCCACAGCTATCGACTGCGAGCTTCACTTTATACCTACAATCCACGAATATGCCCCCACAAAAGAGATCGTCACAAACCTTCGCAGGGATGCCTTCTCAGACACCAAGCGCTGGAGTGGTCTTAACTCTCCCAATCAGGAAAATCCGTAGTCAACTACGAAATTGTCTGATGATTTCGTAGTGGACTACGGATTTTCGGGCATCTTTGATTGCACTAAAAGTGTCATCTATACTTTACAAAAATGGCTAAAAAGTGTAAAGTACAGATTACACAGGAAGGGGCAAAAACTATGCTAGATGACCTATTTGTCTTACACCGCGAGGTGATGCATTCCACGGGAGTAACTTTTAAGCGCTACCTATATGACCAAATAAACTGGGACGCACAAGCTATCTGTATCACAGGAGATAGAGGCGTTGGTAAAACAACCCTGATGTGTCAGCGATTTCTTGAGTATTATAAAACTGTAGAAAGAGCGCTCTACATTTCAGCTGATAACGTTATTGTTGCCGGCAAAGGGCTATTCCTTATTGCGCAGGAATTCTTTTCCGATGGTGGTGAGTGCCTATTTATCGACGAAGTGCACAAGTATCCTAACTGGGCTCAAGAGATTAAGAACATCGTCGATACCTATAAACGAGGTAAGGTTGTTTTTTCTGCAAGTTCTTCTGTCAACCTTCTACAAAGTAAAGCAGATCTTTCCAGACGCGTTGTCTATCATAAGCTACTTGGCCTTTCCTTCAGAGAATTTATATACCACACAACGAAGATCAACCTGCCTACCTATTCTTTTAGTGACATTCTTCAGAATCATGTGAAAATAGCCGAAGAGATGGAATCAATCAAAATTCTGAAAATGTTTAAGGAGTACCTTTCACATGGCTACTATCCCTTCTTCCACGAGGGCTTAAGTGACTATCTCTCTAAATTAAACAACGTGATTGAAAAGGTCATTTTCGAAGACATTGCTGTGGTGCATAACTTGCGCCAGACAACGCTTCCAGTGTTAAAGAAACTCCTATGGCTTGTGGCAACAACAAATGGCCTTACGCCAAATATCGACGGCATTAGTTCAAGCATGGGTACATCAAGAGAAATCATCTATAACTGCTTGGATTACCTTGGCCATTCAGGTCTATTGCAGAATGTATACCCACAAGCAGAAGGCATGAAGCTCATTCGCAAACCAGGCAAAATTTTTCTTAATAACACAAACCTGCTCCATGCAATAAACGGCTCTCTTAAGCGCGATACAGGCGTTGGAGGGGCTCGTGAGACCTTTTTTGTAAACCAAGTGGCTCCTTTTCATAGAGTAGATACTCATCCTGAGACGGACTTCGTAGTAGATAACCACTATATAATTGAAGTTGGCGGCAAAGGCAAAGATTACAACCAAATTAAAGATATGAAAAACTCTTTTCTCGCTGTAGATGCTGTTGCGATAGGCTATCGCAATAAAATTCCTCTCTACCTTTTTGGGTTTTTGTATTGATCTTCTGTGAGTGAAGGGGCATTTTTAATTACTTTACTTAAATCAAAATTTAGTGTATAATTATTTATAATTATGCGTATAAATTTTAAAAATGTAGAGTCGATCGTTATTGATCAAATGAAAAAGGACCCCGATTTTTCCTCGAGGTATACCAAACTTCAGGATCAAAATGTAGGCCTTTTTGCGAAAAAATCCTTTATTTTTATTACAGAGAACTCTGTTCAAATACGGGAGCTTAACTGCGTAGAGCGTATACTTCGAGCAGTTGGCTTTTATAGCGATTCGGTATTTACCCCGTGGCAGCTTACGGTAATTAAAAACATCTTTAATAGAGCGCTGGAGCCATCTACTCCCACACCAATACTTCCTGAACCACCCAGCGATTTAGAAGAGACCGAAGAGCCGGTAGAGCCGCCGGTGCCGGTGGTTATTGACCCAAAGAAAATTGACTGCGTGGGCGTGCGTCTACACAAAAGCTTGAAAAAGCGGGTAACAAAACAGCTATGCAAGCTTCAGTATGAATTAAAAAAAATTGAGGCTCAGGCGCCGGGCCATATCAAGCATGGCCAGGTCGAAGCGTTTCAGGAAAAATTCGGGCAATTTGCAACGTCCATCAAAAAACCTATTGCAAAGGCGATGCGCAATTCAGTTGCACAGGCTTTACGTAACATGGGCGTAACCGAGTCGGACCTTGCAGCCTATCTTGACGATCCAGAAAAGGGTGTTCAGAGAATTTATGAGCAAACACAGCTCTTTTTGCCAACAAATCCCTATTCCAAACTGTGGGCGCGACTGACTAGGCTGCTCGAAGAGTCGCGAGAGAGCTTATTGCGCATTATTTTGAGTGAATATGAGCCTAAAGAGTGTGGTGGCGAGGGAGACTGCCTCTTTCACTGCTGTGCAAGGCTTGCCCCTGAAAAGGATGTACAGGGCTGGCGAAGAGCAATTGCTGCAAAAATCAAGCATGAAGAGGCAAATTATGGCGAGCTCGTAGCGTCTCGCTTACATGGCGCTGATCGGGATAATTGTGTAGCTGGCCTCTCTACTTACCAAGAATATGCCGATTGGATCGCAAGACAGGGCAAGTGGGGTGGCGGGCCGGAGGTACAAGCCTTTAGCGATCTCGTAGGGCGTCCTGTACTTGTTGTTCAAGAACTAATACATGGCTATATCACCTTCCGCAAGGGCTGTAACCTTGCTCTCGACAAAGAGCCTTTAGTGTTTTTTAACATAGGCGAGGGGCACTTTCAGGCTGGGGTTAGCAGGTAGAGAGAGTGGCGCGCGCGGCCCCGCTTCAGCAATGTTACCAAACTGCGGTCAATAAGGAACTGTTTCGGTCCACGTAAGGTTATTGGGATAAAAAGCAGTCCAGAGTATTCTTGAAAGCTTGTTCTAGCTCTTCAACACTTTTTCCTTTAAATAGTGGTGCTTTTTCTAGGCCAGAGACTTTGCCATGGAACAGTTTTGCGTTATCGTCGTAGGCAAGAAGGGCAAAGTAGCCTTTGTATTCCATGGCATTGCTTTTCTTCATAATTGTACTGTTTTGCTGATCATAAGAGGCCGCCTCCCGCTCAATTTCTTCTATCGTTGGAAGGGCATTCTTAAGGTTGTCTGGAAGAGACTCCACAAGTGTTGTGTCGTAGTTTGCGACACCTATTGGGGAGGCGTTATTTCTTAATGCATACTCGACTGTGAGACTATGTTTACTTTTGCATAAAATAAGGCCGATCGTGGGATTATCTCCAGGGTTTCTCATCGTATCGTCGACAACTGCAAGATAAAAATTCATTTTCCCTGCAAAATCGGGCTGAAAGGGGACCGCTTTTAGCTCAATCACAAAGTAGCAGCGAAGCTTAATGTGATAAAAGAGGAGGTCAATGGTATATTCTTTGTCACCTACGCGGATGGGAACCTGTCTGCCTACAAAAGCAAAACCATGACCAAGCTCTAAAAGAAACTTTTGGATGTGAGTCATCAGGCCATCCTCAATTTCTTTTTCGCGCGCCTCCTTCAGTATGGTAAGGAAATCGAAACAGTAGGGATCTTTTAAAGTTTGTTCTGCCAGGTCTGAATGAGGCGCTGGCAGTGCTTTTTGAAAATTATTTGGGGCTTTTCCTTGTCGTTGATAGAGGCTTGATTCTATCCAGAGGTGCAGGGTAGCTCGGCTCCAACCATTTTGTATCGCCTGCCTAGCATACCACTCTCTTTCTTGTAAACTTTTCACTTTTTCAATTAAGATGACATTATGCATCCAGGGTATATTTAGGCAAAAATCCGGTGGATTGTCAAATTGTCCAGCAGCTTGCTGGACTTTTACATACGCATTGTAAAATGCTCTCATACTGAATATATTTGATCTTGAAAAACCCTTTAAACCAGGGAATGTTGCTTGCAGGTCTTTACAAAGTCTTTCGATGACTTGGCTTCCCCATTTTTCGTTCTCTTGCCTTTTGAAAATTTCACTTCCAATCCACCAGTGGAGCTGGATAAGCTCACGATTTACTGCAATGGAGGCTCGCACCTGCGATTGAAGTATTTTTGACTTTATTTCTTCTAAAAAGTTTGTGTAGCTTTCTGGCAGGATGGCAGAAACCAAGGTTTTCATATTCATAAGAGTGCCTTTTCTCTACAGTTTGGAAAAATCTCTAGCTAGCGGCTAAGCATATTCCCAACGAATTTTATCTTCAAGAAGAGTATGCCGATTGGATCGCAAGACAGGGTATGCGGGGTGGCGAGCCGGAGGTGCAAGCCTTTAGCGATCTCATAGGGCGTCCTGTACTTGTTGTTCAAGAACTTACACCTGGCTATATCACCTTCCGCAAGGGCTGTAACCTTGCTAGTAACAAAGAGCCTTTAGTGTTTTTTAACATAGGCGAGGGGCACTTTCAGGCTGGGGTTAAGAATTAAATAGCTAAAAACTCCGAAAAGTCTATCCATCTAAAAAGTCCCCCCTAGAATGGTAAAAGCTATTTTGTCGCGCTATTTCTTATGACCCCCATTTATTTTTTATTCCTTTTTATTTTTCTTGATCTTAAGAGCCTTTAGAATACCGTGTAGAGGGACCCTTCCCTTTTCGTATTACTATTCCTTCATCTACAAGCTGTTTTAGAAAGCGCGTAGCGGTTGCTTTAGCTACGCCCAGCTCTTTCATAACATCGCTAACGGTAATTTCATCTGCTATTTGTAAAAGCCTCTGAAGTTCCTCCGTACCGCTGATCTTGTGAGATGGTCTATGATTGGGACGAGGGAGAATACACTTAACAAAACCATTGCCCTCTAACACTTGTGGAGGAGCAAGTTGCCGCTCACGATAGCTTCCAAATAGGGTGCGAAGACCAGTGCCAAGTTTTTCTGTCAGCTTGGCTTCTCGAAAGATTCTGCCGATTACAGCATTACGTACGAAAGTCAGTCCCATTTCTAATTGGTGATGTTTTAAAGGCCCAGGGAAATTGCCTGGTGAAAACACTTCCACGCGGTCATCAAAGATTGCGATTCGCGTGGGTCCTCGTATATGATAATCTCTGTGAACAAGAGCATTCAGCAAAACCTCTCGCAGGGCCTTTTCAGGTATTTCTAGTTGCTCTTTTCGCGGGCCAGCGCCAGGTATTGTGAAACTACGATAGAGACGACTCGTAAGAAAGTGCAGGGCCTTTTGATACTGCTCAAAAAGCGTTCCGGTACAATCCACTGTAGCAATTGCTTCTCTACCCTGAACCCCTTTAAAGTGTGTGCAGATAATAAATGCCTCGCTAAGGTGGCGTTGAGGGTTTTTCCCGAAGAGTAATAAGCCTGCAAATGAAGGAAATATGCGTCGATGCTCCTCAACGAGCAGATCATACTGCAGGCACATCTCGTGCTCGTCCAGAGTCTCTATGTCGCGGTTTCTGAGAAACGTCTTAAATGATGCCAGCTCCAAATCCTGCTGGGTTGCTGCATAGATGGGCATTTTATCAAGCTCCTTACCACGAGCTTGCCATTGTAGTTCTTGAATCATGCTTGGAGTGGCTTTCACGGTTTGCAAGCCAGCGCGCACAAAACAGCCTTCGTTGAGCCCTTGCGAAGTCAGAAAATAAGGTTTATTCATGCCGTTTGAAACCTCTATGAACAGGATAACCTTGTCCTGGATGCGTTGCGTATATATTAATGGCAGTATTGTCGGCGTACAGCTCTCATATAGCGATTTATGCAGTGCCTCTATTGTTTCATCTACCGCTTCTTCAGGAAGCCCTGTAATTGTACCATCATCGGCCACACCAACAATAAGTCGACCTCCAAACTGATTGCAAAAACCAATTATTGTTTTGATAATCTGCTGTTTAGTAGGCAGCTCTTGTTTAAATTCCAAGACAGAAGATTCTTTTTCTGGGTATTTCATAGATCACCTCAATCGGCTCATTTCCACCAATTCTACCAAAAATGAGC